>Ga0160423_10003899_pt1 | contig 12358 bp, 9 predicted proteins | sample CRUFie14St8metaG_FD_108191 | JGI IMG/M metagenome (GOLD analysis project Ga0160423, IMG submission 108191) | Marine microbial communities from the Costa Rica Dome - CRUD Field 142mm St8 metaG | ecosystem: Environmental > Aquatic > Marine > Oceanic > Photic zone | place: Costa Rica: the Eastern... | reverse complement strand
GACCCGATGGTGAGCCTTTCGTCAGTTGTGGAGATGAACGTCTCAACTTCAGTACGCCCGAAGATTCGACTGCAGCCATCGCCTTCCCGAACATCTGTGAGACCAATGATTTGTGTGGCAGCCAGGGTGAATGCGTCATGCTGAATGGCTTTCCAAGCTGTCGCTGCGATGCGGGCACGATCGCCATTCCGATGAGAGACGAACAGGGTATGTGGGTACCCACCTGCGTCGCGGCTGAAAATCCAGACGCACTGAATCTAAGCGCCATTACACTGCGGGAACCCAACTTGCCGTACCCGGGTCGCATGACGGACGTCGATCCCATGCCACTCGATATGTCCGACCTCGAAGATTCAATGCGTTCAGGTGATGACTCGGAAACTGACTCTGTGACTCCACCCGCGGAGCGAAGTCCCGGTATGGTGGCGTCAAACAGAGACGATGGCTGTGCAACGACAGGTGGGGGTCACACGCCGTTGTGGCTCCTGTCTCTGGTGGGCCTCTGGCTATTCAGGCGTCGATGAACCACCGGCGGACACCTCGACTGACCTAGGCATTCAGGGCCGTGATTTGATGCGCTTAAAGATCATTTTCGGCCCGCCTTCTGAAACCTCCAAAAAATCACCATTGAGGGTCAATGTCTGTGTGTGTCCACGTCCTTTTTTGTCCGTCTTGATGACGAAAGACGCCCCTGCCTGCTTTTGAATCGTGTAGCCAGTGGCGTCTGAGAACTTATCCTCGCCATTTTGCCCGTGGACGGTAATGGTGTCTTTCGTAATGACAATGTCCATCGTCATCTGCTCCAACTGGGCCAGTGCCAATGACTGACTTGATTCCGACATTTTCTTAAACGCTGAGGAGTGTCGTAATCCGTCCGGATGAATACTCCAGCGTCCCTGAAGATCCTCCGCCTTCGGCATCGGTATCGCGCTGGGCGTAGGCATCGTTTGAGTCTCCGCTGCCGGGTTGCTGGCCTCACCCTGGGGCGTTGCTGCACCGTGTGCTGTTTGACTCTTGCCCGATGCAATCACTGCAGATTTCGTCGACGCTTCATCCTGAGATTTTCCCGAGCTGCATGCCGTGAGCAAGAGGGCTATAGCGGTCAAGATCACCATTACAATTTTCATAGGATTCTCCTTCGTCAGGGACACCAGAACAGCTGTGAATTCAACGGGTGAATCGGAACCGAGACGGTAATGAACCTTGTACACCGGATCAATCGCTTTCTGGGATGCAGTGTCTACATGTCAACTCAGTCTTTGCCTTGCTCAGCTCGACGCTGTGCCAACCGGCTTTTGACAAGCCAATACACAACGCCGATCGATGCGACCGAGAAAATAATGATATTGGCTTGCTTTACCTGCTCGATGACAGCATCAGCATAGGTGAAATATAGCCAAAAATAGACACCGCAACTAATACTCGCGGCCACTAAATCGCTGAAAGCGAACTTCATGAATGGCATTTTCCCAAGGCCCGCTGTGAGAAAGAGGCCATTGCGGACTCCGAAGGGAATGAAGCGACCGACAATCAACGTCAACATTCCGTAACGCGTGTAGAAGCCCGACAGTTGCTCGACCCTCTCAGTCGACACCATTTTCGCAAAAAATTTGATATTCCAGAGCTTTGGCCCTAGGAGTCGACCCACCCAATAGCAGATGACATCGCTGAAAAAAGCCCCCATGTAGACACCGATAAACAGCGGCCACAGAAGATCAGGGTTTGCTTGAGCCAAACTGCCCGAAATGAAGAGCATGAGATCCTCAGACACAGGTAAGTTGAAGCCCGCCAAGAGGAGCAACCCGAAAATGATGTAGGGTGCGCTGTCTGCGTTCTGTTGAATCTCTTGGGTGATGTTTTCGATCCACTCCATAATATACTCACTGCAAAGTCTGAAGGTTTCGACCTGTTATCATTTACTCGACATCATCGTCGATGGTTTTGCCAGCCAACCAGTCCACATCCACATCTACGGTCAAAACGCCATTCTCTCTGAGGCGTTCAGCCAAATACTCTTCAGCAGTTTGAACAGGCCATCGAGGGCCCTCATTATCGGTGAGACACGACGGCAGCGGTGCCAGGCTGACATCGGGATGTGGGTGCATAAAGAAGGGGAGCGAGTACCGTACTCCGCAGGTGTCCCCCGAAGCGACCACCCGGTGGGTTGTTGCGGGCATCAACCCATTGGTCAAGCGTTGCATCATGTCTCCCGTATCCAAGATCAGTTGACCGGGAATCGGCTGGATGGGTAGCCATGACCCATCCCTGCGCTGTAATTCAAGCCCGGGTGCACTGGCCTCAACCAGAAGAGTGATGAGATTGATATCTTCATGAGCGGCCGCCCATTCACCATCCCCGAACTCTTCAGGCTCCGGGTATCGAATCATCCTAAGCACGGTATTTCCGCCTTGAATCATGTGATCAAAAGTCTCTTCCGGCGCTTGGAGGTACAGAGCGATGGCTCGAAGAACCGAGTGCCCGCACGCATGGAGATCATTCCACAAAGCCATAGAGTGCTTTTTAAAAGCGGGTACTTCGTCGGGCCAAATGTTGGCGGGAATCCGAGTAGATGAACTGTCAGTGGACAACAGTTCAGGGCCAACATGCCAAAACTCTTTCAGGTCAGCCTCATCGGTGCCCTTCGCTTTCTCCTTCCCGAAAGGCGTATATCCACGTTGTCGCCCGATCCGCCGGTCTTCATATTTCGCTTTGATTGTGGGAGCGAGCGAGAACACAGACTTCATGGATGCGTAGGTCTCTCCCAGAAGGTCCGAGTCCACGCGATGATTCTCAATCGCGACGAAACCGAACTCTACGAGGGCGTCGCCAAGTTTTTGAACGAAGGCTGTCCGCAGAGCCAAGTCCTGAGAACGAAAATCATCTAAATCAACGACGGGAATCGTCTGCTCCATGATGAAACTCCTGACTGCATTCCTTTGATTGTCACCCCAAATGGCCCAGGTGACCAACTTTGTGGCATCTTTTAGGTCTTGAGTTGTAGGCCAACCCTGATTCAAAATGAGACTGGATAGGTCAAAGCCTAAGGATTGAACGACGATGATCCGAAGAAAGACAGTCGGATTGAACTCCCGAAACTCCAAGTATCTCGCGGTACTGGTCATTGGTCTGGTGGGTCTTTCTGGCTGTAATAGAATGGCCGACGAAGAATTGTGTGAGCGGGCCTACCAGCACATCTTCGAACTGAAGAATTCGGATCAACCTGAGTCGGTGAAGAAAGTGAAGGCTGACCAAAGTACAGACACCCATCTTGAATTCTTGAAAGCCTGCGTTGGCAAAGAGAGCGAAGAGCGCATTCAATGCTTTTTATCGAGCACCACCACCCACGCGATCAGTGAGTGCAAGAATGCCGAATAAACATTCAATTTGGCAGGACATGAGCGATTGGCTCGGTCAAATGAAGACGGGCGATGATGCGGTTCAGCGCGACATTTACGAGTCATGGAAGACCTGGATCAATGATGTGGGCGTCAAGGCGGCGGGGCTGTCCAACATCACTCAAGCACTCAAGTATACGGGTGAGTTTGCAGCTGTGTCCGATTGGCTGCGCGACCAACTCAAGACGTCGCAACACGATGAGCTCAATGAAATCAAGGCGAGACTGGATGCTTTAGAAGCCCAAATCAAGGCACAGACCCAATCTGATGGTTCTACGGACGAGCCCCAGACCTCTTCCTGATTAAGAATCGCCATCGCCACGGAATCGTTTTTTGAGGAGAGGCCCCCTTGACGTCCTCTCCAAAGCATCGCAGAGTCAAGGCGTCTTAACAGCAGTACATTCCAACGAAAAGGAGACGTAATGCGTATGATTCTGGTGGGTCCTCCAGGGGCCGGAAAAGGCACCCAGGCGGCTCGATTACTTGACCGATTTAAAATTCCGCATATCTCGACGGGCGACATGCTTCGAGCGGCTGTCAAAGCGGGTACCCCCCTGGGTAAAGAGGCGGAAGCCTATATGAACGCAGGCGCCTTGGTCCCCGATTCTGTTGTCATTGGGATGGCCATCGAACGCATCGGACAGCCAGATGCGAAGACAGGTTTCATGCTCGACGGGTTTCCCCGCACGAAACCACAGGCCGAAGCATTGGACGTTGCGCTCACGAAGGCCGGTGTCTCACTGGATGCCGTGGTATTGATCAAGGTCGATGACGCATTCATCGTGGAACGAATCACAGGTCGACGGTCGGATCCAGATACAGGGGCCATCTACCACCTCACCTTCAATCCCCCACCTGTAGAGATTGCTGGACGAGTTGTTCAGAGACAAGATGATACGGCCGAAGCCTGCAACGCCCGATTGAAAAAATACCATGCCGAGACCGCGCCCATCGTACCGTATTACCGAGACCAAGGCCTGTTGAAATCGGTGGATGGCGTCGGGTCTCCAGATGAAGTCACGGAGCGGATTTCTCAGGCTTTGAGTTAAAGATCGATCGATGTTCTCCGGCCTCATGGAAGCCGGTGAACGTCGGTTATGAACGCACATGCATCTTCGCAGCACGGGGACACTACCCGCAGTGCCTCCTGCCGTCCGCTGAAGTCCAGGAGGCTAGCCATCGGCATCTCGTCAGAGGCAGACACACCCACGCAATCGATGCCTGCCTACTGAGCATGAGCACCCGATGTCGGTGGCTCGACGACCACTCGAATTGTGAGCCGACCCCAGAGAGGGGCCAAGGCGCTCTGTGCATCGATTCCCCCTCGAATCAATGCGATATAGCCCACATCAACCGGCTGAGGGTATCGAGTAGGGTCAACACTCAACCATCCGTCGGCCACCTGAATCTCCGCCCATGCGTGGTATGCAAAGCGCCCATCTTTGAAAATGAGTCCTGTCACCATTCGGGTCGGCACTCCCGCCGCCCGAGCCAACGCAACGAAGAGTGCAGTAAAGTGCTTACAATCCCCTTTGAGGGTTTCTAAAACCCTCAAAGCACTCGGCATTTCAGCTGATGCAGTTTGGGTCATTTGCTTTTTCATCCATTGGAGAATCTGACGAGAGGCATCGAGAGTATCGGCATCCGCCGATACGATACGGAGCGCCTGGTCTCTGATGGGTGCTGCATCGCTTTCGATGAAATGACTCGGCTTCAAGTCAATGGCACTCAGCTGGGGAGTTCCCCGCTCGATGCCCGATGCTGCCCGGTCTTGTCGCACGGTCAGGCGTCCCTCACGAAATGTCTGCCGATGATCATCTAAAACGAAGTCATCCACCCCCAGGCCATCCAGTTCATATTGGATGGCCTCACTGCGACGAAGCGCCTCGGTCATGTCGGGCACAGGGATATATGATTTGAGTTCCAGAGCACTCCCCGTTTCTCGTGCAGTCGCCTGCATTTCAGTTTCTCGGATCACGACGATCCCCCACGGTAACTCCTGGCGCAGCATCTCTCCACGCTGATTGATCCAGGCCGTAATCGTCATCCCATTATGGGTAATCTTGAGCTTCGTGGCGGCCACCACCAGATCGACCACCGCCACTTCGTCTGGGCCCACCACTTCGATCTCAGCATTCGGGTCCATGCCGCCTTCAAGTCGAAAGAGTGGCAAGCGATAACGCTGACCGGGTGTCAGGTCCATTCGGCTCATCGCGGCCCCGAGGATGTCTTGATAGAGCAATGGCCCGTCTAGGGGAAAAGTCACCGAATGTTCGGTGGTCCCGGAGCCGTACGTCAAACTGAGACGACCATCGTTCACCTGACCGCTGCCTGTCAGACCAGCCGCAGAAAAATCAAACCGTTTGAGTTCACCCGTGGGTTCGAGTTCGGCCTCAAATCGACCCTTCAAGCCAATGACATCGCCAAAGGCCAGTTCAGTATTCACCTCATAGCGTAATCCATTGGCCAGTGACTCTTTGAAGATTCGAACGAAGCCGATGCGCTTCCCGTCACGATAGATTCCAAGCCATTCGTGTCCGGGACGAAAATCAATGGATTCATCAAGCATGGCATCCAACAATTCAGATTCTGCCATCCGCTCAATCTTTGGACCCCAAATCAAGAGAATCAAAAAACTCATGATGAGGCCGATACCCAGGAAATCCCAACGGTTTAAACTTCTCATACTGACCACGATAACCCATCGAGCATGTGAATGTAGGACTCATCGCAGCATTTCATCATTTACCCTGCGCCTCAAACGAGATATTCCCCTGAACCTGAACGCTTGAATAGTGTATGTCCATGTGCTACATATACCCTCATCAGCAGGGGGCTGAATAACTATGCAAACTGATCTTTTTTCAGGAGATGGAGACGGTGCAGGTGGTCGCATTGAGCCGACAAGCCTTCACGGAGCAACTCGGTCTCGCTATCTGAATTATGCCCTGAGCGTCATCACGAGCCGGGCACTTCCAGATGTAAGAGATGGGCTCAAGCCAGTCCAACGGCGCATTTTGTACGGAATGTATAAAGACCTGAAGCTCCGGGCGGATACTCGGTTTCTCAAGAGTGCCCGTGTCGTCGGTGAAGTCATGGGTAAGTACCATCCGCATGGCGACCAAAGCATTTATGACGCGATGGTTCGAATGGCTCAGAGCTTCAGCCTCCGCTATCCATTGGTGGACGGTCAGGGAAATTTTGGATCCATTGACGGCGATTCAGCCGCCGCCATGCGATACACAGAAGCACGACTTCAACGGATGGCCGAGGAACTCCTCGCTGAAATTGGCGAGGGCACCACGCTGTTTCGTCAAACCTATGATGGACAACTGTCGGAGCCGGTCACGTTACCCGCGCAAACCCCCAACCTCCTCTTGAATGGGTCCTCGGGCATTGCTGTGGGTATGGCGACGAACATCCCGCCGCACAATCTTTGCGAAATTATCGACGCCCTGATCTCCATGATCGATGACCCGCTCGTCGACATCGACACCGTATGTCAACACGTTCTCGGTCCGGATTTCCCCACCGCGGGTGAAATCCTGTCCAGTCGAGATGAGATTAAAGCCGTATATGAAACAGGCCAGGGCCCTATTAAGTTGCGGGGTCAATACGTCACAGAAGTGATCAACCGTAAGAAATGTGTGGTGATTACCAGCATTCCCTACGGTGTGAACAAGAGCACCCTCATCGAAAAGATCGCTCAACACATCATCGGGAAAAAGATTCCCCAGATCATCGATGTAAGAGATGAGAGTACCGATGACATTCGGATTATTCTCGAGCTCAAACGGGGCGCAGAACCCGAAGTTGCGATGGCATACTTGTACAAGAACACAGCACTTCAGCAGAATTTTCATGTGAATTTGACGTGCTTAGTGCCCACAGACCAGGCCGAAGTTTCAGCCCCTGCGAGAACGAGTCTTTTAGAAATGCTCAGGCATTTCCTCGATTTTCGAATGGACGTGGTGACTCGCCGCCTTCGGCATCAACTCGAGAAGCTCGAGAAGGCAATTCATCGTCTTGAAGGCTTCGAGATCATTTTTGATGCACTCGATGAACTCATCGCATTGATCCGAGCCAGCGAAGGCAAAGCCGATGCTGCCCGTAAGATCATGCTGCGTTTCGACCTCGATGAGGAACAGACCGATGCCATTTTGGAACTCAAGCTCTATCGACTCGCCCGTCTTGAGATTTTGCTCATTCAGCGAGAACTCGATGAGAAGAGAAAGGCCGCCCGTGAGATCCGGGGATTGCTTCGCAGCGAAGCGGCTCGATGGGATTTGGTCCGTTCCGAGCTTCTGGAGCTGAGAGGCACCTATGGAGACCCACGTCGAACCAAGGTGGTGGGGCCGGTGGAAGAGATCAGTTTTGATCCCGAGGCGTATATCGTGCGTGAACGGACGTGGGTGATTGTATCCCGGCAAGGGCGCATGAAGCGCCAAAAAGGGTTCAGCGACGTGTCGGCTATCCGGGTACCAGATGGGGATGAGGTCGGATGGGTCATTCGAACAGATACGACCCAAACAGTGACTTTTTATTCCCAGTATGGCTCAGCATACACTTTGCTTGTGGACCAAATCACCGCCACCACTGGCTATGGTGAACCCGTCCAAAGCGCATTCAAATTTAAGGATGGCGAACGCATCGTGGGTGTCACCACGAGCGATTCAAAGGTGGCTCGAGTCTGTGAAGAGTCTGTCAGTCGGCTCCAACAGGATGATCCAAAACCCCCGTTTGCTGTGGCGTTATCGCGCCAAGGAAAAGCCAGTCGATTCACCATCGCGTCTCATTTTGACGTGAGCACGAAGAATGGGCGCCGGTTTATGGGGTTAGCAAACGATGATGAGGTCGTCGCAGTGTTTGCCTGCGCGGGCGATGAGCATATCGCTTTGGCGACTCACAAGGGACGCGCCATGCTGTTCCATGTGGACGACATTCCACCAAAAGCATCCGCGGTCCGAGGGGTCAATGCCATCAAGCTCGAGAAGGGTGACGCCATTCTCGGCTTTGTCTTGACGGTCAAGAAGCGACAAGGACTCACGGTCTGGACGAGCCGAGGCCGGGAATTCATCGTCCGTGAAACGAGCTATCGACCGGTGAAACGCGGCGGCAAGGGGGCTGTCGTCATCAAGGTGGGTAACCTCACAAAATGCGAACAACCACTCGTGATTTTACAACCCCCCACCGAGGAACCGGAGACCAATGGAGAAGATGGGGATGAGCAATAACTATACCGCCAGCGACATCACGATCCTCGAAGGTCTAGAGCCTGTTCGGAAGCGGCCGGGCATGTACATCGGTGGCGTGGGCAAAACCGGTTTACATCACCTGATTTGGGAAGTTTTAGATAATGCAGTGGACGAGGCAATCAATGGATATGCCAGCGTTATCAACGTCTCTCTGGGCAGCGACGGGAAAACGGTCTGCATTGAAGATAACGGGCGAGGCATTCCTGTTGAGACGCATCCGACGGACAGTCTGAAACGCAGTACGCTCGAAGTCATCTTCACAGAACTTCATGCCGGCGGAAAATTCGAGCAGGGTGCGTATCGAACGGCCGGTGGCCTTCATGGGGTGGGCGCCAGTGTGGTCAATGCACTCAGCGAACAATTGCTGGTGCGCGTGCGCCGGAATGCTCGAACCTTTGAACAGCGGTTTAGCCGAGGACACTCACTCGGTTCGATCCAAGATGTGGGGCCGGGCAGGGGCACGGGCACCTTCGTTCAATTCACCCCAGATGACACGATCTTCGAATCGACGAAGTTTGACCCGGCCCTCATCGCGGCCCGCTTGGAGGTCAAGACATACCTTCACAAAGGCCTCAGGATCGTCTTCAAAGACGAAACCGCGACGGACAAAGAACTTCGAGTGCGCGAGTTCCGCCATGAAGGTGGGATTGTCGAGTATCTCAGCGACCTTATGACCGCCCGCAACCGACGACAGGTGATCGAAACCATCTTCACCGTGGAAAAAGACGACGATGATGGCCGACTCGAAGTCGCTCTTACGTGGACAGAAGCGACAGATATCGTTGTGCACAGCTTCGTAAATGGGATTCCGACTCAAGACGGCGGCACCCACGAAAGCGGTCTCAGAGATGCGATCAACAAGGCCGTGAAGGACTATATTGACGTTCATGAGTTGACTCCTCGGGGCCTCAGCATCGCCGCTGAAGATATCCGAGAAGGCCTCACGGCAGCGGTCAATCTCTTCATTCAGGAACCACAGTTTCAGGGACAGACCAAAGACCGACTGAACAATCCGGAGGTCAGGGGCTTCGTCAACGGCGCGATCCGGCCAGCAGTAGAGCAATGGCTTCACCAAAATCAAACATTAGCTGGCGCCATCGTCACCCGTATCGTTCAAGCAGCACGCGCTCGCCAAGCGAGTCGGTCCGCAGCCGCGGCAGTTCGACGCAAGTCTCCAGTGAGTCATCGCCTGAATCTGCCGGGTAAACTCGCGGATTGTTCCAGTACTGATGCTGAGGAGTCGGAACTCTTCCTCGTGGAGGGCGATTCTGCGGGTGGATCGGCAAAACAAGGCCGGGACCGTCAGACTCAAGCGATCCTTCCGCTCCGAGGAAAGGTCTTGAATGCTGAGCAAGCCAATGACCGCAAAGTCATGGCCAATCAGGAACTCGCTGATATTGTGAAGGCCATTGGATGCGGATTGGGTGCAGATTACGATGAAAGCAAACTGCGCTATCACAAAATCATTCTCCTGATGGACGCAGACAGTGATGGGCATCATATTGCCACATTACTTCTGACCTTCTTTTACCGGTATCTGAAGCCGCTCATCGATGGAGGATTCGTTTACATTGCGCAGCCACCCCTCTATCGAGTCGATATTGGCAAGCAAACCTTTTGGGCAGCGGATGATGCTCAGAAGGCCTTGATCATCGACAACGCGAAGGGTCGAGGTAAAGTCGATATCCAACGCTTCAAGGGTTTGGGCGAGATGATGCCATCCACCCTATATAAAACCACCCTCGATCCGTTGCATCGACGACTCTTGCAGGTACAAATCAACGAAGAAGACCGCTTGATGACGGAGAACACCATCACGGACCTGATGGGCAAAGACCCGGCAGCGCGTTTTCACTTTGTGATGAACTCAGCGCACGAAGCCTCAGACCTGGATATCTAAATTACGGGGGAGTCAGGGCTTATGATGTCCTACGCTGAAGTGGCAGTCCCGCTCCCTCTTCGGACGACATTCCACTATCAAATTCCGGAGCGATTCAGCGAATCAGCGGTACCCGGCTGCCGAGTGCTGGTGCCTTTTGGTCCTCGAAAATTGGTCGGATATCTGATTCGACGAAGCACCGAATGCCCACCGGATGTCCGTCCCCGCCCGATCATACGTCTCGTTGATGACACAGAGCCTACCTTTGATGGGTTCATGCTCGATTTCTTACTCTGGATTGCTCGGTACTACGCAGCTCCCATCGGCGAGGTCCTTCGCACAGCCCATCCATCGGGAACCAATGTGAAGAGTGTTCCGGCTATTCTCGTTGGGCCCCACAGAGAAGAGGCAGAATTCAGCGCCGCCCTCGATCCAGGATTGAAAGCCGTCCTTCTCGGTTTGGAAGAATCCGATCACCCCCTTTCCCTCCGAGACCTTCCGGGCAGCCCATCTTCCCAGCAAATCAAGGCGTGGATCGATGCCGGGTTCCTGTCCAAAACTGCCGTCGAGACCAAGGCGAGGGTGCAAGCCAAGACCGTCCTCGCCTACCGATCGATTCAGCCACCCGCAGATGTGCCTAGAGGACGGGGGGGGCAGCCTCTCAAGCGCGATGTGATCCATCGGTGGCTCCATGGAAGAGACAGCGTACCCCTCAGCACAATTCGCGCAGACTTTCCTCAAGCAGCGGCCCACCTACGCACCTTAGCCAGAGAGGGCCTTGTCAGCGCTGAACACATCGAACACCTGAGGGATCCTTTCTTTGGTCAGGTCGTGGACCGCGACCAACCTTTCCAACTGACGGACGCCCAGAGTCAAGCGGTTGAAGCGGTTTCGGAAGCCAACGGATATCGGGGGTTTCTCCTCCATGGGATCACCGGAAGTGGAAAAACCGAGGTGTATCTCCAAATGATCGAGCGGCGCTGTAAAAGTCATGAGTGTGCCTTGGTTTTAGTTCCAGAGATTGCACTCACCCCCCAGCTGGTACAACGTTTTCGAGCTCGATTTGGCGATGAGATCGCCGTGTTACACAGCGGACTCTCCGATGGCCAACGCTATGATCAGTGGCGCCGTATTCATCGTCAAGATGTCCGAATCATCATCGGAGCGCGGTCGGCACTGTTCGCTCCGATCCGCCAACCTCTCAGTCTCATTGTCGTGGATGAAGAACATGATGCCTCGTATAAACAAGGCGATGGCATCCGATATCATGCGCGAGATATGGCATTGATGTTGGGCTACCTCCGCAAAACACCCGTTGTTTTGGGCTCCGCCACCCCATCGCTCGAAAGCATCCACAATGTGCAGGACGGTAAACTCACCTTACTGGAGTTGCCCCATCGCGCCACGGGCGGTCAATTGCCCACCGTGGAGTTGGTGAATCTCGCTGAGGCGGGCGTGCCCGATGATGGTGAACGGTATCTGAGTAGACCTGTGCGAGTGGCTCTGGCGGAGGTGCTCGCGAAAGGTGAACAAAGTATTGTCTTTCTTAACCGCCGAGGACATAGCTCCTTCGTTCAATGCACAGATTGCGGAGAAGTCCTCGAGTGTCATCAATGTGCGATTTCGATGACGTGGCATCAAGGTCGAAACCTACTGAGTTGTCATTACTGCGGCGCAGTAAAATCCCTGCCAGAACGCTGCCCCATGTGTCGAAAAGCGACCTTAGAACGTTTAGGACGAGGCACTGAAAAGGTTGAAGAAAGACTCCGGAAGCTCTTTCCGAACGCACGGATCGATCGTCTCGACCGAGATACATCGCGGGGACGCGG
>Ga0160423_10003898_pt1 | contig 12358 bp, 9 predicted proteins | sample CRUFie14St8metaG_FD_108191 | JGI IMG/M metagenome (GOLD analysis project Ga0160423, IMG submission 108191) | Marine microbial communities from the Costa Rica Dome - CRUD Field 142mm St8 metaG | ecosystem: Environmental > Aquatic > Marine > Oceanic > Photic zone | place: Costa Rica: the Eastern... | reverse complement strand
TAAGCAATTCTATCCTTGTAATCTTTTAAGCGTGACTCAACGAGGTCAGAATATGCATTGTAAGAATTCATTTTATTTCAGATATATTTTTTAGGAAGTCTTTAGCCCAGTCAGGTGCGTGCTCTTCAGGTAAACTTCCATCACTTGCATTATGACAAAAAGTTTCAATAACTTTTTTAGCATTTAATTGAGATAAAGCGCTATCAAATTTTTTTCCACCAAAGCAAAATGTTTCAGCATAGGTCATATCACCAAGTGCAAAAACCCCATACCGAAGGTGAGAAAGATCAGTTTTTGAATTTGATAAAAAATCATAAAATGATTGTGAACCATCAGGCACATCTCCTTGTCCATAGGTAGAAGAACAAATTACAAGATTAGTTATATTATCTAATTCATCATGATTAAAGTTATCAATCAGAATTATCTCGCTCTTGTGACCCGATTCATTTAAAAAAATATCAATTTCCTCAGCAACAAGTTCGGCTGTTCCGGTCATTGTGGCAACTAAAATATTAAAATCCATACAAAAGAAAATAATTTAAACGTGTATTATAATACAGATTTAATAAAACTATGATGATCAGCTATCAAATTTCACCTGAAGAATATAAACATTGGAAATTAGAAGTAAGTGACAAAATTGCTTTTTTGATTTTGGATATCGACGAAGATGGGGGTATACAGGATGGATATCAACTAAAATTAAATTCTTACGACCTAGGGGTTGACATCGAACTTAATGATGCGCTCAATCGTATTAGATTTGAACACCCCAATGTTCGGTGTGTTGTTTTTAAAAGTGGTAAAAACAAAATGTTCTGTTCTGGAGCAAATATTTACATGTTAGGTAAGTCCGTTCATGCTTGGAAAGTTAACTTTTGTAAATTTACTAACGAAACAAGAAATAGTATTGAAGATTCTAGTCAAAGAGAAAATATAAAATTTATTGCTGCAATCAATGGAACTGTTGCTGGTGGTGGATATGAACTAGCATTAGCATGTGACAAAATATTAATGATTGACGACCGTTCATCAACTGTAAGTCTTCCAGAAGTGCCTTTACTTGGTGTCCTACCAGGAACCGGTGGTTTAACACGGTTGACAGATAAAAGAGGAGTTAGAAAAGATCATGCCGATATTTTTTGTACAACCTCTGAGGGAATCAAAGCAGAAAGGGCACTTGATTGGAAAATAGTTGATAAAATTGCAAAACCAAAAGTTTTTGAAAATTCATTGCAAGATATTATCGATGAAATTATTGAAGATGACGATGAAAAAATTAAAGATGGAATTAAATTAGAAACTATTGAAAAAAGAATTGATGACCAAAGCTTAGAATACAGCACAATTACCGCAAAAATAAACAATGAAAAAAACTTTATCGAAATAACAATAAACGGACCTGAATTCGATGAATTAGAAATCAATCACATTGAAAGTACAGGAAGTTCGTTTTGGTTACTTTCGTTTGCTCGTGATTTAGAAGATCTAATTTTACATCTTCGAACAAATGTTAATGAAATTGGGCTTTGGATATTCAAATCAAAAGGTTCAGCTGAAAAAATTAGAAAATTAGATGCTTTTTTATCTAGATATAGAAATAATTGGTTTATTAAGGCAAGTGTTAGTTATCTAAGAAGAACACTACAAAGATTAGAAACCTCATCTAGGTCTATGTTCACATTGATTGAACAAGACTCTTGTTTTGCTGGAAGCTTATATGAAATTGCTTTGGCATCTGATAGGGTGTATATGAAAGATCTTGATAATGTAAAGATTGGTTTATCAATGATGAATTTTGGAGCGTATCCCACTATCACAGGTTTAACTAGAATGCACAGTAGATTTAGTAAAGAAGGTCAAAAATTGGAGAATTGTTTTAATAGATTTCAAGATCTATTTGATGCAGAAGAGTCTTCAAATTTAGGATTAGTTACATTGACACCAGATGAACTTGATTGGGATGATGAAATTAGATTAGCTATCGAAGAAAGGGCGAGCATTTCTCCTGATGCACTTACAGGGCTTGAAGCTAACTTAAGATTCGGTGGCGATGAATCTTTACAATCTAAAATTTTTGGAAGGCTTACAGCTTGGCAGAATTGGGTTTTTTCAAGGCCCAATGCAGTTGGAGACGAAGGTGCTTTAAAAGTCTTTGGTAGTGGCAAGAAACCTAAATTTAATAAAGAAAGAATTTGAAATGATTGATTATCAACAAAAAATCCCTAATAACGTTAACCTTAATACTGATAAATCACTCCAAAGAGCTCTGGAACATTGGCAACCAAAATTTTTAGACTGGTGGGGTGACCTTGGACCTGTGGCAGCTCAAGTTAAAGATGTATATCTTCGTACGGCTATCGGTGTTGATGCTAAAGGTTGGGCAGATTACGGTTACGTTAATATGCCTGATTATAGATGGGGTATCTTTTTAGCTGATAAAGTTGAAGATAGAAAAATTGGTTTTGGAGACAACTTTGGAAAACCAGTTTGGAATGAAGTTCCTGGTGAATTAAGATCCCAACTCAGAAGAATTATTGTTACACAAGGCGATACTGAACCAGCATCTGTCGAACAACAAAGACTATTAAGTGCTACTTGTCCTTCACTTTATGATTTAAGAAATCTTTTTCAAGTAAATGTCGAAGAAGGTAGACACTTGTGGGCCATGGTTTATCTGCTTCATGCTTATTTTGGTAGAGATGGCAGAGAAGAGGCCGAAGAACTTTTATTTAGGCATTCTGGAGACTATGATAATCCTAGAATCTTAGAAACTTTTAACGAACCTATTTCTGATTGGCTCTCATTTTTTATGTTCACTTACTTTACCGATCGTGATGGTAAATTTCAACTAAAAAGCCTTGCTGAATCTGGTTTTGACCCACTTTCAAGAACATGTAAATTCATGCTTACAGAAGAAGCACATCACATGTTTGTTGGTGAAACTGGAATTGCTCGAATTATCAAAAAAACACTTGATACCATGAAATCTCTCAAAACAGAAGATCCAGATTTGCTCAATAAGCATGGGGTAATTGATTTGCCATTAATCCAAAAATATTTGAATTTTTGGTACTCATCATCTTTAGATCTTTTTGGTTCTGAGTCATCATCGAACGCTGCCTTTAGTTTTGCAAACGGTATAAAAGGTCGCCCGGACGAATATTCCTTTGAAGACCATGTTTGCAATAACCTAACATATTCCTTAAATACACCAGATGGCACCAAAGAAATAGAATATAGAAATGCCATTAATGAGATTACAAGAAATGCTTATTCAAAAGACTGTCTAATAGGAATCAAACGTTGGAATAATTTAATTAGAAAATCTGGATTTAATTTTGAACTCAAATTACCCTCAACCAAATTTAGGCGTTCCATTGGTGTTTGGCAAGATCATAACTTTACTCCCGATGGTGAAAAAGTTGATTCAAATGAGTATAAAAAAATGATGTCATCCTGGATACCTAATAATGACAATAAAAGTTTTGTTAATTCATTAATGGTTAGGGTGGACACACCAGGAAAATATGCAAGCTGGATTTCATCTCCAGATAGAGGAATTAATAATCAAACAACTGATTTCGATTATATTAGATTTAACTAATGTCCTTCTTTATGCTTGAGTTGATTCTTCGCTTATTTTATTAACAATCATATAATAAAAAACAGGTATTATTATTAGCGTAAGGATAGTTCCTAAAGACATTCCTCCCACTATAACCCATCCTATTGCTTGTCTTGCCTCTGAACCTGCACCAGAGGAAAAAGCTAGTGGTAACGCACCAAAGACTGTGGCAAATGTTGTCATCAAAATTGGTCTTAGTCTTAACTTACTCGCCTCAATAGTCGCCTCTAACTTATCAAGTCCCTTTCTTCTTAGTTGATTTGCAAATTCAACAATCAAAATACCATGTTTGGTAATTAAACCCACTAACATTACAAGACCAATCCTAGTATAAACATTTAGCGTACCACCTGACTCAATTTTTGCAAATAACCACATCAAAATCAAAGCACCTGTAAAGGCAAGAGGAACTGTAATCATAATAACTAAAGGACTTAGAAAACTTTCAAACTGAGCTGCAAGAACTAAGTATATAAAAACTATAGCTAGGGCTAAGGTAATATACATTTCAGCACCAGTTTCTCTGAACTCTAAAGATTGTCCGTTAAGATCAGTTACAACATTTTTTGGTAATTCAGATTGAACAACTGAATCAATATAATCAAGAACATCACCAAGTCCGTATCCTGAGGCTACGTTTCCATTTATTGTTGCAGCTCTAAACTTATTAAAATGATTAAGTTCTTTTGGCGCAACAGTTTCCTCAAGTTCCACTATATTTGATAATTGCACTAGATTGTTATTATTACCTTTTACATAAATGGAGGTTAAATCATTTGGCTGTCTCCTTTTATCATCTTCCATTTGAACAACAACATCATATTGCTTTCCATCTTTTTTATATCTGGTAACATTTCTTCCACCTAGAAGAGTTTCAATAGTACTAGCAACTGTATTTATTGAAACTCCAAGACTCGAAGCTTTATCTCTGTCAATATTAACTTTTAATTGTGGCTTGTTTAGTTTTAAATCTGTATCTAAACCAGTTATACCTTTGTATTGATAAAGCTTAGCCATTACTTTACTAACATTTAATTGTAATTCTTCATAGGATGAACCATAAATAATATATTCAACCTGTTTAGATAAGAAACTTGCCCCTAAAGATGATGGATTTACAGCAAAGCTGAGTACCCCAGGCATACCGCCATATAATTTTGGAGTTAGTTCTTTTGAAATTTGCATCTGCTTTCTATTTCTCTTGTCCCAATGTTCTAAAACAGCAAAACCAATAGCAATATTTACTGGGTTAGGTCTATCTAGACCAGGTGCAACAACCTCGAATAATGTATCAACTTCAGGTATTGAATTAACAATTTTTCCAATAGCTCTCATATATTTATCAGTATAGCTAAGAGTGGATCCTTCCGGCGCTATAGCAAATGCCATCAGAACTCCTCTGTCCTCCACAGGAGACAATTCAGATTTTGTTTGATGAAATAACCAAACCATCAAAATAAAGGTCAACACAAAAAACCCAACTATTAATACTTTCACTTCTATAGCTTTTCTAAGAACTGAGGAATAGAAATTATTTAATCTAATTGAAAATGACTCCTTACTTTTAAAAAGTGAAGAAGAATTAATTGAGGCACTATTTTTTTTATTTGTTAGAAGCTTAGAACACATCATGGGTGTTAATGTTAAAGCAATAAAACCAGAAACTAAGACCGCTGCAGCTACAGTGAGGGCAAATTCAATAAAAAGTTGACCAACTCTACCAGTCATAAAAAGTAAAGGCATAAATACAACAACTAATGTAAATGTCATTGCCAAAATTGCAAAACCTATTTCATTAGCACCGTCAATTGCAGCTTGAATTCGACTCTTTCCTAATTCAATTTGTCGATGAATATTTTCAAGCATAACAATTGCATCATCGACAACTAAACCAACAGATAAAACAATTCCGAGTAATGTTAAAACATTAATTGTAAAACCCATCAAATAGAGAAAGAAAAAAGCACCAATTAAAGAGACAGGTATGGTGACAGCAGGGATAATAGTAGCTCTTGCACTTTTTAAAAAAATAAAAATTACAAAGACAACTAAAATAAGTGCCTCAACTAAAACTTTATAAACTGACTTTATAGCCGCGCTAATAAATTCTGAAGAATTAACTGCGACCTTTATTGTCATGCCATCTGGAAGCTTCTGTTCCAGCTTTGGCACTAATTCTTTAACACCTTTTGCTATTGCTAAAGTATTTCCAGTTGACTGCTTTACAACTCCTAATCCAATTGCTTCATTACCACTAATTCTAACAATCTTTCGATTTTCAAAAGGCCCAGGTATTGCATAGCCGACATCTTTTAATCTGACTAAGTACCCTTCGTGATTTTTTATAATTAAATTATTAAATTCTTCAGGACTTGATAAGTCTGTTTGAGCTAGAACAGTTAATTCCCTTTCTGTACTTTCTATTCTTCCTCCTGGAGAGTCTAAGTTTTGATTACGTAAGGCAATTTCAATATCTTGGGCAGTTAAACCAAATGCTGCAAGCTTATCTCTGTCCAGCCATATTCTCATAGAATATTTTCTTTCACCACCTATAATAACTGTTGCTACTCCAGAAACAGTTTTCAAAGGATCAAGTAAAAACCGATCTGCATAATCCGATAACTCCATGGGTGAATGCCGGTCACTGGTAACAGCAATCCACATTACAGGCCATGCATCAGCCTCTCTTTTGCTGACAATTGGATCATCGGTTTGGTCTGGTAATAGCACCTTTACTCTAGAAACTCTGTCTCTAACATCGTTTGTTGCATCCTCAATATTTCTATTCGTATTAAATGTAACAGTTACTTGACTTACCTCTTCTTTACTTTGCGACTTGATTGTTTTTATTCCTTCAATGCCAGATAATGAATCCTCGATTGGGGTAGTAATAACACTTTCGATAACTTCAGCAGTGGCTCCTTTAAATACAGTTCGGACTGAAACTACGGGAGGATCAATTTTTGGATACTCTCTAACTGATAGTTTTTCAAAAGCAATTGCCCCAAGTAAAATAACCGTCAATGTCATTACAGTAGCTAAAACTGGCCTTTTTATAGAAATTCTAGATAATATCAATTTAAGTAACCAATATTTAATTTGTATTTGAAGGAAGTATCATAACTGGAGCACCATTCCTTAATTTAATCTGTCCCTCGGTTACGACAGTATCACCAAGTGATAAACCTTGAGTAATTTCAATTTTATTGGGTACTCTCTTTCCAAGTGAAACTTTTGTGAGAACCACTTTATTGTCTATTACTTTGTAAACAAAATTATCAACACCTTGAGGCCAAAGAGCTTCTTCAGGAATTGTAATAACATTATCACGTTCATTAAGTATCAAAGTGACTCTTGCAAACATACCTGATTTCAACTTATATCCATCATTGGGTACTTTTGCTCTAATCAAAATACTTCTTGTGACTTCATCGAGTGCGGGTTCGAAAGCATAAATTTTTCCACTAATTTTTTCGCCCGGCAAAGCATCAACTTCGATAAATACATCCTGATTTTTTTTTAAACTTAACGAATATATTTCAGGAATTTTAAAATCTACTTTCATCTGATATAAATTTTCAAGTATGGCAATATCATGCCCAGCTCTAACATAAGCTCCTTTACTTATTTTTCTCAAACCTATAATTCCAGAAAAAGGAGCAGTTATTTTTGTTTTGGATAATCTTGATTCAGCCTCCATTACTCTAGCCTTTAAAATATCAATTTTACCTTTTTGTATATCAAGTGCTTCTTTACTAATGAAACCATCTTTAAGTAAATCCAATGATCTTTCTAATCTTTTACTCTCAGTTTTTAATTCTGCTTTCACAGCATCTAATTGCGCTAAATATTCTGAATTATCTAGAGATATTAAAGTGGAATTTTTTTTTATATTTTGTCCTTCTTGAAAATGAATTTTCGTAATTCGACCATCAATTTCAGGTCTAATCACTACCGATTCATCGGATATAAGTGAGCCAACAGCGGTAACTTCATCAGTTAAACTGCTAGAAGATACTTGTATTGCTTTTACTGGGAGTCCTCTTGGTTTTTGTTGAAGACCATCTTTTTGTTTCGGATCAGCTTTTTTCTTATTCGAGGTTTGTTTTGATTTCTCTTTAATAGAGGAGTTTTTTTCTAACTGGCTTTCATTATTAAAATAGTCACATGAAGAAAAGAAAAAAATGAATAAAGTTAAGAAAAAAATTTTCACAAATGAAGCCAATTTATATAAGTTATTGATCAATTATAAACGTTAAACAGATTGTGGATTGATCTTTTCCTGAGAATTTAATAGGTTATTTAATGCATTTAAGTAAGACTTTGCAGAAGCAGCAATTATATCAATATCAGATCCATGTCCATTAACCACTCGACCATTTTTAGATAATCTAACTCCAACTTCTCCCAAAGAGTCTGTGCCCTTAGTTATTGCATTAACAGAATACAACTGGAGATCAGCTCCACTTTTGACTATATGCTCAATTGCTTTGAAAACTGCATCGATAGGGCCACTGCCATTTTGTTTAGAAAATATTTCTTTGCCGCTATCATTAATTGTAATTGAAGCGCAAGGACTTTTACCGGTTTTAGAATTAATTTCCAGACTAATCAGAGAAAACCTCTCTTTGAAATCACCGGTTTCATCTGATAGTAGAGAAATTAAATCCTCATCAAAAATTTCATGTTTTTTATCTGCAAGGTCTTTAAATTTTTGGAATATAAGATTAAAATTTTCTTCATTATCCTGCAAAAAACCAAGTTCATTCAATCTTTGTTTAAGAGCATTTCTTCCAGAATGTTTTCCTAATACTAATTTATTAGCTTTCCAACCTACATCCTCTGCCTTCATGATTTCATAGGTCTCTCTGCTTTTTAAAACTCCATCTTGATGAATACCAGATTCGTGTGCGAAAGCATTTGCACCAACTATTGCTTTATTTGGCTGAACAGGAAAACCTGTAATAGATGAGACTAGTTTAGAAGTTGGAACAATGAATTTACTGTCAATTCTTGTCTCACAATTATAGAAATCTTTTCTAGTTCTAACTGCCATTACAATTTCCTCTAATGCAGCATTACCTGCTCTCTCACCCAATCCATTGATTGTGCATTCAATTTGTCTAGCTCCGGCTTTTACAGCTGCTAGAGAATTTGCAACAGCAAATCCTAGGTCATTATGACAATGCACAGACCATATGACCTTATCTGAATTAGGAATCTTAGAAATTAAATCATGAATTAAATTGTAAAACTGCTCTGGCATGGTATAACCAACTGTATCAGGGATATTAATTGTTTTTGCACCACATTTAATTACTGACTCTAAAATTTTACAAAGAAAATCAATATCAGATCTTCCAGCATCCTCCGGTGAAAACTCAACATCATCTGTTAAGTTCCTGGCAAGAGTAACAGCTTTTATTGCTTGTTCAATTACATTCTCTGGATCCATTCTTAATTTTTGTTTCATGTGAATTGGCGAAGTTGCGATAAAAGTATGAATTCTAGATTGATTCGCTTCACGCAGAGATTCAGAAACTTTTTTTATATCAGACTCAGTAGCTCTAGCCAAACCACAAACTATAGAATCTTTAATAGTTCTAGATACAGCTGCCACAGATTCAAAATCACCAATACTTGCGGCTGGGAAACCAGCTTCAATAACATCAACTCTCATTTTCTCTAATTGCTTGGCAATGCGAATTTTTTCATCTAGTGTCATAGATGCACCCGGACTCTGTTCTCCATCTCGCATTGTGGTATCAAATATTTTTAATAAATCAGCCATAAAATTTAGCGTAAAAGATTAATAAAAAAGAAGCAAAAGTCCTTTTTGATGGTACATTTTCATTTATAAAATTGCAAGATATTCAACTTGTTTTCCTAAAAAAATTTCTTACCTTAAACAAGTATCCTGACAGTACATAAATAAAACTTAAAAGAAATAAAATTTCTGGCAGAGTTTCTAAAAGTTGAATGCCAAAAACAACACCAAATGATATTAATACAATTACAGAGAATGGAACTGTTTTTCTATAGTTTAATTGTTTCCCACTAAAATAAGGTATATTACTTACCATAGACAAACTGGCAAACACAGCAAAGCACCATAATAATTCTGTATGTATGTTGATTTGAAAGCTTTCAACCTCAAAAAATAAAACATAAGAGGCAAGGAAAGCTGCAGCTGCAGGTGACGGAAGACCTTGAAAAAAATTTTTTTCAACTTTGAATATATTTGCATTAAATCTGGCAAGTCTTAGTGCAGCACAACCACAGAAGGTAAAGCTAGCAAGCCAACCAATCTTTCCTAATGAATATAATTCCCATTCATAAATAATCAATGCAGGTGCAACACCAAAAGAAACCATATCAGATAAAGAATCGTACTGAGCACCAAATGAGGACTCTGTTTTTGTGAGTCTTGCAATTCTTCCATCGAGTGCGTCAAAAACCATAGCAACAAAAATTGCTATAGATGCATTAAGAAAGTCGTTATTCATCGCTTGCACAATTGAATAAAATCCTGCAAACAGACTTAAAGTTGTAAAAGCATTGGGAAGCCAATAGATTTTAGATTTTTTACTTTTAGATTCTAAAAATTCAGTCATGCTTAATCGCTATTTTTGTTAGCCCGCCTTGTACTTTGTCTCCAATTGCAACTAAAGCATAAAAATTATTGGGCATAAAAAGATCGACCCTAGAACCAAACCTAATAAAGCCGTATTTATCCCCCGTAATAACTGTGTCGCCAATTTTACAATAGCATAAAATTCTTCTGGCAATTAAACCTGCAATTTGAACAACTTTAAATTCATCGCCGTCATCTGTCATAATAATTACTTCATTTTTTTCATTTTTATCAGAAGCTTTATCTAACGAGGCATTAAAAAAATTACCCTTATAGTAATTGATACTTTTTATTTTTCCGGAAATAGGTATTTTATTAGAATGAACATTAAAAACATTCATGAAAATACTTATTTTTATAACTTCAGTTTGATTCTGCTTTATTTTTTCAACTGAAATAACTTTCCCATCTGCTGGCGATATAACTTCGTTAACATCAAATGAGGTAATCCTAAAAGGTTCTCTGTAAAATTGAAGGTTAAATAAAAAAAATAGCCAAAATGGTATCGACCACAAGCCAACAACAAAAAAAGCAAAAATAGAAATCAAAAAAGAAAGTAAAACTATTTTTTTACCTTCATCTGCTAGTTTAAAAACCATTTAATTTTTTGACTTATCAACTAACCTATTAGCTTTAATCCATGGCATCATAGCTCTTAACTTCTCTCCAGTTTTTTCAATTGAATGTTCTCTACTCATTCTTCTTGATGCATTAAGTTTAATTGCTTTGGTTTGATTCTCTTGAAGAAATTCTTGTGCGTAAGTACCATTTTGAATTTCTTTTAAGATTTTTTTCATCTCAACTTTTGTTTTTTCATTTATGATCCTGGGCCCACGAGTAATGTCGCCATATTCAGCATTGTTAGAAATAGAATACCTCATATTTGCAACACCGCCCTCATAAATTAAATCAACTATTAGTTTTAATTCATGAAGACATTCAAAATAAGCCATTTCAGGAGCATAACCTGCCTCAACCAATGTTTCGTATCCTGCTTGGATAAGGGCTGTTGCTCCTCCGCATAAAACAACTTGTTCACCAAAAAGATCCGTTTCTGTTTCTTCTCTAAAATTAGTTTCAATAATACCTGCTTTACCTCCACCAATTGCAGATGCATATGATAAGGAAATATCTTTAGCAAGTTTTGAAACATCTTGATGTATGGCGATTAACATTGGAACTCCGCCTCCTTGTGAGTAAGTAGACCTGACAGTGTGTCCAGGAGCTTTAGGTGCAATCATTACCACGTCAAGATCTGCTCTGGGTTGAACTTGACCATAGTGAATGTTAAAACCATGAGCAAATGCAATCATTGATCCATTTTTTATATTGGGTTCTGTCTGGTTATAGGTGTCAGAAATATTTTCATCAGGTAACAAATACATGATCACATCAGCTTCTTTTACAGAATCCTCTATTGATTTAACCTCGAAACCTTCAGCTTCTGCTTTTTTCCAACTAGCACCATTAGGTCTTAAACCTATACTTACCTTAACACCAGAATCTCTCAAATTTAATGCATGTGCATGGCCTTGAGAACCATAACCAATAATTGTTACTGATTTTTTTTGAATTAAATTAAGATCTGTGTCTTTTTCGTAATAAACCTTCATGAATGATTCCTTCGTGTTAAATTTTTAGATTTTTACTAAGCCTTCCTATCCCCAAAGCACCTGATCTAACGAGTTCAATTACGTTATCATCAGGAAAAAGTTCAAGAAAAGAATTAATTTTTTTTGCGGTCCCAGTTAATTCAATAATGATAATTTCTTTACCAACATCTAGGATTTTACCCCTAAATATCTCGACATACTTAAATAAACTTTCTTTTGTAGCATTACTAACTTTCAATTTGATAAGAGCCATTTCTCTCTCGACAAAATCAACTTTTGTTAATTCTTGAACTCTAACAACATCAACTAGCTTATTAAGTTGTTTTGTAATTTGTTCAACAATATCCTCTGTTCCGTAAGTTACAATAGTCATACGTGACAAAGTACTATCATCAGTAGGAGCAACTGTTAGAGATTCAATATTGTAACTTCTTGCTGAAAACAACCCAGAAACCCTAGACAATGCACCAGACTCATTTT
>Ga0160423_10003897_pt1 | contig 12360 bp, 6 predicted proteins | sample CRUFie14St8metaG_FD_108191 | JGI IMG/M metagenome (GOLD analysis project Ga0160423, IMG submission 108191) | Marine microbial communities from the Costa Rica Dome - CRUD Field 142mm St8 metaG | ecosystem: Environmental > Aquatic > Marine > Oceanic > Photic zone | place: Costa Rica: the Eastern... | reverse complement strand
GCTGGCTGGCTGGAAAGCTGGAAAGGGAATGTAGATCGTGGATCGTGGATAGCGGCGTGGTGACGTGGTCTGCGCGATGGCTACCCAAGCGAAAGCGCGCGTCCTGCTGGTGGATAACTATGACTCGTACACGTACAACGTGTACCAGATGCTGTCGGTCGTGCGGGTGGAAACGGGCGAAGGGCCAATTGGAGTGCAAGTAGACGTTGTGGAGAACGACAGACCGATAGGGGTGCAGGATCTGGGCCACTACGATGCTATTGTGCTCTCGCCGGGCCCCGGAACGCCGGAAAGTGCCAGCGACGTCGGCCTGTGCCGCGACATTCTCCAGTTGTGCGAGGACGTGCCGGTGCTCGGCGTGTGCCTCGGGCACCAGGCCCTGGCGTACGCTCACGGCTGCAAGGTTCGGAAGGCCCCGGTCCCCTTCCATGGCAGGCTGAGCAGAGTCGTCTTCCCGCGAGGCGGCGACGTCAGCGGCTTGTTCGCGGGGATCCCGGCGCGGGGAGGCGGGGACTTTGACGTCGTGCGGTACCACTCTCTGGTCGCTGAGGAGGATGGTCTCCCGGACTGCATCGTCCCGCTGGCGTGGACGGAACCGGACGAGGAGAGCGACGGCAGGCGCCTCATCATGGCGCTTATGCACAAGGATCGCCCCCATTACGGGGTTCAGTTCCACCCCGAGAGCATCTGCACCTCATATGGGGCCGCCATCTTCGAGAACTTTGTGAGAATTGCCTTGGGGCGCCGCGGACAGAGCTGGCCAGATTGCTCGCTTCCTGTGCCCAGCGGCGAACGGATAGGCCGGCGTGTCAGGGGTCCCTCCGGGGCGAGGCTGCACGACCGGACCTTCAACGAAGGTCTTTGGGTAAACGTGTGCGCTATTCAGAGCGAGGAGACCGTGTGCACGGAAAGTCTCTTTCTCGGGTGCTGCTGTGGAGAGGACACATTCTGGCTCGACAGCTCGAACCTTAGTTACAGCGGGGCGAGGTTCTCGTACATGGGGAGGAGAGGAGGGGAGCTCTGGAGGAGGGTTGAGTACACCCTCGGCGAGGACCAGGCTATTTTGGGCACGATGACAGTCGTCGGTGGGGATGGCCAGTCCGAGGCTCACACTTTTATGGCAGAAGAGGGGACAACCTTTTGGGACTGCCTGGACGACATGGTCGAGTCCACAGCCCACGCAGTGGCCCAGGGAGGGGTCTCCGCCGTGGACGCCTCGGGGTTGGCCCTGCCGCCAGGGTTCTCGGCGGGCCGGGCGGAGTCGAATGAGCTTCCCTTCGACTTCCAGTGCGGGTTAGTTGGATACATCGGTTACGAGATGAAGGAGCAGTGTGGGGGCTGCAGGAAGCACGCCAGCGGCTACCCAGACGCCTCCCTGTTTTTTGCCGATCAGATGATAGCCGTGGATCACGAGGCCTGCTCCGTTTACCTGCTGGAGCTTTGCGAGACCAGGCAGGACCGCCCGTCACGTTGGATGAGGGAGGCAGTGGAATCGATGGCGGCGGCTGGGAGCTCCAGGGGCGAAGGGGTCGCGGCGGCGCGGGGCTGTGGTGGCGTCGAGCTGCAGGGCGCAGCCTGGTCTAGGGACCACAGGGATTACGTCCAGGACATCGGGTCTTGCAAGGAGTACCTTCTGGAAGGGGAATCATACGAGATCTGCCTGACGAACAGGCTGAGGATTCCGGGAGAGATCAGCAGACCGCTGGATTACTACAGGAGGCTGAGAAAGAGAAATCCGGCGCCCTACTCTGCGTTCCTTGACTTTTCAGGGTCCGGCCGGGACGGCGTGGCGGTGTGCTGCAGCAGCCCCGAGCGGTTCCTGAAGCTTACCCAAGAGGGAGTCCTCGAGGCCAAGCCCATCAAGGGCACCGTTAGGAGGGGGGCGAACAAGGAGGCGGATGCGGAGGCCCTGCGGTCGCTCCGCGGCTCGGGCAAGGACAGGGCGGAGAACCTTATGATCGTGGACCTGCTAAGGAACGACATGGGCCGGGTCTCCAGGATCGGTTCCGTCCATGTCCCGAAGCTGATGGACATCGAGACGTACGCCACCGTACACCAGATGGTCTCTACGGTGAGGGGCCTCAGGGAGGAAGGGGTCACAGCGGTGGAATGCATAAGGTGCGCCTTCCCCGCGGGCTCCATGACTGGTGCCCCCAAAATCAGGACGATGCAGATCATCGACCAGCTTGAGCGCGAGGCCAGGGGAGTGTACAGTGGTGCCATCGGATACATCTCCGCGGCGGGCGGGTCCTTTGACCTGAACGTCGTCATCAGGACGGCGGTCTTCTCGGGAGGCCGCACCGTCATCGGGGCAGGGGGGGCCATCACGATTCAGTCCGAGAGCGAGAGCGAGTGGGACGAGATCGTGGCGAAGTCGGAGGTAATCAGGACGACGCTCGAGGAGTGTGCGTGTTAAAATTGACGTTGGAAGAAGGGTAGCTGGGACGTTGAGTTCCTCCAGCAAGACCTCACCAAGGCCATCTGTCAAAATCTCCAAAATCTACAAATCTACAAATCAGCAGATCAAATCAACGACAGGTGGATTTCGAACGTGCCTGCCCCGGCTGTAGCAGAGCAGCACAGAGTGAGCGCAGAGCCTCTTCTCCTTCTCCTTCTCCCTCTGTCGAAGAAAACGCGAGGAGCGAGCATGGGGACCACGAGTACCCTGGCTGCCCTGTCCGCCGGCGTCGTCCTTGGCGTCTTCATTTCGCAGCAGTACGCCGTTCCCGACCTGAAAGAAGGCGTCGACTGGCTGGTAAGCGAGTGCTCGACGATGCAGCTCCACGATGCGGGCAGGACCCTGGCCCACTGACACGCCTCTCCCCCGCGCCCGAACCCCGCAGAGCAAGCAAGTGAAGAAGGTGGAGAAGATGTACAAGAAGCCGTCAAAGGAGGAGTAGCGCGAGCGTTTGTGTTATGTTGGTGGTAATACTACAAGTGGTTTACAGCAGCGACCTGGCCTACTTCCAGCCCTTGATGGTCCCGTCTCTGGACGAGGACAGGATGATACGCTCCTGGGTGTCGAAGAGCGCGAGGTCGAGCACGCAGTCCTCGTGGCAAGCGTTGGTTCCCCCGACGCCGGTTTTATCCTTTCCGCCGCCCTTTTGACCTCCCAACGACTTTTGCTGCCTGCCCTGCGGCTGGGACGCGTGCCTCATCTCTTCAACGGTAGATATCCCGTTGTAGATCTTCTTTGTGTAGTACACCGGGGGCTTGATGACCCAGTCCACGGGATCCGCCGTGCCACCCCCCGGGCAGCCCTGCCTCGCGGCCGGAGCGCACATGAGGTAGCTGTACTCAAACCTGTGAGGGTGCCAAAACCTGATGAAGCGGTCACTTCCAGCCGTAAGGAACCCACCATTGTGGAGTGGAAGGAGAGCCCTGTGGCCCACCCCGGCCCTCCCGTGCGCCTCCAGTAGATTGGAGGGCGGCGGGGTCGACTGGGTTTCGGCGCGCCCGGCACCCAGATCCAGCGACCGAAGGTGGTTGCTTACGGCCTCAGGGCCTGCGTCCAGCTCGGAGAGGTTCCTGCCGGACACAGGGAGAGCGGAGGAGCAAGATATGGGGTTCCCTTCGTAGGCTTTCTCGTCCACGCCCAGGTTTCTAAACACTTGCTCACACCTTCCATCAAAGATGTTCCACACGGCCGTCTCGTGCTCCCCGGCGCTGATCAGGGCGCGACAACTCTCAGAGGAATTTTCGCTCGCAATGACATCGTTGAAGGGGATCATCGCGTGCACGCCCTTCTTGTTGGGGTGCTGCCACTGCTTCGCGCACATCAGGAATCTCAAGTCCAACACGGAAACGACCCCAAAACTGCTAATGGTCGCGAGCCAGGACTGATTCTTGCTTTCGCAAAACATGCTTCTCAAAATCCCGTGGGATGGGTTCACCTGTAGCTCCCAGGCGTCCTTTCCCTGCCTGTGGTCGTACCCATGAATCTTGCCATGCTCCGTGGCGTAGCACAGCACGTGTTCACCACACAGGCACAGATTCAAGGCGGCCCCTTCCGACTCCACTCCTGACCCTGCCGACTTGGCCACGTTTCCAATCCTGGTGATTCCATTGTACTTTTCCGGAACTCCTTGGCGCGTGGAGTACTCGACGTTCCAAACATGGACAGTCCCGTCGCTAGAGGCAGAAGCTACACTTTCCTTGGAGTGCATCAAAGACACGCAAGACAGGATCCTCCCGCCCTGGTGAGAGTACGTAAGCCTCGACTTGAAAGAAATGTCCTTCTCCAACTTTCTGCAGTCCCAAATTTTGCACGTGCCATCATCGCTAGCGGACGTCAGAAAGAACATGTCATGTGACAAACTCAACTTGTTCACAGCCCGTTTGTGCTCCGCCAGGTGGGAGATCAAGATCCCTTGAGGCTGCCAGGTGTATGTGTAAGAGTGGGGGTTCGCGTGGCCACTGACGCCAGTGGACAGGGCATCCACGACTGCGTCAGAAAGGTTTCTCTGATGCACCACGTTGTGCGTGCTGGGCTGTTCTCCCAGGGGGGCATGCCTCCCTGGCTGATTTCCTTGCTTTTGTCTAGCAAAGCCAAAGTTCGATTCGTTTAGAATCGAGATGCTGGCTGATGGAGCACCCTGCGTGATGTGGTCGTTTGGCTGTCTCTGCGTCTCTGGGGCCGTTGTGCTCAGCACCTTCTTCAAATTGCTGTTGTTTTGAAGGGCTCCAGTCCTGACAGCAGAATGAAGCGAGTGCTCAGGAGTGCTCAAAAAATCAGATTTGGCCACAGAGTAGATCGCAATGCCAGGGCTTAGACGAGAGTCTTGCATTCTGTGCCGCATGGACTCGCTAGGGCTTGTGGACACATTCTGGTTGTGAAGTGAGCGCAAATTGAGCTTGGAGCCCTCCAGCCTGACGTTCTGCATGCCTAAGCAATCAAAGATACACATTTCATCCCGTAAGTTTGGGCACTCAACAGACCAGTTCACGTCCTTCAGCCTTGGAAGCATGTGGGCAAAGATGTCAACTTGAGACAGGCGCCTTGCACATGCGGCTACAAACTTGACGCACGACACAAAGACTTGCATGGGTATGCTAGGCACCAAAGGATGCCGCTGCTGACTCTCAGCATGCGGGCTTGTCCCAAGGAATGGCTTGCACTTTTCGATCAGTCCAAGAAGAGTTGCCTTTTGGAGAACGTACGCGCTCGACCCAATAGATTTGCTCTCCACAAGCTTGCTCAAGCACTTCAAAGAGCTGGCAAGAACTTCGGGTTCTGGATCAACAAAAGCTTGCTCCACACAGGGAATGAGGAAAGCTTCCAACACCTTGGCATTGCCAAAGCCATTCCGAGGCACTGTGTACTTGCAAACGGTTGGGAGCTGGTTGAAGAAGTCCCTGCGAACCTGCCAGTCATTGTGATTGAGGAAGGTAATAAATAGCGGGAGCAGGAGGTTGTTGGTCTCTTGCACGCCAAAGAAATCACAGAAGTATTCAAAGTTCTGCATCGTTGCTTGGATGGTCGCACTAGTTGAATGCCCCCCAGTGGTCAAGTCGATCAAAATTTTGGACACCTCCTTCTTGAGAACAGTCAGGTAGGAAGCGTGCGTCTTTCGGTCTTCCTTGGCTCCAGCGTCATCGGCAGGTTTCTCGTCCACCAATTTTTTTAAGGCGGACCCCTGGCCCTGGGCGTGGCGCAATGGAATGCGCAGTAGCCTGCAGGCCACCTCTATCAGCTTGGATAGCTCTGACGCAAATTGCACCCTCACCATCTCTTCTGGATCCGAGCACAGTAAAGCAAGGGATGGGAATATGTACTCTGAGAAGACCTTCTCCTCACTTGCTGGAAGGGCGTCAACGCTCTTCAAAATTGTCGTCAGGGCTGAGAGGGCCATGGACCGCACAATCGTAGAGCCCTGGTTCAACATCGACAGCAGATAAGGAACCACGTGCTGCATTTTTCTCTCATTGTCGCAGTACAGGCCGCTCTCGCAGAGCAAGCGAATACACGCACACTTGCTCGAGGGCGTCTTTGTGTTCCGGAGCAAGGAGCAAAGCAAGGAGACCAGGATGGTCATTCCCTCCTTCAATCTCTCTCTTTGCTCAGAAGTGTAAGCGGCTTTCGTCTCCCCAACCTCCTTGCCTGTTCCCGCCACGCAGGCCTTCAGCTGCCCGTAAGCGAGTCGGATCGTGGAGAGCCTCCCGTCTGGTTCCAGAGGCAAAAGGGAGGCGTAGAACCCGTGCAAGGTCTGGGTCATGTAGGGCGGAAAGATGGCATGATTCCTATCCTGCCCATCGCCCCCGGACCCTTTCCCCGCCATCCACTCGTTTGAGGACAGGTACTCCTTTGCGGTGAGCCTCTTGGAGGGGTCCAGCTGAATCATGTGCAGAATGAGCGCTCTCATCTTCTCGTCCTTCACTTTGCTCGCCATGATCGTCGCCGGATCGTACTCTCCCCTCCGGTATGCATGCAGCTCCGACAGATCAAAGAGGGACTTGCCCTCCATGTATAGCTCTGCTAGGACGCAGCCAAGGGAGAAGATGTCCATGGCGCCGTTCAGCTCGCCCTGAGTCTGCGAGGCGGTAGGGGAGAACACCTCGGGCGACCGCCCGCCGGTCCCGGGGGTCGCGCCCTCCTGGATCCCGTCTGCCTGCCCTGCCTCTGTCCCCACCCGGTCCACAAACCTCTCTGGAGCCACATAGCACCTCCTCCTCGACCCCGCGTCGAAGAAGAAGCTGAAGTCCGCGGGGTTGTCCGCCGGCAGGTACGTCGGTTTGTACGCCGAGGCGAAGTCCGAGAGGTACACCCAGTTCCACGAGGTGACCAGAACGTTCTCGCACTTGATGTCTCCGTGGTAGACCCCCTTCTCGTGGGCCTGGCGCAGGGCGAAGAGGAGCTGGAAGGCGATCCACTTCTTCTCCGGCAGGGAGAGAAAGGGCCTGGTCGAGATCCTCTCGTACAGGTTGCTGAAGATGTACTGCCTCAGCAGGAAGGCCTTGTTGTCCGACTCGAACCAGGTCTGGAAGGGCCACAGGTGCGGGCAGCTCAGGCCCCCGAGGCAGTCCCTGATCCGCTCCAGCTCCTCCTTGTGGGAGCCCAGGTCCGGCGAGCCCTCCCTCTTGAGATAGACCTTAACCACGACGAGCCCGCCATCGTCGTGAACGCAGACGAAAGTCTTCAGCACCCTCCCGCCTCCGAGCGTGTCCTTGTAAACGACGTTGGGCAAGTCCGAAAGGAGCTCCGCGGGGCGGGTCGTCACCGCCTTGGCCAACTGGTTGCCCATGGACGCCGCCTGCCCCTTCGCCCTAAGCGGACGGACGCCCTTAGGGCTCGGGGTCTAACGCTCGCTGCGACCGCTCGGTGCTAGCCTAGCAACCAGGTCGCCTCGTCATGCCCGCTCCCGCCACCTGAGCAGTGGCGCGTGGTGGGGAGAAAAAAGGGAAAAAAGAAAAGAAAAAAAGATGATGTGTGCTCGAGTTTGTGCGGGCTTCCGTGCCGGAGAAGAGAACGTAACGTGCCGAGAAGGCGCGTGTATGAATTACAGCTCGAGCTTCTCTAGCCTTTCTCGTATTTCTTGAGGGATGTCCTCGTCGAGCTCCTGAAGCATTATGAACTTGATTATTTTCTTCTCAAAGTTGAGCCAGACCTTGGGCTTGGGCAGGGCAAGCTTTCCCACATTCCAGAGCCAGAGCGCCAAGGCGGCGACGGTGGCAAAAACGAGCGCGAGCCCCAACAAGCGTGCCAACATCCGGAAGCATGGGTTCTTTATCCTTTGGTAGTAAAACCCGTCAGCCAAAATGTACTCGCGGAGCGGGTGTTTCGTCCTGAGCACGAAGACGTCCGAAGAGGAGAAGGTCTCCGACGAGAGCCTGAGCCTCGCTCTCGCGGCGGAGACGTTTGCCGTGGTGAAGAGTTCGCCCGGATTGACCTCGGAGTGAGCCCTCGCGGCCTGGACCCCCGGAACAATGCCCCGCTCGGCAAGGTTCACGTCATCGTCGAGCCTGTCCTCGAAGGGCAGGGGGCCGCTAAGCTCCTGATCACCGACCGGCACGCCCATGATCCCCCGAATCGACCTCTTCAGGTCAAGCACGGTGGCGTTCTTGAAACGCCCCTTACTGGGCTTCAGGGGAACTGGGATGCTTCGCCTGACAATCGCCTTACCGTCCCTGTCCACCGCCTCGACGCGAACCTGGACGACATACATTACGTCTATCGCACAAACCCCCGGCCGCTCGCGCGCTCAGAACAACAAACACCCGGAGCTCAGAACATTCTTCCGAGCGGCGGGTGCTTGTTGCCCTCGAGAATCCTCCTCAGGCGAGGAGCCAAGTCAGAATCATGGGCAAGAAGAGTCGGGATGGTGACTCTCTCGAGCTTCGTTTGGGGGGCGAGCGAGGAGCTTTCCGGTCCCCAAAGATTGGACCTTGGCCCTTCTATTCTCAACTTTTGCTGCCACCGTCGAGGCTCATCCTTCCCCGACCCACCTGCTGGGCCTCGTTCGTGCCTGGCGCAGAGCCTCGAGGGAGAGAGGGCTCTTATTTCACATCTGAGCAAAATAAAACTTCAAAAATGGAGAAAGAGTTCATCTCCCACAGTTCCCCTTGTTTTGTTCGATCCCCCTCCCGAGTTGGACGTCATATAGCTTTACAAGATTTACGACGCTTCCTTGCTGGTTCCCCTGGAACCGTAGAGATCTTTTCCACATTGGGCACAGCAATCACACCATTTCATCATAGAATTGCGCATCTTATCAATCGAAGTGCAACTGACCACGTTCCACACGTGGGGACAGGGGAAAGCCCCAACTTTTTTGCCCAAACACCTTCCTATGCCTCTTGGATACTCGCAACAAGTCGTTCACCACAGTTCGTGTACGAAATTCATGTAAAAGCATAAGCTTATTTCATTCGGACGTTTGAGGCCGTTTGACGACGATTGGGGGAAATCTGCCTCTTCAATATCCGTGTGTTGATTCCACACTTTATTCTTTGTGGTGAAATTCGCGACGTTTCACCACAAAGATTTTGTAGCGATAGGAACCGCAGCCAAGGGCAGCAGCACCAGCAGTAGCAGACCGAGCTAGAGGCGCAGGAGAGTCGTTGCAGCGCGTGGGAAGGGGACTCGGTGGACGGAGGGAAGCGTCGAGTAGACGCGCAGGGGGGACAGGCCAAGCCGGAAGACTTCCAGTGGAAAGATGTGCCTCGAGGTACCGAACTCTTGTTGACTATCCAGTCTTTGGGGGCTTGCTGCAGGTTCTGGGGTGGGCTGCTGAGCAGCAAGTTCCTCGAGTTCGACTGAGCGGGGCAAGGCCTCGGAAGGACTCCTTTGGTGATTAAGGGGTTGTGAGAAAAGGTAAGCCCGGCCCCCAGCGTTGTGGGACGCAGGCCGACGCCGGTCCGGCAGAAGAACCCCCCGGCCGCGTTCCAGGGACGCGGTCTTTGCAAGGGAAAGGTGTCAGAAGCCGTCCTTGGACGACTGGAAGACGGGGGGGGGGGAGAGAAAGAAAAGCCTGATACGACCCTTTGATTCGATCGAGTTCTAACACCACCACGCCGTTCTTGCCCAACGCAGCAGAGAAGGGAAGGACGCAACATGGAGGTCACGCACACGGCCTTTACGATAGAGCAAGCGCAAACGCAAAACTGCGAGGATTGGGATTGGGGAAGCAGGCCGAGCAACTCGAGGGGGAGCGACTCGACCGGTAGCCACGATGTGGAGGTGGACGAGAGCCAGGACTCCTTCACGAACACAGTGGACTCGCTCTTGCAAGAGTCGCTGAACTCGTTTCTGGACGAGGGTCCGATCCTCCACCCTATCGAGCACCACTACTCGGAGCTCAAGGGCGGGGACTCCGGGGGCTTCTCAAGCAATCCCAAGATCACACGCGACTTCGTGACGGACTGCCTGTCCCTCGTGTGCGAGTGCAAGGGCTTCGAGTACGCCATCGTCTGGGAGGTGGACAACAAGACTGGGCTCTTGACGGCCAAGACAGGGTATCACATCCCAGGCTGCGGCAAGATCAAGAACTTTTACAACAGCTCCATGACCCTGAGGGCGTTCCCGCTGGGGCTGGAGATTCCCGGCCGCGTCGCTTACAGTGGCCAGGTCGAGTGGTGCGACCACGTCCACCAAGAGGCCGTTTGCCGGTTCCACAGGGTGAACGAGGCCAGGATGTACGGCGTGCAGACCGTCGTGGGAATTCCCGTGGCTTGCGGCGTCCTTGAGTTTGGGAGCAGCAGGAAGATCGAGCAGTGCCCGCAGATACTGAGGTATATCCAAAACGTCTGCAAGCCTCTCGTGTATTGCCTGCAGGAGAGCTGGTAGCAGGAGTGTGGAGTACAGTAGTTGGGGAGGGAGAAGAGAGGGCGGGCACAACTGAAGATAGGGTGTCCTTGCCGCTTTTGTACCTTATACGATTCTTATTCAAAACTATCTTCGTAAACAACTCTATAACAAACGTGTAAACTTCGATCTACGAACGACGAAATCCATTGACGACGACGAAACTCAAACTCCGCAGGTTTTTAGGTTTTGGTGTTTTTGAATCCCGTGTCGCCCGTGTCGCACATGTTGCCCTCAATTCGTGTTTGCTACTCTCGCTCGCCTCGAGGAAAAATATTCGGTTTGGGATCCTGATTTGGAAAAGATTTGCTACGAAGACAAAACCACAACCACAACTCTACAAAAAGTGCAGCGAAGATATTTTCAGGTAGCGGCGGGGCGGGCGCTGCGCTGCAGGAGAACAACCGGGGCGCAAGGCCGCCGCAGGCCTCTTCTGCACTGAAGCGTCGGGTCGGTGGTAGCGCGCGCGACCCTACCCAGGGGCCGGCAAGCCTCTCCCCCCGGCGAGCGCTCTTGCACTAGTTTCACCAACGTTTGTTCAATTCCCGTGCGACACGTGTTGTCAATTGGTGTCGGTGCTCTCGCTCGCCTTCGTGAAGAAAGAAGGAACCATGACTTCAGAACCGCCCGCGGGGCCTTCCTCTGCGGGGGACGCCACGCCCTCCGCGGGGGACACCGCGCCTTCCGCGTTCAACTTCTCGTCCGTGGACCTTCCCAAGCCCGGGGACAAGCTGGTGCTGGACGGGAAGGAGGTCACCGTCCTCTCTCCCGTGGGCCGGAATGGCAGACCGCTGCGGTCCAAGCTCTTCAAGGTCGGCGTGATGTTCGAGCCCCGGACGGACGAGGACCAGGACTTTCTTTGCTGCGTTCCCATCCCAGACTCGGCGACGGGCAAGACGAGGCGGTGCGGCGCCCTGCTCAAGATCCCGAAGGGATCCCTCGGCAACCCCCTGCGTCACGTCAAGAAGAAGCACTACGACGCGTACTGCTGCATCTCGAAGGAGAGCCTGGCGAAGAAGGACCGGGACCACGCCAAGGCCCCCTCGGAGAAGAGGAAGCGGGCGAGAGGGGAGGACGGGGAGACGAGTGGCCAGGGGGGGCAGTCCAGGCCGGGATTCAGTGGAAACTTTGGCGGGCAGAAGGGCCTCGACCTCGGCAGGAGGTGCGTCGCGTTCTGCTGCAACCAGCTCCTTCCCCTGGACGCCGCGGGCAAGGAGTCCTTCACCGCCTTTGTGCGCTTCATCGGCAGAACGGGGCAGGTCAAGCTGCTCAGGACGGTCACGGAGGCCACCTCCAGCTTGTACTACTTGCTAGAGAGGGAGGCCCACGAGAGGCAGGAGGCTCTCGTGGGGCGGATCGGAGACCTCGAGTCCCAGTTCTATTGGGGCCTCCCCTTTCTGGACGTCTCGGTCGACCACAGGTTCGTGCCCGTGCCCGCCGTCAGGATTTCCTTCCGGAACGAGCGGGGTAAGGTTGAGGAGGCCGTGCTGGTGGGGGGCGCGACTTCTGCAGCTCGGCTCAGGCAGCAGGACTCCGACCAGGCCCTGGAGGCGGGTGTCAGGGACATCTTCGGGGAGTACGGCCTGGAAGGGGCGTACCCCAGGCTGGTGCAGCGGCTGTCCGTGGTACAGGGCGGTGAGAGGCGGCCGTTGGGCCCGCCCGCAACCCGGTCTGCCTACATCTCTGGCTACTTGAATCATGACGCGGGGCGGAGCAGGGAAGAGGTACTTCGGGTGTTCGAGGATTGTTGCGAGCGCAAGGGCCTCAGGGACGACCTGTGCAAGGAGATGGACGCGTACGAGAGCCTGGCGCGCGGTGGCGGCGGGGGCGATGGACTCCCCTGGGACGCGGCGGCATTCTTTGGGCGGCAGGCAGAAGCTGAGAGCTCAGGCGAGGGGAGGTTTCCGCTTATCTTCAGGCTGGCCTGCAGCGTGCAGCTGACTGGGGAGGCCCCTCAGGACGCGCTCCAGACGACGAGGGAAGTTCGGATTATCCAGGCGAAGGACTTTATCGTCGAGGGCTACGACGGCGAGTTCGGCACGGTGGAGGAGCTCACCAGG
>Ga0160423_10003896_pt1 | contig 12360 bp, 13 predicted proteins | sample CRUFie14St8metaG_FD_108191 | JGI IMG/M metagenome (GOLD analysis project Ga0160423, IMG submission 108191) | Marine microbial communities from the Costa Rica Dome - CRUD Field 142mm St8 metaG | ecosystem: Environmental > Aquatic > Marine > Oceanic > Photic zone | place: Costa Rica: the Eastern... | reverse complement strand
CGTCGAGCCTCTTACAATAACTCGTAAGGTCGGAATCTGAATGACAAATTTAGACCTCCCGATTCTATACAGTTTCAGGCGTTGTCCGTACGCAATGCGGGCTCGAATGGCAATAGTGAGAAGCGGGCAAATATGCGAGCATCGAGAGGTTATTTTGCGTGAAAGACCCGAACATATGATGGAAATTTCCCCGAAAGGAACGGTACCCGTCTTGCTATTGCCAAGCGGTGAGGTGATAGAGGAAAGTTTGGAGATAATGCAGCATGTGTTGTCTTGGCGATTAAGCGATATTGAGGCTTTATGGGTTGAAAGAAATGATAATCAGTTCAAGTTCCACCTTGATAGGTACAAGTATCCTAATCGATATGAAGGAATCGATCACATAGAGCAGAGAACATTGGCAAAGGACTATCTTGACAAACTTGACATGCTGCTGAGCAGTGATATATCTGACGCACTAAACGATGCACTGTTTCCTTTTGTTAGGCAATTTGCCAATCATGACAGAGATTGGTTTGATAGTCAAAACTGGGACAACATACATGTTTGGTTGAGTGATAACTTAGCGAGTGAAGAATTTTCAATATGTATGAAGAAATATCCTCAATGGCAAGTTGGCGATGAACTAGTAAAGTTCCCATCTACTGAATAATCGGTAAGTGTTTGACCGATGGAGCGATACCCAAATCCTCGGGGAAGAACATGGTTGGTTCAGGTATGGGTATCGGAGAAATTTCCTGTCCGACTAGAGCTACCCGACTTGGTTTGGAATCGGATAGAATTTTTCTCCCGGTAAGTGGCGCAATCTTACTTGAGAACTCCATAATGTCTTGATGACTTGGCATATTTTCTGCGCTCAAGTTTTCGCGACTATTGCCAACAAATACATATCCCTTATTTTCGATAAAATCAGGATCTGCGCGATTATCTAATGCGGCAAACTCTCGAATGTTTTTATCACTCATGTTGATACCTTTCATGAGTGTATGACGAGCGACGATTCTAGTATCCAATGACGGCATTAAGTCTATGGTTTTCTCAAATTGTTCCCAAGCCCTGGAATTCCATTTTGGTTTACATACCTGATTAAAGATCTCTTTGTTCGGAGCGTCAACTGAAACATATAACTGGGTCGGGAGTGGGTCGAGACGCTCGAGTACCTTAGGGAAAGTACCGTTGGTGACTAGCATAGTAGTCATTCCGTGTTTGTGACATAAATCGATATATTCTCCAAGTCTTCGATAAAGTGTTGGCTCACCATTTAACGAGATTGCTACATGTTTTGGGTTCTGAGCATCGAGCCATTTTTCTCGTGGAACTTTCGGGTTACCCCCGAATCCAGATAACAATCTACGCTGTGCTCTTACAGATTCATACAGCAGTTCTAACGGGTCTTGGTCGGTCAACTCGAGGGTATCCATGTGAGGCTCTCGCCAGCAATAAGTACAGGCGAGGTTACACTGATCAACCACTGGAGAGGTCTGCATGCAATTGTGACTTTCGACTCCGTAAAACTTGCCTTTGTAGCACTGACGGTCTCTCAACAGAGATTCCTTAGTCCAATGACAGACTTTTACACCACCATGTTCACCGACGATGTGATATCTTTGCTTCTGCAATTTTGCCTTCAACGCTAAATCCATACCCATTGTGGACACTCTCCTTAGCCGTCAGCCTCGGTTCCATAAGGGGTCGGGATAGGCTCGGATGTTGTGTCCTCTATTGATTCGGTTATCAAATCAACTCATGCTGGGGAGATTTCCTACGGCTGCTGTTTTACGTGTGTGTGCACGTATATGTGGCATTGAGCAGATGTTACAAAAACAACCTAATTTATTTATTGCACCTATGTGTTGGCGTTTTTACCACTGCTTAATATACTCTAGGTGTTAAAAGTAAAGTGAGGAGAACAGAATGGACCGAGAGTTGGAAACATTTGTCGATGGCGTGATGGATAAACAAGAATATCGTGATGGAATATTCACGAGCTGGGTGGAGGTGATCCTGCAAGGTATCGCGGATTATCGAGCGGTTCCAGACAAGCGCGGTTCCTATACCAGAAGAGGTGGCAGATAAATGGATGATTACTTAGAGCAATATGTTGATGAGATTATGGATAATCAGGTTTACAGAAGCGGAATTCAATTCTCACCTTCTTGGATAAAGAGAATATTTTTCCGCAAGAACAGAGTTTGAAAATCCTAACCTCCTTAACTGACCTATCGATGGACATGCATGGCTAGGTGGTTACCGCACCTTATTGGTTTGGCAACTCCGTTGCTAACTATTGTCGGTTTATTGGCCGGTGGCTGGTGGATGGGGACAACGATATTGTTGGCTTTGGGCATCTATCCGATACTAGATTTGCTCGCTGGCCAGAGTTCTGACACCAATCCTCTTGAGGAGGGGAGGGCGTTCAACTACATTGTTCACCTCCATGGAATACTTGTGCCGATAGTTGTGGTTTGCTTACTGTATATTGCCCTATTAGATTACACAGACTTCGTTTGGCTTGGAGCAATTTCAGTTGGTCTATCAAGTGGTGCTTCAGGCATTGTTACTGCGCATGAATTAGGACACAGAAGGCCTCGCTCACGCAGTTGGTGGTTGTCGAGACTTGACTTAATGTGTGTTTTATATTTACATTTCACCATAGAACACAATCACACACATCACAAACATTGGGCACGTCCAAGAGACCCTACTTCTTCGCCCTGGGGAAGGAACGTATATTTTCACTTCATTCGCACTATACCGCTTCAACTCAAGGGTGCATACAAGGCCCGTCCAAAGGATTTCAAGAATTCAATGATAGCACAAACTATACTGATTTTGACTCTATTACTGATTTCTCCAGTGGTGCTGGGAGTTTTCCTATTACAGTCCTTTGTTGCAATATTTTTGCTTGAATTTGTTAATTATTTGCAACATCACGGATTAGTTCGACAAGATGGTGAACGAGCCAATGCAAGCCACGCATGGGAAAGCCGTCACCGTTGGTCGAGGTGGACTCTGCTTGAGCTCCCGTTACATCCTGCTCATCACCTAAAGTCGAGTACGCCATATCAGAAATTAGATGCTCATGATGAATCTCCACAGTTACCTAGTGGATACTATGTTATGTTTTGGACGGCATTGATTCCACCATTGTTCCATTACCGTATGAAAAAAAGTTATGAATCATACCAACTACAAAGAGTTTAATCACCGTGAACCATTTTATATATACTATGACCTGTTAATGCTGGTTAATAGTGGTGACAAATGTTAGTTGTTGATGGTTTAACTAAGTCATTCGGCTTTGGCAACAACAAATTACATGTTCTGAAAGGCATTGATTTGGAGTTGAAACAAGGCGAGTTAGTCGCCTTGATGGGTCCCTCTGGTTGTGGAAAATCAACTCTGTTGAATATCATCGGCGGTTTATTGTCTGGCGATGGCGGCAACATTACCCTCAATAATCGAAAGTATGGTTTGAAAGGCCCATCAAGCGTGGTTGATGTCAGGCGAGAATTGGTGGGTTGGATCTTCCAAGATTTTCATCTTTTGAACAATCTGTCTGCCCTTGACAACGTCGCTATGGCCTTGGAATTGTCAGGTATTTCTTCAACTGAGGCAGAAAGTAAAGCAGCATTCGCACTGGAGAGAGTAGGTCTTGGTGACAGAATGCATCACATCCCCGATCAGTTATCCGGTGGACAACAACAACGTGTGGCAATTGCGAGAGCTATCGCTGGCAATCGTCCACTATTACTAGCTGATGAGCCGACAGGGAACCTCGACATAGCAAGCGGCAAAGATGTCTTGCAATTATTCAAGGATTTGTGCCATGATAAGGAAAATCCAATCTCAATTCTCATGGTTACTCATGACCCTGAATTAGCGGCTAATGCTGACAGAATGCTGCTACTTCGAGATGGGAAAACGGAAGCATCTGACATTCGCTCTGCCTGGGGCCTTGATGAGGAAGGTGAGGAAGAGTGACCGAAGAAGATCTAGACCCCTTTGCGACATATGTTGTCCCCAAAGTTAGTAGGATTGAGCGTTGGCGGCGAAGAATAAGGGATGCACCAGAAAACATCAGACTCGCTTCACAAAGTGCTTGGCGCGGGAGAGAACGCGGACTTGCAGTCGTAGCAGGTGTCTTTTTGGCATCATTAGTAATCACTACCGTATTCTCTTATGGTATTGGGTTATCACAAATATTCTTTGACGAATCGCTAGATGGTGAGCCAATAGATGCGAAAGTCGAATTTAAGAAAGCTCCCGCTGAAGGCTCTTCCGGGTGGACCAATAATACGTCAGTCATGCAGGATGTATGTACTGAATTAATGACGGAGTATGAGTCACAACTTGCAGATTGTACTGTTGTCTTTGGGCGGCAGGGAATTCACAGTGCCGGATTCTTCAATGAGGATTTTCTTTATGCACAGCCGTTAGAAATGCGTTCAGTTGTCGATAATGAAAATCCATATTGGATTAATACCACATTCGAATATCCAGAATTACGAGAGGCTGGCCCGCCAATTTCCAACTATCGCTCAATTAGGTTCATGGGTCCAGAGGCATTTGACGGCGAGTTTGCCAAACGGTATGGTGCTAACATAATTCAGGGTCAAGGAGAGTGGCCGTCTCCGGAAAATATGTCAAGCCAACGTGGGGTGATTTTACCCTCAAATATCGCATCACAAGCTAAGGCAAATGTCGGCGATGTGCTCGATGAAATTACCTTCGTTTATGTTATCGACAGTGAATTCTTTGATACAGGTGGGGTAGACTTGGTACAAGATTGTCCAGGTGTAGCATCCGCTTCTGAGAACGGCAAAATCTACTGTCGCATGCCCATGACGATTACCAACATGACCGTCTTGGGGATTTATCAACCATGGGATCTAGGTAATCCAACCCTTGGACCAAATCCAATTTTCACAACTTGGACCGCATTAACCGAACAGCAAAGTGCTGCGCTGATGGAAAAGGACCACATCTACCTTGGTCTTGCAGTTGACCGTTCTCAGTTGCCAACTAGTTCGACCGCTGATGCAAGTGAATGGCTTGACAAATTAAAAGTATCAATAATGGACGAGAATTATACAGATAGCGAAATTGAACTATTCTACACAGATATTGTTGGTGGAACTATAACTTTCCTTGACATATTCCTTGCATTCATTCAAATTTTCGACTACATCATCATGATACCAATTGTTGTTATGTCTTTAGCAGTTCTAGTTTACGGGCTGATTTTATCGCTTGAACAGCGGAGAAAAGAAATCAGCATACACAGAGTGATTGGCGCAGATAGCAATGGATTGCAAGGGATGGTACTGTTGGAGTTGGCCGTTTTCGCGTCGGTTGCTTGGATTGCTGGTTACCTTTTAGCAATGTTTGCAGTACCAATTGTACTTTCTGCTGTCGGCTTTATGCAGTTCAAGTCCGGAGATTACAGCATAGACCCAACCCTTAGTTTTGGCGCGACACTGTTTACCGCCATCAGTACTTTAGGTCTAGCGATACTATTCGGAAGAAAGCGTGCCAAGCAATTCATTGAGTTGGAAATTGAAGAGGGGGTAAAAAGCCAGATTGCCAAGTCCGAACCAAAATATTGGTTGCACTGGACTTGTTTCATACTCGGCTCTATTTCTGTTATCGACACATGGATGGAAATGAATGGTAGTGAAAGTGGAATTATCAAGAACTTTTTCTTTGAGGGTCTGTTTGGAATTTTTGGTCCCTTTTTGTTTTGGATTGGCGGTGCGTTAGTACTGGGTAGGCTAGGCGCTAAAGGACCGCGTATTATGCAGTTAATATTTGGCAAAACTAAGTTGCTCAAAGACGTTAAGCGAGGCCTAAAAGGTTCAGGTTCCACCGAATCAGTTAATCGCCTTGCTGTGATAATGTTGCTCACTTTGTCAATTGTTACGTTAGCAGCAGTACAGGGGTACACCGGCACATTGGTCGATGAGCGAACGGTTGACTCAACTGTTGGAGGTGATGTACAAATTACCTTCGAAAATCAGCAAAATGAATCGCAAGCATTAGCGATTTTTGATGAAATTTACAATGGTGATAAATCGCTAATTGCTACTACAGTTCCATCACTAGTCTTGAAGAGTCCCGATGGCGACTTTATCCAGACATTTGTGCTGTTAGATAATTCTGATGACGTATTGCATTGGAGTCAGCAATCGGTGCCGGGTAAAGATATCTCCGCTGCTTTGAGCAGATATAGCGAGGGAGGATTCTCCGCTGGAGAGGATTCTGCATTCACACTTGACCTTGCAGGTTCATGGTCGGACCAAGAGTCTCTCGACGACATCCTGCTCAGTAAGGGCGACAAGCGTAGTATGGAGGTTGTCATGACCTATGAAGAACTAAGTTTCAACTTTTCATCAGGTGGCTTCGCTTTAGACAACCTAAGTGACTTTCAACAATTGTTAGAGCTATACTTGATGTATTCTGCATTGATGCAAGTAGACTTGTCAGGAGTAGATTTCTCCGGTCAAGACCTCAGTTATCGCGAACTTGGAAGATTCGATTTTACCGGAGCGAATTTGTCAGGCGCAAATCTTGAGGGTGCTAATTTAAGTGAGTCACTGATGGTGGGAGTTGACTTGAGCGGCGCCAACCTTCAGGGGGCTAATTTAGTCAATACTGTATTCTTTGAATCGCCGGATGGAACTCTCGAAAACGCAGATTTGACTGGTGCTGACCTAACAGGAATATTTGGCGATATCGATCTCTCTGTTGCAACGCTTGGTAACGCAACTTGTCCAGATTTAACGATGGCCACTGAAACCAATTGTGAATCAGGAGCATCACAAATACCCACTCCATTAGCACAACCATTATTCCAAAGTGGGACCCAAGTTGAGGTTGTGATTATCCCACATAATGCCACACTCAAGTACATGGGTCTTCATGAGTACATACCAGGGGTTAATTCCCCACTAATTGCTGATTCAATTATCATTGGTGAATCCTCATGGGAGGAATTTGTTGGTGCTGAGGCGGTGAGCAATCATACCTCTACAAATTGGATATTCAGTGTTAGCGGACTTGAGGGCGAGGCATTGAAGGCATTAGGTTCTCGTCTTGAGGCTGACTCAAGGATTGCTAACGTACTTGACTGGACTACTGAACATGAATCGGTTGAAAGAAATGGTGGACTTATATTCGGTACGCCAGGGTTACTCTCACTCCAATTCGTGGTCGCAAGTATTGCCGCTGTAGCCTCGAGCTTTGTATTCCTGTCACTGGTTTTGAATCAGCGCAAGAAAGAATTAGCAGTTTTGCAGGCAATCGGTGCCAGTCCAACACAAATTTTGCGCCTAGTTCTGTTCGAGATTCTATCAATAATAATTGTCTCAATGCTGCTTGGATTGGTTCTCGGAATCGGCTTAGCGTTCTCATTCAACGGATTCTTTGATGTATTTGGTTTTATTTTCCAATTATTTGGTGGTGCTTCTACCAACATAACTCGGGAGTTAGTGTACCCATGGTTTGAATTGACCTTAGTATCAATTTCCGTCTTTACTGCGGTAGTGATTGCCTTACTGATGACAACTCGCAGGGCGCTTAACTCAGACTTAGCAATGGTCTTGAAGGGGGAATGAAAATGGTTGAAAGTATTCTCAAAGCATCATCGTTGTATCATGTGTATGAATCAAAAGCAGAGGATGGTAACGTCGTAGCGTTAAGGGGTATACACGTTGACATCAAGGAGGGTGAAGCAATAGCAGTCGTTGGTCCGTCTGGTTCAGGTAAATCAACGCTAATGAAGTGTCTCGGTGGTTTGATGAAACCAAGTTCGGGCTCGGTAATTCTTGCTGGCAAGAATATGACGAGATTAAGCGGTAAAGAACTCGTTCATCTGAGGCAGAAGACAGTCTCTTTCATATTTCAAGAAGGTAATTTACTACCTGACATGAATGCTCGGGACAATGTTGCTCAACCACTCAGACATCAAGGTGTGTCATCAAGAAAAGCCCTCAAATTAGCGGATGAGATGCTAGACCGTCTAGGTATCCTGCATAGAGCCAAAGCCTTGCCCATGAAATTAAGCGGTGGGGAACAGCAAAGGGTTGCAATTGCTAGGGCGTTAATCACCAACCCTAGGCTAATTTTAGCAGACGAACCTACGGGTGCGTTAGACCCAATCACCAGTAGAGAGGTACTAGCATTATTCAAGAAGTTGCATGAAAAAGATGGCGTCTCATTTTTGATTGTCACACACTCGAAAGAGGTGGCATCATTTGCCGATCGTTCCTTGGAACTGCGCGACGGTAGATTCGTAGCCGAGCATGGCGAGGATATTGACGTCGATGATTTATCCAAAGCAAGAGAACTGATAATTGATGAAACAGGTACGGTAACACTTCCACCAGACATTCTACTTCGCATTGGTGGACCAGGAAAATACCTTACCAACGATGTCGATAACGGAAGGTTGTCACTACAAGGGGAGAAAGTGGAATCGATGGGTAAATTTGAACTGGCGCAAATTTGTCCGGCTTGCAAGTATGATTATGGCGACAGTGATGATCAAGAATGCCCAGCATGCGGCTCGAGCAGACCAATGGTCGAGGTCTAGGCATGAAACAGTTGGTCTCCATCGTATCGTATCTCGAGGCATTTTCTGCATTATTTTTGTTTGCTGTTGCGATGCCTGTGAAATATATCGGTGGTAATCCGGAACTGGTTTCTCTTATTGGGGCAATACACGGTGGTTTGTTTGTTTTATTTGTCGGATTGTTGCTTATTGGTGTAGGAAAACACTGGAATCGCCAAGCCTTCTATCACGGTTTTGTTGCAGCAGTAGTTCCAGCTGGGCCGTTCTTGTTTGATGGTTTACTTATCAGCGGTGAGTATGATTTAGACAGTTAAGCAACTTTAACCCCTTCCGGCCACAAAACAAGAATCAGGGTTTTTCCACGGGTTCTCGGGTTATGTGTAGTTTCACGATTCATCCAAACAATTGAGCCAGTTGGATAAGTTCCATCATCATCCCAGACTTCTCCTTCAAGCACCAGATAAGCCTCTCCACCCGGGTGCATGTGGGGCATAAATGCGTCAACTGTGACTTCTGAATCTGCATCGTACAAAACTAATGAACACTTTTCTTCGCGTTTTAGTTTGCCCAAGCGCACACCAGTTTCAAAATCACGCCATGAGATATTTTCTTCTAACCACTCTTTGTTGATGTTAAAACTAAGCCATTTTGACATATCGTGTGTGAAGACCATGATTGTCCGAATCATCATAACTTCATGATTTCTTCGGATATCTTGCGTAGGTTTGAAGCAGTATGTATGAATCGTAATATGAGGACGATGCCCAGTCAACCACTAAGTCTACCGGATTTCCCTCCAGCAGGACCATGGGATGCTTATGTTTCAATTGTTATTTGGATTCCGCTAATTCTGCGTATTATGTTCCTTGTTGCGCCGTTTAGGAATGCCATTAGAAAACTTGCTCCGCATACTGGATGGGCGTTGAAACAGGTAAAACAACTTCCAGTCAAGGGTTTTGGTTTGCTTGCGGCAAATGAGATATTAGCCATTTTATTTCCGCCGGCCATTGTACTACTGGTAAGGCTACTGTTTGATCCAATCGGGTGGCAAGATTGGAGTGAAGTATCTAATTTGAGTGCAACAATATTGCTCTTGTTCCTATTCTTTTGGATATTCTTTGATATTTTTAGAATAGGCAAGATACGTCGAATGCTCAAGGCTGTAGAAAAACATGATGTGAATAAACTGCGGAAAGTTGCTGATACTGGAATATCTGTACGCTCATGGTTACGCAGATTTGCAGAAAAGGAAAACCAAGAGCCGGAAAAAGACAGCACAGCAATAGTCAAACAAACTGGGAGCAGAGCCCTAAAGACTAGCATGCTAATATGGGGCAGTAAGGTGATTAAGGCAAGAAAACTGACTCCTGCCGGTTTGTTATCGAGTGTTGCAGTTGGTGCAGCAATAGAGGTTGCAAGAAGTGGAGCAGGTAAAATTTCAGATATGGTAGATACTAAAATGCAAGAGGAATTCGATAAAGTGGCTGAAATAAATTCCCGAACTCTTCTTATTCTATTCATTAGAGATTTGTTTATGGGAATCGCACCTCTAATCGTCCTCGGTTTGTTACCATTGATATTGTAAATATGCCATTAATTTGATGACTTTAGACCATTTGGAGTCGAATGAGGAGTTCTTTTGTCACTGTTAATTTTGATGCGTCACGGCCAATCAATGTGGAACTCAGCAGGGCTATTTACTGGCTGGGTTGACGTGCCTCTGACCAATAAAGGAATTGACGAAGCGATTCAAGGTGGAAAAGAAATAGCCCAGTATGATATCGATGAAGTCCATGTTTCGACTCTTATTCGAGCGCAAATGACCGCAATGATTGCTCTTGCACAAAATGACCATGATAAAACTCCAGTGTTCCAATATCCGGAAGTTGATGCTGGGAAGGTATCAGAAAATGAGGCAAGGATGATCCAGTGGGCCCAAACAAAAGGCGAGGCAGGTAGTGCAAACATCCTGCCCGTTCATGTTTCGTGGCAACTTAATGAACGCATGTATGGTGATCTCCAAGGGCTCAACAAGGATGCTACAAGGCAGAAATACGGCGCTGAGCAAGTTCATATTTGGCGTCGTTCCTACGATGTACCACCACCTAATGGGGAGTCTTTAGAGCTGACAGCAAAACGAACAATTCCCTACCTTGAGCAGAACATCATTCCCAGTTTAACGGCTGGTAAGAATATCTTTGTCGCTGCTCACGGTAACTCTCTCCGTAGTATTATAATGAGTATTGAATCTCTATCAAAAGAGCAAGTTTTGTCATTAGAAGTGCCTACTGGTGTGCCAATAATTTACCACTTTAACAACGGTACATGGTCAAAATTGGAGTGATACGCTCTTTTTTATCCTATGACTTTGATTTCTCCTCGTGTTAGGCAGTTTGGCAAAACATCCTGTTGCGACAAAAAGTGTGGTAATAGCATTGCTGATTGCTTCACCTTGGCTTGTTGTACAATTAGGAATAATTGTACTTGCACCTGATGATGAGATTACTGCTATGCCAAAGTGTGAATCAACAAGTGGCAATTGTGCTCATTTAGGGGGTGGTGAAGATTATCGCCTTGAGCAGAGTTACGCTACTATGCTGAATTATTCTGCTGAAAGTGTCTATGATAATCTTAGGGACTACATTTCCGACTATAATCATGCAATTATATTCGAAAATAATGACCAAGTGAATTATTTTGTCCATTTTGTTGAGAAGACTAAATTTTGGCAGTTTCCTGATGATGTAGTGGTTAGCATTCAACAATTGGATGAAGGTTGCTTGATTGAAATCCATTCTGAATCACGATTAGGATGGGGTGATATCGGGCTGAACCCAGAGAGAATAGATAGAATCTATCAGCACTTGAGTTAGCCAACTATTCAAACATCAACCAGTTCACAGATATCATATTTTGATTTGGCACCCTTCTCAACGATTCTTACGTATCTCTTCTTTTTCAGCCAGGAAAACGCCTCCTCAACAACTTCTCTTGGGTTATCTGTATTGTATGGCTCTAAGGAACTAAGCACGGAATCATCAAAAATAAATTTCCTTGGGAATCTCCTTGATGATGCATAACCATGTTCTTCTGAGATGAATTGATGAAATGGGGTGTTGAGAAATTCGTTGATACAATCCCACAAGGTATCTGCGGCAGCCTCTATCATATCACTGTACATAACTTCATCAATGGATTTGTCAAGTGTAGCTATCTGCTCTTTACCGAAATTAATTGCGCAAACCATCAATCGCGCAGCCATTTGATACTCATCATCGTGGGGAAAACACTCGTGCTCTATTCGGTACTTGATATCGATTTTACAGCAGTACTCTTCGAATTCTAAGTCTCCGTGATAGTTATCGATAAATTGGTTGTAGCAAGCCTGCATGATTTTCTTGTACAGTTTTACATTTTGTGAGTATGGTGATAAATCCGTCTCTTCATCTTGATATGCTTCATCAATGGCTTGCATGAGTTCCCGGCCAACTTCAGTTATTACTTGAGGTAAATTGTATGCCATTCGTTCGTCTATTTGAGGGAACATTCCGTGTTCTATCCGATATGCAATATCTACTTTACATGAAAAGTCATCATAGGTTATTTCTCCGATGTAATAATTTGTAAAATCATCATAATGATTTTGCAGGATAATTTTGTACAACTTCGCTTGCTGGTTAACCTCTTCAAAACTCATAGATTGTCATCTTCCAACGAACAAGTCTATGATTTTTGCCTAGATTTTGATTTAATTAGGCTTATTTAACCGTGTTTTTCTAACATTGAAT
>Ga0160423_10003893_pt1 | contig 12369 bp, 13 predicted proteins | sample CRUFie14St8metaG_FD_108191 | JGI IMG/M metagenome (GOLD analysis project Ga0160423, IMG submission 108191) | Marine microbial communities from the Costa Rica Dome - CRUD Field 142mm St8 metaG | ecosystem: Environmental > Aquatic > Marine > Oceanic > Photic zone | place: Costa Rica: the Eastern... | reverse complement strand
CATCTGCTAGTAGAATTAAAACAAGAGAAGGTGGAATTATTTGACCTAAAGTCCCCGATGCACAAATTACCCCACAAGTTAAATGTTTAGGATAATTATTCTTAATCATCACTGGAAGAGATAATAAACCTAGTGTTACTACACTCGCACCAACTATTCCTGTACTAGCGCCCATCAAAGCACCTACTATAACGACAGAGATAGCATAACCACCGCTAGTATTATTATAAATTTGGTTCATTGTTGTTAGTAGGTTTTCAGCTATCTTTGTTTTTTCTAAAATCATACCCATAAGAATAAATAGCGGAACTGCAAGAAGATTTTGATTTGTCATTATACCAAATAGTCTATTAGGGAAAGCCATAAGAAAAGAGACATCGAATACTCCCATCATTGAGGCTATAAATGAGAATAGTAATGATGTACCTGCTAAAACAAAACCGACAGGATAACCACTCAAAAGTAGACTGAAAGTAAAGATAATAAATAAAATAAGAAGATAATGTTCTGTCATGATTCTAGTCTTATAAAATTATCTATTATGTTCGAGATACAAGATAATAAAATTGTAAACCCTGTTAACGGTATTAAAGTCTTAAGTAAGTAAACATAGTCTAATCCACCAGCCTCACCTGATCCCTCAAAAATATTCCACGATGCCATCACCATATCAAAGCTTATGTAAATTATAAAAATTGAAAAGGGAATTAAAAAAATAAAATCAAACAGTAAGTTAACCTTAATCTTAAGAGGTTCACTATAATCACGAGAGAATATGTCTATTGACACGTTCGACTTCTCTTTACATACGTAACACATACCTAACATGAATATAGTCGCATGAAGGTACATAATAAACTCTTGTAATGCTATATTTCCCCATGCAAATAAAAATCTTCCCAGTATTATAACGATTAATACAGTGACCATGATTAAGAGCATACTAGTTAATAGCGCAAAAATTTTATCAATGAAGTTATTTATTATCGATGAGACAAATTTCATCTTCTATTTAATTTATCCATAGAACTCAAATTCTTTAATAGAATATTCTCAAAAAAACTTGGATCTTTTATATGAGTCATCTCTCCAATTTTCGGGAAATGAAGATCATGCAATCTAGATAGATAAAATCTAAGACCTGCAGATACAAGAGCAATCGGAAAGCACTCTCTCTCTTTTCCCTCGATCTTTCTATTTTTTTCGTAGCCTATTAGGAGATTCTCTAATTTTTTTTTGTTAATGGAACCATCGCTGGCAGTACACCAATCATTTGCAACCACCGCAATATCATATAGAAGAATACCATCACATGAGTAATAGAAATCAATCATACCTGAAATACAATTATTGTTAAAAAGCACATTATCTCTAAATAAATCTGCATGAATTTTTCCTTTAGGTAATTTCTCCTCCAAAAGTTGCTTATCGAGCTCAAGAGATATATCTATAATTTCGCTTTGTTTTTTTGAAATTAAGCCATTTAATTTTTTAATTGTCTCTATCTTCCAAGTTATATCTCTTTGATTAACTAGTGAAGGTCTAAAACTTAAGCTCTTTTGATGAAATTCAGACAATAACTCCCCGACTGATTCGCAATGTGACTCATTAGTATCCAAGATTGATTTTCCATCTAATTTTTGTATTATTGCTGATGGTTTATTTGAGATATTAATTGAGAGTTGGTCAGTGTTAGTACTTTCAACCAACGCACATCTAAATTTCTGCTCATGCAAATGATTCATGAAATTTAAATATTTTTCAACAATATTGTCATTAATATTCTCAAATATAGTGAAAATGTATTCATTTTTTGTCGTTGTTAAAAGATAATTTGTATTTTCAATTCCATCTGATATTCCCTCAATACCAACTAATTGACCTATTGAATAATTTTCAAGATGATCTGATAAAGCATCTTTAGTTATTTTTGTATATACTGACATTACAAGATATTTATTATTATGATTTTGTTTGGCTTTACATTCTATAGGGTAAACTATTTTGAGCAATAAAAAAAAAGAAATTTTCGTTATTATAGATGGATCTTCTTATCTATATAGAGCATTTTATGCACTACCACACCTAAAAAACAACAGTGGTTCCCACACTGGCGCTATATTTGGTGTGACAAATATGATTAATAAACTCATCAATGATTTATCACCAAAATATATTTGCGCTGTTTTCGATGCTAGAGGTAAGAACTTTAGACACAGACTTTATAAGGATTACAAAAGCAATCGAAAATCTATGCCGGAAGAATTGTCAGAGCAAGTTGACCCTATTTTTGATTTTTTAAAATTTATGGGTATCCAAATCATACAGCAACCAGATGTAGAAGCGGATGATGTTATTGCGTCACTGGTAAATTATCACTCATCGAAAACAAAAATACTTATTTCCTCAGGAGATAAAGATTTGGCTCAACTGGTTAATAAAAACGTACAACTCATAAACAGTCTAGATGGAAAACAATTAAATGAAGGTGATGTAAAAAAGAAATTTGGTGTTGCACCAAATCAAATAAAGGATTATCTAACCTTAGTTGGAGATGCTTCTGATAATATCCCTGGTGTTTCTAAAATAGGACCAAAGACTGCAGTAACATTACTCGAAAAGTATCATAGCCTTGAGTCGATTATAAAAAACAAAGATGACCTAAAGAACAATTTAAGAGAAACTATAGAGAATTCTCTGTCTACAATAGAACTTGCACAGAATTTGATTACTCTTAAGCACGATGTTGTCCTAAAGACCACAATTGATGATTATGTGGTCAAAAAAAGAGATGAAGTGAAACTATCTACTTTTATGGATATCTATAATTTAAATAAATTATCCAAAGATTTAGGCATTAAAAAAATTGAGAGAGATGATACTAAGAATAATAAATATTCTTTAATTACGAAGATTTCAGAATTTGATCACTTGATGAAGTCTTGTCTTGATAAACAAATATTTTCATTTGATACTGAGACCGACTCTGCTGATTCTATTGTTGCCAACTTAGTAGGTATATCCTTTTCTCTGGATAAGAATACTGCTTCTTACATACCCATAAACCATAAAAATATAGATACGGAAATTGATCTAAAATATATAGTTTCTAGTTTACAAAACTTATTCAAAAATAAAAATATTACTGTTGTAGGACAAAATATTAAATATGATATGAATGTTTTATATAAGTATGGCGTTAATATAGACTGTAATATCCAAGATACAATGTTAATGTCCTATGTGCTTGATTCATCTGGCAAGCATGATTTAGATACTTTAGCTGAGAAGCATCTTAATGTACAAACTATTAAGTATGAAGAGTTAGTAGGCAAAGGAAAAAAGCAGTTAGTGTTGTCGGATTTGACTGCTGAAGATGTCTACAGGTATGCTTGCGAGGATGCAGATATCACACTGAAATTATACAACTATTTTAAAGATAAGTTAGATAAGCTTAAAGATCAGATGATACTGTATAACAATGTCGAATTACCTCTTGTAAAGATTCTGTCAAGAATGGAGTTAGTAGGAGTAAAAGTCGATAAAAGTAAGTTATCACAGTTAAGTGAGAGTTTTGGTAAAAAAATAAGCGAGCTAGAGAATAATATATATCAGATTGTTGGGCATAGCTTTAATATAAGCTCTCCTAAACAACTACAAGAGATATTTTACGAAGAGATGAATTTGCCTGTTCTGAAAAAGACACCTAAAGGTCAACCATCTACAAGTGAGGATGTTATGATAGATCTTGCAGATAGTCACGAGGTACCAAAGCTCGTGCTTGAATACAGAAACTTATCAAAACTCAAAAATACATATACAGATAAACTAGGAGAGATTATTAATCAAGAGACAAAAAGACTTCATACCTCGTATAATCAGACAGTTACAATCACTGGTAGGCTATCCTCATCTAATCCTAATCTACAGAACATCCCAATAAAAACGAAAAATGGGAGAGATATTCGCAAAACCTTTATTCCTGAAAGAGGCTCAACTATAATATCAGCCGATTATTCACAAATTGAATTAAGAGTTATGGCACACCTTTCTCAAGATCAAACATTGTTGAAAAGTTTCAAAAATAATGAGGATATACATTCTGTAACTGCAAAAGAAATCTTCTCCTCTCCTGGCCAACCAAGTGGCCAACAAAGACGTGTGGCAAAAACAATTAATTTTGGTTTAATATATGGTATCTCCTCGTTTGGTCTTGCCAAACAACTTAGAATCGACAACTCAGAAGCTAAAGAATTTATAGATAAATATTTTCTAAAATACTCTGGTGTAAAAAAATTCATGAGTGAGATAAAGAAAGAGGCAAAAGTTAATGGATATGTAAAAACTTTAGCTGGACGAAAAATATTCCTGCCCAATATCACTCATAGTAACTTTCAAATAAGGAGCGCTGCTGAAAGAACTGCAATAAATGCTCCTATTCAAGGTACTGCTGCAGATATTCTGAAATTGGCGATGATACAGATTGATAAATGGTTACTTAGCCAAGATGGTAATATCAAGATGTTAATGCAAGTTCATGATGAGCTAGTTTTTGAGGTCAAAAACTCATTTGTAGAGGAGGCAAAAGCTAAGATTGATAATTTGATGAGTAATTGTTCAAAGCTTGATGTACCATTAACAGTAGACGTAGGTTTGGGGAATAATTGGGAAACAGCTCATTAATATTTACCCACCTCTATGTTTGAACAATAAGATGTTTCATATATAATTACACTGGGATTATGATGAAAATACCTTATTATTTTGTGCTTATTTATTTTGCAACTGCTTTGTCTGTGGTTCATGCAGGGGATGTCGAAAAAGGTAAAGAGAAAAGTGCAACTTGTGTTGCATGTCATGGAAATGCAGGCATAAGTATCAATCCAGAGTGGCCAAAGCTTGCTGGTCAGCATGCGAATTACCTCGAGACTCAGTTGTATGAGTTCCAAAAAGGTCCTGATGGTTCTAGGAATAACGCAATAATGTATGGTATTGCACTCGCACTTACTGAAGAGGACATTCAAGATATTTCTGCTTATTATGCTTCTTTGGAAAATTCAATCGGGCTGACTGATGACCCTTACCTGGAAGATGGACAAAATATTTACAGAGGTGGAAACATGGAGTATAAAATTCAAGCTTGTATGGCATGTCACGGGCCCAATGGCCAAGGAAATAGTCTAGCTGGAATTCCCTCATTGTCTGGACAACACTCAGAGTATATTTATCAACAGTTAAAAAAATTCCAAAGCACTGATAGAGCGAATGATTATAATAAGATGATGCGTAATATTGCATCAAGAATGTCAGATGAGGAAATGAAAGCCGTTGCAGAATACATCGAAGGTCTATACTAATGATTAAATACATTTCTTTTTGTGAAAGGTTAATCTTATGTTTTTTGTTACTTACAACAGTAACTTTTGCGAACCCGAAATATGTCCAAATATCAAATCAAAAACAGACAGAATACGATCAAATTGTTATTTATGAGTTTTTTTGGTACGGCTGCCCTCATTGTTTCAACCTTGAGCCAACTATGAATCAAATAGAGGCAGATTTAGATAAAGATACAGTTTTGATAAAAATTCCTGTCTCATTGAGAGATACATGGCAGAACCATGCAAAAGCATATTTCGCATTGAAGCAAATGAATCTAGATGACGATTTGCATGACAAGCTTTTTGAAGAAATCCATATAAAAGCTCAAAGACTTGATACGAAAGACTCACTTAGTCAATTTGTGTCAAATAATGGCTACAATGCCAAGAAATTTGAAGAATTATTTGACTCGTTTGGTACAGAGATTAGAATGAATAAAGCAAGTCGATTAGCTAGAAAGTATCAGATTAATTCTGTACCCACACTCGTCATAAATGGAAAGTATATGACTAGTGGATCATATGTAAGTTCATATGATGAGCTTGTAGATGTGGTTAACTTGTTAGTAGAAAAAGAAAGACAGAATTGAGGTGGATGTATGAACGCGAAAGTTATAAGTGGCAAAGAAGTGGCAGAGAATATATTAAGCAATGATTTGAGGTCTAGAGTAGAAAAACTGAAAGCTAAAAACATAATCCCTAAATTAGTAGTTATCCTAGTAGGTGAGATGAAAGCATCAGCAAGTTATGTGGCACAGAAGGAGAAGTTTGCAGGTAAAGCTGGCATTGATTCAGAGGTAAGAAGATTTGAAGACACAATTTCAGAACAAGAGATACTAGACGAGATTGATAAAATAAATAGTGATATTTCTATCCATGGCGTTATTGTCCAGCTTCCACTACCAAAACATATTTCTGTGACGAAGGTCTTAAATTCCATTGATCCATCCAAGGATGTTGATGGTTTTACACCGAGCAATGTCGGAAAACTTTTTCTTGGTGAAGATACACTCGTTTCATGTACACCCAAAGGTATAATGTCTATTTTACAATCTGCAGATGTGGATCTTACAGGTAAGAATGTCACAGTTATAGGTAGATCAAATATAGTAGGCAAACCTGTATCAATTCTTTGCCAACAACAAAACGCTACCGTTACTATGTGTCACTCAAAAACTAGAGATATTAACGCTAAACTTGCAGATGCAGATATTATAATCGTTGCCGCAGGAGTGCCGAAGTTTATAAATGGAGACCAAATTCCAAATGGGGCAGTAGTTGTTGATGTTGGCATTCATAATATCGATGGTAAACTCTGTGGAGATGTTGACTTTGAATCAGCGTCAAAAAAAGCATCTGCAATAACTCCCGTTCCAGGTGGTGTTGGGCCAATGACTGTTTGCGCCTTAATAGAGAACACAATTATAGCAGCTGAAAGAGTGTCTTAAGCGCCTGAGAAGATTCGAACTTCTGACCTTTAGCTTCGGAAGCTAATGCTCTATCCAACTGAGCTACAGGCGCAAAATACTTAATGATTTTATCTCAACTTTTAGTATAATCTACTTTGTTATTTTAATTAAATAGCACAAGTCGAAGTGGATATATATGACAGACCAACAATTTTTTAGAATCTTTGCAATTGTTTCGCTAATAATAGTATTCATTGCTATAGTTATTGGGATACTCTCAAACATTTTTGCATCATATTCTATCCATCCAAGTGAGAATTATAAATCCCTAAATCAAGAAAATGAAATAACAAGAACTGCACCAGCAGGAAGAGTTAACTTAGCTAGTAACCCATCCATTGAACAGACTGTTGCTGTTGTTGAAAAAAGAGACTCTATCTGTGATTCAATGGAAGGTGAGTTTACAACTCATGAGGTTAAAATGCTGAATGAGAGTAGTTCAGGAGCCATGGTTTTTGAACCAAGTTTTATTAGAATCAACACATGTGATAGCATTAACTTTGAGATGGTAGATGCAGGACATAATGCAGAAACTGTTGCAGCACCAAATGGCAGCATACCTTTCAATACAATGTATGAAAAAAGTACTATTATTCAGTTTGATACAAATGGGCTTTATTTGTATCAGTGTGCCCCACATGCAATGATGGCTATGGCTGGAATCATAGAGGTTGCGGACACAAACAATTTTGATCAGATGAAATCTGAAATAGAAAAATTTGAATCTAATGTTATGATCCCTGAAGTCAAAACTAGGATGTCAGACTTATTTAGTAAAAACGTTAACTGAGAGAGCTTATACTAAGTATCTTCCTAATCAACTAATTGTTTAGTTTTTTTTCTAAAGCCTCGATTTTTTCTCGAGTTTTTAACAGTACTTGTTTTTGCACATCAAATTCTTCTCTTGACACTAAATCTAGTCGGTAGAGGTGATCCTCGATAGTTTTCTTTAGCGTGTCTCTAAATTCCTCTCTCATCTTGGACGTTCCAGAGGGCATAAGACTCTCTATTTTTTCTACAAGCTCTATAATTGATTTACTTTCCATAATGTGTGCACAAATTATGTGCAAATTTATTATCTATGTTTATTTTATAAATATTATTCACTTAAATCTCATAATCAGTTAATTAATTGCTAAAAGTAGATACAGCAAAAATTGGCATGGATTATGCATAAGTATAAGTGCTGAACGATTTTCTTCTGATCATCGTCCGAGTAAATAATTGTAATTTAAATGTAAATATTTAATCCGGAGGGAAAAATGAAAAAAATAAGAGAAAATATATTAAGTATATTTTTAACATCAGTATTTATGATACCAACTGCTTTTTCATCTGAATCAGCTGTCGCTGAAGAGGGTGGGGCTATAAGCTACAACGTTGGTTATATGTCAGATTACTGGTATAGAGGAGTTCATCAATCTGATTCTGCTGTGAGTTTTGGAGCAGATTATGAGGTTGGTGGTTTCTACTTGGGTACATGGTGGGCCGATGTTGATACAGGCCTAGAACATGACTATTACGCTGGGTATTCATTTAGCGCAATGGGCATGGATATGTATGCAGGCTTCACAGGCTATTATTACACTGATAACTTCGATTCAGACTATGAAGAACTTAACTTTGGTGTAGCAATGGGACCTATAGCAATAGATTTTGCTGATGGTAACTATGATGGTAGTTCTGTAACTGATACAGGTTACACCTTTACATCTGTAGGTCTTGACCTTGGTGTGATTGGTTTGCCAATGACACTTACAGCAGGTTATTGGGGAGGTGATTCCTCTTTAAAAGGTAATGTCTACACACTTGATTACGGAACTACAGTATCTGGAGTTGATGTTGGTCTACAAATCGGTAGGAATGATGACGACATCACACAAGGCTCAAGAGGAGCAAGTTCTGTAGATACTACATTTGCGGTATTTTCACTAGGCTATAGTTTCTAAAACATTTTTAGGTTACAATTATTTACGAGGACGTATATCAATGAAAATGGTTATAGCGATAATAAAACCCTTCAAACTTGATGAGGTTAGAGAGGCTTTGTCATCTATAGGTGTTCAAGGCATCACTGCAACGGAAGTTAAGGGTTTTGGTAGGCAAAAGGGCCACACCGAACTTTATCGCGGAGCAGAATATGTAGTTGATTTTCTACCAAAAATCAAACTAGATATAGCTGTTGATGACAGTCTTGTTGATAAAACAGTCGATACAATTCTATCAACTGCGAGCACTGGAAAAATTGGAGACGGTAAAATATTTATTCTAGATCTTCAAGAAGCCATACGTGTTCGTACAGGCGAAAAGGGAAGTGAGGTTCTTTAATTAATTTAATATTAATTAGGAGAACTTACAATGGAAGCAAAAGTCATTGAGTTGGCATATGCCCTAGACACGTTTTATTTTCTTGTGATGGGTGCGTTTGTCATGTGGATGGCAGCCGGTTTTACTATGTTAGAATCAGGTCTTGTCAGAGCAAAAAATACTGCGGAAATTCTCACTAAAAATATCTCTCTCTACTCGATTGCAGTCATTATGTATATGATTGTGGGATACAACTTGATGTATCCTGCTGGTGGATCAGGTATCATTCCTGAATTGAGTTTCTTTTTAGGTGGTGATAATACTGCAGAAGCTGTAATTGCTAGTGGTGGTGATATCTACTACTCAGGAATTTCAGATCATTTCTTTCAGGTTGTATTCGTTGCAACCGCCTGTTCAATTATTTCTGGCGCAGTAGCTGAAAGAATGAAATTATGGCCATTTTTATTATTCTGTGTTTTTATGACCAGTATTATTTATCCAGTTCAAGGATATTGGAAATGGGGCGGAGGATTCCTAGACGAAGCAGGATTTTCAGATTTTGCTGGATCTGGTGTAGTTCATTTATGTGGAGCTGCAGCAGCTTTAGCTGGTGTTATAGTTTGCGGCGCAAGAGCAGGTAAGTATGAAGGCGATAAAGTCAATGCTATGCCGGGTGCAAATCTACCACTAGCAACTCTTGGAACATTTATTTTGTGGTTAGGCTGGTTTGGATTCAATGGCGGATCTGAATTAATCATTTCTAATGTCGCAGAAGCAAATGCAGTATCGCTTGTTTTAGTTAATACTAATCTCGCGGCTGCTGGCGGAGTAATGGGCGCACTTATTTTATCTAAACTTATGTTTGGAAAATCTGATCTAACTATGGCGCTCAATGGTGCAATTGGTGGATTAGTCTCTATTACAGCCGAACCATTAGCGCCAACTCCAGGATTAGCAACAATCATTGGGGCTATAGGTGGATTGATCGTAGTATTTTCAATTGTTACTCTAGACAAAATGAAAATTGATGATCCTGTTGGAGCAATCTCAGCACACGGCACATGTGGTATTTGGGGTTTACTAGCAGTTGCATTAACTAGTGGCTCTTTAGGAGCACAAATCTACGGAACGCTTGTAATATTTATATGGACATTTGTTGTTAGTTTCATTATTTGGACAGTTATAAAAATGTTCTTCGGGCTCAGAGTATCTGCTGAAGACGAAGAAGATGGCGTAGATATGTCTGAATGTGGTTTAGATGCATATCCTGAATTTAGTAAATCAATGGATGCTGCACCTTCTAACTATCCTAAGCAGTAAGTAATTCCTTGTAGGAAGGCATATTAATTTATGCCTTCTTACAATGAATAAAAGACCATGTACCACTAGGGTATATAGTCATCGGAAATATAGTTTTTTTTATTCCAATGAATTTACTTCTCTCAAGTTTCGTCATAACTGGTTTGATCACTGATTTATCGTGTATTAGTGGTGACCCAGTTTGCTGAATGAATAATCCGTTTTTTTTTAATTTTTGATAAACAAGTTTATAAAAATCTGAGCAATATAGTACGCTTGCAGGTGTGTTAGGATCAGTACAATCGACTATAATTAGATCAAAAGTATTGTTTTTACTATTTTTGAGCCATTTATAACCATCATCAAATACTAAATTAATCTTATTATTTTCATTTTGTTTAAATTTATAATTCAGTGGAAAGTATTCACGACAAACTTCAACGACTTCTCTATCTAATTCTACAATGGTTAACTTCCCAATGATTTTATCTTGCATTAGCTGTTTGGTTATTTCAAAATCACCTCCGCCAATTATTAAGATATTATCTAATTTTTTATTGCCGATAATATTAACGCATGTTTCTTTATATTGATTTGAATTTTTTTCAGTAAGCATAAAACAGTTATCTAAAAGGAGAATATTCCCATAGTATTTTGACGTATAAATCTCTATTTTTTGATGTTTTGACTTTTTCTTATATAATCGTCTCTGACATTCAATAGCGAAGTATGTTTTTGTGTCTTTATTGAATTCTTTTACTAACATTTAATACCAATCATTGTTATAGTTATTATAATTTTACTACATTTATGTTTACTCATCTTTATAAATATGAAATTGGATCATAAACATCTATTAATAAGAGCAGAAGTAAATAACTGCCCTTCTGAGAAGGACCTCTCTGTTGTTCTTTCTTGGATGAAGAAATTAATACGTACAATTGACATGAAACTCCTGCAAGGTCCAAATATTTCATATATCGATCAACCTGGGAATAGGGGTATTACATGTATGGCTCTCATAGAGACAAGTCATATCGTATTACATATATGGGATGAGAGTGATCCAGGAATTTTTCAGCTTGATGTATATAGCTGTAAATCATTCGATATCAATTCAGTTATTAAATGTTTATCTCAAGGATTTCAGGTCATTAAGATTGAGCATAAGTTCTTAGATCGGAATACAGGTCTCAAATTAATCACATGAGTAACTTAGGATTGTAATTTTAAACGATACTTAATTTTTGCTATTACATAATCAAGCAAGTACTGCATGTTTTCATAAAGCTTAGATTTCTCACTGAAATTAGCAGGTGCTATAAAGTCTACTCTATTTGCTTTTAACAAACTCTCGCTAATTTTTATTTGAGCTTTATTATTTTGATAGACCGCAATAGAGTGACCACCTTCTTTTTTAATTAGAGCCATACTTGGCACATCTGTTAAACCATCTCCGATGTATATCATATTATCAAATGGAATAGGTCTCTTATGTTCTTCCATATGCTCATTTATAGAATCAGCTAAATTTTCTTTACCTTTATTTATACGAAATAAATATTGCGTTTTTGTAGTATCAGTAACAACAATTTTTGGAAACACAGCTATATCTTTTTTATTGTAATAATATTCTGAAGCAAAAATCTTTTTTATATGTCTCTTTATCGAAATACCTTCTAAGATTTCTAAATGACCGGCTGAGATTATATAGTGGCTTATCTTAATCTTAGAGTTTGATTTTTTATCAACATATTTATTTATTTTATTAAACCATGTAGTGACACCATCGTAGTATTCTATATCTTTTGACATTTTCAAGAATTCACTCTTTGAGATAGAGATATTTTTTTCAGTTGCACAGTCAAGAAGATGTCGCATATAAACCATCATTGTCTCTGCTCCAGTTTTCT
>Ga0160423_10003891_pt1 | contig 12372 bp, 13 predicted proteins | sample CRUFie14St8metaG_FD_108191 | JGI IMG/M metagenome (GOLD analysis project Ga0160423, IMG submission 108191) | Marine microbial communities from the Costa Rica Dome - CRUD Field 142mm St8 metaG | ecosystem: Environmental > Aquatic > Marine > Oceanic > Photic zone | place: Costa Rica: the Eastern... | reverse complement strand
CCTACAAGATCAACATACGCATTATGATTAGCAAGAGGGCTTGTTCCTATTTCTATTCTAGTATCGTTTGTGCCATTAGAAGGTATATCTATTGCACCTGCTGTTAAAGTGTTACTTACAGATAGCGATGATGCAGGTGAAGATAAAGGTGTAAAGAACTCTAGCTCTGTTGTTCCAGACACATCTGCATCAACAGGGAATCTAAGTGCTTTGCCACCTTTAGAGGAAGGTACAGTCGCAGGTATTGTAATTACACTATTGAATGTTGTTTTACCTGTGTTATCAATTGATAAACGTGGATTAGTTCCAATATGTGTGTTATCAGCAATCTCAAAAGATGTGCTATTTACACCGATTGCAAAAGTGTTAGCATCAACAAAAGATATTTGTGGCTCACCCCCACTAGCATTAATATTTACACTAGCAGTTGCACCAACATCTCTTGTAAACTCAGCAATATTTACACCACCTCCACCACCTGTTACTTTTAAAGCTAAAGAGTTTGCATCTTGGTTAATTCTTAATTTTGCATCTGGATTATTTCCACCAAGTCCTATACCTAAACCAGTAGAGTTTAACCTCATTCTTTCAGTATTAGCTGTGCCGAAAGTCATAGTTCCATGTGATAAATCTTTTACATGAAAACCACTCGTATCCATAAATATTTCAGCAGCATCACCACCAAGTCTTTGAATTCTTAAAGTTGCTGCATTACTTTTTTCAATTTCTATTCCAGAGCCATTTGTAAATGCAGGTGAGCCACTTCCAACAATAAGATTGCCAGATGAATTTAATTGCATCTGTTGACCACCTGCTATATAAAATTGAATATCAGCAGCATTTAATCGTAAAGACCTCCAAGCTACACCCTGATCTAAAGCAGTAATCCTTCCTACATTACTTGCATAATCTAAAAATACACCTGTTCCTGAACCTGAAGCTATAGTTGCTTCACCATCAACTTTTATACCCCCACCTGAAATATGTAATTTTTCATCAGGAGAAACATTATTTATACCAACCAGTCCTGAAGAAGTAATACGCATCCTTTCTGTGCCTGAAGTTCGTAATCTTAAATCTTCAAAATCCATTGTAAGTGGCTCATAAGCTGTTAAGGCCTCATTACCTGAAAAGAAAATAGTTCCTGAGCCTGCTGATTGTGGAAGTATTGCAAATCTATCCTCTCCTGATGCAGCACTTACAGAAAAGTCTCCATTAACTCTTGTATGACTTCCAAAAGTTGCACCAGAATTAAAAGTAGCAGCACCTGCATTTGACATATCAAGAGAAAGAGCATTTATTCCTGATCCTCCATCACTTCCTCTAAATACTATATCTCCATCTGAAATTTTACTTTCAAATCTAAAATTGTTTCCATCTTTTTCTATAGAACCAAAATGAGTGCCACCATCTTTATAATTTATCGCACCACCATCTACATCAATATTAAGTTCACCACCTATATCAATTGTAAGATTACCTGTGTCATTTCTAAAAGTTCCATTTGAGCCATCATGCAGTATTCTCATGTCAAGATCAGCACCAATAAAAATTGTTCCACTATCTTGATTGAGAACTAAATTACCTGTTGATGTAACTGTTCCTACATCTAAACCACCTGTAACACTTACACCTGCACTTGTTGTATTTAATTTTTGACTTCCATAATGAAAGAGTTGAGCTTGACCATTTGAACCATCTGCTCTGAAATAAGTTGTAAGACCACCGCTACCATTATCTGATTGAATATGAACATCGCCATCATCAAGTTTTTGTCTTATGAATAAATCACCAGTCTCATTATCTATAAAACTATTAACTCCATTATGTTGTATTCTAAGATCAGCACCATTTCCCAATCTTAGCAATGCACTATCAGGAAAATCTAAACCATGAGAAATTTCAAATTTATCTGAGGTCGCATTCCATAAAATCGTTGCATCTGTTGAAGCATCTACTGCATCTTGAATAGTTATACCTGCTCCATCTGCACTGCCAGAAGAATCACCTGTTGAATAATTTAGCGTTATGTTTTTATCTTCTACATTCAGAGTTGCAGTGTTAAGAGTTGTAGTTGTGCCTTGAACTGTAAGATCACCGCCAATAGTGAGGTTGTTTGAAAAAGTATGATTGCCTGTAATAGTTGAATCTAAGTTAAGCGTAACACTTCCAGAAGTTCCACCACCATTGAGGTTAGTGCCTGCAACAACTGCTGTTATATCACCTGATCCTGTTCCAATTTGTGAGCCATTAAAAAACAGACTGCCACCAACATTATATAATTTGTTTGTCGTGGTTGATGGTGCAGAGCCAGAGCCAAGTGTTAAAGAAGTTGTAGCAGATAAAGTAGCTGCTGAAATTGATCCAGAACTTGTAAATGTTATCTGTGTATGATCAAACCTTGTATTAAATAATTCAAGAGTATCCATATCCATTTGCAATACTTCTGTGCCTTGATTTTGCACTTGATCAAAAGCAAAATATTTAAGTTGAATACCATCAACTTTTAATAGATTTTTATTATCTGGACCCAATGAAAGTGTTTGTGCTGTTCCACTCCCTGCTAGAGCAAATATATCAGTAAGTAATTCATTATTTAAAGTAATTTTACTTGCATCAATTGTTCCTGTAACAGTTGCACCTGTAACATTGAGAGATGATGCAGTAATGTTTCCAGATACAGTGGCGTTTGTTGCAGTCAATGCTCCACCTTGTGTAACTCTAAAAGGTGCAGTATCTTTTTGTCCTATCGGTTTACCTGCAAATATTCTTACTGTAGTTTCCCCAGTTCCAGTACCATCAAGTGCTGCAATATTTGTTTCTGTACCTGCAATTATAGCTGTATCAGTTCTTATATCTGTTCCTGCCACTTTTGCAAATGAACCATTTACTTCATTAGATGCAGTTCCAACTTTGTTGAAATATGAAACTGGTACAACCCTAAAATAATATGTTGTTCCTGCAGTCAATCCATCTTCAACTCCGAAACTTGCTTGTTGAACTACATTAGGCGCTGCAGCAATTGTTCTTACAAGGTTGCTGCTTGTTGCTTGAGCAGTTGTAAAAGAGCTTGTCGCCCTGTGTATGCGTATTTCTCGTAAATCTGATGCATTAGGGTTAGTCCATGAAAGTCCTATGTGAAATGGCTTATCTTGAACTCTTGATAAATCTGAAATAGTAGCAGGTGTATCAGCACCACCTGTGGCAATAGATATTTCTGATGTTTTATCACTAAAAACATTATTAGAACTAAAATGTCTTAAAACAATAAAATATGTTGTGTCTGGTTTTACATTATTAATGATTTCTTTACTTGATCCTTTTCCTGCAAGAATAGATGACACATAAGTTCCAGATGATGTTCCATATAGTATTTCTGTCCCTTGCACATTATCATCAACAGCACTACTCCACGTTACATTTAGATCATATCCTGTATTTACTTTATCAAGGGTTACTGCAGGATTTGTTGGAGCAGGAACACTGTAACTTCCTGTAGTTGGAGGTGCTGCATCTGTTACAGGTTTTACATAATCACTTTGAGCAAACGTCCACACTGCATTATCTATTTCTTTAAGTTCTAATCTAGTTGCAACAACTGGAACTGAATCTGACTCTATAACTTCAAGTGAAATTGAAAGAACTTCAAATAATTTATTTGTATAACTTAATCTTTCATTTGTTACTCTTACATAGTCAAAAGGTTGTAACTTCATATAATTAATATTGCATAGCATTGATATAGTTGTGTCTTGCCTTGCATGCAATATTTGTGTCTTTGCAATTCTTTCTGCCATCGTTACAGAAGTTGTGAATGGCAGTTGTATTTCAAGAAGTTTTTTGTAATTTGCCTCACTTTCACCTGATGGCGTATCTTCACTTAAATAGGTATTTGAAGTTGATGGATTTGTTGCTGTAAGAACTGGTGAATCTGTTGGTACAAAATTTTTATTTGCATCTGGAAAAACTGCTTTGACTTGATTGTAACTTTCCCCACTATTTGGCTTTGTTACCACCTGTATCGGCTCTAATAAATTATCATCTGTAATTGTTAAATCTGGTGATCCAGATGCGCCTGCAAAAACAACAAATTTACCATTAACATATGACATGCGACCTGCCATAGCACTAAGTAATCCTGATAAAATTGCCTCACCATCAGATGCAAAATCTGTAAAGCCATTACTTTTATAAGAAGTCTCACCAATAGTAAGTGAAGTTCCATTATTTAAAGTTACTGCATCTGCCAGAGTAACAGAATCAATAAGTCTTTTGACGACTGTTGTATTTATAGAATTTCCACTTGCATCTGTGCCTGTAACTCTGCTTCCATTTGTAACAAGTAAATGATTATCATTCGTCGTATTAAGAGTGAAAGTTGTTGAATTGCTTACTGCTCCATTATTGGTAACAGTAACAATCCCTGCATTTGTATCACAGGTGTTTGCTGCAACTTTAAAACTCCCTAAAGAATCAGTAAGGCATATTTCACTTTCTGTTGCTTTCAATCCATAAGTCGTATCTTTTATAAAATCTAAAACATGCAGAGCAGGATTAGTTGAAAACGTATGAGTTGACGTATCACTGAATGTTTGATTGGTGTCTCTTGGATCAAACACTTTTTTACCTTTTACCCTAAATGATAAAGGGGGTATGCCACCGCCAAAAACTTCTGAGTCATAATACATTTCCATAAACACATATGACATTCCAATAAACTTATCATTTGCGCCAAAACTTGAAATTGCACTCGTTACATTTGAATCAGCAGTTGTTTGTGTTCCATCTTTAAATAAAAATCTTATTAGTCTGCCAGACCCAAAATCTGTATTTGGATTATCTGTATTTATAAATTCTGTGTTTGTTACGACTTGAAAACCACTTACTGTTGTTGTTGTAAGCTCTACATCATTAATGATTACACTTTCTAGGCTTTGACAAGGATGCCCTGCTAATACAATGATCAGTTGTAATTTACTATTATCTGTTCCTGTTGTTTCAATATGCGTTATAGTTCCACCGACTTTGGCTTCTCCATATATTATTTGTCTTGGTGCAGATGGAGAACGTGCTGCAACTTTTGCACCCTCATCAAAATTACCACCTACACCACCCATTCCTTTTGACATGAGACCACCAACGAGTGTAGAAAGTGCTGACATTGCTGCCATTTTTGCTGCGACACCTGCGGTGATTGCAGTTCCGCCGACAAGAGTTAAACCTGCTGCACCTGCAGTTGCAATAACTAAGAACGTAACTACAAAAACTTTTAATGCAGTTTTTATATGCTTACTCATTTATTCTCCATGCTGAAAGAATTTTACTTCCAGAAATAGCTGCAATGCCCATATCATTTGGTCCTATTGTTTTACTACCATCATAAATGCCACACACTTGACCATTGTTGTCAATCACAACAAGATCACCTTTTTGTAAATAATTTATATCTACTTTTTGTAACTTCTTTTTTTTTGCTGCCTTACTAATACTGTTTTTAAGTGTCTTTCCATAGCCTGTAATCGCTTGTATTGCACTCTTTTCATCTGACCATACTAATTGCTTTGGTATCAAACTTTCGCCTGTAATGGCTTTTATACAAGCATCAGAAAAAAGACAACAATCCCACTTTCCCCAAACAAATGGCTTGTCAAAATTTTTTTCAACAAATTTATTAAAATCTATCTGCCAATCAACTTTTTTTTTCATTATTTCAATTCACTTAATATTTTGTCATTTCTGCCACCTGCAGAATCTGGTCCACTGCCACTGCCTCTACCACCAGAGCCACGCCCTGTGTTAGAAGATGAGTGTCCCCAAATAATCTCTTTATCTGCTAAATCTTGCACCCTGTTGAAGCATGAGTCTGAACTATCAATATATTTTTGTGATTCTTTTGTATAACGTAGATTTGATGGTCTGCGCAAATCAATAAGCCTATTTTCTGCATCAATTTGTATCAGTGACCCATTTGGATCATCATTAATTGTCATGCTCTGCATTCTGCCTTTAAAAATTGTCATTGTGCCAACAGAAACATCTGTGCCACCAGAAAGAAATCCTAAAAAAATTGTAATCAGTCTATTTTGATAATTTTCTGTCAAGGCAAGGTTAAGAACAGTTGCATCCATACCTGCAAGAGAAACAGAAACACCAGTTGAGGTCAGTTCTAAATTATCCTCTGCTCCACTTATTTGTAATAAAGTTCCAACACCTAAATAATTCTCTCCACCAACAGATAAATCACCATCACCAGACCAAACACGCACATCACCAGAATCAAACTCTGCTTTTACTGCAAAAAATAATATTTGATGATCTTGTGCTAAGAGATCAGCAATTGTTGCATCAATACCATCTCTATTAAAACTCATACCACCTCAATACATGAAAAAGATATACCATAATTTGAGATTTGATCAGCATCCCAATCAACATCTTTGCCTGCAAGCCTAAACAAGCCTTTTGGTGTTGCAAATCTAACAACATGGTTATCAGCTAGTTCTGTTCTTAGTTTTGGTTGTATTCTTACTCCATAATGATCAGCACCGCCATTTACATTGAGTGTTGCGTCTTCTGTAGCCATCACGTATTGAACAGGATTACCAGTTGCGCTAGTGCCACCTGTTATCTGTAAATAATCACCTTTTTTTATTGTTCCTGTTGCTGAATTTGAACTTGCATCTAGATTAAGACCAGTTGAGCCTTTTTGATTACATTTTATTGTAATTCCAGAATCACTTACTTTTGTTGTAAGTGTTGTATCTACGCGTATTGTATTTGCATCAGTTTTTGTTGTTATTTTGTGTGATCCATTATTAGCAACGTCATCTGCACCAGTAATAAAAATAAAATCACCCACACTTATTGGATCAAAAACATTACTGCTACCAGTTATGACATTATTAGTATTATTAAAAGAAAGTGTCTGACTTGATGCGCTTATTCTATGATCAGAAAGTAAAGTTGTGCCATCATATGTTCCTTTGTTAGTTAATGCATCTGGGTCTGCAAATTTAAAATGATTTACTGGACCGTTTAACTCTAGTAAAAATGATTGCCAATTTACTGCAACATCTCTCCTCATTGGTGGCAGGGTTACAGTGGCCTCCCAGAAAACACCATCATATTCCTGTGTTCGTATTTTACCTGTGTATGGTGATACAACAGTTCCTACTGTTCTTACCAACTTAAAATTACTCCTTACAAAATTTGGAGTAGTCGGCATATCAATTATTCTAGCCACCTAATAAACTCCTTCTATAGCTGCCACCTCGCATAGCTTGTTCTTGCACTGCGCCTTTTGTAACTTCTGCAATCTGCGGCAGCATTTTAGTAACTTCTGCTCTTACAGTTGGAACTACACCAGTTGCAAAATTGAGGTTTTGATAAATGTTTACTGATCCACCACCCATTGCATTTTTACTGTTCATGTTATTCATAACTGTTCCACCTGTATTTGGAACAAAAATCTCTGGACCACGCTCACCAACTAATACTGGGCTGTTCCTTTGCACAGTTCCACCACCTGCTTTTCCATTAAACATTCCAAGTGTATCTAAATTTAGCTGAGGAAAAATAGCATTGAGTATTTCATTTACAACACCAAGCTGTAAGAATGTAGAAATAATTTGTGAAACAATGTTTCTTGAAAAATCTTCAAAACTTGCTAACGCATCTTGACCACTCATTATTGCTTGCACAAAATCATTAGAAAAAGTATTTGCTGCATCTTGAACTGCATCTTGCAGTGGACCAATCTCTCCTGTTGTTTGACTTAATTCTGTTTTTACTCCCTCTAAATGTGTTTGCACTCCTTCTAATTCTTCTTTGGTAAGTCCATAAAACTCTGCAAATTTTTCTACATCATCAGAGTCTAAAATCTCTTGTATTAATGCAATCTGATTTCCAACCTCCTCTAATGGATCACTAGCATCATTTGCAAGCCTTTTAAGTTCTGGCATAAATTCAATAAATTTTTGACTTGGTTCAAATACTTCAAATTTTTCAAAAACTTGTTTTCCTGTATCTATAAAGGTCATTCCAAGTTCTCTCATTACGCCATCAATTTCTTCTATAGAAGCTTTCAGTCTTAAAAGTCTGGGTGAATCATCACCTATAAGTCTGTTTCCTAATGGACCCGTAATACTCTGTAGTCTTTCTACTTCTGCTTGTTCTTCTGCTCTTAATTTTCTAAGAATTTCAAGCTGTTCTTTTGGGTCTGTTGCGCCAGTAAGATCAACTGCGTTTTGATTACCTGTTACAGTTCGCACCAACTTACCTGCCGCATTTGCCATCTCAGTCAGACGATCAGCCATATCTTTAAGAAAATCTCCAAGTCCAGATTTAAAAACTTCATCAGCAAGCTGTTTGAAAGCAATAGTCATATTGGAAGATTTTGTAGATAAGTTATCCATTTTGGCTTCCATAGCACCACCAAATTTTTCCTGTAACCCCTTTACAAGTGCTTCTACAATTATTGCAGCACCTTCTGCAGTCTTACCAAATTTAGCAATATCATCTTTTCCTAAATTAAGTTCTGATCGCAGTATTCCTAAAACATCTATACCTCTATCAGAAATCATGTTGAGTTCTTCTAAACCCATACCGCCAGAAGCAGACCTTTGCACAGTTCTGACTAAGGCTTCAAATGTTCCAAGTTGATCAACTGAGACAGATGCAGTATCTGCAAATGTTTGTAACATTTCCATGTTTGGCTCAATACCTGCAGACTTTAAAGCAATAAAAGCTTTTGTAGCATCTTCAATTTGGAATGGTGTCGTTTGTGCAAAAGTAAAGACTTTATCCATTGCAGCATCACCTGCTTCTATGCTGCCAAATACTTGATCTAGTGAATCTTTTAAATCTTCAAACTGCATGCCTGCTTGCGCGATTTTACTAACTGCAACACCTATACCTGCAATGGCGACTGTGGCGGCGACTGCAGCTTTAGGTATTTTGTCAATACTGCCTGCTAAACCTGCACCACCAAAAGCAGCAACACCTGTGGCTCCGGTGGTTTTTAAACTTCCCTGTGCTTTTTTAAGCTTTGCTTCAAGTTCTCTGGTATCTGCTTTTATTTTGATGAGCAGTTCATCAACTGTTTTAGCCATTAGTCTGGATATAACTCCATAAGTTCTTGTAATCTATCTTTACCCATAGATTGATCATCTTCATTTGATCCATTGAATTCTTTGAAACCTTGTATTGCTAAATAAACTTCTGTGAGTGATAAATTCCAAAACTCATGTGGAGATATGCCTATCATACCAACACAAACTTCAAAAAATCTGCTGATAGGTAGAGCGTTCACTGCTACTCCACCTGTTCTTGCTTTCCCTGCTCGGTTTCTTCCTCTGAATGACCTGTTAAGGTTTTTGTTAGAATTTGGGCAACAGAAGTAACTGCCTCCATATACCCTTGTGAAATAATACTTTTTATATCTGCTTCATTCAAATCATTGCCACCGCCACGAAGTGCATTTGTGAGGACAACTAATATTTGTGAGACTGTAATGCCTTGATTTGTCGCCATATCCTGTGCAAGCTGTATTACACTTTTGTTGGTCGCTGCTTCAATACGCATGATGGCGTCAATATTAAGTCTAGCTTTGTAATCTTTTCCTGCTAGTGTAAGTTTATATTCACCCTTTAGCTTGTTTGTTGTCATCTGACTTTTTCTCCTTTGGTTTACTTGCCTTTGCAAGATTCAGTGTTAAAAAATTATCTCTTACGTCTATAACTGAGGAAATGACCTTATAAGTCTTTTTATTTACTTTTATGCTATCTCCTACTTCTATTACGTTTGCTACTTCAAGTTGTGATTCATCTGCAGACATCATTGCATCTACAGATTCATCACCTAAGTCTATTTTTACTTTATGCCAAGCCATTATGATGCTGTTACTAGAATTACACCACTTGATTCAAATGTCATGGAATATGTGCCTTCACCATTAAACTCACCTGCATATTCAAGTGATGTTATTTGGAAAGCACCCCTAAATTTGAAGAATGTTGGTATAAAAAACTCAAAATTTTCAAAAGCAGGTGTTTGTGCTGATGAGCCATCAACTGCTCTGTTTTGCTGTGCTAAATATGCATCTTTTAATAAATTCTCTGTAGTTGAATCAGTAAAAACTCCACTGCCAGAAATAGTTATTGAATTTACTCCACCACCTGCTAGAAGTGTTCTATATCCATCTGAATCTTTATGTGTAACATCAACTGCTTCATCATTTAAAGTAATTGAACTTGATCTAAGACCTCCGATAGTTTGATAATTTCCACTATTATCTAGCTTTATCAAGACATCTTTTCCTTTTATTGGTGCTGCCATTTTCTTCTCCTAAAAAATAAATTAGCTTCCTAATATTATTGCTCGGAATCGCATGACTCCATGTCTAGTTACTCCATCTGGGTCTCTAAGTATATCAGAAAATTCAAATCTTAAATTAGCAAGATTAAATCCACTGACAGTTAAACTACTATCATGCAATAAATCGTGTATCCTGTCCATAATTTCCTTTGCCTGCTTTGCTCCTTTGTATTGAGACCAAACATGTATATTTATGGTAAATTCACCTCCATCAAGGTCTTTTGTGCTGTAATCAACTGCTGTTTCTTCTCCAAGTGAAACAAATGGATATGTTGCGTTCTCTAGCACCTCATCATATACACCTGCGCCAAGTGTGTTGGTGAGTGTGTTGTCATTGTTAAGAGTGCTATAAATTGTTGACTGTAATGCAAATTGTCCAATACTCATAAAACACCTTTGGCAAACTTAGCTTTTATCTTTGGCTTACTTTTTTCAAAAGCAGGTTGTAAAAATGGTCTTGCCTGCATGTTAGTAGTTCCATATTCTAGATGTATTGCATAATCTTCACCTACAATGAGTCTGCCTTCAATCGTCTTTGGTCTTTCTTTAACTTCAATAGAAATACTACGCACCAAATCACCTGTATCAGTTGCAGGTGGTTGACCTGCTGCAGATGCAGTATGTGTTCTACGTGGTTTATATTTTTGATATGTTTGTCCTGATCCACCTCTTTGTAAACTTTTTTTAACTTCTTTTTCCACCATTTGCACAGAATCACGTATTTTTGACTTTACTAATTTTGGAGTGATCATATTTTCTAACTTTTTGTTTACTTTGTTTATGTTACCTATTTGAAAAACACTCATGTGGCAACTCCTTCCTCACATAAAAGCTTCAAGTATCTATCTCTTTGGTCAATATTAATTATTCCTCTAATATTGAATAGTTTGTTGTCAAAACTGATTCTGGTTGCATTTGTGATGTCTTCCCTGTAACGCACTGTAATCTCATGAGACACTATCCCTACTACTTTGCCTTGCTTATATACTTCCCTGCCAGTGGTCGGCTTTACGTTTGCGTATACAGTAGCTAACGTGCTAAAACCAGAACTTATTCCACCGCCTGCATCTCTTGCAGTTCCTTGATTTTGAAATGTAATTGCATGACGCATTGATCCAATTTTCATTATCCTAGCTGCAGAAGTTTAGAACTTCCTAACCCACTATATACAACAAAAGGATCAAGCAGTTTTTTTGCTGTTGGTGGTAATGATGATTTTGCCTCATACATGTCTCCTCTATGCTCATAAAGAAAAGCAACAATTTGAAACAAAGCAATTTTAATTGGTGCAGGAACAGAACTGGCATCAGCATAACCTGTAACGTATTGCACTTCTATAGCATTTGCTACACGTAAAGCTGTTGGAAAGGTTTCTCCAGTCCTTAATACAATTCTTGCAGGCACTCTTGCATTATCCAAAAAGTATTTTGAACTAGCAAAAGTGGTTGCAGTATCTGCATCATCAAAAGTTTTAACATGTGTTACTGATGTAACCTCTGGAAAAGGTAAATCAATATAGTCTTTGTAATAGTTTAAATATGGTCCAGTGCGCATACCTTCCCACAATGGATCATCATAATCTTCAAGTGTATCTATTAAAAGGCGTAATGTTTGGGAGATAATTGCTCTGCTCATGTGTTGCTCTGCAATTTTTCTTGCAGTAACAATTAATGATGTAATAAGAGTATCATCACCACTGCCATCAACTCTCAAATAAGATTTTGTCTCTGATAGTGATAAAGGCTCTGATGCAGGCTCTGTATGAACTGTAAGACCTGCCATACTCCCTCCTAGTTTGCTTTTTTCTTATCAGCCTTTGTATCTACTGCTACACTGTTATCAGATTGCATTTCATTTATCTGTAATGCTAATAATCTGATTTGATGTTGCAAATTAGCAATCTCTTGTTGTGCTTGTAAATATAAAGATTCAAAGTTTAGTTGTGTGTTTTGTGTGTTGTCATCTGACATAATTTTTCTCCTGTTAATTAAAAAGTTT
>Ga0160423_10003890_pt1 | contig 12374 bp, 6 predicted proteins | sample CRUFie14St8metaG_FD_108191 | JGI IMG/M metagenome (GOLD analysis project Ga0160423, IMG submission 108191) | Marine microbial communities from the Costa Rica Dome - CRUD Field 142mm St8 metaG | ecosystem: Environmental > Aquatic > Marine > Oceanic > Photic zone | place: Costa Rica: the Eastern... | reverse complement strand
CCCGTCGCACCTTCGAAGATGGAGATCGCAGATGTTTCCACAACGGACGCCTTCAAGTGGCGACGTGAGATTTTAACACTCGAGAAATACTTCGCAGGAAATGAATCCAAATCACAAACTATGCGGTGGTTAACGAGGTTACGATTACTCGAACCAATCCCATTCCAATATTTGGTTCCAAGTGAAGATATGCTGCCCTCAGAGACAATTCGATATTTCCATATCGATCGTAATTGGGTTGATGCTCTCATTGACGGTGCATTGAGTGTAACGTTGACATCGACACGAGAACGACAATGGTTGCTTAAGGAAATGGATGATGGTAAAACAAGATATTCATCGATGATGGAAGATCTTGATGTTGCTGAAAATCTTGCAGACGAGTACAGGAATTATGTTGCGAGCCAGTCGAATTCTGCAACTTCTAGCAAGCAAGCTGGAAGTAAACTGACTGGATTTTTGTTCCGAAGTTCAGTCGTACGTGATTATCCTGGCTTGGAAGTAACAGGCTACAATTCAGGAAATAGTGCCCAACCATGGGAATCGAAGAATCAAGTTAGTATTCACCGCTTTGCAAGATTATCAGAATCCATCATTATGGTGATCTTTAACGGATGTCCTACGCACATACGCTTCCAAGAACCTGCTGAAGGAATTCGTATTGGAGTCGATGGAGATGCAAGTCAATATGAATTGAAATTAAAAAATCCGGATGGAACATTACTTCAAAATCCAGATGGAACACAACCTCAAAGTCAAATGAAAATCAATGTTTCGAAACGAAGTTATGGAGATAAATCTGTACTCAACATCTTAGGCATGTATAATTCCTTATCCAATAAAATGGATTCAGGGGATTTATCAGCTTCATTCGATAAACAGGAAAGTGCACTGCTGGCAACGCAAATGTTGCAATACCCATACCAGCAAGACTTCGTTCCATATTCTCAGATGCAAGTTGGTTCAACGCCACATCCACACAAAGATGCGATTAATTGGGGAGGTGATGATTGATGGCAAAAAAAGGCAAACAGGCTGATAAAAAGGTTTCAAAGAAATCAAACGCTGAAAAGTCTGTAGCAATAAAGAACGATACCAAGAAATCCTCAAAGAAGAAGGTGATTGCACCTGCTCAAGAAGCAGCACCCGGAGTCAAAGGCAATCAAATTTCAGGGCTATCACCTACTTCAGAAGAATTCTTCAATCAGACCTTCGATTCAAACCTTCATCGTGGAAGTCGAATCATTGTTCCGGTTGATTTACAGATTTACGTCAACGAAGATCCTAACCCACAAAGTGTCTACGATTTGACTCAGATATTTGATGATGAAGAACGGAATCGTACCCGTGAAAATATGAAACAACTTGAGCAAGGTATTCACTTGCATTGGGCTATGCCTGATGCATTGATGACAGGCGAAGAAGTGCATAGCCCCGGTGATGAATTGACAGAGGAAATACCCTTGAGCGAGATGTTTGATTTCCCTTCTTTACCGGATCGTTGGTTGATTTTACGACATTGGAACCTAGCAAATGGGATGCCTTCTGTCAAAGCATGGGTTGTTGAATCAGAAAAGCAAACCGTAACACTACTCACCTCATGGAGGAAATCTGAATCGACCGTTTCTCTCAATGCATTGGACGATGGAATCGCTGGAAATGGAGATGATATGGGTTGGACTGCAACGTATCATGCTTCAAAGGGTCGATTTACTTTCCATGAAAATCCTGGAACAAATGTCTCTGGGCCGTTGAGTTATTCTGTAACGGGTTGGTTTAATGATCCAAATTCCGATCCGCTCATGTGTCCGGTTGAAACTACACGTGGTGAATGGAGCGATATGATGGAGGCACTCGGATGGTTCTATCCTCAGAGTGAAATCGTTGAGGCAGTTAATTCAAAAAATCAGATGCAGATTATTGGCAAAGAGGTTACTGGACTGAAAGATACTCCAGCCTATAGGGGGTGAGATGATGGGGAAAGCGAATCATAATTCTAAAGCGAACTCTCTCGAACCAAAGGCGGGTGATTCCATTGGAAAGAGTGTTGCTGGCGAATCTAATTCGAGTCACTCAACGCCTGTTTTAGGACATCAAGCCGGACAATCAGTTGGGCAGGATAACAAGATTATCGTTGATGCAGGAAAACACGAACTCTTTCTTCCTAACCCCGACTTGGACCCAATCGGTGTCCATTGGCCAAGACAAAGTCTCTTCGTTGGTTCGAACCACGCAGTCCAATGGAATGGCGGAGGTGGTGGTTTTGCAGCAAACTCCGATAGTGTATCTGAAGCAGATTTGGACGTGGCATTAGGTAGAAATCCAATCGAAAGCTTTGCAACAGTATTAGCCGGAGAAATCCCCAATTTGACAGGGAATGAACGAAGTCAAATGGAGAGTTTACTCACCGCTTTTGGACTGGGTGTTTATTCTGAAACGACCCAGCCAAATGGCGATGTAGCCCTTGAAACAGCAGTGCACAGAGAAAGTTTCGATTCGATTCAAGGTGGGATCATTGAAGATTACAGGAAAGATTCGAAGGACATCGATGCCCCGCCTTCTCTCGAATCCAATCAAACGGAGCTTGAGAAGGACAAGGAAGGCCTCAAGGAACAAACCTTTGCAGCACCAAATTTCTACCAGTCAAGTGATATTTCTGTCATGATAACAAACACACACAGGTCGACACGACATGGAGAAGACGGAATTCATGATGAAGACGGTATGCTACAGTGCCGTATGAGTGATGTTGCATTCAATATCCTACCCACTGAATCTTCAACCAAACCTGTGTTCCCAAAGCATGGTGCAATCCCAGTCGAATGTGAAAAGCTAGCCCATGAATTATCATACCATGCGAGTATTTTGAACAATACTCAAACAAGACAAGAATTTGATGATATTGAGCGCTTAGTATCTGGAGAACATCTTGACCAGAAACAATCTCTAAGCAAAGATCATTTCTACACGATTTTTATGAATCATATACGCTCTCCTGTAGCGATTAATGTATGGAAGCAAGCTTGGATTCCATTGTTTGCTGAATGCTCATTCGAACTGGCTGAACTTTCAAAAGATGATTTCGAATTCATGGATTTAGATTATGAAATTAAGCCAGATATTTGGTCCTCAATCAGAAACGGAGAAAAACAAATATCGTGGCATTCAATTGATCAAGTTTTACCTCTTTTCGCAAAAGCAGGCTCCGTATTATCTAAACAAGTAGATTCTTACTCCCAGAATGCATCCAATGATGCCCCTTCCGGAATGGAAGAATTAGCAATTCAATTGCAAGGCTATGATGTCCTTTCCACAGTGCTTGATGTGAATGATGCCATTCGTTCTTCTGGATTTAATGAACTCATTCATTGTGGCTTGCTTCGATTAAACCGAATGATCATCATAGATGCTTTTGGAAATACCATTCAATTCGATAGTCAGAACAAGACTCCTCAAGTAGCAATGAGTTTGGAATCATCGGATGATTCAGAATTTGCAATATTGAGACCCAGATCAATTGAGCCAATGCGAGTCTTGCTGACGCTTGTTGAAGGTGATGGGGAAGGAGAAAATCCAGAACGAGCAGGATATACCATCTCTCCAGTTAGTGGATTTATTCTCCCAGACCATATTGAATGGGCGATGGAGATTTTCGACCATCAAGGAAAGGCTTCTGGTCAATTAAGGGTCGCAGAGCGTGATATCCGCCTCGGTGGTTTCCAAACAGGGCGCCTTTTGTGGGACCCTGCACCTGGAGTTGAAACGCAGCTTGGAGCCTCACCAGACATTGGCAATCCACATGCAAATTCAATGCTTCAACAATTGATTGAGATCAGTATTCAAGATGAAGTTAAATTACAACAAGCAAAACGAGAGCATCCCGAAAATCTTGAGTTGTGGCCAGAGGGCGTTCTTTCATCGCTTATGCGAGCAATTGACACCACATTGTGGGATACAGACCCGTTGGGTAAATCTCCAGAAGACCTTCCTTCGCTCTACTCTGGAAGACCCCTTGCACTTGTGAGGGCTGAACTTGAAATCGAGCTTGATATAGAAGACCCGAATTATGATGCGTCAGAAGAAACAATAGAAGTTAAATTGGGTGATATGGAACGTCTTGTCGATGGATTGTTGGGTTACTTTTTGGATAATGATTATTCAAGATTCTATTCAGTACTGACAGATCATGTAGTTCAATTGCCTGAGAATAATCTCCAACATGAATATCTTCGAACAGATTCGACAATCGATATAAAAATCGGTCAGAAGCGACAATTGACACTCATGATGGACCCTCAATCAGACGTACATGTTACTACGGGTATGCTTCCTCAAAAGGAAATCGGCCTCATGCGCGAGCACAAACAACAGCAACTTGCTCAAATTGCACCGACATACAGAGCAGGTCCGATGTTGGTCGATCCGAGTACAGTAAGAATGCCAGTTCCGGACCTGATTCTACCAACTGAATGGTCATGGATGACCAAGAAAAATTCAAACCAATGGGATGATGATCCGATTGTTCCAGAAGATGGTAAACCTCACATGCCAAATGGAAGGATAAAAGCATGGAATGGTTGGTTGAAATTAAACAAAAAAAATGAATGAGTGTGATACGATGAAGAAATTAGCGATACCATTGTCTGTTGTGTGTTTAATGATTTTCTCGACGCTAAGTTTCAATTCAATAGGTGTGTTAGAGTCCGATGATAATAAAAATTTGAGTTCCTCCTCCTCAAATTTGGATTTATTGTTGTCTGGAGAGGGAATGATCAGGCTTGTGAACAATGATGTTGTACAATCCCCTGCAAAGTTTACCGTTACTGACTCAGTGATGGACTCGGAAGGAAGTACCTACATTGTTGGCAACTTGCGAGATGCAGGAATCGTTCTTGATAATCATCCAAGGGTTAACTTGAACGATGATTTGTCAAGAAGTGCAGAACGTTCATCTCCAATCGTCGCAAAAATGGATTCCAATGGTGCTTGGGAGTGGATGTACTATCCCATTCCCGAGAGTGGAGACAAATGTTACGCAGAATCTTTCCTAGAGATCAATGAGTCCTATGCATTTGCTAACTCGATTTCATTGTCTTCCGATGAATCCACACTCTCCTTTGTTGGTGAATTTACTGGATGCTATGATTTCGGATCGAATGACTATATTTTCAATGAAGATCCAATCATGAACGGATACATCGCTAATCTTAATGCCTCATTTGGGTCATTTGATTGGGTTTTATCAATCCAACATGAAGAAGTTAGTCCTTCATTTGGTGCAATTTACTTGACGTCAGTATCTCACTCCCCGAAATCCGATAATTCGAATATCTATGTTGCTGGTTCCCTCCAAAGTTTGACGATTGATCCAACTTCATCAGCATCAGGTGTTAACGCAGTCAGGGGTGATGATAATGGAGATGCATATTTCGCTGTTATCACAACGCATGGTGAGTTGTTGTTCCAAGTAGATAGTTGCTCAAACAATGACCAAGATGGTAACGGGGGCTGTAATACCGCTGCGTCTGAACGGGCAGCTAGCCTCAATGTTTACGAGGAATCAGTCGTGATTGGAGTTGAGGTAGATAGTAGTACATCGACTGTGAGGATTTTTGGTTCACAAGCAGTAGCAAATCCTCCAAACAAAATCAATACGCTTGCATGGGAAATAGATGCAGATACATTTGCACCCGCTTCGTCATCCGTAATTGATTTGAACGGAGCCTCATCTCGAGATTACCAAATTGGAGATTCGATTGTTGTAGATGGACAATTAACATATTTGGTCCAGCAAAGTTTCAGTGAGGGTGAAAATTTGCCAATGGAAATTGTGAACATTGACAAAGATGCAGCTAAGACTATACTCGGGGGCGATACAGGTTCCTCATTTGTTGTGCATGGTTTTGTGAATGGAGATTATTTTGGAACTCATCTGCTTGTATCGTGGCTTAGTCCATCGCCTAAATCACTTATGTGGTCTGCGAATGATGGAACGAATGGCACGCTAAATTTAGTTCAAGGCACGCATCTGATAAACGTCGATGACTTATCGGATGTGGTGACTCTCAATCTACCATTTCATCAATTTTCAAAGATACGAATAGCAAACAATCATGGATTCTATACAGCATTTTTTTCCACCGATCCCCAAAACATACACCACATCGGCAATGTCTATTCGCATGATACAGATGGAGATTCGATTCCAGATGCCTTCGATCTCAATGCATTCATTCCTTCAGATCTTGATTCTGATTCCGATGGCATTGTAGATACAAGGGATAACTGTCCGTATTACTGGAATCAAGATCAATCCGATTTTGATGACGATGGAGAAGGAGATGTCTGTGATGTTGATGCAGATAACGATGGGGTGAACAATAATGTGCCCATAGACTTCACTGGTTCCGATAAATGCCCATATGAAAATTCCAGTATGCAAGATGCAGATGGTGATGGTTGCATCGATCAGCAAAGTAATTCAAATCAAGATTCGGATGATGATGGAGTCCTAGATAGCGTCGATAATTGCATTGGCGATAATTCTCAAGACATGGATAATGATGGAGTGCCAGATGCTTGTGATGACTATCCACAAGACTGGGATAATGATGGAACCAATGACGCAGAAGATGTGTGTCAAGGCTCTGATGACAATAATGATTCAGATGATGATGGAATACCGTTGGGATGCGATGATTATCCGAATGATACAGATAACGATGGAGTAACAAATAACGTAGATAATTGCATCTATGTATTTAATCCAAATCAAGCCAATCTCGATGATGATGCTCAAGGAGATGCGTGTGATGGTGATATTGATGGTGACGGTGTCGGTAATGTTGCTCCAATTCATATCTCGAATGGAACAAGTCGAGATTTATGTCCATATGTAGATGCCACTGGAGTTGATGAAAATCAAGACGGTTGTATCGATGGAGTCGAACCTGTTGAGTGTGAAGTTTGTGAAGAACCCGTCAAAGGAAATGAAACAAACACATTGCTCGATCCTGATGATGTAGAAACAGTTGTCGTCGTTGGAGGTACTGGTGCAATCGGTGGTGGTGCTCTTGCATTGCTCTTGAGCAAACTACGCCGTGCTTCTCGTTTCATTGGTATTGATGATGGACTTGAAGCGTTGAAGCACTTGCCAAAACGTAAGAAAGAAGATGCTGGGTCAGATCATTATTTCCAGCGAGGATTGGTACGGCAAAGAGAAATGACCTTGTCTGCGGACAAGAATCTTGATGATTATATCGAAGATAATGAAAAGGAAGGAGTTGAGAAGAAATGAGTGATGAATACATTTTGGATGATGTTGTTGAAACGTTTTCTGATGAAGATACATTGATGAGCGATATTCGAAACAATCCCGTTAAATGGTTGCTCTCACTTGCAGTCGTGGGTCCAGGTATGGCCTACACGATTACCGAACAAACATCCTACGCATCTGCAATGGAGAACTGGGGCCTTCCTACTGGACTTGAATGGATACTTGCCGTCTTCGTCACTGGACAATTATTCATTGCCCCGCTCTCGTGCTACTTCTTAGCAAGAACTGGAAACGTCGCTTCTGGCTTGTTTATTGCGATGGGTGGTTCTGCGATCCTTGTTGCAAATCCGGATGAAATAGCAACGTTCTCTGAAGTGTTTGGATGGCCGTTCTTCTTGTTCTGTGTTGCACTCTCTGTTCCGATGCTTCTGGTATTGAAGAACAAGAAGAAGTTACTCGACCCTGGCAAGGAACGATTGACATGGTGCACGCTTCTTTCGACAGCAATCATGGTCTACACAATTGCTGCAATTGTTCCTTCAGCTGGTGTTGCACTCATCGACGTTTCCTGTGAAGAAGATGCTGGTGCATTGTTGAGTGAAGTTGATGTTCTTGCAGGCGCAACAGATGCTTGTGAAGCACTCCAGTACCGTTATGCTCCAATGCTCGGAATGGTTGCTGCCATTAGTTGGGCTTGGCCTCGTGGAAAGAAGATCATTGATGATTTAAGCGATGATTTCTTGGATGGATTGAAAGATTGATTCTGGAACATGTGTTCAAATACTGAGCTTCTTTTCTAACATCATGCGAAGACTGCTGTGTTTTGCCCTTATCCTCTGTCTTCTTCAGGGAAATCTCGGCCTTGAAATGGAACAAGAAACGGAGACACACGTCGTGACAGTTGACAGTACCAACCTTCGGTTTACACCTTCCACATTGACCATCAATGAAGGCGATACACTTCGATTCGTTTGGGGAGGACAGGCACTTCCTCACAATTCTGTTGAAGAAAACGGTGTGTTCGATTCTGGCGAGGCAAATCGCAATGTCGACTATGGACACGTTTTCGATTATGATTCTGCAGGAACGTACAGTTTCTTTTGCGAACCTCATCAAGCGGTTGGAATGACAGGTTCTGTCACAGTTGTTGACGTTGAGGCTCCCGTCGATGAGGAACAAAACAACACGATTGGAACGTCCACAAGTGAAGGTGAATCTACCTCGAACAATGTTCAACTTGGCCTTGCAGTTGGAATGATTGCTCTTCTTGGAGCAGCACTATGGCGTGCTCGAATCTATGATTGATCAAGAACCGCATCAACAGGTTTCAATTCAGAAGCCTTGGTGATGGTCATATCACCAGACATATCTCGCCAAGGGTCCTCTCCTCGCATGAATTCCTTGATGGTGGTTTTGCCTTTGATGAGATCTCGAACCGTATGTTCGGCAACGAGGATGCTCGGTAAGAGGAACGAACTGGTGACGAATGCGAAGATGATAAGTAAACACATCAACATGAAGAAGTTCTCCAATCCTGGGAATGCAGCGAGGAATCCAGCTGATATACCTGCGACAGTTGTTATGGTCGTTTCGAAAATCGTCTGACCAGTCTCTTCTATAGAGTGGGCGATTCCTTTGGAGTTCTCTCCTTCTTCCTGGATTCTGTGCATGACGTGAATGGCATCATCAACACCAATTCCAAACACGATGGTTCCTATCATTGCTGTGAAGATGTTGACGTTCACATCCCCACTTTGCATCAGCAACGGTTGCCATAAGATGACGACTGCAACAGGAACCATTGTGACGATTCCTAAGCGAATCGATCGGAAGACAACAGCTAGAACGATGGTCAGAATAAGCATCGTAAGGATGGTCGTTCGAGATTGTGTTTCATGAATGCCTTCGTTGATATCGAGTGAAACAGGTAGACCACCTGTCAATTTCGAGGTTCGAGTTTGTTGTAATTCAGCCGGTTCGGAAAGGATTGCATCGATTTCATCACGCAAACCAGAAGCGATGTTGAGATTCATGTATGGTTGGTCAACATAGATGATACCCTTCGTTTCTTGCTGATTGAGCAACATTGAACGAACTTCGAGCGAGAGCGTATCGATGGCAACATTGACCATATCTCGGCGTAGTCCTTCTCGACCTCCAGGGCCAGTACCTTCGAGGAGAAGCCAAGCGTTGCACTGGAGTGGGTCGTCGCTTTCCCAACACTCATCATGGAGTAGATCCCACAAAGAGCCCTCATACAGGACCACACTGTCTGTCAGTTGAATCGTAACAGGAATCGCCTTGAGGAAGGTCACGATGCTAGTTGTGTTCGTACTGTCAACTGCGTCAATACGTTGTTCCAAACGATCGATTGCATCCAATACTGGTAAGTCGCGAATGTTCGTGGTTCCATTATCGTGTAAACGGTTGGTAGCGTCATAGACAAACATCGAGGTCTGTCCACTATCGAATTGTTCGGAATACTTGGCAATCTTATCGAGCGATTCAATTCCTTCTGGAGCTTCACTCGAACCGGTAATCGGTTCATTCAACTCGTCCAAGTTCGCAATACCATAGACGGTGACACTCGAGGAGACGAGAAGAATGACGAGAAAATAACGAATTGGTACTTTGCCGATGTTTTTCCACATACCAGGATTCGTTCTTTTGTGGAACTTAAGCATCCATGCAAGAGCAGGAACGAGAATAATCGAGAACAGGAGCGTTGACATAATGCCAACAACGAGTGTGAGTCCTACGGAACGAATTGGTGCAATGTTAACGATGGTTGGGGCAATAAGGACTGAGAAACCAACGATGGTTGTCAAAGCAGAGAGGAAGACGGCAACACCGGTTGAACCTGCCATCGTCGTTACACAACGAATGTAGAATTCTCGATCCCAAAGTTCAGGCTCTTCGAGGAGTTCCTTCCCTTGGCGCTTCCTCGTATTGTTTTCCTTGAGAATCCGTTCGATTTCTTTCCGCCGCACTTCTTCAATACGGTTGACCATATGCAATGCATAATCCACACCAAGACCTATGAGAATTGGGAAGGTTGCAACAATCATCGGCGTAAGCGTCCATTTGAGGACAACGGATGCACCGAATGTAACGCCTAAGGCGAGAAGAATCGGTGTTCCTGTGATGATGACAACCTTTGCAGAGCGATGGAGGAATGAGATAATGAGGATGGTAAACAGAATCGAATATGGCATCATCTCAACAAGGTCATCGTAAATCGCATCTGAAACATCCTCCAATGTCTTGGTCAAACCCGTAACGGTCATCTCAGTCGACTGAGATTCTCTCGGACGGTTCTCGATAATATCACCAAAATGATCCAGAAGCGCATCAAATTCATGCCACGGAGCAGGAACATCCGAACGCATTCCTACAATGATTGCAGTCGTATCCCATACGCCATCACCATCCATGTCGTTGGTTGGATCACCATCCCCATCGCTGTCAACACTGAGATCGTTGTCGTTGGTATCTTTGATGAGTGCTTCAAATGAACCACTTGAATTGGCGATAATTTGGTCGATTGTTTGCTGGTCGGGGATAGCATAACGGCCACCAGGTGGAAGATTTTCACATTGGAAGTTGACAGGAATCCGAGTGTTAACAGCATGTTCACACATCGATGCATTGAACCTTCCATCCGTTGAGTTAATCTCCTTCATGATTTGAGCGGGTGAAATAATCCATAAGACGCCGTCAATTTCACCATAATCGCCTTTGTTGAAATCCATGCCACGTCCGACATTTGAACCACCAATGTTGTCATCATCCCCCTCAATCCAACTTATTTCTCGAAGGATCTTCTCATCGGTAATATTGTCTCCGAGACCTCCGCCTAAGCGTGCATTATCGGTTTGAATGTAAATAACAGCAATATCGGTCGACCATTCCTCTCGAACTTCAAGGAGAAGATCGGTCGATTCGGCCCCATCTGGAAGGAAGATTTCGACATCATCCTCAATTTGTGCTTGAAAATCAAGACCTCGCTGGCCAAGGAACGCAGCGATGACAATGAGAAGTAAAACGAAGACTGCAGGCGATGCGAGAACCGTTCTGTACAATTGTTCTGTACGCTTCCGAGCATACGAATTGAACTCACCTTGCCACTTTTCGATTTGGTCACGGGCAGGTTCCGTCTTCTTGCGGAAACTCTCGATCATTGCAGAGAGTTGTCCTGCCATGGTGCAACCACACGTATTCGCTTGAAGAACAATGCGACGATTTGGACTCAGTCAAGTCCGAATTCCCGTACCAAGAGGATTCGCAAGAAACCTCGTACCGTCTGAAGAATAAATCCAGTTGTAATCAGGGCCAAACCAAGAACGCCAATCCAGACCGCAGTCAGACCTTCTCCAAGAACAGTATCGATTTGTGTCGTAAATCCAGTCGCTGTATTCATCCCCATGGCAGCACCTGTTGCAAGAAGCCCTAGGCCAGGTATGCCGAGTGTCAAGAGTGGCTTCTTTTGTGAAAGAGACAGAAGTGCCCAGGATAGGACGGTAAATCCGTGTGAAAAGGCTGTAAAGTTCGATCCTTTTGGTACATCGTAGCGGATGATGGTTGGGACTTCCTGAATGCTCAGTTGCTTCTCCTTTGCATCTTCGAGCATTTCAAGTGAAAGTTCCATTCCATCGGCATCAAATCGGAGTCGATCGATGGCTTTGCGTGAAAATGCACGGAAGCCTGATTGTGTATCCTTGATGCCCAAATCGCTGGTAAGGTTACTGGCTGCGGTGATGACCTTAATGCCAAGACGACGGTACGCAGGCATATCGTTGCCCTCTCCGCCTTCGATGAATCGTGAACCAATGGTGAAATCAGCTTCCTCATCGAGAATCGGCTGAATCAATTTTGGAATGTCCGATGTATCGTGTTGACCATCCGAATCGAGAACGACCAAGACGTCAGCGTCATTTGAACGCATGGTCTTGAAGAGTGTCTTCAAAGCAGCACCGTATCCTTGGTTTCCACGATGTCGAATGACAGTAGCGCCACATGCCTCTGCAATGCGTGCACTAGAGTCTGAGGATCCATCATCGATGCAAATGACCTCATCCACATGACGAAGTGCCATGGT
>Ga0160423_10003889_pt1 | contig 12375 bp, 8 predicted proteins | sample CRUFie14St8metaG_FD_108191 | JGI IMG/M metagenome (GOLD analysis project Ga0160423, IMG submission 108191) | Marine microbial communities from the Costa Rica Dome - CRUD Field 142mm St8 metaG | ecosystem: Environmental > Aquatic > Marine > Oceanic > Photic zone | place: Costa Rica: the Eastern... | reverse complement strand
TCCAACCTTTTTCTGTTCCCTAAAATTTTCTGGAAGCAAGTCATACCATTCTCCCCTCACTCCATTTTCATTCACATTACTTCTCCAACTTCTTATAACTTCATAAACTGTTGTAAACAATTCAGGCATTCTTCCGTGTTCTCCATCGATTTCAATTACTTTAATTTTATCACCAACTTCTAACCTAGGACTGATTTCTTGTTTTGATTCATGTAGATTATCGTACCAATTTTCTGGTCTTTTCTGTAGTATCCAAGTATCTCCTGGTATCATATGTAAACCTACTCTTTGGCCTCCACCAGATATCATGTCTTGAGTTCTTTCTTCGTCAGTGATATCTACAGGTTCTAATTGATAAATTCTTGTATCTGCATCTGGACCCTCCCAGTTTTCTCTTCGTCTGTTTGTGATTCCAAAAATCCTATAAGGTTTGAAGGTGTCTGGTGTTACCATAGATATAGGAAGTCTACCAGTCATGTATCCTTGTGTACTATGGTCTAAGTCTACAATCATAACCTCATCCCCTCTCTTTAGTGGTTGGTTTGTTTGAGTAGACTCGTTTAATTTATTTAACTTTTTAGTTTTTTCTTTTGATTTTTCTTTTTTGTTTGTAATATAATCTAAACCTCGTTTAAGTCTTTTCTTCGTCTCAGGGTCTTTTGCGTTTTTATGTGCAGCTCTTACTCTCTGATGTATAAGATTAATAATTTGTGATTGTCTTTTGTGTGACTTAGATTTGAATGAAGATTTGTTTAGTGTATCTACAATGTCTTCTTTAGTTCTAAACTTAACTGATACTGTGTCACTAGGGTCTTCATCTGTATATAATCTTCTACCACTACCTTTTGGTTTTTTCCCCGTACCTTTTTTAGGGTCAGACTCATTTAGATTCATACGGCGATAGGACTCTAAACCCTCTTTAAACGCTTCCAACCCTTCTTCTTTTGGTACTTTAACCCAAGTATCATGTGAGGGAAATATATAGTAGGGACGACTTGGGTTCATGTCTGGTCCCATTAATACATATATTTTTTCACCCTCTCTTCCAAACTGTGTTGTTTTATATTTGGTTACCAACATAACAACATAAACTTTAAATATTTCTGGTATACTATCACCACCATACATCATATAACGGTCTTGGTCTATATAACCTTCCCGACTAATGATTGGTGAGTCTTTATCAACATCATAAATTCTTATAAAATCACCTTCTTTAAGTTCTGGATTGAATTCTTGTTTTGATTCATTTAAGGTCTGTGTTGGATTTGTTTTTATCCACACATCTCCAGGATATATAGTTTTGGCCTCATTGTTTTTAAAAAGGGCATAATCGTCGTAATTTTCTTTACCACTCCCATCTTCTCCTTTTACCATCATTTCCATCCATCCCTCTGGTAGTAAGTCATAATGTCTTTTCCTTACATCTAATCCAAAATTTACTCCAACAACTTCGTAATTTTGAGTGAATAGTGTTGGTTTTCTCATCCATCTTGTCGGGTGTGTTACTTCATTTCTTTCATTTATTGCAAGTACTTTTATCAAATCACCTTCAGATAAGTCAGGACTTAAATCTTGTTGTTTGGATTCGTTTAATGGTTCTGTTTGGTTTGTTTTTACCCATTGGTCACCTCTACTTCTCCTTATTGTTCTTAGTTTTCTATGTAAATGAGCTGGTAACCCTTCATCTTCTGGTTTTAGGTATCCTAATTTTTGTAATATAAATACCTCATCAATAGGTACTATAATGTAAGTTCCTTCTGATTTTGGTGTACCATAACTTGGTTTCCATACCCAATAAGGTTTAAATAATTGTGGTTCTCCAAACGCATAACTTTGTCGTTCTTCTCTGGATTTGTCATCTCCCAATCCAATTTCGGGTGTTGGTATATCTAGAATAGTTATTACGTCACCATATTTTAAAACTGGACTAATTTCTTGTTTTGATTCGTTTAATAGATTATCATCTTGTGTGACATCTATATAATCATCTATCCCATTACCATCTTCGTCTTTACCTCTTTGTTTGGGCATAATAGAAATACCATACTTATTTAATAATTTTTCTAAACCTACTGGTATTACAACTGACACCGCACCTAAACTAATTAAAGTGATAATTCTTGCTATATCTGCTGATTGTTGTTTAAGAAATTTAATGTCGTCTTTGGTGACATTATCTTTATTATTAATAAGTCTCCCTAATATTCTTACAGCTTCAGCTGTTTCTTTACGTTCTCTTTTTGCTCCTTGGGTTAATTTAGACCAAAAGTTTTTGAAGTCTTCTTTTTTTTTCTTTGTATATTCTTTAACTTTATCACCTATCTTACGTTTTTCTTGTAATTTTTCTAAAGTTCTAATGAAGTTACCTTGTTCACCACTTAACTGAGTATTGGGTTTCACTTCTTCATCCATTTCATTATCAAACTCTTCACCATGAAATGCATATAAGTCTTGTAAGGCTTCTGGTGATATTTGTTCACTTAAATCATAGTATGCATCATAAGCATTTCCTAAATCTTTGTAACTTACTTCATCGTTATCATCTATAAAAAAACCTGGGTTAATCTCTTGCATTATGTTTTCTACCCATCTATTGTATTCTTTTGGGAATGGTTTTACTAACATGCCATTATCATTTCCTTTTAAAAATCCCATTTTAATTAGTTCAGCATCTAAAGTTTGTAGTGTCTCATCCAATAAGTGAGTACAGTCACCACAAGTTGATTGTGTTTGAACTGATTCTCCGTCTTCATCTACCATTGAAAGAAAATATGGTTCACCCATCTGATAACAAGTCCTCTCCAGACATTCTAATACATTAGTTAATATTTTTTTTAAATCTTTTTTTAAGTATGTGTTACCATAATGTTCCAAGGCTTGTATGGGTACGAGAAGTTTGTCTCCACCATATTCTGAAGAAGATTCTTCAACTTGTTCGTTTAGTTCTTCTTCTGGTTGGTATACGAACTCATATAAATCATTACCTAACATTTTACCTAACTCTGAATCACTAGGGTAGTGAACCTTTGCCATGTTTCTACTGAATGCAATATCCTCTCCTATCTGTCTTAATTCTTTTTCGTACTCTGGGTATAGGTCAGCTAGATATCTTCCAATAAACGTTCCTTGAGTTGCATGTCCAGAAGGATATGAAGGTGTTTGTGCGGATTTTAAATGTTCAGAGTCTAATTTTAAATTTTTCGCGTTTGCTATTTGATAAGGTCTAGGTCGATTATAATGATATTTTAGTTGTAGTATTATAGATTTGACTCCGTCCATAACCTCTTCTAAATCCTCTTCTGGAAATTCTAATCCTTTAGTCTTTAAGAATTTTTCAAAATGTTCATAAACTTCGTCAGCACTGTGAACAAATTTATCTTCTACTGGAATACTATCTAAGTAATCTATTTCCTCCTCCGTTTCTATTGATTCATTATCGGGTGGAGGCATATTTTTAAACTTTTCAATTGGAAACCCTGTTAGAGGTCCCAAAGGTTTATTCATTTTTTTGATATGTTTTTTCTTAGGTTCGTCAATATAAACCATGTCGTTTATATTTTCTTTTAGAAATTGTGTTAAGGTTTCTCTGGTAATTCCACCAACAATTCTAGGTGTGTACTTTTCACCTAATTGACACAATTTAACTAACTCATTAAATTCTTTTTGTTTTTTTTCACTTAATACTTCTAGAGGTCTAACATCAACAATTTCACTATCATATGTGTCATAATCACCATAATCGGTAGTCTCCATTTCACCACCCCAGTCCCAAAACTGATTGTTTGCACTATCAGCTGCATTATCTTCGTCATAACCAATTACTTTTACCGAACCATCTTTATATACTACTTGAGAACCTGATTCTTCTCGGTCAACTTCATACATTTTAGGTGGAACTTTTATTGGTTTTTCTATAGAAGCATAGTCACCGTCTTCAGTCCAATTATCTAATGCCCACTTAACATATCTTTTATCATATGCGATATCCTCTATTGAATGCCCTTGTTGCATGCTATGTCTTAGACCAACTAATTTTGCAATATTAATCCATTTCTTACCCACATCTCCAGGATAAGCGTGGTCACGTAGGACATCCTCCATATTCCCTTTAGTTAAGTTTTTATGGATTAATTTGAGTATGGCTAATTCAAAAGGGGTGAAAGGTTTACCATCTCCTTCATTTGTTTCGATAGCATCTGAGTCAGTCCAAGAGTTCTCATTAGGGTCTTGTTCTTGAATATTTAAAATCTTTCTTATTTCTTTTAGTGTATACATTAAACAATGGTACTAGCTTTTTTCTGATTGTATATGTCTGTCCATCCAATTATAAAATTACATGGTGTATTTTTCCAATTGGCATTACCTTTCATATTATTATAAACATGGTTTCCCATACTTTTTCTAAAACCTAAGTCATTAGCAGCAGCTCTTAAAGCTCTTAAAGAACTATATGTAGGATATTGTTCACAAGCCCAAGTTATGATTTTATATCCTGTAGTACCTTGGTTATGTGCGATATAAGTGTCCACATACAAATCTCTTCCTGTTATACCTTTTTCATTTAAAAATTGTCTAATATCTGCCATTTTTTCTGCTAATTTATCAGCAGCAGCATTAGCATTGGTAAATGGGTCAAAGACGTTACTTCTATTTACCCCATAAGAAGAAAAATATCTAGGCAGTATTTGGTATAGACCTGAAGCTCCACTTCTATTATTAACCGCACGAGGATTAAAACCAGACTCTATATTTGCTATAGTAAACATCAATTCTTCACTTACTTTGTTAAGTTTAGATGCCCGTCTAATTGCATTTTCAACGTTTTGGTCCATTAGACCGTCTTTAAGTGCAGCGTCCACTGCTTGGGGGTCGTTAATAGCTGGGTTTTTATTGACTAAAGACTCATCTTCCATATTTTTTAACATCTCTCTAGTCACTTCTTCTCCAACTGTCATACCGTGGTCTTTTTGGAATGCATTAACAGCTCTTAAAGTCTCTCGTCCAAATTTACCATCAACACCGAATTTAGGTAATATGTAATTATTGTTAATTAAGTTTTGTTGCATAATTTCAACAGCCTCTTTTTGTTCTCTCGGACCTTGTCCACCTCTACAACCTCTATCACCACATCCGTCCCACAGGTACAAACTTCCATCTTCACGTTTAATAATAGGATTTTCAAACTCATCTCTTTGATTTGGTATAACCACATCACTTTTATTTATGTGTTCTTCAGGGTCTACCCATCTTCCATTATATTTAAGTCCAAAATGTAAATGTGGTCCTTGGGAGTTACCCGCTCCTTTTGCACCTTTTCTTCCTCCAGATAAACCTATTACGTCTCCTTTTTCTACCCTATCACCTTTACTTACATTTATTTTACTCATGTGACAGTAACTACTTCTATAACCATCATCATGTTTTACTATGATAGTACCACCACATGCACCACCTTTAAATCCTGCACTTCTTACTTCACCAGACTCAACACTCATAACAGGGGTTCCTACTCTAACAGCAAAATCAGTACCATTATGGTTTCTTCCCCATCTTGGTCCAAATCCACTACTCACACGAGGGCTACCTTCCAAAGGTGCAGCAACTTCTTGTAAGTCCATTAATTTTTTATATTGTTCTTCTGTTAATTTAATTTTCATAACTTTCTTTTTTTAATCTTCGTCACACTCTATATTATACGGGTTGAATTTTTCATTGTTCATCTTATTTTTCCCGTACCTTGTTTCCCACATTCTTTTATCGTTCTCAGATACGGATACCCATTCTTCATCACCTATATAATCCTCATCTAGGACTTCCTGACTGATAATTTCTGGGTCGTACTCCCAAAAGTCATTTTTAACCCCACACATAAACCCTGTGAAATTGGTGTCTTTACCTACCGCTTCAAAATCTTTTGCTATTCTTTCTACCATAATTGAATTTTGAACTACTCGGTATGTGTTTAAGGGTGGGAGTGGGTCACCTACATTGTTTTCAGTAACATTATAATTATTATCATAAATAAACTGTATGAATTGTTTTGGTTTCATTCCTGCTAAATCGTGTTCACCGTATAATTTTAAAACATTTCTTAAATCCACATTATAAGCGGAAATGTTTACCATCTCTTCTATTTCATTTTTACTATAATCTCTTATAATATGATTCATTATTTTAACATCCATAGGTGTTATAGTTTCACCATTTGAAGATTCTACTTGTTCTTTTAAAATTTTTTGATTTTCGTTAAGATACCTTAATTGGTTGTGGATTACTTCTTGTATTAACTTTAATTTATTTGGGTCTTTCTCTTCATTAATTAAAGTTAGTAAATCTCTACTCTGTGCTGGAATACTAAATGGTCCTTTTCTAAGGTTAGGTTTGAAATTATTTTCTTTTGGTTTTACTTTAGCAGGGTCATTATAAGTTTCTTCTGATTCTGGTGTTACATCGGATAAGTGAAACTTTTGTGCAAAACCATGGATTATATTGTGCCCATCTCCTTTAAAGATGTCACTTATTCCAATATTTTCCCCTTTATCTTGACAAAAAAATTGTCCCTGGTCTGGGTCCGCACAACCAGTTTTGTCCCAAGTTTCATATATATTTCTTGGGCCATACCCAAACTCTTTTACTAGTTGTCCTGCGACTGCATTTGCTTCATCTTCAATTTCGCCACCAATATCTTGGGGTGGGTTATTTAAATCTATTCTACCGTCTTCTAATTGTTTGTGATGAACTAATTCGTGAGCTATACTTCTTAAAATGTCCGCTAAAGCTCTATTTTTAGAATAAACTTTAACTGAATTATCTTGTAAATTATAAGAGGCTAATGTTTTTAACTGGTCCCTATCATCCACCAATTCTACTTGAGCAGGTGTAGAATAACCCAACTTATCTTGACAGAACGATAAAAAATGGTCTACCATTTCTTCTCTGTTAATAGGTTGGGTTTCTTCTTTTATAATATTTTTGATTCTTCTGGATTCCATTACTTATAAATACTTCATATTACTGGAATCGAACTGTCTAATCTTCTGCTATATTATAAGGATTCTTAGGTGCTGCAGTATTTGGTAATGGTTTTTCCATTTCCTGTTGTCGCATCATTTCCATGAACTGATTCATTTGTTTCTTTTTTTCAGCTCTTATACGTTCTGTACGTTGTCTAGCTTTTTTCTTTTGGTTTTTTCTATGTTTACTTTTTGGCATGATTTTTTTTTTAAATGTAATTATAATTTAATTTTTGTCAATTTTTTTTAGTGACCCCATAACTAGATGAGTACCATATTCTTTCATGAAAATAATATAGTATCATTTTAGTTATGAGTTCAGCTCCACCCACAGTTAATCCTACTGTAGGGTCACCGCTAATTACCCAACCTAAAAAAATAGTGTCTATTGTACCAACTATCCTCCAAGTTAAAGTCTTTGCTATGTGACGTTTTTTACTTACCGACCCCATATCCCATCTCCTCTCTTATTTTAGTAGCTGAAATATCTCTTACTGGTTTAGGTGGTACATGTTCAATAATTTCATAACCCACACCTCTTCCGTAATTAACTGATTCGATGTCAGGTATTGTCATTATTTTTACTTTTCCCTCTTTAACTAAATCACTTAACTGAACGTGTAAGTTATTAATTACCCAATCAGTCCCAAAAGGATTTTTTTCATCTGGTTCAATATCCCTTACCATGACTAAAACGTTTTTACCTTCTTTTAATCTTTGGTCTATTAACCATCGATGTCCATCATGCCAAGGTTGCCATCTTCCCACAAACATAGAATACTTGGTTTCTGAAAAACTACTAGGTTTTTTCTTGTTAAAAGGAATTAATTCTAATGACTCTTCGACTGTTGAAAACGTAGTGTCTATGTCTATAAAAGATTCCGTTGGTGGTTCGTAGTCTTTTGCAAAAAAGTCTTCTCTACCTCTTTTTTCACTGGTGTGAACATATATTTCACAAACATCATTTGTACTTTTTAGTGAGTCTCTCATTTTTTTGTAAGGTGCTACTACAGATACTACCACAGTAAAACCTTTATCATCTAAAAATCTACATAAATCTAAGACAGACTGAATGTTTTTAACTCTCCCATCAGGAGAATAATCGTAATTTTGAAATAAATCTCGTAACCCATCACCGTCGATGTGTATACATTTATCGGTGCATTTTTTTATCATAGCTTTTGCTAATGTGGTCTTACCCGCACCTGGTTGACCTGTAAACCAATATATCATTTGTTTTTAATTAGTATTGAATGTTTATTTTACTTTAAAAATTTTAATGAAATATAATTTACAGTAAACCCTTTATTTAGAATTAATGTAATGTCTCATTATACCAAAATTATATGGTGTCCAAACACATGAAGGTAGACCTGCGTATTTAAGTGCTTGGTTTACCCAGGTATTACAAGTCTTAACACAAGAATAGTTGTGAGTAGATTCATAAAATTTATCACCATAACCATAAGTTGCTCCAGGAATAATAATTTTTTTACCATTTTTAAGTGTAAAAGAATTGTTTACGAATTCTCTTAATTTGTCTAACTGATTTTTGTGTATGTGAACTTTTGCCCATTTAGGATTAACTCTATGATAGTTGGTAACATGCATAGTTCCTTCGGGTTGGGTAAATAAAGCTTTAAAAGCGTTGGTAAAAGTTAAATCAGACCATTCTTTAGTTTCAATGTAAAATATTTTACTACCCCAACCATAAGAGGTAAATGTGTCGTAATTATCATTAGGAATTATGATGTCTACATGAACACCGTTGTCATTTAGGTATATGGTTTCTGTTAGACTTTGATACTCATAGTTTTCTCCTTTAACGGGAATATAAGTTAATAAAAAGCTCCAACCCAAATAACCGATGAGGGCAAATATTATAGATAAAAGTAAGATTAATATATATTTAAGAATTTTCATTTATTTTTTTTTAATTATTATCAACACAAATATAAAAAAATAATTTTAAATAAACAAAAAAAGCCAGAGTAATTAAACTCTGGCTTTGGGGCCGAATTGGATTCGGGTTCCACCACCCTTTCGGGAAATTAAGAAGTTCGACGGTGTCTCTCATACGCTATTTAGGTATTTTTTTCCAATACCCGCCGTGACACCCGATAGTTTGTATTGCGTATCCCTTATAGTTTACTGCAACTTCTTAATTTAGAGCGGATGGGTAAGATTTGAACTCCCAATTCCTAACTGGATGTTAGGTGTTTTACCGTTAAACTACACCCGCTTATAAAGGAAGGTTCTTTTTTAAAGTTACGTAGTTCCAGATATCATTGCGTAACTCCTTCCTTGTATAAAACAAATATAGGTGTAATTTTATAAACCGTCAAGGTAAACTTATTTTTTTTTTGATATTTTTATAATATCTTCCAGGTAATTGAATCCTCCCTGACTTTCATAGTCACTAATCTTAAGACCATTCCATGAAGTCGTATCAGATTTACAACACGTAGACTTTTGATACTTTGCTACTGGTACAACTCTTTTTTGGGTACCACAAGACCCTAGTAAAAATACCACTACCATTAGTAAAATATAAATTATGTTAGTGACATCTAATTTTTTTCTTTCTATCATCTTTTTTTTTATTTATTTTCTTATTAATAATACATACTATATGGTGGTTATGAACAATCATTTCTAATGTTAAATTTATGTTATGAATTAGTTAAAAAATTAAAAAGGTTTTGGAGTATAAGAAAATAAAAAAATTAAGGAGACTTTACATTGTACTATCTATATTGATAGGGGTTACAGCTCCTGTTTTATGTTATTTTTTATTACCTAATTTCAACATTCAAAGTGAACCTCTTTCAAAATTTGGTATCTCTACCCAAACATCCCAAATATGGTTTTGGTCTCTTATTATAATAGCTTTAGGAATATGGTTAAATGGTGAATATAGAATAAAAGAACTCATAAAAAGAGAACCGTGGAAACCTGTATTAAAAATAATACTAAGAGTTTCTGTGGTCTGTTTAGTACTAACCGCACTAATAGATATGTCATATCACTGGACTCACAAAATTGTCGCTCTAATTTTCTTTTGTGGTTATAATCTTTTTGTTTTTATGTTTGGGGTTGTAAGGTCTTTAAACTATTTAAAGAAAGGAATTTTTTCTGTGGGTATGGGAACTTTAATGTTACTTACTTCATTACTGGTTATACCGTTTCCCAGTTATGGGATTGCTGAAATAGCTTTTATAATTTTGATTAGTATATGGAATACCAGGATATTACTTAAGAATAGTATTTGAAGTTTCTTTCCAGAGAGTTACAGTTTGTTTAGCTGTCTCAAACAAATCTCTTTTAGTTTCAATAAAAGAAGGATTATCTAATTTTAGTTTTGTGTTATTAAATATGATATCTCTTACCTTATTAGAGTTTTCTTTAATGTCGTCTAAGTCTATTGAACTGGATACTGTAAATCTATCAGTCCAAGTTCTACCTCCAATTAAAAACTTAGGTAACTCTTCTTCCTTTATTAGATTAACCTTTGTGATTCCGTCTAAGTAATTAAACAATGTAACTCTACTTTCTACCACACTTTCTTTAATTGGTGTGATATCTTTTTCGGTTAAATTATTTATTGATTCCATAAAAGATTTTTTTAATGTAAAATCTTTTTGTCTTTCAATGTTCTTGAGGTAGGTGATTTTTTTAATCTCTTGTAGGTTTTGTTTGTTTAGTTTAACCCACTTATCTCTACCTCCACCATCATCGGCATAATGGTTATAATCTTCCACTCCTTGGTATAGTCCTATCAAACCTGAAGAAGTGTCTATAATATATTTTATACCTCCTCGGTACTCACCTCTTCTCTGTTGTATATCATCTGGCATTACTTCTGTCACCACCCCAATAACTGTAGAAGGGATGGTTTTAGAAGTTCCACCTGGTGGTGCGGGGTCAGGTGTTATATCCCACACAAATACTTTGTCACCTTCAACTAAGTCAGGACTTATCTCTTCTTCTGGTAAATTTTCAGTATCTATGATTTGTTCTTTTAAAACATCGTAATGTTCTATATCTTCAATATTAAAATAATCAGAATCCGCGTCACCATAATCATAAGTTTCAAAGTCAGGGTCATACTCCCAGAAACTTGTATTAGCTCTCCCTCTAGCGTCGTCCCTATCAAATGCTGGTATATTTACTGTGGCCGTTCTATATTCTTTTTGCCATAAAGCTTCATCTCCTTCTACTTCATAAACAGATGGGTAATTTTTAGTTAGAATGTCCACATTATTAAAATCAATATTAATTTCACCTTCTTCATTTTCATACTCTGCTTTATCAAGGTTATCCAACATCCATTTTGCCCATCTGGTACTTTTAGTAAATGTTTCTGGAGTATTTGCCCTTTCACCAATTAATTTAACAAAATTTATCCACTTATTTTCAAGGTCACGCCCTATTTCTGTTAAATCATTTGACACTAATTCATTAAGTTCTTCTATAGAAAATCTATCCAATACTAAATTAAGAATATTAGCTTCTTGTTTTGTAATTGGTGTTTCTTCAATGTAAGCGTCACTATTCGTTAATTCTATCTCAGCATCGTAATTTTTTTGTTCATTTATATTTCCTCTTAGTTCGTCATAATATTCCTCCATCATGTACTCCCTAAAATCTTGATTGAAGTCATAGTCTGGGTACCAGTAATTATCGAAAAATTTACCGTCAATATCTAAATAATCTTTTTCACTATCCCACCAAATTGCAAAATCATTTTCCATGAATAAATTGAATATTAAATCAGAGGTAGTATATCGTGTAAGAGGGGGATTATTCCCGTCACGGTTTGATTTCCTTAAGTCAAAATCATATAAAATATCCTGTAAGTGTCTATCTCTAAACTCTTCATGGTTATTAAATCTTTCTATGTTGTCCCAAGTGTCGGGGTCTTGTACGTAATCTTTTAAATCTCCTTTAATTTCATATACAATACTACCATTATGGTCGTAATCAAATTTTCCTTCATTCTCAAAATGTTCTTCTATTTTATCTTTAATATCTTGTCTAATAGCATTAAAGGTAGTGTCAGCTGCTGCACGTTCATTGGCCCATCCCATTAAATCTTTAATCTTCTCAATGTCATCTTCTTTTTCTCTCCATATCTCTCCCTCTTCTGCAGTTGTGTAACTATCATCTAAAAGCTTTTCTGCTGTAGATTTATCTACACCAAGTAAAGTGGTAATATATTTCCAACTCATATCGTCTAAGTTATCCAACATCCCCTCGTACCACTCGTCATATCCGTACATACTATCATAATCAAAGTCTTCTTCACACAAATACTTTTGTGCTGCACTTCTATCTTCATCATTAAATAAGGAAACTA
>Ga0160423_10003888_pt1 | contig 12375 bp, 6 predicted proteins | sample CRUFie14St8metaG_FD_108191 | JGI IMG/M metagenome (GOLD analysis project Ga0160423, IMG submission 108191) | Marine microbial communities from the Costa Rica Dome - CRUD Field 142mm St8 metaG | ecosystem: Environmental > Aquatic > Marine > Oceanic > Photic zone | place: Costa Rica: the Eastern... | reverse complement strand
ATAGCACCTGTGGTCGCACCCGCTGCTGTACCCGCCCCGGGTATAACCGAGCCCGCTGCTGCACCTGCACCTGCACCGGCAGCCGCTCCTCTTGTACCCGCTTGCGTAGCAGTAGCCATAGATATCAAAGACTCTGGGATAGTTCGTATAACGTCAAGAACGAAGTCGTCTATAGCACTGCCAGACTCGTCGTATAAATAATCTTCATCCCTAACAGCATCACGCTGTATGATGTTGTTGAGGTAGGCAATTTTCTCGTAGTCCATTGTGCCCGAGATTTCACCTCCCTGGATTTCATTAGCAAGAATACCACCAGCAACCGCTCGGTTCCATAGTCTTCCTAATTCGCTTGGGTTGTCATCAATGATAAGCCAGTGCTCCTTCATAGTGCGGACCACTGGCTTCTTTGATTCTAATGTTGTATAGTATTGTTCTGCAAAATTAAATGCCTCTTCTGGCAATCCCTGCCTTAAAGCATCTATTGGAACGCCGCTACTGTGCGCTCTTTGAATAGACTGAAAGAAAGGGGATATGACCGCCTGCGCGTTAGAGTCTAGTTGAGTAGACAGAGATGCCGTACCTCTTACCGAAGGCTCTGATGCTGATACCGAAGGACTGACGATCTGAGAATCTTCGGTACCATCTTTTTTTTTTGAATAGTATTCACGTGCTATAACCATAGCCTCCTCCGGAAGGGATTCCTCCAGGATATCTAAGGTTACACCCTTGTCGTACGCTCTTTCGAGAGATTCGTAAAAAGGATTGGACTGGTCCATAAACTGATTTTAAATTATTGTGCTATCAAATTGTAACTTCTATCAAACTTACCACCAAGTTCTCGAGATAGTTCCTTTTCTATTTGCCGTAGAGCAGCCTGTCTTTCTGTTGGCGTCATTGTATTCCATTTCTCTGTTTCACGTCCAGTATTCGGATTTGATACCACCATTTCTGAATTACGCTCTTTGGCTTTTTCTAATATGTAGTTACTCTTTTCATTAAAACTCATTTTGTTCCATGAGTTTGAGTTTATGTCATCAAATTTGAGTGGTGCCGGAGCAAAATTTTCACTTGCTAAAAACGGGTTGTCATCCACACCAGGGCGTGGAGATGGCTGATTTACTTGATTTTCTGATATGTAACTCTCTGTAATTGCGTCTGTCATGGATGCATAGTTATCTACAGGGGCGGCACCGGGCTGAGTGCCAGCAATGTTCTGCGTATAGTAGGCTCCCATTCGGTCATACGTATTCTGAATCCTTCTTGCCTGTGCAGCGTTACTCAGACCCGTCATTGGAATGTCTCTAATAGAAACAACAGTATGAGCAGGGTGTGTGACGCTCTTGTTTTTAGATGTTATTACCTTCTGGTCAGTGCGAACTACCGCAACAGATTGACCAGTGTCATCAACACCTATGCTTTCGATGAAGAATTTATTTCCGTTTTCATCTCTATAAGATGGCTGAGTGCCCTCAATCTTTGCATGGATTACAAGTCCAGCATCCACTAATTCTGGGTCTTGTCTTTTTATGAACACACCATTAGTCTCTTCGATTGCCGGCATGTACTGTACAGACCCATCGAGAATGGTAAACGATTCCCCTCCAGAGGCTGCTTCGGCAGCGGCTGACTCTTGAGCCTGTACTCTTGCTCGTCTCCGGAAGTCCGCAAAGTCACGAGCGTCTTTCTCTTTCTGGGTTTCGATATCGTCTGCAAGCATGTTAGTCAGAGAACTAGTCACGTATTGAGCATATTGACCAATGTACTGCTCGCGCTCTTCGTCTGTAAGGTTTCTGATTTTGGAAATGTCTTCCATAGAACCAGAAAGTCCACCGAGTTGGTGGAGTACAAATGCAATCGCCTGATCTTCCTCTTCTTGAGACAGTGCATTACTATTAAACCACGCTGTCACTGATGCGGCTACTTGTTCTGGGCTAAGTTCTCCAGTTCCACCCATGTCATAGAAGTCGTTGATACCACCAGACGCTTTAAGGTTTTCCATAATCATTCCAGCCGCTGCGTTTGGAGAAATCTCTGGCAAAGAGAACCGTCTAAACTCATTTAACGAAGGCAACATTCCAGTAGCGATTCCAATGCCGTCCCCACTTGCCTGTACTTGTCTTGCATCAGCCAAATCCTGCATGATGGCTGCTGGGTCATTGTATGCAGTTGGGTCTGCAAGGATAGATGCCTCAAGGTTGTTAACGTTTTGAGCATACTCTAAAGCGTCAGCAGCGTGTTGTTTGTAGACATTATACATACGCTGTCTTCGTGCCTTCGCTTCAAACGACATATCTCCTGTATCCAGATCTGCTTCAATAGCATCCCACTCTTCTTGCAGTGAGTCTTGCATACCTTCGGTAAAAGCGCCACGCTGTTGCTGGAACTGGTTGAGGTATGCTAATTTCTTTTCTTCTTCTAATTCGCGACGTGCTTTGGCGTTTCTATACACCGCACCATAGTCTACCTGTGGCATTTGGCCTATCGCCATGAATGTGGATGTATCAGCCATTATTGAAATTGTTCTTTGCTTAGTAATTTACGAATGAATTGATGTAATTCGCTATCTCCTTCTTCAGAAAGTTTACGCATCTCCTCCGCTTGTTCTGGATTGAAGATGTATTCACCTCCAGTCATCTCGCCAATTTTAGCACCTTCTTGTACAATGTCAATTGGGTTCTCGTCATGGTCAAATTTACCAGGAGTTTTTTCTGCTGGCTCTTCAACGTCGCCACCTTTACTGAAAAAACCTTCACTACCCATGGGGGCCTTTGCGGCTGCTGTAACCAACGCTTCGTCTAATAAGTTGTCTACAGAATTTGGATTCAATACTTCTTCTTCTGTTATGCTAAATTGTGATTTATCTCTAAGACGCGGCTCTATTAATTCAGTAGTTGCTATGGATTTCATTAAACCCTCCTGTATATCTTGCTTATCCGCTGCGATCTGATCTTGACGAATTTCACTAATTGCTTTCTGTGTGCGCGGAACTATTCCTGCTCTTTCTTTTGCGGCTGCTTCGGCTGCTCTGGCTGCTCTGTTTGCTTTTCTTTTTGCGGCTAGTTTGGCAAAGTCAATATCACCGGCAATCTCCGCGGCTCCCTTGAGCGCCCCTGTAATCCCAGTGAGCGTGTTTGTTCTTGCGGCGTCTGCTGCACGCTGTAGTCTGTTCATGTTTAGACGTGATGCTAAATTCTGTGACTGCGCCATACCCATCTCTGTGGCAAGATTACTGGCTGCACCTGCTTGTCCGTATCGGTCTATAGCACCTTGGCTCGCTAAGTCTGTTGCTCTGATAAGTCCTGGTGTTGCAGACACAAGTCCTCTTGAACCTCCCTGTTGGGCGATTTGGCTTGCAGCCGTTGCTTGTGCTCTTAATGCTGAGTCAATAGCAGATTGTGCGTTGCTTTCTTGTTTAGCAATTCTTTGTCTGGCCGCCTGCGAGCGAATAGGGCCCTCCGCCATAGCGTCTGCCTGGGCCATTTTCTTTTTTGCTTGACGTTCTTGATAAATGCCATACCCAGCGGTACCAAGACCAGCAGCCACGTTTAACAAGCCTCCTACAAAAAATTTCTTTCCATGTTTCATATTACAAAAATACTATTTATCCTATTGTCCTCTCTGGTTGTGCAAATTACTCTTAGCGTATATGAAGTTTATACCATATAACTCATGCGCTGAAGTTGTGGAGTTTACGAATCTACCCTTCAAGTAGTAGTCTCGTATGGAGTCTCCTTCAATAGATGAGTTTGCAATCAACACAATCTCGTCGTCCGCAACCAGACCGCTAACTGTACCGCTACATTCTAATTTTTTCTCTCCTGTAATAGCAGAGGCAAACAGTGTTAATGGCACCAAATTGGCACCACTAACTTTAAACAACGCTGTTGTGTTGCCTAATGGGAATCCTATACTGTTTATAGCGTTTTTAAACGTAATGTCTGTGCCCGAAATTGACGCTACTGTTCCGATTCCAAATACTTCAGACGTTCCGCTAATCGAACTAATATTTGCTGTGCCTGTATGAGACACATTGTTCGTTGAGTCCTGGTGTATTGGTGCATAATAGAATCCTTCTTTCTCTTGCCATAAAGAAGTTGCAATTGAACTGGTCTGATCACTGTTGGTTAGGGTTACTGCCCAGTTAGAGTTATTTCCCTCAAGGCTAATGGCTTCATACACCTTAATCATTGAAGGATTGAAGTTAGAAATACACTCAACAATGCTGTCTCCTGCAACTCCATAGAACGTATTACGTGTAGCATCTGGACTATGCTCAAAAATATGTCCGTTTTTAAACGTGTAAAGCCTGTCAGAGAGCCCTGTAATTTGCTCAGCGTTATAAGAGTAACGTGTGCTCCAGTAGTTTGACCGCACGTCATATGCTATAGTAAATTCTGAAAGCGTTTCGATAGTATTGGTTATAGTAAAAGTAGATTGAGCATTAGCATCTGGTGTAATCTCTTGGGTTAACTGACTATATACCGCTGTATGGTATGCTTGATATCCAGATGACGTCATTAGGATAGGGATATTTTGGAGTGTTCCAGTAACTGTTGGTGACATATCTTCTGATATCCCTACAATCGGATTGTTAGTAAGTTGGTCAATCAACAAAAGGCCCTTGCCAGAATCCTCCCAGTTATCTTCTGCACAGTTCCATTTTCTTGCATCTGTGTTGAAATCAAACGTCAATGAGTTGTCGTAAACGGCGTTTACATTAATGATTTCTCCATCCTGGTTTGTTCTTGCACTACCTGTGGCTATGACTCCGCTACAGCCATCGTCAATTGTAAGAGTGCTGGTGTACAGTGCAGGGGAACTAATGATGTACTCATAGTTTTCTCTATCTACCCCACCCCTGTACAATCTATTTTTAGCAGTAGTTAATGTAGCAAACATCTTAGATTTAAAGAATGAGTCCACTAATTGCTCACTAATTAGTTCCATCCCTGTCTGATAGTTTACACGAGCCACCTTACCTGCTTTAGCATCTACAAAAAACACATACCCTCTGTACCATGCAACGGACTCTGGATTGTCATTACAGCCATACTCGCCCGTGTAGTATTTTACCGGCCCAAGGACCATATTCGTGGCCGTAAGTGACTCGCCATTATTCGCTGTCAGTATGTTGCGTTGCACTGGTACAATTCCGGCTCTGCGTTCATGAATTATATACAAGAACTCATCGTATGGCACGAGTGATTTTAAAGACCCGTAGTCGTACGATAAATCTTTAAAGTTCTGAGTGGTTAGGTTGAAAGAAGAAAGCCCGAGAATGATGTTCTCAAAGGAGAATGGATCTGAATAAGTGATAGAACCATATCGCTTTGTGCGTTTATTGTCTGGAAGGTAGGCAAAACTTTTACCTAACGATGTAAAATCTGACTGAAAGAAATCACTAACCCTTGGGTCTTCAATGAAATCTACAATAGCGTTCTGAGAAAACGCTGCTGCCATGTTTCTCCACACATCTCCCTTTCTTGGAGCGCTTCCATAATATAGTGCGCGCAACCTAAAGTATGAATCTCCCTGATCCAACTGAACTACAGATTGCGGATTAGTTACAGTCATGCTGTATACATTTGTAGGCGTCCATGTTGAACCGTTCTGTGCCTCTCCATACAGAAGGAACGGATATGTAGTATCATCATTTGGTATGACGTTACCAACTACAATTTCATCTCCACCCGATGTTTCTATGCTGTCTCCCTTGTAAACCTTTTTTGTGACCTCAGCAACCACTGTTGTGCCGGTTTGGGAAGTTATCTTTATAGATACAGAGGTTCCTGGTCTTTGTGTTTCATGTACTCGATTGCTATCAACAGAAAGGTTCTCCCCTATTTCGTAATAGAAAGTCTCTTCAAATGCTCCAGATTCCCTGTAAATTTCAATGACACACTTGTCGTTCCAGTTTGATACTCCTTTGAGTATACTGCTGGTGTTCCAAAACGGGGTACCGTTATCCTCGATAACCAAAAAGTCCCCTGTAGTATTTTGAATGGCTGCCTTTGAACTCCTGTCTAACAGTGGGTTTGTAGCGACATCAGCAATGAGTGTCACCATTTTAGACACCCTAAAGGTTGCTGTTTCTTTTTGATTATCGCCGTATCTAACAATACGGATACGGTCTCCTTCTGCAAAACCATAGTTTATAAGAGCGCCAGTTTGATTATCGTAAGAGTTCGCTCTACTCTGTAGGGTTCCTAATGAAAGGTATATGTTTTGCGAAGAACCAAAAGACCCAGCCTCATTATCGTTCAATGCTAAATATGCGCCTCCAATTGAGTACTGAACTTTATTGGTTACGGAACCTTGACCTGCGTACACGATACTATATCTCTCTGCCCATTCTGGTGCTAAGTGTCTTATTCTAACTACGATGTCTGCTCTTCCATCAAGGTCGTTTTGTGACGATCTGTTGTTGGTGTGGTCTATGAATACTTCCTCAGAAATTGGCTGCACACCAGAGGGTCTTCCTTTGTCGTCAAAATATATAAGCCCAAGTTCATGGCTTGAACCAGACTTAAAGCAACGAGAGCCATCCATGTCATCGTTAGCAATCAAGAAACTGCCGCCCTGTGTAACGTAAGCACCTGTTCTTTTTACAGAGGCCAATTTGCCTATTTGGTCGTTCATTGTCACAAACTCTCCCGCCATGTTGCCTACCAGTGTTACGCCAATAATATCGGGGCTTAGTCCATCAATGTTTTTTTCTATGACATCAAACTGCGAACTTGTTGCATTGGGAGCCAGCACCTCTGCCTCTTTTGTCCCAAAGGTCATTTTGTTCACAGACATAGTTACTCTGTTGAGCGAAACTCTGTAGTAGTCTATGCCAGGCGTTGAAACAAATTGAGGGGTTTCATTAGTTCCGACCTGCTGAATCCAAGCATCTCCTTGACCAGAGAAGGCACCTGTCTCTCCGTTGACTGGGGTATCTCCCCCTGTAACAAGAGGACTGAAGCCAGCCTCACCTTGCTGTGGCGTAAACTGAATAGGATATAGTCCGTTTACTTTATCACGTACAATGTCTTGGATTTGCTGTCTTGTTTTTGGGTTAGTTGGGCTTGCTGTGATATCTATGATTTCTCTAACCTGCACGCCGCTGCTTATGACCTTTATGCCTTTGTTAATTTGTCTTATAGGAACAAGATCTTCTCTCGTGTCTGAGGTCCCCTTCTGTGCAATGAACTGAACGTTAGGCGGCATGTTTAGGGTTCCTTCTACATTAAGCCCATTGGTATTGCTGGAGCCGTTTATCAAAGAACGAATACCCCCAAGGGCTTCTAACTCCTCAGAGAAACTTAAACCAGTAACCCTAACTCCATTATTGAATACTTTTATACCAGATGCGTTGTTCTTGCGCGTAAATGTGTAATGCTTAAAATTACCAAGGCTGTTCGATATTTGAACAGCACCATCGTTCCAGGTAAATGACAACAACACTTTAGAGTCTTCTTCAATCGTGGATGGAAGACCGGAAAAGTCTATGTAAAACAATGCACCGCTTGCAACAAAGGCATTGTCTTGCGAGAAAGATTGGTTTGGATTGTACCCAACAAAACTCACATCTATAGAAAATGTGCTTGGTTTATTATAGTAATTAGGCACTGCGTCAACAGAAAAATTGTTGGTGCCTTCTATGTTGTCATAACCCTCGGTGTATCCTCCGTAAAACAAGCGACCCTGTGAAACGGCTTGACTGTCAGCCTTCTGCGGCACATTATCAAAAAACTTGTCTTGCACCGTTGCAGAAAGACCTATGTAATTAGAGTCATTTCTAAATGTTACTACCTGTGTTCCAGATCCGTGTACGTTTGGAATCGTGTCAATCAAAAAGAACGCAGAGTCCTTGTCGCCAATGCGTCCGTATACATTAATATCTTTTACGTCCAGTTCAGAATTCGTGACAGTGACATTAATCTGATTGAAGAAATTTCGTGCTCCCTCGTTGATGAATCCATCTTTTAGTTGCGACTTAGATATACCCAACTCAGAGTAAGGGCTAAGTGCGCTTTGCTCTCCGTCAAGGTATTCATACTGGTAAGCAAACTGAAAGTTCTTCTCAAATATGTCATTTTGCGGGTACTCAGCACTTCTTGAAAACGTAATTGTAGGGGGCGACAGCGGGGGCTGTTTTGCAACGGTTATATAATTGGTGCGCTGCTGCACTGTGCCTAATCTAAATGTATTTTCATATCCACCTGCTCCAGATATACTTTGCTCTGCTCGAGTGGCGTTCAGTTTTTTTGGTTCGTTGACGCTGTCGTTGAAGTATAGCAAGATATGGCCATTCGACAGTTTAACAATAGACGCATATACAAACCCTTCTTTACCGAAGTTTAACACACTATCTTGATAGACTATGTACGTCTTCTTGCCGTTCTGATCGTATCTGAATATAGTATGGTTACTGGCGCTGTTCCAAACAAAGTAGTATATCTGCGCGGACGCATCATCACCCACTGCTCCAACACATACATTAGTACCAGAAGGCATTGAGCCATTCTCTATTGTTGTAGAACGCTGTGTATTTCCCCAAGAGTTTTTTAAGACAAGTGCATCTTCATTGGCATCAATAGATACACGAACATTCTGCGCATCTGTCATCTGCGTAGAAGTAACCAAGCGCTCATCATCATCCTGGTTCAAAGAGCGGGGAAGTAGTTTGTCTATCGAAGCCATCTATTATGCTTTAGGACTTAGTTTGAAGTTTCGACGAGTTGTACTCAGTGCGTCAAACTTGTTGAACGACTTGAGTCTTGCGTTCGCCAAACGTCTTTCGTTATAGTATTCTGCACGTGCCCGCTGTTTCTCTACTGCTGGGACACTGGCTTTACGCATAATTGTCTTGTAGTACATGTATGCTCTAAGTGCTTCCTCTGCGTATACGGGCACGCATGGGTTATCTGACTTCGCTCCATCTGATATGTATTCAAGAACAACCCGAGTAGTGTCTGATAACAGAGATATCTCAATACGGGATTCTTCCCAGTTGATTCTATATTCTCCTGCTCCTTGTCCACCTCCAAGTCCATACAAGCGGCCCATGGTATTCTCGTATAAGAAATTTCTAAACACATACGAATCAAACCCAAGAAGATAGTCCGGTATAGCGTCTGCTGGCTGATCTGGAAGAAGGTTTATGTTTGGGTTTTCTGCGAATACATATACTAAACCATCGTTGCCAAGTTGACCTAACTTAATCATATCAACGAAATCAGCAGGCAAGTCTACGGTTCCAAGAGATTGATTTACGTCAAGCAATGTGGTCTTGACATTGTGTGCCATATCAAATCCGAACTCACGAATTCCTCGTAATGCATATTGACGAAGCATGTAGTCTGATGCGTTCGACCCGTAGTCGTCCGAATCAATGCTCATCACGTAATCGTTAATTACTTTGTCTACTGTAACGTATGCCTGGCTCATTATCTACTTTCGTCTTTAGTGGTTTCTGTTGCACCATAATTATACACATCAGTGTCTCGTAGATTCACTCCTGCCAATACACAGATTTCATTCACAAGGTCTGTGAAGTATTGTTCTGGTAATTCAAAGTCTACACTGTTTGCAGCGTTGTATGTTTCTACGCCCGCAACAGTTGATGTGTAACCAAATACTGGAGCCGCTGTTGTTTTTGCTCCTGTGTTTGGTGTAATACCTTGAGGTAGTTTATAGTATCTCAGATTGATTTTATCAATGCTTGTATTCACATTAGGGAATACTTCTATCTGGCCTCCAATCAAGGCAACAGGAGCGTCGTCAGACGGCGCTGATAAATCGCTGTTAAGGATTCTGTCTATGTGGTCTTCGTTGTAAACGAGTTGTACGATTGCTTGCTTTTGGACTCCCAAAATCTTTTTGCCTATAGTACTGATAGATATAGTGCGAGCAAAATCGCTGGGTTTGTCTACCGCACCAGAGGTTAGGGTGAGTTCTACTTTTTTCTTGAGTGTAGATAAATCCTCTTCTATTTGTTTTGCACGAGCGTATTGACGAGGTCCATCGAACTGGGAACGACGCAAGCGATTTGCTAGAGTCATGTCGTCAAACAAACGATTGAATATGTTCATCTGTGCAACGCCAGCGAACTTGTTGAATATAGCCGGCGTGATGAATCCACGCTGGTCTTTATTCGCTATATCTTTTACTGCTTTAAATACTCTTTCTACACTTGCCATAACACTCAAGGCTTTACAGCAAATATACGAATAAAAAAGAGGGCCTTACGGGGCCCTCTTCCTTGTTTAACCGACTCTCATTACTATGCCTATGAAACGAGATAATACAAACTTACGAAAGTTTTTCCAATCGTGAAACGATTTCTTCATATACGTTTGCACCCTTCTCTGTGAGGCAGTATCGTACCATAATGTCAGTAGGATCCTGGCCTGCAGGAACCGATATGATTAGTCTTCCGCTGTCGAACCAGTATATACCGTCTGGCTTACCTGCTAAAATCTGGAAGTCCATAGCCTGGATAACCGCTGAACGAGTCTTCACTCGAGGATCATCAAACATGCCGATAAACTCTTTTGGATTAGCCTTAGCCTCACGTAACAACTCACGGCGAATCTCAATCATCTTTTGCTGAATGTTGATGCCGAGCGCGACTGCAACAGCAAGTATTTCGTCAGAGTCTTTTGAACGCACTAACGCTACTGCATCGTGCGTGAGGAATTCATTCTCTACCTCTTGCTCTGAATCTACACTTCTGTCGACTAATCTAAATATACCGCCGCCATTTATTGTGTTGTCTGGATGCGCGTCTAAGAATGCCATAAGGTTTGGCTTATTCTGAGGCACCATAAGTAACGAATCCCTAAACATTACGTGCTGCCTGCGAGCATTGGTGCTTTGTTCGTCCTTGTAAATACTTGGCTCTCCTGGACAATAACGTATAGCACGAACTTGATTCGTTCCCGGATCAAATACTGTTGTTTCTGATTTTAGTTTGAATACAATACCTCCGCCTTGTGGAATTTCATACATCTTAGATGTTGGTGCGGAGACTTGTTTTTTAACAACGCTGTATCCCTTCTTGGGTGCGCTTTTCTTCTTTGCTGCTGGTGCAGCCTTAGTTTCTGTTGCCATTTGAATAAAATTAAATAATTAAAAAAAGGAGAGGGGGCTATGCCCCCCTCCGGTTATTGATATCCTTAGTCTTTGATAAGGATGTGTTGGTTCGCTGCGCGAGTTACCAATGCACACTCAGAACGGTAGTTGAACTGTAGGTTGTCTTCGTTGCTGTTATTAACACCCAAGATAGAACCTGTCATCCAGTGCTCCATTTCACGAGAGTATCCGTTAGTGTCTTTGTAGTTCAATTCCAAAGCAGCAGCACGTGTGCCAGTCTTAGGATCTACTACAGTAGTCAACGGAATCATTGCACCCAAGTACTTAGAACCTGCCAACAATGTTGGGTCGTTCAAAAGTTTCCAAGAGTGCTTGTGGAATGTATAGCCACCACGCTTGAATGAATCAAAGCCGAGTTCAGAACCACGACCACCAAACGCGCTGATACCAGAAGTTGTGTTACCAAAACCTGCAGCACCATTCAATGACGCAACCATGTCGTCAATTGCTAATGCTTGAGAAGTGTTCACATACATTGCGTATTCTGGAGCAGCACCTTGCTTGTCGAGTTCCTCAACTAAGATGTCCATTTCAGTGAAGTTGTCGATTTGACCAGACTGTACGATACCGCGGTTTTCAATAGCAGCGAAGTAACCTTCACCCGCTGTTGGTAGACCACCGATGTTTGTAGTTGTGATACCGTTTCCGATAGTTTGACCTAACAATAACATCATCTCACGCTTGTCTAAGAAACGAGCACGAGTGTCCATCTCGCCTTTTACATACCAACGGTAGTCACCGTTACCTACATTAACCCAACCAATGTTAGTTGCTTGAGAACCTGTAACCTTGAATACTTCTTTGATGATGCTGTAAGCATTAGTACGCTTGATTACGTTTGATTCCAAGTAACCAGTGTTTTGATCAGATCCTTGAGCAAACAAGTTACCAATCACTGGAAGTTCGTAGGCACCAATTGCTGCAGTAGCACCAATGTTGCCATTGATAATCTCAACAGTGTAAGACGCTGTGGCGTTGTGAGCAATTTCACCTGTTGGAGAGATTGCAGTTACGATACCGCGCTTGTTACCATCCCACAATACTACGTCGTTCAAACGCAGTACAGAAGCGTCGCTTGTTGCTTTAGCCAACGTCAACGTAGTAGCAGTAGTTGCTGCTGTCGCTGCCAAAGATACTTTTGCAAAAGCGTGCAAACGGGTTTCTTCCCAGTATTGAACCTCATCGGCGGTACCGCTTGCGCGTACGGCGCCTGTAAGGCTTAGGAACCCCGTT
>Ga0160423_10003887_pt1 | contig 12376 bp, 25 predicted proteins | sample CRUFie14St8metaG_FD_108191 | JGI IMG/M metagenome (GOLD analysis project Ga0160423, IMG submission 108191) | Marine microbial communities from the Costa Rica Dome - CRUD Field 142mm St8 metaG | ecosystem: Environmental > Aquatic > Marine > Oceanic > Photic zone | place: Costa Rica: the Eastern... | reverse complement strand
TACAATGGCAATGGTCAATGGTGTATTAGCAGGATATCCTTTAAATTCTTTAAAAGTAAGATTGTATGATGGTTCTTACCATGATGTAGACTCTGACGCACTTTCTTTTGAAATATGTGCTCAAATAGCATTTAAGGCAGCTGCTAAACAATGTGATCCAAAGATATTAGAGCCAATAATGAAATTAACTGTTATTACTCCAGAAGAAAATATGGGTGATGTTATTGGAGATTTAAATAGAAGAAGAGGTCAAGTTGAAGGAATGGATGACAAAGGAGGGGCTAAAGTTGTGAATGCGAAAGTACCATTGTCTGAAATGTTTGGTTATATTACAGATTTGAGAACAATTACATCAGGAAGAGCCACATCTACAATGGAATTTTATGCATTTGAGAATGCACCTAAAAATATTTCTGAGGAAGTAATTTCAAATACAAACGGAGACAAATAATATGGCACAGAAAGTAAGAATTAAACTTAAATCCTTTGATCATACTTTAGTTGATCAATCAGCTGAAAAAATAGTTAAAACTGTTAAAAATTCGGGTGCTATTATAAGTGGACCAATCCCATTACCAACTCATAAAAGAATATATACAGTCTTACGATCACCTCATGTAAACAAGCAGGCTAGAGAACAGTTTCAGCTAGCAAATCATAGAAGATTGATGGATATATATTCGTCTTCATCAAAAACTATAGACGCTCTAATGAAACTCGAGCTACCTAGTGGTGTTAAAGTTGAAATAAAAGTAATTTAAATCGATAAAGATGGCAGGAATAATTGGAAAAAAAATAGGTATGACTTCGATATTTTCAGAAGAAGGAAAAAATATTCCTTGTACAATTATTGAAGCTGGCCCATGCACTGTCACTCAAATAAAAACTCAACAAACTGATGGTTATGATGCTGTTCAAATTGCATTTGATGAGCAAAAAGAATCACGTTTATCTAAAGCAATATTAGGTCACTTAAAGAAAGCAAAAGCAAATCCTAGTAAAAAACTTGCAGAAGTAAATTTTGATTCTGAGGTTTCTTTAGGTGATTCAATAAATGTTGACTCTTTTACAGAAGGTGAATTTGTTACAGTTACAGGAACATCAAAAGGTAAAGGGTTCCAGGGAGTTGTAAAAAGACATGGTTTTGCTGGTGTTGGTGATGCAACTCACGGCCAACATAATAGAATGAGAGCTCCTGGATCAATTGGTGCTGCTTCATATCCTGCTAGAGTATTTAAAGGAATGAGAATGGCAGGTCAAATGGGTAATGCTAAAGTGAAAGTGGAAAATTTGCAGGTTTTGAAAGTTATGAATGACAAAAACTTAATTGTAGTTAAGGGTGCTGTACCTGGCTCGAAAAATTCCTACGTAATAATTGAGAAATAATGAAGATAACAGTACATAATATAAAAGGTAAGGAAACAAAAAAGAAGATAGATCTCAACAAGGATATTTTTGGAATAGAGCCAAATGATCATGCAATATATTTAGATGTAAAGCAGCATTTAGCTAACAAAAGAAAGGGTACTCACAGTTCTAAAGAAAGAGGAGATATTCAGGGAAGTAGAAGAAAGTTAAGAAAGCAAAAAGGTAGCGGTGCAGCAAGGGTTGGAGACATAAAAAATCCAATTTTTAGGGGTGGTGGTAGAGTATTTGGTCCAAGGCCTAGAAGCTATGATTTTAAGATTAATAAAAAAGTAAAGAGATTAGCAAGGAAATCTGCACTAACTTACAAGCTAAATGAGAAGAATATTATTATAATTGAGGATTTTGATTTTAAAAATCCATCAACAAAGCAGTACTCTAGTGCGTTAAATAACTTTGATATCTCTGAGAACAAAACTCTTTTAGTTTTGGATAAGCCTAATAAAAATATTTTATTATCCTCTAGAAATTTAAAGAAGGCAAAGGTTGTTTTAGCTTCTGAGTTAAACACTTATGACATAATGAATGCCAACAAAATGTTATTTGTTGAGTCTTCAATTAAAGTAGTTGAAGAAACTTTTTAATGATTTGAGATGAATATTATAAAAAAGCCAGTAATAACAGAGAAAATGACCATTGAAACAGAGAATTTCAATAGGTATGCTTTTGTAGTAGATAGAAAAGCAAATAAGATTCAAATTAAAAAAGCTGTTGAAGAGCAGTACGGCGTTGTAGTTGACTCTGTTAGAACAATGGTTTGTATTGGAAAGAAAAGAGTTAGAGGCACAAAATCAGGTATGATTGTAGGAAAAACAAGTACCTACAAAAAGGCAATTGTGCAATTGCCTGAGGGTGAATCAATAGATTTTTATAGTAATATTTAATATAGAAAAATGGCAGTAAGAAAATTTAAACCAGTAACACCAGGACAGAGACATAAAATTGCTATCTCTTTTGATACAATTACATCATCTAAACCTGAGAAAAGTCTACTCGTTCCAAATCACAGAACTGGTGGTAGAAATGATACTGGAAAAATGACAATTGCCAACGTTGGTGGTGGACACAAAAAGAAATATAGATTAATTGATTTCAAGAGAGATAAACACGATATTCCAGCGAAGGTTGCATCAATAGAATACGATCCAAATCGTACTGCTAATATTGCTCTTTTACATTATAAAGACGGGGAAAAGAGATATATTATTGCTCCCGAAGGCTTAAATGTAGGTATGGATTTACTTTCAGGAAAAGATTCTCCAATTAATGTTGGAAACGCTCTTCCTTTAAGTGCCCTTCCCCTAGGAACTATAATTCATAATATTGAACTAAAACCTGGACAAGGAGCAATTATGGTAAGAAGTGCCGGTGCATATGCGCAATTAATGGCCAGAGATGGAAAATATGCTACTGTTAAGCTAGCCTCTGGAGAGATTAGAAGAATATTAACTACATGCCTTGCGACTATCGGATCTGTTTCAAACTCACAGCATCAATTACAAGTTTCAGGAAAAGCAGGTAGAAGTAGATGGCAAGGAAGAAGACCAAATGTTAGAGCAACAGTAAAAAATCCAGTTGATCATCCAATGGGTGGAGGTGAAGGAAAACACTCTGGTGGTCTGCCGAGAAATAAAAATGGTGTTCCAGCAAAGGGTTACAAGACAAGAAATAAGAAGAAAGCTTCTAACAAATATATTATTGAAAGAAGAAAAAAGTAAAAATTTATGGCTAGATCACTAAAAAAAGGACCTTATATTCATTACAAATTGCAAAGAAAGATTGATGCAATGAATGAATCTGGAAAGAACTCTGTTATCAAAACATGGTCAAGAGCGTCAATGATTTCACCTGATTTTGTTGGTAAAACAATAGGTGTTCACAATGGTAGACAGTTTATTCCAGTTTTCATAACTGAAAATATGGTTGGTCATAAATTAGGGGAGTTTTCTCCTACAAGGACTTTTAGAGGTCACGGAGGTAATAGAAAAAAATAAAATAAATGGGAGCGAGAAAAAGAATAAAGGCAGATAAAATGAAGGAAGCAAGAAAGCTTGTTGCCTTCGCCAAGTTAAATAATTGTCCTACATCCCCAAGAAAAATGAGGTTAGTAGCTGATTTAATTAGGGGAATGGAAGTCGAAAAAGCGCTCTATGAGTTAAAGCATAATCCTAAAGAAGCTTCAAATAGAATGGAAAAACTTTTACTTTCAGCTCTTTCCAATTGGGAAGCAAAAAATGAAGGCAAAAATATGGACGAACATAACTTATATGTTTCTGAAGTTAAAGTTGACAGCGGAAGAATGTTAAAAAGAATTCAACCAGCTCCACAGGGTAGAGCGCATAGAATAAGAAAGAGATCTAATCATGTTACTATAGTTGTAGATAGCAGAGATAATGAAATAAAATAATATGGGACAAAAAACAAATCCAATAGGAAATAGACTGGGAATAATTAGAGGATGGGAATCTAATTGGTATGGTGGTCAAAATTTTGGTAACAAGCTTGCTGAAGACGCAAAGATTAGAAAGTATCTCAATGTTAGGTTGTCTAAAGGCAGTGTTTCAAAAATAGCTATAGAAAGAACTCTCAAGCTTGTGACAATTACAATTCACACAGCTCGTCCTGGAATAATTATTGGTAAAGGAGGACAAGAAGTTGAAACTTTAAAGCAAGAAATCAATAAAATAACCAACAAAGAAATTCAAATAAATATTTTTGAAGTCAAGAAACCTGAACTTGAAGCAACTCTAGTTGCCGAGAGTATTGCAAGACAAATTGAAGGAAGAATTTCATACAAAAGAGCTATAAAAATGTCGATTGCATCAACTATGAGGATGGGTGCTGAAGGAATCAAAGTTCAGATATCTGGAAGATTAAATGGTGCTGAAATGGCTCGATCCGAAATGTATAAGGACGGAAGAACTCCATTACACACTTTTAGAGCTGACATTGATTATTCTTTAGCAGAGGCACAAACTACTTATGGTCTAATTGGTGTAAAGGTTTGGATTTGTAGAGGTGAAGTCTATGGAAAAAGAGATTTAATGTTGCATTTTAAGACTCCGAAAAAGGTTGGTGGACTTAATCAAAAAAGAAGAAAATAGATAATTTGAAAAAATAGAGAAATGTTACAGCCAAAAAAGACAAAATTTAGAAAAATGCAAAAGGGAAGAATGAAAGGTAACTCTCAAAGGGGTCATCTTTTAGCTTTTGGATCATTTGGAATTAAAGCTCTTGAAGAAGCATGGATAACTGCAAGACAAATTGAGGCTGCCAGAATTGCTGTAACAAGATATATGAAAAGACAAGGACAAGTATGGATTAGAATTTTTCCTGATAAGCCAGTTACAAAAAAACCAGCTGAGGTAAGAATGGGTAAGGGTAAAGGTGCTCCTGAGTACTGGGCTGCTCCAGTAAGTCCGGGAAGAATGTTGTTTGAGTGTGATGGTGTTGATATGGAAACTGCAAAGGAGGCACTAAGACTAGCTGCACAAAAGCTTCCTATAAAAACAAAATTTATAATTAGAAGAGATCTTCAAGCTTAAATAATTAGAAAATGAAAGATACAAGTTTAAAAGAAATGCCAACAAATGAGTTAGACGATCTACTGATTTCTGAAAAAGAAAGATTAGAGAAGCTCAGAATGAGCCATGCCGTTTCACCACTTGAGAACCCATTGTCAATTAAATATTCTAGAAAGAAAATTGCTAGAATAATGACTGAACTTTCATTGAGAAAAAAGTTAGAAAAAAAATAGTGTCATGAACAGAAATTTAAGAAAAGAAAGAATAGGTATTGTAACAAGTAACAAAATGGATAAGTCTATTGTTGTTTCAATAGCTAGAAGAGTAAAACATGATTTATATGGAAAATTTATAAACAAAACTTCCAAGTTTGTTGCTCATGATGAAAAGAATGAATGTAACGAAGGTGATACTGTGAAAATAATGGAAACTAAGAAGATGAGTAAAAACAAAAATTGGAGACTAGTACAAATAATAGAAAGAGCTAAGTAATGATACAACAAGAATCAAGATTAAAAGTTGCTGATAATAGTGGAGCTAGAGAAGTTCTTTGCATAAGAGTGCTTGGTGGAACAAAAAAAAGATATGCTTCAGTAGGTGATAAAATTGTTGCCAGCGTAAAAAATGCAACACCATCGGGAAATGTAAAAAAGGGTCAAGTAGTCAAGGCAGTTGTAGTAAGAGCAAAAAAAGAAATCAGGCGTCCTGATGGTTCATATATTAGATTTGGTGATAACGCATGCGTAATTATTGATGAAAATAATCAAATGAAAGGTACTCGTGTTTTTGGTCCAGTTGCAAGAGAATTAAGAGAAAATGATTTTATGAAGGTAGTTTCATTAGCACCTGAAGTTTTATAATTAAAGAAATGGGAAAATTAAAAATAAAGAAAAACGATACTGTAATAGTTTTAACTGGAAACTCAAAAGGAACTAAGGCAAAGGTCATGAAAGTTTTTCCTAATGATAATAAAGCTATTGTTGAAGGTGTCAATATGTCATCAAAGCATACGAAACCTAATGCAGCTAATCCTCAAGGTGGAATAATAAAGCAAGAGCTTCCAATTCATATCTCTAATTTAAAATTAATTGATCCAAGTACTGGCAATGCCACTAAAGTTGGTAGAATTAGAGATGAGAAGAGTGGAAAATTAGTTAGAATTTCAAAAACAACAAAAGAAATTATTAAGTAATGGAATATATACCTAGACTAAAAAATAAATATAACACTGAGATTATTGAAAATCTTAAGAAAAATTATAAGTCAGTGATGCAAGTTCCAAAACTTCTAAAAATTTCTTTAAATCAAGGTGTTGGAAACGCAGTAAATGACAAAAAGCTAATAGAAGCAGCTCAACAAGAAATGACACTAATAACAGGTCAAAAGGCTGTTTTAACTAAATCGAGAAAAGATATCTCTAATTTCAAACTCAGAAAAGGAATGCCTGTAGGTGTAATGGTAACTTTAAGAGGTGATAGAATGTATGAGTTTTTAGACAGATTAGTAACTTCAGCTTTACCAAGAGTAAGAGATTTTCAAGGAATTTCAAGTAAAGGTTTTGATGGAAGAGGCAACTACACTTTAGGAATTAAAGAGCAAATAGCATTTCCTGAAATTAGTATTGATAAAGTTTTAAAAGTAACTGGAATGGATATAACATTTGTTACAAACACTGACTCTGATGAGGAAGCACTAAATTTATTAACTGAACTTGGTCTTCCATTTAAACAAAACAAAAAATAGATTATGGCAAAAGAATCAATGAAAGCAAGAGAAGTCAAAAGACAAAAATGTGTAGATAGGTATGCTAAGAAAAGAGCTGAATTAAAAGCAGCCGGTGATTACATAGGTTTGCAAAAACTACCAAAAAATGCTTCTCCAATAAGATTACATAACAGATGTAAGTTAACAGGAAGACCTAAAGGGTATATGAGACAGTTTGGTATTTCAAGAGTAATGTTTAGAGAAATGGCAAACTTTGGATTAATTCCGGGTGTAAAGAAAGCAAGTTGGTAAAAAAATAAATAAAAATGCATACAGATCCAATATCAGATTATTTAACAAGAATTAGAAATGCTCAGATGGCCGGGCATAAAGTAGTAGATATTCCTGCCTCTAACATGAAAAAAGAAATTACCAAAATTTTACATGACAAAGGATATATACTCAATTACAAATTTGAGGATGATATTAACTTCCAAGGAAATATAAAGGTGGCTTTAAAATATAACAGTAGAACAAAGCTTCCTGCAATCAAAAAGTTGACAAGAATAAGTAAACCTGGATTGAGAAAATATGCTGATTCTAAAAATCTACCAAGAGTTATTAATGGTCTAGGTATAGCAATCATATCTACTTCAAAGGGGGTCATTACTGATAAAGAAGCAAGAGATTTAAAGGTTGGAGGTGAAGTAATATGTCATGTTTATTAATTTAATTGAAGAAAAATGTCAAGAATAGGAAATGATCCAATAAAAATACCTGAAGGCGTAACAGTAAATTTTGAAAACAACATTATTACTGTTAAGGGAAAGCTTGGTGAGTTATCACAAGAAATCAATTCTAGCATTTCTGTTAATATTGATGATTCTAGTATAGTATTTTCTAGATCAAATGATTTAAAAGAAAATAGGTCATTTCATGGACTATATAGAGCTTTGGTTTACAACATGGTAATAGGTGTGAGTGAGGGGTTTACTAAAAAACTAGAACTAATAGGAGTAGGTTATAGAGCTACAGCAAGCGGTCAAAATTTAGATTTTTCAGTTGGTTTTTCACATAATATTGTTTTTCAAATACCAAACGAAGTTAAAGTTACAGCTGAAACAGAAAAAGGAAAGCCTCCTGTAATTACTTTGACATCTCATGACAAACAATTATTGGGTTCAGTTGCTTCAAAAATCAGATCATTTAGAAAGCCTGAACCTTACAAAGGAAAAGGAATTAGATACGTTGATGAATATGTAAGAAGAAAAGCTGGTAAAACTGCAGCTAGTTAAAACTTTTAATTATGATTGATTCAAAAAAGGTCAAAAGACAAAAAATAAGATACAAGATTAGAAAGAGAATTTCTGGTAGTCAAGATATTCCTAGGCTTGCTGTTTTTAGAAGTAACAAGGAAATATATGCTCAGCTAATTGATGATTCTCAGTCTGCAACATTAGCTTCTGCATCATCAAGAGATAAAAGTATTTGCGATCAAAAATCAACCAAAGTTGAAAAAGCAAAAATGGTTGGAAAACTAATAGCTGAAAGAGCAAAAGAAAGCGGAGTCAAAAATGTAGTTTTTGATAGAGGAGGTTTTCTATATCATGGTAGAATAAAGGCATTAGCCGAATCAGCCAGAGAGGCTGGATTAAAATTTTAATTTTAGATATGTTAGATTTATTAAAAGATAAACGAGTAAAAATTTCATCAGATATTGAGCTGAAGGACAGACTAGTTGGAATTCAAAGAGTTGTCAAAGTAACTAAGGGTGGTAGAGCATTTGGTTTCTCAGCAATAGTTGTAGTTGGTGATGAAAAATCAATTGTTGGTATAGGACTAGGAAAATCCAAAGATGTCTCAACTGCAATTGCCAAAGCAATTGAATCAGCAAAAAAGAATTTGGTTAGAGTTCCAATTTTAAAAGGAACTATTCCGCATGAGCAAGAAAGTAAGTTTGGAGGTTCACAAGTACTAATTAAGCCTGCTTCAAACGGTACAGGAGTTAAAGCAGGTGGAGCTATGCGTGCTGTTTTAGAGAGTGCAGGAGTTAAAGATGTATTGGCAAAATCTAAAGGATCATCTAATCCTCACAATCTAGTTAAAGCGACACTGAAAGCTTTATTAGAACTTAGAGATGCTAGAACTGTTGCTATGCAAAGAGGTATAAAAATGGAAAAAGTTTTTAATGGTTAATTAGAATCAAATGAGCAAGATTAAAATACAACAAGTAAGAAGTAGAATTGGAAGACCAAAAGACCAAAAAAGAACCTTGGACGCCCTTGGCTTAAGAAAAATGAATCAAGTTGTAGAACATAATTTGACACCACAGATTCAAGGAATGATAAATAAAATTAAGCATCTGATAAAAATTATAAATTAAAATGGAATTACATAATTTAAAACCTGCAAAGGGGTCTACTAAAAATAGAAAAAGAGTTGGAAGAGGAGAAGGTTCCAAAAGGGGTGGTACATCTACAAGAGGTCATAAAGGAGCGAAATCTAGATCAGGGTACTCCAAAAAGGTTGGTTTTGAAGGAGGTCAACAGCCTTTACAAAGAAGAGTGCCTAAATTTGGTTTTACAAACCCTAATAGAGTAGAATACAATTGTGTAAATATTGATACTTTACAGCAACTTTTTGATAATAAAAAAATCAAAACAAAAGTTGACAAAACGGTTTTAATGGATAATGGCCTTGTTCAATCTAAAGATCTTGTAAAGATCCTTGGAAGAGGAGAACTTAAAGCAAAATTAAACATAACAGCAGATGCTTTTTCTGAAACAGCAAAAAATGCAATTGAAAAAGCTGGAGGGTCAGTAAATATTATTGAATAATAATGAAAAAGTTAATTGAAACAATTCGAAATATTTGGAACATTGTTGACTTAAGAGAAAGACTTTTGGTCACTCTAGGAATACTTGCAATATACAGGTTTGGTTCTTTTGTTGTAATTCCTGGTGTTGACCCTGCTCAGTTATCTGCTCTACAAGACCAAACAGCTGATGGATTACTAGGTCTTTTAAACATGTTTACAGGTGGTGCTTTTTCACAAGCATCAATCTTCGCCCTAGGCATTATGCCATATATATCAGCATCTATTGTTGTTCAATTACTGGGTATGGCCGTTCCTTATTTTCAAAAATTACAAAAAGAGGGTGAAAGTGGTAGAAGAAAAATTAATAATATTACAAGGTATCTAACTATTTTAATTACTGGGGGACAGGCTCCTGGCTACATAGCAAATTTGCAAGCTACATTACCTGAGTCTGCTTTTCTATTACCTGCAGGAATATTTTGGTTGTCATCAATAATTATACTTGTGACTGGTACAATGTTTGTTATGTGGTTAGGAGAAAAGATTACTGACAGAGGTGTTGGAAATGGTATTTCTCTTCTTATTATGATTGGAATTATAGCAAGCTTCCCTCAATCATTAATGCAAGAATTTGTTTCGGCCTTGGGTAGCACAGGAGGAGGTTTGGTTATTTTTCTTGTAGAAATGATGCTTTTACTATTTGTTATTCTTGTAACAATTTTACTTGTGCAAGGAACCAGAAGAATACCTGTACAATATGCAAAAAGAGTAATAGGTAATAAACAGTATGGAGGAGTAAGACAATTTATACCTCTGAAAGTAAATGCAGCTGGAGTTATGCCAATTATTTTTGCTCAAGCAATTATGTTTGTGCCAATTACCTTAGTTGGATTTTCAGAAAATGAGTCATTACAAGGTCTAGCAGCGATTTTAACTGATTTTGCAGGCTTTTGGTATAATGTTTTATTTTTCTTTATGATTGTTGCTTTTACATATTTTTATACTGCAATGACAGTAAATCCAAACCAAATGGCAGATGATATGAAGAAAAATGGTGGATTTATTCCTGGTATTAAGCCTGGTAGGTCAACTGCAGATTACTTGGATAATGTGATGTCAAGAATTACTTTTCCAGGCTCATTATTTTTAGGAATTGTAGCAATATTACCAGCATTTGCAATGCAAGGAGGAGTAAATATGCAATTTGCGCAGTTTTATGGTGGTACATCACTGTTAATTTTAGTTGGTGTGATTTTAGATACATTACAGCAGATTGAAAGTCATTTATTAATGCGTCACTATGATGGCTTAATGGAGTCAGGAAGAATAAAAGGAAAATCATCTGGTAGGATAATGTAATCATTAAATAATGATTCATTACAAATCAGAAGAAGAAATAGATTTAGTTAGAGAAAGTTCTTTACTTGTTGCAAAAACTCATGCTGAAATAGCAAGCTTTATAAAGCCTGGTATTTCAACACTGGAATTAGATAATATTGCCGAGGAGTTTATAAGAGATAACGGGGGTAAGCCTGCTTTTAAAGGGTACAATGGGTTTCCATGTACATTATGTGCATCTCCAAATGAAGTAGTTGTACATGGTATTCCTGATAAAAAACCAATTTATGAAGGATCTATTCTTTCAATTGACTGCGGAGTTTTGATGAATGGTTTTTATGGAGACTCTGCTTACACATATGAAGTAGGAGAAGTGGATGAAGAAACAAAAAAACTTTTACGAGTAACAAAGGAATCTTTATACGAAGGAATCAAATGTGCTGTTGCTGGTAAAAGAATGGGCGATATTGGAAGTTCAATACAAAAACACGCTGAAGAAAATAACTTTGGTGTTGTTAGAGAAATGATTGGTCATGGTATAGGTAGAAGTTTACATGAGAGTCCTGAGGTTCCAAATTATGGAAAACAGGGTTCAGGAATTAAACTAAAAAAAGGTCTTGTAATTGCGATAGAACCAATGATCAATATGGGCTTAAGAGGAATAGTGCAACAAAGTGATGGATGGACAATAACAACAGTTGACAAAAAACCATCAGCACATTTTGAACACACAATTGTTGTTCGAGAAGGAGCTGCTGAGATTTTGTCCAGCTTTAAAGAAATTGAAAAATTATTAAATAAAAATGGCTAAACAAGCTAACATAGAACTTGATGGAACAATTATTCAGGCATTGTCAAATGCTATGTTTAGAGTTGAGCTTGAAAATGAGCACATAGTAACTGCTCATATTTCTGGTAAGATGAGAAAGTTTTACATAAAGCTTTTGCCTGGAGACAAGGTTAAGCTTGAAATGTCTCCATATGATTTAACTAAGGCTAGAATAACATATAGATACTAAAATTATTAAAATGAAAGTAAGAGCATCAGTAAAAAAAAGAAGTGATGAATGTAAAATTGTTAAAAGAAAAGGCAGATTATACGTCATCAACAAAAAAAATCCAAAATTTAAACAAAGACAAGGATAACTATGGCAAGAATTAAAGGAATAGATTTACCAAAAAACAAAAGAGGTGTTGTAGCATTGACATATATCTACGGTATTGGGTCATCATATGCTAAAGATATTCTCAAACAAGCAAATGTATCTGAAGATTGCAAGGTAGTTGATTGGACTGATGAACAAGCAAATAAAATAAGATCTATCGTCTCAGATAATTATACTGTTGAAGGAGAATTGCGTGCTGAAACTCAAACAAATATTAAAAGATTAATGGATATTGGGAGTTATCGCGGAATACGCCACAGAACAGGCCTTCCTTTAAGAGGACAAAAGACAAAAAATAACTCAAGAACACGAAAAGGAAAGAGAAAAACAGTAGCTAATAAAAAAATAGCAACAAAATAAAATAGTATGGCAAAAAATACCAAAAAAAAGAGTGTTAAAGT
>Ga0160423_10003886_pt1 | contig 12378 bp, 10 predicted proteins | sample CRUFie14St8metaG_FD_108191 | JGI IMG/M metagenome (GOLD analysis project Ga0160423, IMG submission 108191) | Marine microbial communities from the Costa Rica Dome - CRUD Field 142mm St8 metaG | ecosystem: Environmental > Aquatic > Marine > Oceanic > Photic zone | place: Costa Rica: the Eastern... | reverse complement strand
AAATGTTGTCCTTTGAAAGTTATAGGTGCTCCCGACATTATCCCTCTAAGTTTTAAAAAAGCTATGATTGAACCAGAAAAAGTAATCGCCCCAATAGCAGCTCCTAGGGACATCTCAATTAAACTTGCAAGTTTTATATTTCCTATGCTTCCAAGATTGAAGGCTTCTGGATTTAGAAATGCAGAAATTGCAACAAATACTGCAGCCAAACCAACTAAACTATGAAATCCTGCAACAAGTTCCGGCATTGCAGTCATTGGAATTTTAAAAGCTATAAATGCTCCAATAGATCCTCCAATTACTAAAAATATCAAAACATAAATAAAGCCGGAGCCAAAATTTCCAACTGTCAAGAAAGTAACAATTATTGCTATCGCCATACCTGCAATACCAAAATAATTTCCTTGTCTTGATGTTTCTGGGGAAGAAAGACCTCTAAGTGCTAAAATAAACAAAATTCCAGAAATCAAGTAAAAGGTTGCGGAAAGATTTGCTGACATAAGTTTATTTTATTTTTTTTTTTTCTTGTACATTTGAAGCATTCTTTGTGTAACCAAAAAACCACCAAAAATATTCACCGCTGCTAATATAATTGCAAGAAATCCAAATACACTTGAAGTTTCAAAAATTTTATCTGAATTGCTTGCTAAAGCTGCAATAATTGCACCTACAATAATTACTGAAGAAATTGCGTTTGTAACTGACATTAAAGGCGTATGTAGAGAAGGTGTTACACTCCAAACAACATAATAACCAACAAAAATTGACAATATAAAAATACTAAATCTGAATATAAAAGGATCTATTTCCATAACTATTTTATCTGAGTTTTCTCAATAATTTCATCTTCTAAATTTATATTAATTTTTTTTTTTTCTTTATCATATAAATTACTAACAAAATTGAACATATTTTTTGCATACAAATTTGAAGCTGAATTTGGAAGTTTATTCAAAATATTAGTATCTCCCATTATTTTTACACCATTGTGATCTATAATTTCATTTACTTTTGTAAGTTCAGAATTTCCTCCCTGGGAAGCTGCAAGATCATAAATTACAGATCCACTTTGCATGACTTCAATCATATCTTTTTTGATAATTAATGGTGCTTTTTTTCCTGGGATCAAAGCAGTACAAATAACTATATCTATTTTTTTTAACGTTTCTTTTAATAAATTTTCTTGTTTTTGTTTAAATTCCTCAGATGCTTCTTTTGCATAACCACCCTCGGTCTCTAAATTTTCTGCACCTTCAACAATTAGAAATTTACCACCTAAACTTTCTACTTGTTCCTTTGATGCTAATCTAACATCTGTTGCAAAAACTATGGCACCCATTCTTTTTGCAGTCGCAATTGCTTGCAATCCTGCAACACCTGCTCCCACTACAAGCACCTTGGCCGCTGGTATTGTGCCTGCAGCTGTCATCATCATAGGGATGGCTTTTTGATAAAACGCAAATGAATCTACTACAGCCTTGTAACCTGCTAAATTTGCTTGTGAAGAAAGTATATCCATAGATTGAGCTCTTGTAATTCTTGGCAAAAGCTCAAGTGAAAAACAATTAATTTTTTTATCTAAAAGTTTTTTTATTTTTTCTTTATTAGAGTAAGGGTTTAGAACGCCAATTAAAGTTTGTTCATTTTTTAATTTTTCAAAATTCTCTTCGTCTATTAAATTCATTTGTAAAATCACATTAGCCTCTGACAATACTTTGTTATCATCATCCAGTATTTCTGCTCCTTCATTGATAAATTCTTTATCAGAAATACCCAAGTGTTCTCCGTATCCTTTGGGTAGAATTATATTTAGATCTAATGATTTATATTTTTTAATTATTTCTGGAGTAACAGCAATACGCTGTTCAATTTTTAGGTTTTCTTTAACTGAACCTACTTTCATTTATAGAAGAAATATTGCCATTAATATTAGTATCAGAACTACAGCCAATGAGCCCCACAATACAAACTTTGTAAAATTATCCCAAGTTTTTTTATGGTTTTCATTATCCATAAAATTACTTTTGTCTTGCTTTAAATTTTGGATTTTTTTTATTTATTATATAAACTCTACCTCTTCTCCTAACTAACTTAGAGTTAAGATCTCTTTTTTTTAAAGATTTCAGAGAACTTGCTATTTTCATAAATTTAATTTTCACCCTTCTTAAACGATACAATATAATCTTTCAAACTTTTTTTTCCATATTTCCTAATTATCTTATTGTTAAAAGATAAATTGGTTAGGGCAGAAGCAAACCTCTCCCCTCTTCTTGCGGGCAAATATTTAATTTTTTTACTGAACATTTTTGCCACATCTAAAATTGAATAACTCTCTTTATGAGAGATGCTATAATGCTTACATCTATTTTTTTTCCAAGCTTCAAAACAAACATTTATTGTATCATTTATATGAGTAAATCTCCTTGTTTGTTTTCCAGGTTTAACAACGGTCAAAGGATAGTTATTTTTATATTGATTTTGAAAAATTCCAATCACTGTAGCCATCTCGCCGGTTTCTATTTGTCTGTTACCATAGACATTATAGAAGTAAATTATCTCAAATCTAAATTTAAACCATTTTTTTAGATTTTCTAATAACTCTAAATTTTTTGATTTAGTAAATGCATAAGGAGACAAATTTTTATCATCACCGTTATTTCCTAAACTTGCTGATGTAGCTGAATAAATAAGTTTAATTTTATTATCTAAGCAAAATTTAAATACTTCTTTACTTCCTAATGAATTTGATTCAAAACACTCATTAAAGTTTTTAAAACTTTGAAAGATTCTAGCGAACTCACCAAAATGAAAAATTGTAATAATATTTTTTTTATATTTTCGAAATAAAGTTTGAATATTTTTTGTATCTCCTTTAAAATATTTGATCCTGTTATTTATTAAGTGATTTTTTTTTTTTCCTGAGGAATAATTGTCTAAACTAAAGATCTTATAATTTGTATTTACTAATAAATGTTCTATTAAATTTGATCCAATAAATCCAGCACCACCAGTAACAAGTATAATTTTTTTCATCTGGATTTTAAGCCTGGCAACGACCTACTCTTCCATGCCTTAAGACAAAGTACCATCGGCGCAGAAAGGCTTGACTTCCGAGTTCGGAATGGGATCGGGTATTACCCTTTCGCAATAATTACCAGGCAATGGTGTATACAAATAAAATTTCTATTTGTAAAGTTACATTAAAATAATAATCGATATTTAATCAAAAATTTTATAATAAAAAATACTATAAATAGCCACAAATGCATCTTTTAATCCGATTTTTTTTCCATCTTTATAAGATCTTCCATTGTAGCTTATTGGAACTTCGTAAAATACTAAATTTTCTTTTGCTAGTTTAACAGTTAATTCTGGCTCTACTCCAAATGACTTTTCTCTAATATTTAATTTGTTTAAATGCTCTCTTTTAATAATTTTATAACCTGTCTCCATATCGGTCATATTAAGGTTTGTAACTATATTGCATAAAAAGGTTAAAATTTTATTGGCAATATAATGCCAAAAATAATGAAGTCTTATATAGTCACCGCCAAGAAACCTGGAGCCATAAACTACATCTGCATTACCTTCAATAAAAGGTCTAATTAATTTAGAATATTCTGAAGGTTCGTATTCTAGGTCAGCATCTTGAATTAGCACAATGTCTCCTGTGGACATTTCAAATCCTTTTTTCAAAGCAGAACCTTTTCCTTCGTTCTTTTCTTTAAAAAAAGTTTTTATTATCTGACTTTCATTTGATAATTTTTCAATAATTTTTTTTGATAAGTCATTAGAATTGTCATCTACAATTATTACTTCGTATATTAAATTTTTCTGCTCTAGGACTTTTTTGACTATTTTTTCTAAAGTTTTTTCCTCATTAAAACAGGGAATAATTACTGAAAGTTTCATATTAATTTAATATTTTTGATATTATAAAGATCTAATCAATATAAAAAAAGATAAAAAAAATAAATATAATTATTTTAAAGAGCAGAAAAAAATTTAGACTTAAATTAGTGAAAATTAAAATAATTTTTCTTTTATAATAAAATAAATATATTTAATATCTAATTTATTTTATGCAAATAATACAAATTTTTTTAGCTTCTTTTATTGTAACTTTTTCTTTTTTTGTATTTGGCAATTTTATTTCAAAAAAAGTAATTAGTGAGAATACTCAAATTAAAATATCTTTGGAGTGTATTTATGGCTCTATTTTAATATCTTTTTTCAGTTTATTTTTAAATTTCTTTATACCAATTAATAAGATGGTTGGTAACATATTTATACTATTATCATTATTTTTGTTTATCATTTTATTAAAGTTCAAAAAAATAAAATTTAATTTTGAAGTATTTATATCACTTCTTTTAATTTCACTCATCAGTTTAATATTAATACTATATTCAAATATAAATAGACCAGATGCAGGCCTCTATCATCTTCCTTACGTTAAAATAATTCAGGATTATAAAATTATATTTGGTTTATCGAACATCCATCATAGATTTGGTCATATATCTATAGTTCAATATTTATCCAGCATATATAATAATTCTCTTTTTCCTAAAGAAATTTTTTTACTTCCACTGAGTATACTGGTCTCAAGTTTTTATTTTTATATCATTTCGCATTTTAGAAAAAAAAAAAATTTAAAAAATGATGAAACTATTTTAATTTTTTTTATAGGGATTTTCGTTTTTTATTCATTTAATAGATATAGTAATTTTGGTAATGATGCTACTTCCCATATATTTTTTTTTCTTTTTCTAATTCAATTATTTAAATTTAGAGAGTGTATAAATAACATTGATTCCATCGCAAATTTATCTTTGTTATCAACTTTTGCATTTTTACAAAAGACATCAATGATATTAATATTAATTGTACCATTTGTTTTATATTTATTCTTTTTTATTAAAAATTTTGAATTTTATAAGAATAAAAAAATTCTTTTGTCTTTTTTTTTCATAATATTTTGGATTTTAAAAAATACAATTGTTTCAGGATGTATAATTTATCCAGTTAGCCTAACATGTATAAATAATTTTGAAATTACAAATTATGAAGAAACCAAATATATTGAAAATGAAACCGAGAGTTGGGCTAAAGATTGGCCAAACAAGAAAAATAAATCTATTAAAATGATTGATTATAATAAAAATTTAAATTGGTTCTCAACATGGAAAGAAAATCATTTTAAATTTGTTCAAAAAAAGTTTTTACCATTCTTAATTACAATTTTAATTTTGTTTATCGTTTTGAATTTTATTTATAAGAAAAAAAAATTCGATAAAAATGATGAAAAAATTGATAAATTGAAGTATCTAATATGCTTTTCATTGTGCATGATGCTATCAATGTTTTGGTTTCTTAAATTTCCAGTATATAGGTTTGGACAATCTTATATTAGTGGAACCTTAATTGTATTATTTTCTTATTTATTTGTAGTAAATATTGAACTAAATAAAATTAATTATATTTTAAGAATTTTAATTATTGTTTTTTTTATTGGAGCTATTTCCAAAAATTTAATTAGAATTTCTGATAGTCATAATTTCAAAAATCCATGGCCAAATATTTATACTCTATCAGAAAATAAATCTAAAAATATCAAAAGAGAAAATATACCTATTTTTTATGACAACGAATTCGTTTATTTTTTTAGTAAAACTGAGTGTCTATTTAATGAGTCACCATGTTCGAATTATTTAAAAAAAAATATAATCAAAACTAAAAAATATAGCTATGAATTTTTTATTTCTAAATCTGAATAGCTTTTTTTTCTAAGTAAAGAAAAAAAAACAAACAAAAGTTCAAAAATAATAAACTTAAATTCCAATTATTAAAAAAATTGCCATGAGTAGAAAAAGGCCAAATTTGAGTAATTATACCACAAAGCATTACAAAGTATTTCTTTTCGACGTTAGAGAGAGATTTAAAAATAATTTTTTTTCTCAAAAGCCTGAAATATAAATATGAACAATATAAAAAAGAACCCAATATAAACATAAAACCAATAATACCTAGCTCTGCTAAGAATTGTAGATAATAATTGTGTGGGTGTGTTGAACAGAAATTTAGTTTTCTCTCTCTAATTTTTTTTTTAAATTTGCTTTTGTTTTTTTTACATAGTTCTCTAAATGACTTAATTCCACCTCCGTAAATTTTATTTTTGTTAAAAATATCATAAGCTGAATTAAATAATCCTATATGTTCTGGCATAATGATTGTTCCATAATTATCTTGAACAATTATATGGTTTTTCATTTGAATTATATATCTGTCATAAATGACTTTGTTTGAGAATAAAATTGTCCCAAAAATTAAAATTAAACAAGTTATAAAAAATATTATTTTTTTTTTATTAAAAAATAATAAAGAAACTAAACCCAAAAATAAAATATTTAAGATAAAGGCTGCTCTTTCTCCACTCAAAAGAATTAAAATTGGAATTAATATAATTAAAAATATATTTGATATTTTAATCCATTTTATCTCCCTATTTTCGAAAAATAAAAATAAAATTATTGGATAAATTTTAAAAAGATATGTTCCTATTACAAGTTCATCTCCAAAAAAGGAGGAGAGTCTATCTGGTCGTATACTTTTAATTCCTATTATATTTTCTTCAAAGAAAAATTGAAAATATCCATCAAAAACTATTATTCCAATAGTACCTATTAATAAAATATTAAAATTTTTTAAAAATAATCTGTTCTCTTTAATTAAATAAATAATTGCATAAGAGAATAGTACAAATCTAATAAATGCATAACTAGGTGGTATAGATAGGTGCTTAGTTTCAGAGAAGGTTGCAACTAATGATATAAATATCCAAAAGAAAAAAAGTATAGTTAAAAAAAAAAAATTTTTATGTTTTTTTGGATTTAAAATAATTAAAATTAAGTAGCTTAATGCAATAAATGTTATAAGAATTTCTGTGATTAAAGGACCAGATATTTGTGCAGCTGGAATTAAACAAAACAAAAAGGTATAAAAAATTATAAAACTATTAAAAAATTTTATTTTTGTTAAATACATTTAATGAATTATTTTCTAATATTTTTTAGTAACATTTTTTTGATAGTCGGTATACTTTATATACAGCATAAATTCAAAATTGCTTTGGATACCAATCAAGTACATAAAATTCCCTCATCTAATGAGGTTCCTCTTTCTGGTGGATTTTATATCTTATTTTCTATTTTGATAGGAGTGCAAATTTTTGATATTAAAATTGATACTTATTTTTTATTATATTTATTTCCAATTTTTATTTTAGGTTATTTTTCTGACACACTACCAAAACTAAGTCCTAAATTTAGATTATTTTTACAAATAGTATTAATCATAACTTTAGTTGCTCTACTTAAAATAACTATCTACAAAACTGAAATTTTTTTCATAGATAAATATTTAAATATCAAAATATTTAATATTTTTTTTACATCTTTATGTATTGTAATTTTGCTAAATGGATCAAATTTTATAGATGGGGTAAATGGTAATTTAGTTGGATACGCACTAATAGTTTTTTTCTTAATGCACACACAATCAAATAGCAATTTCGAATATTTGTATATTATTTTAATTTTGTTCATATTTTATATATTTAATATTTTTGGAAAATGTTTTTTGGGAGATAATGGCGTTTATGTGATTTCAATAATTCTTTCATACTTTGTAATAAACTTTGTAAATTCTAACCATAATCTTTCACCAATAATAGCAATAAATTTACTTTGGTATCCTGCTTTTGAAAATCTTTTTTCAATTTTAAGAAGGATGATAATTAAAGATAGGATTTATACTGCAGATAGAAAGCATTTACATATACTATTGTTTTCGTTTATTAATATAAAAACAAAGAAAAAGAAATTATCAAATACTTTATCTGGTTTAATTTTAAATATTTATAACTTTTTATCACTATACGCTTCATTTGCATTCATTAAAAATGTTCAGATTTTAATTTTAATTGTAATATTAAATATAATTTTTTATATGATTTTTTATTTTAAACTTTTAAATACACTTCATCATTCCAAATAATTATTTCAACTAATTTTTATGATTTATTTTTTTTAATATCCTTTGATATTCTCTAATGGTATCATATGAATTGTAATGATTAATAAATTTATCTTTTATATTTTTCCTTAATTTTAAACTAGGTTTATAGCTTTTGGTAATCTGATTTATTTTATTCGACATATCATTGATATTTGGATTTGAAAAAAATAAAAGTTTAGATATTTTTTTTGGAAATTTTAAATTTTTACTTACCAAACTTTTTGTTCCTACACTAAGAGCTTCAAGAACAGAAAGGCTTAATATTTCAGATTTGGACATTACAATATTTATAAAACTTTCAGACATTTTTTTTAGTTTTAATGTTTTTTTAAAAATTGGCTTTTGAATTTTAATTCTTTTACCTACTCTATGAATTTTGACTTGTTGACGGATATATGTTTCATACGATTCATCATCTTTTATACAATATAAATTTAATTTCCATTTTTTATCTAAATTTGATTTTATAAATGAATTTATAATTAAATTTATATTTTTATGCGGACTAAACCTTCCAAAAAAGGATATTTGAGTTTTAATTTTTTTAGATATTAATCTTTGGAACATAATTGGGTTTCTTAAAATGAATACTTTGTTTTGCTTAAAATGTTTTTTTATTGATTTCTTCTCTTCATTTGTAACTGCAATGAAAATTTTTTTTTTTACATAAAATGTATAAAAAAAAATTATAATTTTTTTTACAATAGCTTTGAATTTTGAGCCTGAATTTAAAGCTTCATTCAAAAGCATTCCGTGTGGTTGAATTATTACAGGGATTTTAAATTTGTCTGCTAATATAATAAACAGCATATATATAGGTCTCCATATTCCATGGACATGAATCACATCTGGTTTATTTAAAACCAAAAATTTATTTATGGTTGATTTATATTTAAAAATATTAGATGGAAAATTTATTTGAAAAATATTTTTTTTTGAAATTAATTCTGATGTTAAATTTTTTTTCTTACCAATAATTATTTTTGATTTAATTTTTTTTAAACTTGAATATGAATTTATTATATTAATTATGCTATAATTTTTATTTGATGCTTCGTCTAAAATATGGAAAACTCTCATTGTTAAATTATAAGTTCATAATAATTTGTTATTTAATTTTACAATTTTCTAGTTTATTTTGATCTACAAGAAATATATATCCATCGTATACAAAAGCTTTTTTAAATGGATTACGACCAACATTACGTCCAACATTTTTTTTAAATTCAAATAATTCTCCCCTGCATTCTTTTAGGATATCATTGCTATTATTTAGCTCATAACTTGGATATAATATATATTTAGGTTTTTGCTCTATTATTTTATTTATATAAAATTTAAACCCGTGTTCATTTCTAGATGTTTTGTAAAGTCTGAAATTATATGGAATTACTCTATATTTATAGAAAGCATAAGATCTGTGTGCTGATAAGATGACTGAATTATCAGGTATTACTTGATTAGCCCATTCATAAAGTTCATAGCCATTGGCGTTGGTCTTTAAAACTTTTTTATAATACTGTTCATTAAAATTTCCTTTTAGAAACTTAATTGAATAAAATCCAATTATACAAATAAATATTACAGCAGATAAAATTAACAATTTTTCAAATATTTTCTGAAAAAGTTTTTTTTTTTTGTGGGAATAAAAAAGTGAAAAAAATAATAACCACAAAAAAGGCTCTAAGAAGAATCTTCCAACCGGTTGAGCAAAAATTAATCCAAGAACGAAATAAGACAAAATAATTATTGAGCTTTTTTTAATTATTAATTTATTTAAGTTAAATTGAAATATAAAATACATTACAGTTAAACCCAAACTGTAAGTTAATTGTGCTATGGTTGGATAAGGTATAAACATCCACAATGGTAACAATCTAGAGTTTCCTGTTCCATGCTTAAGACTACTATTAAAATCTACAGAGGAATAATTATCTGTCACTGGATTAAAAAAATTATAAAAAAAATTATTATTTAAATTTAAATATTCATATAATTCTCTTGGAAATATAATTATAAAGAAAAGTACAAAACTATTTAAGATTGTTATCCAAAAGTATTTGGTATTTAAAACAGAATAGATAACAAAAATATAAATAAGACCAGAGGATAAAAAAAACGAAAATTTATATTGTGTTGTACAAAATAAAAAAAAAATAATTAAAATTAAAAGATTTTTTTTATTTTTTTTATTTGATATGTAAAAAAAAGATAATATTAAACATATAAAGTTTATAGCAATTGGAAAAAGTTGTGGTTTTGAAGTAGTCGTCAAAAATAAAAAGACGGGAATTAATAAAATAGACAAACAAACATACTTTTTTTTATTTTTATCAATTTTTATTGATTCAAAATCAAAATTTAGAATTAATAAAACTATAAGAAATAAAGAAAAAAATTGCAAAATTTGTGAAAAATTTATTGCACCAATTGACAAACCGTATAAAAAAATTGCTTCTCCAAATCCTGATAGTTGGCTAGTTAACCAATATTCACTAAAAAATGTGTTATTAAATTTTAGTAAATAATATGGAACTGTAATATGGTAATCTAAACTATCCGGATCAGTAATTGGAGAGGTAGACAATAAAAAATACAAAAAAAGTAAGATATATATAATCTTTGTCTTTATTTCTTTTATTTTTATTAACCGATAAAGTTTTATCAAATAATAGGGTTTATAAAATCCAAAAAAAATAATTAAAATTGATAAGCTTGAAATTAATAATTCATTAGCTCCGAAATATAAAGAAATATAAAAAGTAATAAGTGCAAATGAATTTATAATCAAAAAAAAATATATCGCAAAACTTAAGATAAAATTATTTATATTTAAGTAATCTTTTATTTTTAAAATTTGAAAGCCTATGTTTGAAAATCCATTAATTAACAATAAAGATAGTATTATTGAATATATTGGAATTATATTTTCAATCATGTTTAAAGTTTAAATTATGAATTTAAAAAGATAATATTTTATTTTTACCTTAATTAAAAAAAGTTTATGATAAAAATGTCTTGAGATATTGCTATTGTTCTTAAATTTTGCAAAAATATAGATAAGCTCAGATAGTTCTCTTTTTTTGTTTTTTGACTCGTTTTTATTATGTAGCCTATAAGTACATAGATAAGAGTTAATAAAATAGAAATTTGCAAAATTACTGAGTCTAATAATTAAATCAAAATCTGATGAAATATGTAATTTTTTATCAAATGAATATGGAAGTTTTTTTATAGAATTTTTTTTTATCATAAGAGTTAGCCAGGAAGTAATTGGACTTCCATTAATATAGCTAACTATTATTTCTTTTTGACTATATTTTTTCTCAACTTTAAATTTGTTATCAACAAATTTTTTTCCACTTAAAATTCTATAATTTGATGAAACAACATCTAAATTTTTTAAAGATTGAAATAAAGATAATTGTTTTTCAATTTTATTGTTTTCCCATAAATCATCGACATCCAAGAAACATATATAATCTCCTTTAACTTTTAAAATAGATCTGTTTCTTATATCTCCCAAAGATAAAATTTTATCCGTTTCAAAATATCTTATTCTTTTATCATTATATTTTAAAATAATATTTTTTGATCTATCTGAGGAATAATTGTTATAGAAAATTAACTCCCAATTTTCGTGTGTTTGTTTTATCAAACTATCTACAGCCTCATTTAAAAATCTTTGACCATTATGACAAGTCATAATAATACTAACTAAGTTTTTTAATTTCATATATTTGATAAAATGAATATATATTGCTTAAATCATTATGAATAAAAATCAAATTCAAATATTTTATTTATATATAATTTTTTGTTTTATTTTTATTATAACAACTACCGAGTATTTAAGCTTGGAAGATATAATCTATACAGCTGGTCAAACTGATGCAATAAGTTACAGTGAAATTGCTAAATATGCGCCTGAACTACCCTACAAAAATGAAGTAATTATTCAACATGTTGCTCAAAGATTTTTAATACCCTACTTGGTAGGCAATATTTCAAAAATTTTTGAAATAGACTTTTTTATAATATTTAAGATTTTTACGATTTTTTTTATTTTTTTTTATTCTCTAATAATAACTTTTATATGTAAAAATTTAAAATTTAATTTGAATTTATCTATATTATTTTTTTCAATATTATTTTTTAATCCATATATTGTTCGTAATCACTTATTTCAGCCAGTTCAAGCACATGATATGTTATTTTTTTGTTTTGGCTTAATTTTTGGATATACAATTTTAAAAAGAAAATTTACTTTAAATATTTTTATAATCTTATTTTCTGTTT
>Ga0160423_10003885_pt1 | contig 12378 bp, 30 predicted proteins | sample CRUFie14St8metaG_FD_108191 | JGI IMG/M metagenome (GOLD analysis project Ga0160423, IMG submission 108191) | Marine microbial communities from the Costa Rica Dome - CRUD Field 142mm St8 metaG | ecosystem: Environmental > Aquatic > Marine > Oceanic > Photic zone | place: Costa Rica: the Eastern... | reverse complement strand
GTTAAGGTGTCAATACAAATTATTTACAACCATATGGTTCTCTAAGCGTCATCGTCATCATCTCCTGTTGGCGATTGCGGTTCTTTTTACGCTTATCTTTTTTACAACCATATGGTAGTCATTCATCATCATCATCTCCTGATTGAGGAATACGGTAGTTGTTGTATTCATCATTATACAACCATATGGTGTTAATGTAAATTTGTGGAATTGCCGCACATCGAAAAAGAGAGAATAAGAGGGTCGAAACCCCCCTATTCTCAAAACCCCTTACGGGTGGAACACTGAATTAAGCAAATTTAACTCAACCATCGTCATCATCTGAGGAATAACGCATTTCAAGCACCCCTTTGGTTATTCTTAGCCGCTTTGACTAATGCTTTTGTGATGTTTTCCAATGTTGCATCCCTTGGCATAGCGAAGGATGGATAGGTAGTCTTAGTTTCATGGATTTCCTTTGCCATGATGTTGATAACTTCCATTTCACTCCCTGTTATTACATATTGAGTCCTACTACCCTTAATCAAGGCTTGAAGTGCCTTAATTCTTCTTGGTGTTAGGTTATCCTTTGCCAATAGGCTTTGGACATCCTCAATGTCATCTTCATGGGCATCATTTGGTGGATTTGCGACCCATGCGTTTGCTCTTTCTCTCAATGCTTGTATTTCGTCTTCATTCATACTTACTTACCCCCTTTGGGCATACCTTTTTATCAAAACGAGTATATAAGGCGAGTCCACAAATTTACCTTACCATATGGTTCTAAACTAATAATTTGTAGAAGTAGTGTAACGATTAGAACCTTAGAAAAAGGGCGACTTTTTTGTTTCCGTGGAAAGTCGTAACCACGATAGCCCGAAAAGTCTAAGTTTCTGATTATCTAAAATCAAGGTTTTGGCAGAAACTGATTTGGTGGGCGGCTTTTTTATTATGGAGAAAGCCTAAACTCCTACATATTAAAGCGGATTGCTGATTATATCAACAATCATCGTCATCTCTTAGAGATAACTCGCAATCATCATCTAAATGTTTCCAATTCATTCGGAATCCTCCGTTGAATCTTCTTCATCCTCAGATGTATCGTTACCTGTATATGGTCTTAATACAGGGTCAGAAATATTCAAACCAAGCCATAGACCATTGTTATAGTCACGGGTTAGGGTTTGTTTCTGACTTGCTATCTTAGCCTTAACGAATGTTTCAACATTTGCATATGGGCCACCATCGGTTCCACCGTCTTTCTTTGAAGCCCTTGTAACTTCATAGTGTGCAAGACCCTGTGATTCAAGTGTTTCATAAAAGGCAGTATAAGCCATTTCAAATCCAGCCAATACAGTTTGTTGTGTTCCTTGAACTTCAGGAGGTAGTTGAGAACCACCGCCACGAACTTTAGGCCAACCTGCTAATTCTCTACCTGCATCTTGGATGTGTTGTTTGTTGATTTGTCTGCGAGTATCTCGCTTGTCACCACGGTTTAGATTCTTTTGAATATCTTCAACCATTTCTTCAACCATATCTTCATCCATACCTGCGTTAATAGAATTAGCCATGTGAGTTTCTACTTCACTTAGCCATGTTCTAACATCTGCTGTCCATGCGTTCCAATCTTCTTCATTCATGCTCTTATCTTTCGACATATTTTTTTTCTCCTACCCATTAAGGGCATGTCTATGTGTGTAGTTTAGTATATGAGGCACAATACAAATTATTGAACCATATGGTTGGAGTTGATAAACAACCGGAGGTCCCACCTGCTTTTCGAGGACCATATGGTTGCAGAGATATATTTCTGAAAAAAAATATCAAAAGTGGCATGTTCAGGTATATAAGGGTGTCGGGGGTATGCGGCCCTTTTATAGTAGAGGGCCAATATTGACCATGTTGGTGAACATTAAACACACAGTTTTCAGAAACAGTACTTACATGTGTAAATGCAACCAAAGTTTTCTTTGGTTCAATCAAGGAGATGTCCTAAAAATTGCTTATATTTTTTCTCCCTTGCAAACTAACATGCCTTGATTGCATTATCTTTTACATTTTGATAGGGTTTCCCATCGTGAGAAACTCATGAGAATCAGTTTGTAGAAGATAATGGCATTTATACTATACACTTTGTTAGTTATTCTCATATTCTCAATATTCTCATATATCTATATCTATATCTATATATTATCTCTTACATATTGTAGGACATATATATGTGTGTATGTAGAGGATGGGAATGAGAAACTTGAGAAAATGGGAATCTCTAACATTCTGACAAGGATAATATGTATTATCTATGGCAAATTGAGTTTCTCATGCAAAATGACCGTGAGAAACATGGGAATCTCTTACAAACTGTAGGAGATAATTAAAAAGATAGAAGTGATTAAAATGAAATGTGAAAAGATGTTTGGCAAACTAGGTTCAGGAATACCGTGGACAGAATGTGGTGGAGAATTAGAAATTAATAGATTTCACGATAGCACTGGAAGTGTTTTATTTTGTAAGACAGTTTGTAAAAAATGTAATGATAAGAGACAGGGGATTCTTTGGCAAAGGTGATTAAAATGGATTGGAAAAGTAAGATTAAGATGGTATGTGATGATATGGCAGATTTCCTAATTGAAAAGAATGAGTCATATGGAAATAGTGCATTTGAACCTGTTGGCATTTTCAGTCAAGGAGATGCTGAAGAAAATTTGAAAGTGCGAATTGACGATAAGTTGAACAGGCTAATCCAAGGTAAAGAATATGCAGGTGACGATACAGTAAAAGATTTGTGTGGTTATCTAATATTGTTAATGGTTTTAGGTGATGAAGAATGATTTTTGCACTATACTATAAGTTTATACAATGGCTCGTGTTTAAAGTTATTAGAGGCGAGTCATGATGGAATGGGTAGTGGCAATTCAAGACAAAGAAAATGGTTGGCAAATTGCCCAACACCTAAATATGATATTCCCGTACAAGAGTACGGCTGAGTGGTTTTGTATTTTAACCCAAATAAAATATGCAAAGGAGATGAAAAAAGATGAGAAATGAATATGCGGAAAAACTAGGATATAGAAGAGAGTTAGACCTACTGTTTGACTTTTACAATGTAGACCAATTGCAAACAATGATTGAGTTGTTTTATGATAATGTGTCTGCAACTCACGAGTTAGATGAAATTGTAAATGAATTAGTTGGCGACCTTGTAGAAAGTAATGTTAACCTAAAGGCGGATGTGGTAGAATGATTTGCATGGAGAGAGGATGTTTTAATTTAATTAAGCATGGTTTTAGAAAATGCAGGGCATGTCTACTTGGATTTACCCCATATGTTAGAATGGTGGATGAGGAAGAATGACTGAAGTTATCGAAGAAATACAGTTTCTTAAATGGGCTGAAGCAACTCATCCGGTATGGATAAACAACTTGAAAGAAGGCTACAAAAGACACATGGAGATGATTGAATGAAATGGAGAAATCGTAGACACATGTTTTCAGGAGATTTAACTATGGTTTTATGTTCCTGTAAGCAAGGATATTGGTCTTACGGAACAGGAAAAAAAGTCTTAAATAAATGCTGGAAAATGGTAGATTGTAGGTGTGGAGAATGAAAAAAGAATGGATTTGGATGATTAATAGTTGTAAACTTAAACCAAAAGGAAGAAAGATAGTTGGGGATGAAGAAGAATGAAAGAAGAATGGACAATTGTTGAAGAAGGAAAAGAGGACAAAGTTTTCATTATCGAAGTAGAAGAGGATGAGGAAGAATGAATATTTTTTATTTACACAAAGACGCAAAGATAGCAGGACAGATGCATTGTAACAAGCATGTGGTAAAGATGATTTTGGAGTATGGGCAAATTTTGTCTACTACTTACAGATTGAGACATCAGTACACAAAAGAAAATGGTATGATAAAGTTCATCCCACTATCAGATAAGTTTGACAATTTGTACAAGATGGCTTTTGTAAATCATCCTTCTACCATTTGGGCAAGGCAATCCCTTCAACATTACACATGGCTTTACGAATTATTCTGCACATTATGTGATGAATATACATATCGTTATGGTAAAACTCATGTGACTGATACAAAACTTAGAGGTATCTTAAAAGAGCCTCCACAGTTTATAGAGGACAATGGTTTTGTTGACCCGCCACAGTGTATGTTTGAAGAATACAAATGTGATGATACGGTACAAGCATATAGGAATTATTATCTTGGTGCGAAAAGAAGTTTTCTAGATTATACAAGAAGAGAAAAGCCGGAGTGGATATTATGATGGGCAATATAGAATATCTATTAAGAGAATACACCCTTGAAGAAGCGGCTTACCTTTTGCATGGTGCAAGAGGATATAGTTATCAGTGGTGGTTTGAAACATTACTTATGTTGGAGGCTGCAAAATATGAAGATTGAAGATATGTTGGAAGGAATACAGATAAAATTAGAGGAAAAATTATCTGGTGAAGATTATGCATTTTACTCAGGTTTGGAACTATTTTATCAACAAATAATTTGGCAAAACTCCAAAAAAGGTGAGCGAAATGGGAAGAATAAATAATGTAAAACAAGGGTTAAATTGTCACATTTGTCATAGTCCCGCAAGTAAAATTTTACGACTTGGACATCGCTCAGTTAAAGCAGTATATGATGAGGATGGAGTTTTAATTGAGGACTTATCATCCGGCTATGGGGAAGATTTCCCATATTGTAAATTTTGTTTTGAAGCAGTAAAGGAGGAAATATACAATGGCTAACACAAATTGTGATATTTGTGGCGGTTCTTTATTACACCCCGATGAAATAAAAGAGGGCGTACATGAAAGATGCTACAATGAATGGAAAAAGAAAAACTATTGAGGTGAAGGAAAATGGCAAAGGTTAGAGTTAGAGTTTGGGCTAAAAAGTGCTTGGAGGAAAATGGCCCCTCTACAACCGAAGAAATATGTGACTACATTACCCACAGGAGTACAGTTGGTGTAACAATGAGGTCTTTAGGTAGTGTATTAAATTCCACCACAGGAATAAAAAAATGTGGTCGAGTGCTTGTACGGTTCGCTGGCCGTTCATATTATGTAAATCAGTGGCAAATAATAAAAGGAGATGAAGAAAGATGAATATAGAAGAAATGGAACAAATGCTTAATAAGCAAGTTGAACTAGGAATAATTACTGAGGCGGAACGGCTACGGTTTTTGAAAAGAGCAAGTGGGGGAGTATATCTTACCGAGACAGATAAGGCTTTATTTGAGGTAGTAAATGAAACTTATATGCATTGGATTGATAATCTACACGCACTTGGAATTATTTCAGACAAGCGTATCGCAAGTACAAAAACAAAAACTCGAACTGCAATTGCACAAGCAATTTCAGCGGGAACAATGACAGAAAACGGAGAACTGACAGGAGAGGAAGAATAATGGTAAAAGTAACAATTTTGAACCAAACAGGACACACAGAACTAGAACTATCTGCTCAAGAAGCAATTGAACAGATTTATGACCACCCAACCCATTGGGCTTATATCAATGGTGAATTGGTGAGTCATGATGAAATCCAAAATATCAAGATGGAAGATATTGAAGATGTAGTACTAGCACAGGCTATCGTTGGAGGTAGTTTGTGAGGCAGGACTAAAGTTTCTGTCATAGTGGGTTTGGGGTCCCACTTTAATAAAAACCCCATTTTTTAATTGAGATGATGAAAATGTGGCAACTAGAATATATTAGAAAAGTTATGAAAGAACATGTAGAGGATAGAACCTTTTACTTATATTTACCGAGAATAAACGATATAACAAATGAAACCTTGAGAGAACTTGCAAGAATGGATAAAAGTTACGGACACCAAAATCAAAGATACTGGTATTCCCCAAGAGTGGATATTGATTATGAAAATTGCGATGATGTTATGGATTTACTCATACTTACATTTCATGCAGATGTACCGTGGGCAAAAACCCAAATGAGGGCAATAAATAAACAATTTAAAAATGAGTTATTCAAGCACTTATACATAGTAAGAAGAGAGAAATTTAAAAACTCGTACAGAAAAGGAGATATTAAAGATGTTTTGGTTCCTAAAATTCCTTAGACTTTTACCAAGAGGAATACTTGAATTTAGAAAGGAGTATAAGTTATCCAAAATGTGTCAGAAAATCGAAGAGAAACATGGTCCCATTGTAAGTGCCATGTATATGCACACTAAGATGGATGAAAACATACGACATGTTCTTATCCGTGACTTACTTCTTTGGGTTCAAAGTAATGGATATGTGGAACCTAATGAGGCGGCAAGTGAATGGTTTCTAAACGAATGTGAAAAGTTAGGTTACATTGAACCGTTAGAACCCGAAGAACCTGTTGATGATGAAGCGTGGAAAAAATGGGAATTACAAGAGTAATTAGATTCTTATGTCTATCCTGTAACAAAGAAGTAAAGGGTGGAGTATCTCGCTCGGATATGGTACAATGTAAATGTGGTAACATATTCATAGATAATCCCGACCAATTACTTGTGAAAGATTGGGATAAAGTAAGAGTTAGAAAAAATAAAAAATGGAGAGAGATTAATGAATTGTGATATAGCAGCAATATGGAAATTGATGAGTTATTCCGGAATAAAGTTACAAAATATTGAGCAAATGACCTACAATATGCAGGAAAATTGTGTGTATCTTTACGATGGTGAAAAATGGTCTAAGATATTAGTAGCGGTGGAGATAGCGTGATACAGGATATTTTTAGACCTATCTATGGTACACTAATGTTACAACCATTAACACTATGTTGGTGTTTATGGTCGAATGTAGATTATTGGTCCAATTTAGGACCATTTACCATATTTAGTACCATATACTTAATCCCAGTGTATATGGTTTATGAAAAATTATGGGAGTTTAAGGAGGAATTTGATGAATAGTCGAGTAAGATTAAGTGATGAAATAGAAGCATGTATAAAACAAAGGTGTATTTGTTCTAAAAAAGAAATACCACACTTTAAGAATCCCAATGCGGATAATGGTTGTACTAACCGAATGTGTAAAGGGTTTGTAAGATTAGATTGGGGATGTTGGAAAATTAAGATGGGTAGTAGACCAATTCAAAATGTAAATGAATTATGTGCAAATTGCGTAAAAATAGATAATGAGAAGGTGATTAAGAATGTGGAGAAATAACAGAAACTTAGAGTATAAAGATAGACCAAATGCCGGTGTTGGCAATAATAAAAATATGAAGAATATTGAATATATTCGAGAGGCCATTGGTTATCATGGTGGGGAAGCAAATACTCATCAGATTTATGATTGGATAAATGATAATACTAGAAACGGAATTGGTTCAAGACAATTGCCTCAAGTCTTAAAGAAGGGACCATTCATTAGCACAGGTCTAGTTAGAGTAAAAAATACGATAAGTGACAGTAGTTACGAAGTTAATTTGTGGAGGGTAAGGGATAACTCTTATTAAGAGTAGCCCGTTAGATTAAACCCTCTTGAAAAAGAGAAAATGGTGATTAAAATGAACAAAGAAAATAAAGAAATGAATCCGACAGAAATACTATCAGATATTACAGTGCATATGAAGTATGCAAAGTATGACCCTAGCCTAAATCGTAGGGAAACATGGGAAGAATTATGTATAAGAAATAGAAGCATGCATACAGAAAAATACCCAGAACTTACAGAAGAAATTGATAAAGTCTATGCAGATTTTGTATTTCCTAAAAAAGTGCTTCCATCAATGAGGTCAATGCAGTTTGCTGGCAAGCCAATTGATATTAGTCCTAATAGGATTTACAATTGTGCTTACATGCCAATTGATTCTATTGAGTGTTTTGGTGAGGCTATGTTTTTGCTACTTGGTGGTACAGGAGTTGGTTATTCTGTACAAAGACATCATGTAGAAAAGTTACCTGAAATTAGAAAGCCAAATCCTAAGAAAACACGAAGATTTTTGATAGCAGATTCTATTGAAGGTTGGGGAGATGCGGTAAAGATTTTGATGAAAGCATACTTTGGAGGAAATGTATCTACTCCTGTATTTGACTACACGGATATTAGACCAAAAGGTTCTCCGTTAATTACTTCAGGTGGTAAAAGTCCGGGGCCAGCCCCACTAAGAGAATGTTTAGTTAGAGTTGAAAACATGTTAAAAGAAAAAGAAGATGGTGTCCAACTAAGACCAATTGAAGTTCATGACATTATGTGTTATATTGCTGATGCAGTATTGGCTGGTGGTATTCGTAGGGCAGCATTAATTAGTTTATTCAGTGCTGACGACATGGAAATGATTACTTGTAAGTCGGGCAGTTGGTGGGAAAATAACCCACAAAGAGGAAGAGCAAATAATTCAGCAGTTTTAATTCGTAACAGGGTTACAAAAAGTTTCTTTAAGGAATTATGGGGAAGAATACATGCTTCGGGTAGTGGTGAACCGGGAATATATCTTTCAAATGATAAAGATTGGGGAACTAACCCATGTTGCGAGATTGCATTACGACCATATCAATTCTGTAACTTAACCGAAATTAATGTAAGCAGTATTGAAGATGAAAATGATTTTTACGATAGATGCAAAGCCGCTTCTTTCTTGGGTACATTACAAGCAGGATATACTGACTTCCATTATCTTAGAGAAATATGGAAAAAAACTACGGAAAAGGATGCTCTTTTGGGTGTAAGTATGACAGGAATTGCTAGTAATAAATTGTCAAGTTTTGACATAAATATGGACACACTTCTTGAGAATGGAACTGAAGTGATTGCAGATGAAAATAAAAGAGTTGCAGAAATAATCGGTGTTAATGTTGCAAGTAGACTTACTTGTGTAAAACCTGCTGGAACTACTAGTTTAACTCTAGGAACTTCTTCAGGTATTCACGCATGGCATTCTGAATATTATATCCGAAGAATTAGGGTAAATAAGAATGAGGCGATTTACGGTTATCTTCTAAATAATCACCCTAACTTGATTGAAGATGAATACTTTAGTCCACATGATACAGCAGTTATTTCTGTTCCTCAGAAAGCACCTGAGATTGGTACTACAAGGGAAAAGGAAAATGCATTTACATTACTTGAGAGAGTTAGAAAAGTATCTCGTAAGTGGGTTAGAAATGGACACAGGGATGGAATAAACACACACAATGTTTCTGCTACTGTTTCTATTAAAGAAGGAGAATGGTATTCAGTAGGAGAATGGATGTGGAATAATCGAGATTACTACAACGGTTTGTCTGTATTGCCTTATGATGGCGGTACTTACATGCAAGCACCCTTTGAAACAATTACTAAGGAAAAGTATGAAGAATTGGTGCAGGGTTTAGATAATATAGATTTAACGCAAGTTATCGAATTAGAAGATAACACAAACTTGCAGGGAGAATTAGCATGTGCTGGTGGTGCATGTGAAATCTGACCGATATATGCAATTAATTAATAGGTTAATGTCTGATGGTAAATGGCGTAATGCTGCTGAAATCGCTAGTGAGATAATTGACCTGCCTATACTAAGAGATGGTAAAGGAAAAACTGAAAGTAAAAGAAGACAAGGCAGAACCATGATACCAACAAAGGGCGCAATCCCGTGGTATTTTAAGGGAAACAAAAACTACGAAATGAGAAATGAGAAGGTGAAAGAATGGAGAATGAAGAAGAACATGTAGTATTCAGGGTTACTAGTCTAAAGGCTAATGGTTCTGTATGGACTAAGAATTTTGAAGATGAAGCAAAGATGATGGATGTCTTGCCTATATTAGTAGGTAAGTTTCCTCATGTAATAATTAGCAAGCAGACTTTGAAGCAAAGTCCTATCGAATATCTAACAAGTATGGGTGAGTGAAATGAGAGTAGAATATAGGTTAATAGATGAGTCGGATGCGATGCCAATTACAATTGAATATGGGGATAATTTAGTTCCCGTAATTACATTAAATATGCATCACAAACTATGGTTATCTTTAATGAGAACAGTTATTCCCGGAATGGCTGAAAGTTTGAGAAACAAATTATCTGAAGTTTGTGACTCAGTTCTTAAAGAAATGATAATGTGGGAGGTAGAAGAATGACACTAAGGCCTTATATGTATTCAATACACACAAGAGCAGGGCAGGTTAGAAATGGAGTAAATGTTATTTCAAATGCTGGACTGTTAAGTTGGAATAGTCGTGGTTATAGACAAACTGTTCCTCTATATAGAACTACTAGAGAACAAACAACTAACCAACTATTAACAGGTTCAAGAGCAGTTCTTAATGCTGGATTTAGAAATAGTGGAAATCTTGTTTGTATTAAATTTGAAAAAAGTGGTTGGTCTTTTTCAGTCTACAAAGATGGTGGATTTTGGGTCAACGGCTTTAAGAAACCTAAGAAAGATGTGGACTTAATTTTTGGATATATGGCAAGTAGACATAATAGAGATATTACCTATGATGAAGCAGAAGAAATGTTTTTGAATGTAATTTCAACTGATTTAGAAATTTCTCAAACATTTGTCAATAAACTATCGTACACTTTTTTTAATGATAAGGATGAAGAAGTTGAAACTTTATTGAACATTGAGCAAACGGGTAAAGAGCAGGTTTCAATTGAATTAAATGATGGACTTTGGGTTTCGATGGACTTTAAACCTTTCAAAAGTTTTATGAGAGCATGTGCTAAAAATAAAAACAAGTGGACAGGTATTTCTCCTGAAGAACTTTATTATGTTCAGACGAAAAATAAATTATCTAGTTCACAAGTAAAACTTGTACATGCATTTTTAGAACAGAATCGCAGGACTACACTAGTTGAGAAAAGGTCAATGCAGTTGATTGAAGATTTGGAGAAAAGATTTAGTGGTAGAATTAAAAATATTACTCTAAAGATTAGAACAAGAAATGGTTGGGATAGTGATGGAAGCGAAAATCTAGAATGGGAGGGACACCCTGCTATGTTTATTAAAGGTAAGCAATTAGATTGGTTAGTTTATTCTAGACAACATAGCCAGCACAGAAACGGTACACAAGATGTTACCACATATTGTCTAATTAGTAAAGAAAATTATACCTTTAACGAAACAGAATCACAGTATGTTAGTGAAAATGAAAACCTGCCAACTATGGCAAGGGTTAATTCAGATAAGGTATTCTTTTGGGGTCCTATTTGTATAGACCAAACAAATATAGATGTTTCATTAGGCGACCAGTATGCCGCAAGAGCATTAGCATTGTTAAATGATGAGGCTAGTATGAGAATGGTTTCTACACTTCGTAGTTATAGTAGTTACAAACCCCACATAAGGATTGATATAAATGGCCTGTCTGAATTGTCAATGCACTGATGTAAAGATGAATAAGGCATTACAGTTGTTTGTCTGTCAAAATTGTAACCTAATTCAAGTATCTAGAATATTTGAACATAGGCAAAATAATCCGGTAAGCAGGGAAATGATTGATTTAAATTTGTTATGTTCTGAGTTTAATATTGAGGTAGAAGATGATGTGAAGAAAATACTTCGCACTTCTTATGTACATTTATTGTACAGTAGATATACAATGCAAGAATTATCGGTAGCAGCATTGTATCTACACCAAAGATTAAACAAAGAACACCCAAATTTATTAAGGTATTGTAAGTTCTTCGGTCTTAGACAAAGAAGAGTAAAAAGAATAGTCAAAAGACTTGAAAGCCATTTTGAAGTAGACACAATGTACACACTTCAAGAAGCAGAAGATTTATGCGAAAAACAAAACTTTGATTGCTTCAACATAATTAAACAGATAGCAAATGTGATGACGCTTGATAAACACACAATTGCAGGATGTATTTATTACGGAACTGATTTATCGTTAGCGAAGGTTGCTAACTTTTTTAACATCAGTACCGAAACTGTTTATCGAGCAAATGGAAAAATAAAGGAGATGATAGAATGAAGAAAATAATGGTAATTGGTGCAGGTGGAATTGGAAGTTTTCTAATTCCTCTACTAAGTAAAGTTGGTAAAGATAGATATGCAGTAACTGTATATGACCCTGATATTGTTGAGGAAAAGAATCTAACATATCAAAACTTTAGAAAGACTGAAGTTGGAAATAATAAGGCTTTGTGCATGCAAAGAAGATATACTGTGGTAGGTTTGCCCTACAAGGTTTTATCCGGTCAGCAATTAGAAGGATATGACTTAGTTGTATGTTGTGCAGATAATTTAGATGTCCGAAGAACTATGTATAATTCTGATGTAAGATGGCTTGACTTGAGAGCGCAAGGTAGAAATGGTTTGCTTATTTCAAGTGATGAAGATTCTAAAATGTACCCAACATTAACAAGTGGGCCGGAAGGAAACTTTTCTTGTCAAGGCGACCATTGGGATAGAAGTTTAAGTGGGGTACATTTTACTCATGTAGCCGTAGCAGGTTATGG
>Ga0160423_10003883_pt1 | contig 12382 bp, 7 predicted proteins | sample CRUFie14St8metaG_FD_108191 | JGI IMG/M metagenome (GOLD analysis project Ga0160423, IMG submission 108191) | Marine microbial communities from the Costa Rica Dome - CRUD Field 142mm St8 metaG | ecosystem: Environmental > Aquatic > Marine > Oceanic > Photic zone | place: Costa Rica: the Eastern... | reverse complement strand
TTGTAAATGGAATTAGTCAAACTGCTCAATCTGCACATACATTTGTAGGTGCTGCTACTAATTGCCTCAAGCATTTACCACAATCTGCACATACATTTGTTAGAACAACTAATAACTCTGTAGTTGTATACACCACGGGACAAAGTTCACAATGTGCTAACGTTGCTTCTTCCATCAATACATCGATGGATCTATTTGAGGATATCTTAGATGGAACAGTTCTTGCAGGTTCCACAACAAGAACCAGTAATCCTCTATACGATACAGCAAATATTATTTCGTATCCAGATAACTTTGTTAGTGATGCAAATAATAATAGGTTAGCTATTCGTGGTGACTATGATGATTATCCAATCATTGAAGCATCTCCATATACACAGAACGCATCTGTTATCTCCTTCCTAGGTGGTGGCGGTGCTGAGGTTGACGGTGATAAGGTCAAGCAACCTAACTGCCCATTTCCTGGTCTTGAACTAGACGGAACTGCGTCCTTCCCGAACCAAGGTAAGTCGATGGTTGCATCGGCATTTACGATTGTCTCCTTTGGTGGTACTGGTTATAAAGTTATCAACGATGGTTACACCCAGTTGGTTTCTGTCTTCGTTATCTTCTGTGCTGACGGTGTTCTTGCTGAGTCTGGTGGTTATTGCTCTATCACGAACTCTGCTACAAACTTCGGTACATTTGCACTAAGAGGTGTAGGTTTCCGTAAGGATCCATATGAGTTTGATATTGCAACAATTTCTAATGTTTCTTCTACTCCTACTGGTAGAACCATCCTAACACTTAGTGGTCTTGGTAGAGAACCACTAGAGCACTATATTGTTAAAGTTGATGGATATAGAAATACAAATACAGATATTGAATACTTCATTGATGCAGTTGCTGGTGTTACTGTAGGTCCTCCTTTCTCTGCACAGTTAACTATCGATGATGGTACTGGCGGAGCTATGGATCTGACAGATTTAGCTACTGGTCAAGCAGTGTCCACTAGTGTTCTATCTGGTAAGACAGTCAATCTACACAGACCATCTATTGTTAACTCTTCTTCTCACACTTGGGAATTTGCAGGTTCTGGTACTAACTATCTTGCACTACCTGAGAACGGTGGTACTAAGATTGAAGCATATGAGCAAGTTTCCGAACAGTATGGTCGTGTATACGTCTCTGGTACTGACGAACTAGGAGACTTCAAGGTTGGTACATTTGCTAGAATTGAAAACAGAACTGGTAACATTACCTTTACTGGTACGGTTACAATTTCTGAAGTTGAATTCTTGAAGTTGAAAGGTGGTGACGTTGTTGTTACTGGTTTTGACGCATCCAACACATTAGGTGGTGCTAACTCCAGCAACTCAAAACTACCTACACAGAAAGCAGTTAGAGATTACATCACTAACAACTTAGGACCTTACATCAACAAACCATACTCTACTAACGCTGTTCCAAGAGCTCTGGTTGAACTTACTGATTCTGGTAAGATTTCAGTTGATCAAATTCCAGCACTTAGACCATTCAGTGTCTTTACTGTTGCAAACCAAGCAGAGAGAACTTCTCTAGAGGGAGCACTTGCTGGTGACATCGCGATCCAACAGGATACATCTACATCATTCATTCTAAACAATGACACTGATAGTTTGTTCCTTGGATTCAACCCAGATCCTACTCTTGCATTTACTATTGGTGACATCTTCACTGGTAGTTTAACTGGTGGTCGTATTCAAGCTACTGAGTACAGAAAAGGTGTTGTATATCAAATTAATATTAGTAACGGTGGTTCTGGATATACAGTTGCTCCTACAGTTACATTCTCTGGTGGTAATCCAGAAGCAGGTGCAGTTTCAGCAGCTGCTACTTGTACCATTGCAAACGGTCAGGTTGTTACTGTTACCATTATTGATTTTGGTGGATACAAAGGTGGTTATGGATACACCACTACTCCTACTGTAACATTTGCTGCCCCAGCTGGTGCTGGTACACAAGCACAAGGTAATGCTCTAATTGAGAGCAGACTATATGGTGATATTGTCAACAATATCAAGATTGAAGATACTGATACATTTGATGATAGCACATCACCTACTGCAAATACAGTTAATATTACTAGAGTTGTAAATACATCTTCTTTCGATGCTAACAACTGGGTATCTCTATCATCCAATCAAATTGCTGCTTCTGATATCACATCTGGTGTTATTGAAACAGACAGACTTGCAATTGGTGGAGCTGCAAACTCCTTCACATTCTTAAGAGGTGATTCTAATTTTGCACTAGCAATGCAATCACTTAAGGGTGCAGAAAGCAGATACTTTGCAAGACTAGCATCTCAGTGTACTACAGGATCATCTCAGATGATCTTCACTACAAACTCTGATGTTCTTATCGGTCACGAAGTCAAGAACACTGTAAGTGGTGTTCAAGCTAATACAAATATTACTGGAGTTATTACTGCTGCAGGTCTAACTACGATCTCTCTAAACAATCCAGTCAATGCAACTATTCCTTTAGGAACAATCATTGAGTTTGAGCGTGGTGCATCACCTCTAACATTTGAATCAACATTCACTCAAGGTGGATTTGTTGATGACGTTATTATTTCTAATCCTGGTTCTGGTTACACCAACGGTCAATACTTTGATCTTCCATTAACAGGTGGTACTGGTACTGGACTCAAGGTTAATATTGTTGTTGCTGGTAATGCAGTCACAGAACTTACTGTTACTGATGGTGGTACTGGATATAGTTCTGACTTTACTGTAACCTCTGCTCCTGGCGCTATTGGTGCTGGATCCTCTCTTGTCTTAGAAGCAAAAGTTTCTACCGTCAATAGACAGTATGCAAACGTAGCTATTGACGTTCAAAGAGTTACTGACCTTACGATTTCTGCTGACCTCTACGGTACAATTGGTGTTTCTAGATTTAAGAAATCTCAGTTTAATATCGGTCAAGCAGGTAACGGTTCTATCGAACTTAAGACTGGTGCAGATAGCGGACTTGATGCTGACTTACTAGACGGTGTACAAGGTTCATTCTATCTAAATGCCAGCAACATGAGTGCTGGTACTCTATCTTCTGATAGATTATCTGGATCTTACAACATCTCTATTTCTGGTACAGCAGGTAACACGATTCGTGTTCTTACAGGTACTAACAACCCATCATCTTCTCCTGCTCCAAACAACTTCAGTTCTGGTATTGTTGCTAACACTATCTTCAACAGTGCTAACCAACTAAGTGATGGTGGAACCAGAAACATGACCGTAACCTTCAGAAATGGTGGTTCTGGTTTCGATGCTGGATTTGGTGGTGTAAGACAACTTGCATTCACAGATAATGACAACATGTATCTCCGTGGATCTGGAACTGGTGTTTCTAGTTTCGGTACATGGGCAAAAGTCTGGACATCTCTAAACGATGGTTTAGATTCTGGATTAGATGCTGATAGACTTGACAATAGACAAGGAACTTGGTATCAAAATGCTCTCAATATTAATGAAGGAACTCTATCTGATAACAGACTTCCTAGATTTATTAGTGCAACTAACTTTAGAGATCAAGTAGCTGTTAAAGGATTCCTTGGTGATCCTAAGTTCAGAATTTATTTCTCTGGAATTATTCTTGATACATCTGCAACTGGAGTATTTGCTGCGGGTAATCCAATCAACTTGTATAACGCCAACGCACAAGCTGTTGGTAGTTTTGTTATCGATAGTGTTGTAACAAATGACGATACTTCAGATAACTTTAACGATTTTACAATTCTAATTGGTAGACTTAATTCTGGTAATTTTGTTGGTGCTCTCACCGCTGGTAGTGCATCTAACAGACAACCATTTGATGACTTTACTCTAGAAGATGGTAACACAGTAGATGTTGGTAAGATTGTCAACAACGCTGGATCAGGTGAACTAAAACTTGGAAGAACAGATGGTCAGTCATCTTCCCCTGCAATCCTCTTTAGATCTTCTCAGTTAGTACCTGGCACTCCAGATGATCACTTTACTGCTAAGTTTGAAGCTGCTGGTGGTAATGCTACAGCAGGTTCTGGTACATTAGCACTGACAGTTTTAAATGCTGATGCATTTACTATCAATGGTCAGAAAGCATGGAACGAAGGTAACATTCAATTTAGTAGTGCTAACCTTGGTAGCTATGCAGTACAACGTGATAGTGCTGGCAACTTCTCTGCTGGAACAATTACTGCAAACTTAACTGGTGCAGCATCACTTAACGTTCTCAAGACTGGCGACACCATGACTGGTTCGCTTGTCCTAACTGGTGCAGGTTCTAACCTCACTGTTAGTGGAACAACAACTGTTAATAATACAACAACTATCAACGCTGACCTTAACGTTGATAGCAATACATTGTTCGTTGATGCTTCTGAGAATAAGATTGGTATTGGTGAGACTGTATTTACTAACCGTGCTGGTCAATCATACGTTAAGTTGAGAATGAGAACTTCCAACTTTGATAGTTATGATGATAATCATCGTATTGATTTTGGTCAGTTCAATGGTAACTGGGTAGATGGTTCTGGTGGTGCTGATTCTCAGTTTGGTATGTCATTTAGTTATGACTCTAGTGTAAGAGGTGGTCTACTTTATGACCATAGAGGCAGTGAGAGAATGGCACTTTGGTCTTCTTATGGACGCCTTGCGTTCATGGTTGATCCTGGCAGAAGCGGTAACGAGGTTCCATTAACTGTTGGAACTGAGGCAATGACGATTGATTATACTGGCACAGTCGGTATCAACGTCACCAGTCCAAGTTCTAGCTTTAAGTTAGATGTTAACGGAGCATCTAGATTTAGAAACTATGTTACTCTTGACAGTGCAAATGATAACTCTGGCACTGGTATATACTTCTTAGGTTCTTCTAGTCAGAGAAACTTCAGAATTGGTAATCAGATCGGATATAGCGACGCATTTGAAATTACCGCATCCACTGCTGGTGGTGGACAATCTTGGAGTGGAACTCCTGCATTCTTAGTCAAGGGTGACAATAGAATTGCAATTAACACAAATACAACTTCTGGAACTGACCCAACTAACAACCAGAGCAGAAACTATAGATTGAATGTTGGTGGTGATGTTAACATCAACGGACAACTATTCCAGAACAACTCTGAATTCGTAACTTCTAGATGGACAGAAGCTTCTAACGGCAATGACATCTACAGATTGTCTAGAGTTGGTGTTAAGAAACAAGACCCATCATATGATTTACATGTTGCTGGATCTGTAAACATTGAAGGTCAAACCTTCAGTAACCAAGCAAACACCAGTGTTCTTTACGCTAACGGCGTAAGACAGTGGATCGACTCCTACGGTATCTTCAAAGCTAACAGTCAAGTTGTTGCTGAGAATATTACTGTTCCAAATGGAACAAATTGTGGTAGTTTTGGTCCTATTACTATAAATAACAATATTGTGATTACAGTTGCTGATGGCGGTAGCTGGAACATCGTCTAAATACTAACGGTAGGAGATCCTATTATCCATGGCATCAGAATTAAGAGTAGATCAACTTAAATATACCGCCGCAGGTAGTTCAACCAACCCCAACATTTCGTTGAATACGGATGGTTCATGTACCTTTGGTGGTAATATTGATATCGGCAATAACAATTTGCTTGTAAATGGTCAACCATTCTCAACCTTGCCCCCTCAATTTCCCGAAAGTGCTGGTGATCAAAGCACAGTTGGTGCCACTCTGAAATCAGATGGTGTCAATGCATACTGGGAAAATATCGTACCCTTTGCTGAGGGTTTCCAAATTACTAGAGGATATCCAGCTGCGGGTTATAGAGGTGGTGCTGCATGGAGAAATATCAACCGTTGCACACACGCTACGTTTAGTAACACCAATATTGGTGATAGACTAGATCAGTCTGATGCATATACGGCAGGTGCTCAAAACTCTGCTATGAGAGCATATGTTTACTGTACTCCAAACAACTGGAACGCAAATAGTAATTACGTTTCTACGTTTAGTATGGTTACTGAGTCTAACGCTGGTGCTGGAACTAGAATGTCTACTTCCAGAAACAGAACTTCTATTATGAAGAGAGACTTTAAATATGCATATGTTTGTGGAGACTCCAATGATAGTCCCGACCGTTTTGATTTAACTAATGACAGTGTACAAACTGTTGGTGGTTCTGGCGGTTCTGGTGGTAGTAACCCTGCATGTGGTTACGGAGAAACTAAAGGTTGGTATAAGCAAGGCGGTAACGGATATAGCTTTGACTGGGCAACTCAATCTTGGTCTGGATGGAGTTCTAATCCTGGCACAGATGGAACCAATAAAACTTGGAACTCTCGTCTAGGTTATTCTTATTGGAATACTGCAGGTGGTTATAGAACTAACTCTGCTATGTCTAGAAGAGATGATGTTACTGGTTCTAACTTAGGATCTGTTGGTAAACCAGGAACAACTGGTGAAGAAACATTCCACACTGGAATGACTCATGGATTTATGAACGGTATGTATGACGGTGGTCAGAATAATACTGGTGGTCAAGTGAACTTCTCCACACACTCATTTGGATGGAACGGCAGTCTCAACTCACAGGGAACACCTGGCAGAGCATCTGGTGCTGCTATTGAATACGGTACTTTAGCTTCAGGATATACAGGAATTTAAACATGTCTAAAAGATATTTCGTTGGTAGGGCACCCGACCTAACAAAATTAATTACATATCAACCAATCAACTCTATCCTTGATTGGTACATCTTCTCATTGGATTCTGAAGATATCAATGGAATTAACTCTTTATCTGACAGATATGTTGAGATGGATAAAGAGATGGCAATTTTTGGAATGAGAAGTATCGGTGATATTCGTTCTGTCATCAAAGTTCCTGCTGATGAATTGAAGACAGAAGCAGATTTTGATAATCTATCATATGCTGACATGGCACCTACTGGAGCAAAAGCAGCAGTTCCTGTCACACAAAAAAGATATGATACTATTCTAAGAACTATGAAGTTCTTGGCAAAATTAATTATCGAACAAACTTACGAACAAAGGTTCTTAGCTCTAGATGAAGGTGTTACTGCACTAGAGAAAAAAACTTGGGAATATCAAAATGATGATGTAGATAATGATAACGATTATATTATCAGAGAGTTATCAACAGCTAAAGGTGTTTCTCCATCTGACTTAAAAACAAAAATTAAAGAAAAAAGATCTGCTTACGATAGAAACGTAAAAGCACTTTATATTGATCAAGCAAAAATTAAAAAACAGTTCTCAGACTGCACTTCCATCAGGCAGATAAATAGATTATATGAGAACCACTTTGGTATTGCAATGCCTGAGTCACAAGCTAAGGAAGAAAATAAATTTACCGTCAATGACAAAGGTATCTATATTAGAGACGAAGTAGTTCCAGGTATTAAATTCTAGTCATTATTTTTGATTTATTATGAGTGTCACAACAGAAGAGATTAAGGAGATTGCCGTACGGGTGTCTCTTGGTATGTCTAAAAATCAAATTTTAGACTATGTAATTAAGTCACACGTTACTGCAGATAGACAACTAAAACAAGTTTTTCTTGAGATTGAAAATAGATCACACCAATACGAAAAGATGCTTCTTGATGAAAAGAAGGGGATCGTTCGTTTGCGTAAAGTTAGAGAAGAAGTAGAAAAGTTAAAAGCAGAAGGTGCTGAACAATATGATATTGATCTAGCAGAGATCGAAGTTGAGGATGCCATGTTAGACATGGAAATGTGGCATAGACGCAAAGGACAAGCACAATACGAACTTAACGTTTTTATTGATTATATCAAAGAAAAAGGTTATACTAAAGATCAACTGGAAGAAGCAGTTGAATGGAATGCTGAGAGAGAAAGAGAGTATTGGATTGCCAGACTTGGTAAACAAGCTGCTCTAGATATCATGGCAAATGGTAGAGTCGGTATTGGTAATATGGATTCTATTGCTATGATGAAACAAGAGGATCAAGTTGGTATTCTTGATGTTGCATCTCAGTATGCTTGTCTGATGAAAATTTCCATGGATAAGATTCAAGGAAAAACAGAAAAGTATTTCCAAGCATATGCTGAATCTCCTGATGTTCAGGTTCCTACATTCCATGGTGTAGAAGACAACCTTAATATTCCTCTTCTAGACAAAATTCGTGATGAACTCAATGCACAAAAAGCTCTTCAGTCTACCGATCAATCCGAAGAGCAATAAAGAATTTGTAGAGGAAATATTAGTTCCTTTTTTAAAAGAACATAATCATTTAATTTACGATTTGTATTTTACCTGTCGCATCCCTCCTTTTGATCAGGATGCGATGGGTGATGTTTTTGTGCAGGATCATAGATCATCTACCATAAATGCTTTATGGATTTCTGAACAGGTAGGCATTCCATTGTCTGCTACATTTAATAATATGTGGATTAGACCTGATCAGAAAAATTTAGATACTTGGATTGAAAATTTTAAACCACTTTATGATAAAGGTATTCGTATTGTAACCCTACCTCATACTACATGGGTAGCTACAGGACAGATTCAAAAAGAATTTCCAGAGTTGTTTATTAAAAACACAATTCTACGAGAAGTTACTAGAGCAAACGAAGTTGTTGGTGCAGCAAAAGCAGGATTTAATTACATCAATCTAGACAGAGATTTGATGCGTGACCGTGATGCTCTAAAGAGAATCAAAGATGCTAAAGATTATTGTGAGTCAATTGGTAAACCAGTAAAAATTTCATTGCTTGCTAATGAGAATTGCTGGGGTGGTTGTCCAATTATGCCAGAGCATTATCAATTTAATTGCACTAGAACTGAAGGTCCTCAATATTTCAATGATGAAATTAGTAGAGTATCTTGTTCTACGTGGGATGTAGTTGATGCATCTGCTTCTCTTAAGGCAGGTAATATCCCACCATGGCGTGAGGATTGGGAAGAGTTTGTTGATCTTGGTATTGATGTATTCAAGATGCATGGTCGCGAAAGCATGGTTCGTTTTAAAGAATCCATGGATATTATTTCTAGATGGAATAAAGGAGATGATCTTTTGTTCTCTCAGTTTGATCCTTACATGGAAGACTTAGGTTTAAAAGAAAGACCTATTGACTTGTGGCGTGATAAAATTAAAAACTGTAAGTTTGATTGTTGGGAATGTAATTACTGTGAAACTGTTGTAGATGCTCATCTCAAAAAACAAGACAGAGAAGTACATCCATACGCAACTAGATGTTTAGATGCTATCGATAAAGCTATTGTTGGTGAATCAAAGTTTGATCATGATATTCAAGGTCTTACTTCTGACAAGGTACGACACTTCCTCAACAATCTATGTTCTTACGAGGACACAAAGTATCTAGAAATTGGTGTGTTCAACGGCAGCACATTCTGTGCAGCAATTCAAGGTAATGATATTACTGCATATGCAGCAGATCATTGGCGTGATGTAGATATCTTGCCAATCAGAGAAGACATTGAATGGAAGGAAGAAGAAGGATCTATTGAAACTTTCATTGAAAATGTTAAATCTGTATGGACAGATAATAGTAACATTGCAATTTTAAATGGCGACATTCGTGAGGCAACTGAAGAGAACCTAGATAAGAAAGTAAACACTATTTTTTATGATGCAGATCATGACTTAAACACTCAAAAATCTTGTCTACAACATATCCTTCCATATGTGGAGGATGAATTTATTCTAGTTGTAGATGACGCAAACCTAGAAGATGTATATCCTTCTACAATTGAATTCATCAATGAAAATAATCTAGAAATTTTATATGAAAGAAGCATTCTTACCGAAGAAATTGAAGATGTAAATTCTTGGTGGAATGGTATTAATATATTTGTTATTAAAAAATGCATTTAACTGACGTTTTTCCTAAAGCTATTGGTAGAGAATTTTATCCAGATCGTGATGACTTAAAAAAACAAGTTATCAATATGATGCAGGATGAATCTATGGTAACCAATACAAGATGCACAAAGTTGCATCACTATGATAATACCTCTGGCAGATCATTCTTGCATAGAGAAGAGTTCAAAGAATTCAAGGAGTGGTGTGAATATCAATGTGCCACTTTTGTTGCTGATGATATGGGTTATCAACTACCAGAAAAAATGATTATTACCGATAGTTGGTTAAACTTATGTGATGAGGGTGGTCAACAATATCCACACTTTCATACGAATGCATATATCTCAGGAACATATTATCTTGCACATGAAGAAGGACATGCTCCTTTGTTTTTCAGACATCCAGATAGTGCATCACATTCATCTCATGCATCTATCTCACTGTTAGCAGATATGAATAAGCTTGGCAAATACAATTGTGATCTTATCATGCTTCCCAATGAAGGAGAACTAATGCTTTGGCCATCTAACCTTACACATGGTTATGCAGATAATAAAAAGGATGGCAGGATATCTATTTCTATGAACTTTATGCCGTCTCTAATCGTTGACGACAAGTATTCATATAGGGTTACGCCAACCTGATAAATACAGTATACACTATCATACGTGATAACAATGAGCATGGATCCAGCACAACTCAAAAAGAATTTTGAGGAACAAATCGCTACTACAGATACTCAAATCAGAGAACTAGAAGAAAATCTAGCTAAAGCAAAAGAATATAAAATTAAATTACAAGGTGGTCTAGAGACTATTGGACTGCTTTCTGGAGAAGAACCAGCACCTCCAGCACCCCCAGAAGAGGCACCAGCAGAATAATCCCTAAATATAAAAGAAGGGATTATTGTGTGTAATGGCATCTCCAAGTACAAGAGCTGAACTCATCACTTATTGTAAGAGGCAGCTTGGTGAGCCTGTCCTACAAGTCAACATTGACGATGAACAGGTCAACAACGTAATAGACGACACGTTTCAGTTCTTCCAAGAGAACTGCTACAACGGTATGGAGCGTGCTTACTTATACCACGAAATTAGTGCTGACGATAAAACAAGGTTTGCTGCTCAAACAACAACCACCGCAGCTTTATCATCAGAGTGGAAAGAGACAACCAACTTTATTCCAATTCCTGATCATGTAGTTGGTATCACTAAGGTATTTGGTCTTGTTAGTAATTCAATCCGTTCAAATCTTTTTGGTGTTGAGTATCAGTTATTCTTAAATGACTTATATGCATTTGGATCTCTTGATATCCTCAACTATTATATGAATAAACAATATCTAGAAACTCTGGATATGGTTCTGAATAATGGAGCATTCCAGCAATTCAGATATACACAGCGTCGTGATCGTCTGTACTTAGATCTAGACAAAGACTTCTTGAAAGAGGGAACTAACCTTCTTATTGAATGTCATCGTCTTATCGATCCTACAGATGCTACAGAAATGAACAATGATAGATTTGTTAAATTATATGCCACAGCTCTTATGAAGAGACAATGGGGTATGAATTTAATTAAGTATAACAATGTTCAACTACCTGGCGGTGTAACACTTAATGGTAGAGAAATCTACACAGACGCACTTGCAGAAATTGAGAAGATCGAATCTGAAGTTCTCAGTAAGTATGCAATCCCACCAATGGATATGATCGGATAAAATGCCTACCAGTCCCTATTTTCCAACTTACTACGCAGGTCACAGTGGCGAACAAGGTCTCGTTCAGGATCTTGTGGATGAGCAAATCAAACTGTTTGGTACAGATATTTACTATATCCCCAAGATAGTTCTACAAGACAGCACTCTGGATGAAGTTAGATACACCAAGTATCAAGAGCAATTCCAGATTGAAATGCTGTTGCAAAACGTCATGGGTTTTGGTGACAACGCTGAATTTATTTCTAAGTTTGGTTTGAGAATTACGGATGAGATTGTCTTCCGTGTATCTACTAGACGCTGGGATGAGGAGGTAGCTGAGCATAGTCCTAATCTTACCGTTACTAGTAGACCTAATGAGGGAGATTTATTGTACTTCCCATTAACACAAGACATCTACGAGATCAAGTTTGTTGGTAAAGAAGAACCATTCTTCCAGTTTGGTAAGATTCAATTCTATGCTATTACCGCTGAGATCTATGAAGTCGGTAGTGACGACTTTGATACTGGTGTTGCAGAGATCGATGCAGTTGAACAACTCTTTGATAATGCAATCAAACTAGTCATGGATCCTGGTGGTACAGGAGACTTCACTGTAGGCGAAGAGGTTGCTGGAGATGAGTTCTTAGCAAAAGCAACATCTGCTATTACAGGAGATGCTGTCTCAGGCATTACAATCACAGATGGTGGAGCACATTATAAAGTTGCTACACCACCATCAGTAACTATTTCTGGAGGAGGTGGTACAGGTGCAACAGCTACTGCAACGGTTAGCTCTAGCGGTATTGTCAATGGCATTACTATCACTAGCGG
>Ga0160423_10003882_pt1 | contig 12382 bp, 11 predicted proteins | sample CRUFie14St8metaG_FD_108191 | JGI IMG/M metagenome (GOLD analysis project Ga0160423, IMG submission 108191) | Marine microbial communities from the Costa Rica Dome - CRUD Field 142mm St8 metaG | ecosystem: Environmental > Aquatic > Marine > Oceanic > Photic zone | place: Costa Rica: the Eastern... | reverse complement strand
ATCCGTACAGCGTGTTGAACCCGTGGGCCTGCCATCGCTCGGCGAGGCGCTGGGCCTGCGCCGCGCGCACCAAGACGAGGCTGCTATCGTAGTGCGCAAAAAAAGTCTGCCTGACCTGCTCAACGGTCACCTGGCCGCGCATGAGCTGCTGCTGGCTCGTGAGCTGCAGCTTCATCCCAACCAGGCCGTTGACGTACGCCTCCGGGTTCTCGGCCATCGCATTGTACGCGGCGATCGTGTCCTCTTCGTCAATCTCGTCCCCCTTGTTGGAGATGGGGAACCCCATCATCTCTGCCAAGATCTCCATTCCCTCGGTGTGACCACGCTCACGGTACCACGCCTTGTAGTGCGGGAGGAAGCGCACAAAGACGTTGCGCTTCGCCACTAAGCCCTCGGGCGTCGTGGCGATGACGCTGCGTTGTCGGCCGCGAGTCTGCGCGTGCAGCACAAAGGCCTCGCAGAATCGTGGGTGGCCGCCCACGACGCTGCCGGAGATCCAGTGCCCCGAGATCAGCTGCTCGTCCGTGAGGTCGCGGTGCACGCGCGAGCTCGGCACAAAAAGGTAGGGCTCGTCCTCGTTCGCTGTGGGGTCCGTGTACACCACGTTGCCGCTCTCCGTGGTGTTTGCAACCACCGCGTGCGTGGTGGCAAACCACGCCGGCTCGCCCCAGTGCTCCAGGTCAACGGGCACTTTGTACAGCTTGAAGCCGCGCACGAGCGTTGCGCCCGGCGCTTTGAGCAGCGCGCACAGGTTGGTGTCCCATTCCATGGGATCGCCGGTGCCTGCGCGCATAATCCGCGGCGGTGGGTCGCTGCGTGCGCGCAGCTGCGGCAGCATCTTCGTCTTCAGCTTGCCATACGTCTTGGGGCTCATGCACTCCAACGGCCCCGTTTGCTTGAGCAGGTCGGGCAGGGGCGCCTCATTGCGCTGCAATCGCACCCGTGTGGCGTCGGGCATCCGGACCCGCAGCCCAGTTAAGCTGCTCGCACGTGTTACAAATAGCGCGTGCAGAAGTCCCGGTTGGCAAAGTGCGCAACCGCTTGTCAACGCCAGTGCTCGTGCGTGCGCATCAACCCCGATGTCACTTGTCATTTACCCCCGGCGCAAACGGCCCGTGGGCGGCACGCTCACGCTGCTGCACCTGAGCGACGACAACCTGCGTTTGCTCTTTGAGCTTGTTGAGCTACCGCTCGCGCTCAAGCTCACTTGCCGGGCATTGCGCAGCTTGGCACCCAAAGAGACCGAGACCAAGGTTGCGCACGCAGTCAAGGGCCTTCGGCTCATCGTGTGGGCGCACCAGTGCGGGCTCTTTGAGCACTTTACGGCGTCTGCAGTCGCCAAGATCGCAGCCACCGTCTGGCCCGGCGGCGACGAGACGATTGAGTACATTGACTCGCCTGGGTTGTTCCAACACAACTTGTATTCCCTTGAGCGCAAGGGAGACCTGTGCGCGGACGCTGCGGGCGCCGGCCTGATCCCGATGCTCGAGGCCCTGGATTACGAGCAGCACTACGAAAAGTTCAAGAACACACGTCCCCTGTGCATGGCGGCCAAGGCCGGCCACTTTGAGTGCGTCAAGTGGATGTTTGCGCTGGACAAAGAGCGGACCATCCTCAACTCCAGCGGCGATGTGCTCGACGCTGCGGCAACCACGGGCCAGCTCGAGATTGTGCGTTGGCTGGTGGATCGTATCACCTACCGCGGCGGGTCCGCGTGCGTCAACGCGGCGAAGGGCGGCCACGTTGCGGTGCTCGACTTTCTGATCAAGGACGGCTTCCCGTGGTCTCAAGACCTCTACCTCCAAGCCATGAACGTCCCTGGGACGGGCGTCCCACCCCTCGCCACGATCCAGTACGTGCTCACCAATGGATTGAAGTGGGCCCGCGAGGCGACGTGGGAAGAAGCTGTGACCCATGGGCAGATCGAGACTATCGAGTGGCTGGCGGCCAACGATCCGGACGGCGTGCTCTTTCACGGCGACTCTGGCGATGCACTCTGGTTTGCGGCCGGGCGCGGGTGCACTGCGATCTTGCGCTTGGCGTTAGAGCACGGCTACGCGCTGGAACCCGAGCTAGTTGATCGCGCCGCGCAGTGGGATCGCATGGAGACGCTCGAATGGCTGCACAACCAGGGCGTCATCGGCACCGAGGGGGCGCTGATCAACGCGACTGAGCGCGGCAACATTGAGATGCTCAGAACCCTGCACGCGCACGGAGGCTACGTGTTCCGCTCAAACCTGTACGAGGAGGCCGCCGCGTCCAACCAAGACGCATCGCTCGAGTGGCTGGAGTCGATCAACACCCCGCTCCCGCCGGAAGAGGAAGCGCGCCAGAACATGCTCGATTCCAGCCTCGAGCACGCCAACCTGCAAATGGCCGAGTGGATGCTGGCGCATGGGTGCGGAGAGCTGAAGCGCCAGCACCTGTTTGAAGCGGCGGACAACTACAACATTGAGCTGTTCGGCTGGCTCTTTGACAAGGGGTGCCCGTACGATCTGGACGCGCTCCGTCGCGTCTGCGTAACCGACCAGCTTGGAAGTAACGACCCGATAGGCGCCATGGTTGCCAAGCTCTGCGAGTGCAACGGGCAGCCAACGCCGTTTGCAACTTCTGACGCCGCCCAGTGCTCGTGAGTGTGCGCACCCGCCCATGGCAGCGAAGAAGGTGCGCTTTTCGGGCGACGAGGACCGCGCGCGCATCGCGATCGTCGCCAGCATGGAGCGCGTCAAGTGGGCCGAGGTGGTGGAAAGGCTCGTGGAGGAGGGATTTCCGGAGCGCACGACCAAGTCGGTGCGGAATCGACACCTGCGATGGCGGACGTTTGAGGAGGCTCGGCGGACCGGGGCCCTCGGCCGAGGCACGAATCGGTGCCGCACGTGTGGGTTGGACATGCGTGGACACGTGTGTGGAGGCGTGAACGGTCCTAACGCAGCAAACGTGCCAGAGTGTGTGGTGGTTGGGGGCTCAGACTAACGAGTGATAACTGCCATTTTAACTTCCCAAAGGAAGGGAGAGGCCCCAAAATGTCGCTCCGACGCGAGCCCCTTTACAATCCCGACTCGGTGTTTGTGCGCCCGCCGTCGCCCACGTCCGTTGCGCCAACGGGTGCAACCATCTCGGATCAGCTGGGGCTGCCGAATGCGGGCCCGGCCAAGCCGTATGTGCCCTTCAAGCCTCAGCACCCGACGCCGCAGCGGGTGGGCAACGTCGTCAACCAGGCCTTCCGCGGGTACGACGCGGAGGCGGTTGGCCCCGCGCTGCCCAACTGGCCCGCGCCCATGGCCGACACGGAGGGCATCATGAGCGACGCGTTGGCCAAGGCCAAGGCCAAGGCCAACGCGGCGGTCCTCAAGGGCAAGGAGCTGGCCGGCAAGGCCGCGGCAGCCAGCAAGGCCGCCGCCTCGGCGGCGGCGACAAAGACCAAGTCGGCGGCCAAGTCGGCCGCCGCGGCCGCGGGCGAGCGCCTGAGCCGCATGGGCGAGACCGACAGCGACGACTCTGACTGCGACTGCACCGAGAAGGAGAAGCCGCCGTGCTGCGACGAGGACAAGAAGTGAGGGGGTTCCGGTGCTCGTGTGTGCGCACATATATGCCCGAATTGTGGTTCCCGTCGATTGCCGAGTTGGAGGTCTACAACGAGCAGCGGCGTCGCGAGGAGCGCATCGATGGTCTCATCGACGCGTTTCTGACGCAGCTGCACCTCACCACCGAGCTTCCGCTCGCGGAGCTGTCCAGGCCGGCCAACGGTGGTGGGCCGGACCCTAAGACCGTTATCATCGCGTTGGATTAGGCATTTTCTTATAAACACTATGATCATCAATAGATTTTGACACACACCCACGCACATACTTGGACTAATTGATGGCCAACAGCGGCATGGAGATGGCTACTATGGGTTCTGTGCCAATGACCTCGTCCTCGTCCTCGACCACGGGTTGCGCAACCACGATATTTGTGTTGTTGTTCACGTTTGCAGAGCCTTGACCCGGCTGCGCCTCGTTTTCCTCTGAAAGCATGCCGCAGCACATGCCACACGTTAGCACGTACGGTATCCACGAGCAGCAGCCGGCGACGTTGGTGTCGTCGTCGATGCTCTTCTTGCGCGCACGCTTTTCGTCCGCCTTTGCATTCTCCTCGCTCACGTCGTCCAGAATGTTGCCGTGCTTCTTCTTCTTTCTCCGACAACATCGGTTACAACAGACGGTCGTATTTTCACAGAAGCACTTTACGCACTTCCCAAGCGGCACGTGGCACCCGCAGCCGAGGCAGCACAGCACGATGATGGTAATGACCACTAGCACCAGAAAGAGGTACGTGACCACCAGCGCGGGCGACACCATGCTTGGCGCCTACTACGCATTCTTTGCTAACACAGTTCCAACCCTAGGTTATGCGATCCACAATGCGAGCGGCACGCCGCTCCCACCACGCGGGCAGCGCAAACAGCTCGGAGAGGTCGGCGTCCACGTAGAGCACGCAGCCCGAAACCTTGTCGATGCCCTTGGCCAGCAGCTTGGCCTGTGTGTCCGCCTCCTGCCGGAACATGTGCAGGGTCACCGCCAGCTGCGCAAAGTGCCGGTTCACGTGCGTGTCCTTGGCCTTAGGGATCGGCGACTGCATGCACGTGCCCGCGCCTTTGGTGCGGTCGCCGCCAAACCCGGTTTTGAGCTCGACCAGCACCAATTCGTGGTTGCCTCGCGTGCACACCACATCCGCCGCCGTGCCGATGCCGCGCTGCCGGTCGATCACGACGCGCTGCGAGCCCACCGGCACCAGGTTGTGGTAGGCCAATGCGTTGAAGCACAAGCGCGTGAGCTTGAGCATCCTAGAGTGCTTGCGCATGAGCGCGGACGCGTTGGCTAGGCGCGAGACCTGCGCATCGACGGCGCGACCGCGTCGCAGCCCGCCATCCGCGCCGGCCCACGCACCGCCGCGCCAGCTGCCTGTGCTCGGTAGCGTTGCGGACGAGTAGAGGCGCTTGGCCAACAGCTTGGTAATACCGCGCAGCTTGGGTCCCATAGGTCGGTTGCTGTCAGTGCGCGCGCGGAAGCACGCAAACTTGCCGCTCTTGGCAAGCTTCCCCGGTGCGGTGCGCTTGAGCAGCGCGCGGACGCCCCTCACCATGGCGTTTGAAAGTTTTGACTCTCTAGCCCAAACATTGCACTGAGCGCTGGTTAGCGTGTCACTGTGAACTTTCTTCCTCTAACGCCATGGCTTTGGCTACGGACGCGCTGAACGAGTCGCTGTGCGCGCTGTCGCTCAATGATTCCACGAGCGACAGCTGCTGGAATGCCAGCTGGCCGATGGGCTCGTGCGCAATCCCCGCGGTAGCGGCGGGCTCGTGCGCGGCCGTTCCCAGATCGATGAGCTTGGCGCCCACGCCCACGCCGGAGTGGGCGTGGGCGTCGTCCACGTAGATGGGCTTCTCCGACAGCAACCGATTCTGCTCGGCGACGGGGTCCGCCAGCTTGGGCTCAAGGTCGGCGAGGTTGGCGGCCTCGAGGTCCTCGTCGTCGGTCGAGGTGGCGCTCTCGATCGGCTTGTAGTCTTTTGTGGAGGGCGCGTTGGGCTTCATTGCGCGCGCGTGCATGATGATTGCGCACTGTGCCGCCGCGAGCGGCAGCCACCAAAGCATGGCGCCGCTCACCCAGATGGAGGCCGACGCGCTGCGGAAGAAGACGATCGACGTGTTCGAGTAATTGCTCGTGCGCGTGCGTGTACTCGCGTACACCGTGACGCCGTAGAGCATGCCGAAGCAGAAGGCGCGCACGATGCGGTCGGCGGCCTCCCACAGGTCCACCGACTGGCACAGCGGGCCCACGAGCGCCACGGCGGGCGGGGGCATGAGGGCGATGACGCCGCAAGCCAGGAGGCACAAGATGAAGGGGCGGTCGGTATCCTCGAGCGGCGCGCGCGCGCGCAGAAACCCCGCGTAGACCTGGACGGCGACTGCGCTGTGGAAAACCACGTGCCGCCAGCTCGGCGCGTGCGACGCGTCCATGCTGCACGTGTGGACGAGCTGCTCGATCACGAGCGTGGCGAGGTAGAGCGGGATGCCCAGCTGCAGCGCGGCAAAGACGACGGTGATGCCGTGTGCCTTGCCCAGCCGGATGGGCACGCGCATCAGGAGGCCACCCGTGGCGCAGCAGAGCGCAAGCGTGCGCACCGCCGAGACGGCTCCGCTGAATGTGAGCCAGCACGAGAGCACGCTGACCACCGCGCACGCACAAATCGAGAAGACCGTCTGCGCGAGTGGCAGGTACAGCGACGCGTCGTTGAAATCCACCTGGTTGTCCTCGTAATCAAGAGCGGGCATGCGGCGCGCGATCCGCCGCGGAAATGCGCCTCGCATAAAGGCGCGACACTTGTTGGTTTTGAAAGGGTGCGGATTTGCCACGCACTAGCGTTGGGACCGCGCACCCCTCCAGCGGGCGGCGAAGATTGTCAAATTTGCAACTTGTGCAGAACGCACTGTGCACAGGCGACGGCGGTCGTCTGTGTACCGGCGTGTAGGCGCCAGAGCTCGTGCGTGCGCATGTCGTTCCAGTCCAAGACCGATCGGCGACGCGAGCTGGCTTCGTCGCCGCCGCTGACCATCCAAAAGGGGAGGTCCGCTGACAACCTCGACGCCATTCTGCTGAAGCAAAGCAGCCAGCACGCAGCCGAGCTGTGCTTTGGCTACTGCCGCCCCTTCCGTAACAACCCAAAATATTCCCTTAGCCCTACATTCAAACCTATTCGAGGTGGCTCGCAGCCGCGCTTGGCGCGCGATTGGAAGAGCGCCAGCCTCTCCCCATCGCCGCTGTCGCTCACAAAGGCCGCAAGCATGCCTGAGCTTTACGGGGATGGGCCGCCGTCGCCGCCGTTGCCCGCCGTCGCCGAGCGGGACGTGTGGGTGTGCCCCGGAGCCGGCGACGGCAAGGTCCACCGTCTGGTTTCCAATTCCGATGGTGGCTTGTCGTGTGTGTGCGGCATCGTCGCTCGCGGCGTCGACATGGTCAGCTTGGAGCGGGCCAAGAATTGCCACAAGGACAACGACCCGACCCAGGTTGGGGAGGTGCAAGCGCAGTCGATGGCGCACGCCGCGCCCTGGAGCGACGGCCCCGTCAGCAAGGAGGAGCGCACCCGGCGCGAGAACGCGCAACTCGGAGGCACGCGCGTCACGAATCCATGTGCCCGCAAGAATGACATGCAGCAGGCGCAGAGGGAGGTCGAGCGGCAGGCTCGGAAGGACGCGGAGGAACTTTGCCGCCCGGACGCGCCGGATCAGGGCCGCGGCCAGAAGCTCCTCGACGGTTTGGAGCTCGCCTTCAGGAAGATGCCCGCGCTGCGCGACGACATGCCGCGCGTCGCATCGCACATTCGTCTCGAGGCGATCCGCATCTACCAACTCTCGGTGCGCCACGAGCGCGTGTGCTGGTGCATGGCCGCGAGGCGGTGCACCTACGCGCTGTCCTCGCGCAACATGGTCGTCCTGACGCTGGGCATCATCGAGCTTGTCCTCTCGCAGCTCGTCGGCGTCGAAGAGGGCGACGGTCGCCTCGTCGAGGAGATCACGCAGGGAAACAACACGCGCAAGGACATCGAGCGCGCGCTCGCGCAGCTGTCCCAGGTGCAGGAGGACCAGAACGTGGGGAACCAAGCGCGCACGGAGCTGCTGAGCGCGGTGCACTTCATCTCCAAGTGGAAGCCGGGCGAGGAGCTGTTTGCCTGCACGCCGAGCGACTTTGGCATGTCGCACCCCAACTGGCTCCCCGACGCGCGGCGCAACTCGCCAGGCGAGTTTGGCAAGAGCGTGGCGTCCGACCCCGGCGACACGAGCGAGAAGCTGCGCGTCTCGCTGAAGGCGGTCGTCAAGATGATTCCCATGGACACCGCGACCAAGGAGGTCGCCTCCTACCAGCTGCAGGTGCCGGCGGTAATGCAGCGCGCAAATCTGGAGGGCCTGCCCCGTGACGTGGTGGCGACCGCCATCGTTGCGGCCTCGGCGCTCAAGCAGAAAAAGGACGACCCAACGCACGACCTGCGCCGGCACTGGTTCCGACCGCTGCACATCGCGATGTCGACGATCGACGACTTCATTTCGCGCCTCGGCGAGTGCATTGAACTTCCGCCCGAGCTCTCCGAGGCCGAAAAGGAGGCGGAGCAAGCGAGGGACCAGGTGTTCGGGATGGAGTGAGGCGCAACGCCCGGCCATCAAATTCCATTTTTGGTACGACAATTTCGACAATCGAAACTTTGCAACTGGTGGCATGTGGGAAGACCACGTGACCTGGGCTACCGCTAAGGTGGTGCTAAGTTTGTTTCCTAACCAGGAAGGTGTGTTTGTGGCGTTCATGGCGCTCATCCTCTTGCCGGACGACTGCAGCCCGCCAGAGACAGCGTCCAAGAAGAAGCGCAGCCGGGAGGGGGAGGTGGCCCAGGTGGTCAAATCGAACAGCGCGGCGTCGTTGTCGTCGCGAAGCTCATACCCGTCCACCAAAGGGTCGGGCCTTAGCACTGCGTCGTCTAAGAGCTCCTTTGCGCCGCTCAAGGCCGATCCGGAGGACGGGAAGCGAGTGCGCATAGCTATAGGCGGTGCATAGTGTGGTAAGGTGCATATTGTTGAGTGTCGTCTGTGCGCGTGTTGACAATTATTTATTGGCGGGCTTTTGCAACTTTTGGCCTATGTAGAAACGCTAACCACGCGACTTCCCGTCGCTGCGCTCGTGCGTGCGTCGCACCACGTGTCAGGGGGAGAAGCGCATGGAGCGGAAACGGCTGGAGATCCTTGATGACCAGTTCTGCGAGTTTGTGGCACGGATGGTGTGCCTCAAGCCCACGCTGTTCGTCGAATACAATTCGCGGATGCGCTCGCTGATCAAGAACGACCCGCCGACGTACGATGCGCAGAGCGCGTCGTGCCGCGCGTGCCAGGCCACGCTCCGCAACAGCGAACGCGGTCGTCTGCTCTGCGCCAAGTGCCGGGCGAGGCCATCGGTGCTCCAGGGATCGCCGCTCATCCACACAATGTACTGCAGCTCGCACCCCAGGTTTGCCCTCAACGCCGACATGGAGCAGATTGTGGCCCACATCTCGGCGATGCGTCACATCGCCGCAAAGGAGTGCGAGATGGCCGAGCACATGGCCCGCAGCTCGTGGCAAGCTTTCCAACAGAAGAACTCTGGCACGGGCGACCTGAATGTGCGCTTCAGCGAGAAGATGGTCAGAAGCAGCGGTGCGTACCATGCGCCCATCACGTCGTGCAACCCACGCTACGGCTCCGGGTCCTTTTACGAGTCGGAGGTTCGGCACGTGGCGGTGACGGTCGGCGGCCTGGGCAGCAAGCTGCACCCGCTGGTCAAGCAATCGGTGAATTATTGGCTTTACAATCTCGACTCGATGATCCGTCGACGCTTCGGCATCCCGCTTGTCAGCGAGCGGGGCTGCATGAACTCCGTGGGCGTGGTCATTGAGAAGTTTGCCAACCTGATCGCCGACCGCGTCGTGCGGATGGAGGAGCGCGACGTAAACCCGACCAAGTACATGTGTGCCCTCGCGTTCCAGCACGTGATCAAGTGCGAGAACGTGCGGTGCGAACACCACGCGGAAGCTCTTGCGAGCGCGGACATCCACAGCATGCGAGAGCTCGTGCGGATGGCACGTGAGCGGGAATTGCCCGTGGACTGCGGCCGGCTTGTCGTCACCCCCACGAGCAGGCTCATCGCCTTCTTGCGCAACCCGTGCCCCGAGCTGCTAAAGTTCCTGCCAGAGGTGGCGCAGCAGTACAATTTTGCGCAGCTTGCGACTGCGCTGGGCGAGTCCAGCCCGGCGGCCCGGTCGCAAAAGTTGGATCGGTGGCACGAGACGGTCAACACCGGTGCCTTGGTGGAGGTGCTCGAGGAGGCCATCAAGAGGACGCGCGAGTGGCGACCTGCCGACTTTTTGCCGTGCGTGCAATTCCACGAGACGCGGCGCCCTGGGCCCTTTCTGCCCCCAATGGGCTGGGAGGACAACCCGCTCATCTCGTGCTGGACGCTCGTAAGCAGCTCGACGCACGCGCACCGGCGTACGGGGTTGGACCCAACGGGGCTGCGCATCGTCCTCATGAGCTCGGCGCTGATGTGCATCAGCGCCGACCCGCGCTTCTTCCGCCCAGGCGTCGTGCGCTGCGACCTCGAGCACATGGGCGCGATGCTCACCAACCATCAAATTCTCTCAAACCACGCCTACAATGCGCTGACGGAGCAGCTACTGCCGTACATGGTTGGAGAGCCCTGGCGCGTTGCGCGCACCGAGATCACCAACTGGCAGGGCTCGCACATTGAGGACGATGTGCGGCAGGCGGGCGCTCTGCTCGGCGACTTCTCGGTGCAGGAGATTGTTCAGCGATACGGCCGGCCCGTAAAAAATAGTAGCGACGTGCAGCAGCTGCAGCGGCGCGACATACACACTGCGCTCGTCCGCTCGACGGCGGACAAGATGGTCTACAAGCCGCCGTCGCAGTACGAGGACTGGTTTCCGCTCGCAATCGACCTGCTGCTCCCAATCCTGGGCCAGCTGCGGCAGACGATGGGCATCGCAACCGCGGCGCCATCGAATTCGATCGGCGACATCCTACGCCTGCTGCCTGCCGTGCGCGACTGGGTGCCCGAGGAGGGCAAGCCATTGCGGCTAGGGCTGGTGGAGGTCAAGAACAAGCCCTCGGTCAAGGACCTGCTCAAGAAGCTGGAGGCGGAAAAGTCGCCGCTTGCCAGGCTACGGCGGATAAAATCGGTCAATGTGTGGGAATTGGACCCTGACGCACTTGCAAAGGTGTTAGGCAGATAACCCTGGTTGACTGGAATGTGTAGTAAGCAAAGAGATTGCCGTCACACGATGTCGGTCCGCCACGTCGACGAGTACGAGACCCACGACGCCGTGCAGCAGTTCCGGTCCGACATCGCCTCGGTGCGCTCGTCGGAGGCGGCGGTGCCGGATTTTGCGTCGCTGAATGAGGCGGAGAAGTCGGCGGCTACGATCGGCGTCGCGCCCGACGCGTGGAAGCCCATCGGCTGGCTCAACCAGGGTCACTACAGCGAGCTGCTGCGAAACAACGCGCTCGCCGGCCGCCTCACGCAGCAGATTGAGGCGTTCAAGCAGGTCGCAAGCGGCAACCAGTGAGTTGCTCGACCGGCCAGTGGCCGAAGCGCTGGCACCAAACTCGATGCGCACGGAACCGGGACGAGCGAGTGAGAGTAGAGTTGGCGGGTTTGGGCTGGGCAGAATCGTCTACCAATTAATTACCAATTAATTTGCCACTTGTAAACCCACCCTGACAACCAACGAGCACAGGTGGTTAGTGCGCACCAACGTCCGTAGGAGCCGGTTCCAGTGCTCGTGCGTGCGCATTCAACAGTTAGTGCGCGCTTGTCAGACGGCAAATGCCAACCGATGACCAAGCGCAAGACCCCACCAGCCACAGCTCCGACGAGAACGAAAACCAAAGCGAAAGCGGTGGCGACGGTCAAGAAGACCAAGACCAAACGACCCAAGCGGAAGTACAACCCGGCGAAGAATTGGGTGAGGAACCGGAAGAAGGTGGGGGAGAGTCGGGTACGTCTGTGAACCCCAACCGGCCCGACTACGACATCGAGGACGATGGCAACGGCGTCATCCAGAAGATCACCTTCCATCGCCGGAACCGCCAGCCCGTCGTCATGGTGCGCCCGGACCAGGACAATGACGCCCACCTGCTCTGGCGCCTGCTAGATGCGCAGCGTAAGGGGGCGCGCAGGAAGCGCGAGCTGGTGACCGCGATCAACAAGGCGCGCGACGTCCTGATGAGCGTGAGTGGGGGTTCGGTCCGCGCAACCAAGGTGGCGCGGATCAACGCCATGACGAACGACGTTTTGGCTCCCGAACCGCTCGAGTGGTGGACCAAGTCGCTGCCCAGGGAGTTGAAGAATGAGATTGAGGCCGACTTCTTCTTGCAGATCGAGGAGTCGGTGACCGACAAGCACGGCAACTGCTACATACCCGCGCGCACGCCCAATGCCAACGGCAGGATGCAGTGGCGCGGGTCGATGCTGGGCGGCAAGTTCCCACACGCCGTCGTCAGCGTCAAAAAGCCGGGCGATGGCGTCACGGATCGCACCAACGAGTTCATGTGCGCCACCTGCAACAACATCGAGCTCACCGTGCGGCTCAAGCGGTTTGTCGACAGCCGGCCCAAGGACTGCTCCGAATCGGTGCTCCTGGACAAGATCAACAGTGCGCACAACATGCACCAGCGCTCCCTGTGGGGCCTCCTCGAATCCAAGATGTACCTCTACTGCTACCTCGAATTCGAGGGCGACTCCGGGTCAGGCACGCCCGTTGGCGCGTACGCCTTTTCCAAGACGCCCGACAGCAACGGCGTCTT
>Ga0160423_10003881_pt1 | contig 12383 bp, 20 predicted proteins | sample CRUFie14St8metaG_FD_108191 | JGI IMG/M metagenome (GOLD analysis project Ga0160423, IMG submission 108191) | Marine microbial communities from the Costa Rica Dome - CRUD Field 142mm St8 metaG | ecosystem: Environmental > Aquatic > Marine > Oceanic > Photic zone | place: Costa Rica: the Eastern... | reverse complement strand
TGATTGTAAGAAAAGAAGCAAAACCATTGATTATCAATCCGAGTGAGAAGTTCATGAAGAAGCAAAAAGAGCGAATCATTGTTCACAAAGGCAAACTTATCAAGGGAACACTGGAAAAAGACTCATTCGGTGAAGGAGGTGCTTCCCTTGCTCCAGCATTCATTTACCATGAGGGATATGAAGCAGGGCAAGCCAAGTTAGTTGAATACATCGAGATGGTTACTCGACTAGGGTATGCAGCCCACAGAATTATTGGATTTACTATGGGGGTCGATGACGTGGGCTTCTCATATGCTCCTACGGGACCAGAAGTAAGAACCCCAATAGACAATTCAGTTGTCAGTTTTTACCGAGTAGAAGATAATCCAGAATACATAGCAGACCAGAAGATGTCAAACATGTATAATCAGTATGCTGAGGAAATCGAAAAGTGGTCGGCATCTTACAGAGACAAGACATATCTAGAATTAGCCACACAAGAAGAGCGAGTCGAAGCCATCCTTGACCCAGCAGGATTTATTGAAGAGAAAATCGTCAACCTTGCAACAGAGTATGAAGATAGAATCTTGGGAATCATCGAAGACCTACAAGGCTCAGGTAACTCAATGCAGATTGCAGTTCGCTCTAAGGCCAGAGGTAAAGACCAAAACGTGCGACAAATGGGAGGTTCGTTCGGTATTGTTCTTGTCGGAGGTAACAGAATTGTTCACGGTATCAACCCCTACAGAGCACTTGCACACTATTCTGGAGGCTATTCGGTTAGTGGAAGTTATGAAGAGGCAGCGAATAAGGACTTTGAGCCCACCTACAAGGAAAACAAAAAGGAAATCTCTGCTGCTGCAACAGGGTTCGTTAAGTCTGGATATGCTAAGGGTATGGGACCGCTAGAGTTTTGGCAAACATCTACTGCTGGCCGTCGCTCTGCTGTTGAATCGGGTCAAGGTAACATATCTAAATCGGGATATCTTGAGAGAAAGATGATTAAGGCATTAGAGCCTATGGTCGTTAATGAAAAGAAACAGGTAGTAAACGTAAGAACAGGTAGAATCATCAATCCGTTAGTAGGTGATGATGGACTCGCTCCTTACCATATCAGAGGAAGCCACAAAGACACCAACAAAGACGGTCATATTCTGACGCTTCAACCAATGCTCTTCGAGTTCGAGTGCAAACATGGAAAGCCACTAGAAACCGCTCACATAGAGGAGTATCCAATTCATGCTTGCTCAGAGTGTAAAGGACCGATTAAAGCAGATATTTTTCGAGATGAGATAAACAAGACTACTGGATTCAAGCCGTCAAAGAAAACGATTGCAGAACTACTAATGAAAATTAAAGACCGAGATATCCCTGCTGCAACTCTGCGAAAGATGGCCAAGAAACTATGTGAATTCCATCAAGACTCTATCTGTCGCACAGGAGAAGCCATAGGAGCAACAGCCGGTGGTTGTCTAGGTGAACCTGCCACACAAGCAGCACTAAGAACCTTCCACTTCGCAGGAAAGATGTCTTTCCAAGGGTCTGTGGACCGACTAGAACAAATGCTTGAGTCTCACATCGAGGCAAACACGAACATTAAGAATCCTCAAACAAAGGTATTGCTAAGTGAGCAAGCAAATAGTGAAACTATGGCGAATAAATTGGCAACAGTATGTCGAAGTGTTATGATGGATGACGTAGTTGACTTGATTAGAATCAATCCAGAAGAAATGACAATTAGTATAGATTTTAACAATAGTAAACTAAGTGCACTGAAGTTAAACAAGGCATCTGGGGTTATTGTAAAACAAATCAAGAAGGCCCTAAGCGCAGCAAGCGTGCAGTATTCATTTGTAAGCCAAACTCTAGACTTAGGGCGACCCTTCGTAATCAAACTAAACGATGACCCAAGAAACATAACCAATGTTTACGGGCAGCCTCGCACGATTGGACCAGATAAGACGGTTCTCCTTTTAGCCAAAGAGTCGGTTTTGTCCGCCAAAGTTTCGGGAATTACGAGCGCGCGTCTTGTAAAAGTCGAAGAAATTGACGGTAGATACGGACTAGACATCAGAGATGCCTCTAATGAGTCAATCAACGCAGTGGTAAATCAGTTAGGAGAATATTTAGACTTGCAAACCATCACCACCAACAACTTAGGATGGATTTACAAGAACTTCGGACTCGAAGCATTCCAACACCAGTTTGTTCAAGAACTAGACTTCCAGATGAACGGTGATGGTGGCGTAGGAGAATACGATGTTCGCTATATTCGTATGATTGCTGACGTAATAGGAGAAGAGGGCATTCCACTAAGTTTGGGTCCGAAGGCTTCGGAAGGTCTAGGTTCGGGTGGTAACTATTCAGTTCTTTCAGCAGCATCAACAGAAGGTGCTCCTAATGCCATCATGGGTGGTGCGCTGATGGGCAACTTAGACCAACTTGAAGGGCCAGCAGAAGCAATTGTAGCAGGGTCTATTCCTGCTATCGGAGACTACGCGCCCACATTTTAATGAAAGTGTCCGTGAAGATAGCCTTGGCTACATCATAGCACTCTCGTAGTATCTCTGGCTCAATACACTTAGCAAACAACTCAATCATTGGTTCTAGCACATATGGGTCTTTCCCTTTCTTAATCTCCTTAAAATCTGCACGAAGTGCATTTACAAGCGATTTAATCGTCGACTCTCTATTCCAGCGATACATACAGACAGCACAGGTATTGTCAATGTAAACACCGCCCGCGTGCAACACATCTGGTTTCCACTCGATGTATCTACAATGACCACATTGACCACAGCGAGTCCACTGGGACTGCATAGGGAGATAGTTCATTGAAAGTCCTCAATGGACAGAGTCTTTCCATAGAACTTACTCTTTGGTCGCAACATATCGTTGCTGAGACCGATACCTGCAAGAATATGGTCTAATTTACCTATGATATTCTTCTCAATGATAGTATCTAAGTCAATAGTATAGTCTTCTACTTGTGATAGGTCATGGAATCCAATATACCCACCTTCTGGAATCCAAGTCGGGCCGTCCTTGACAAAGAGATAACTGAACGAGTCCCCTCTGTCCATCTTAGGAAAGGTGTCGTTGGCAAGAACGATGTTATGCCATGCAGCACCTTTTTGGTTTCCACTAAGAGCAGTATAAGACTGGTCACTTTCATCTCTAGCGTCAGGTCGTGCACTCTTGTTTGTTGCTGCTTTACCGTAATGGTAAGCAGTAGCATCCACTTCCTCATACTTCTTAACCATCTTTGGTTTGCCATTCTTCTTGTAAATGATATTGCCTTCGTCATCTTTCGCTGACTCCATCATATCATTACCGTCATCGTCTAAAACAGGCACTCGAACCATGTTAGGAAGAGATTTCATGACCTCTCGGCTAGGTAGCCACTTACCGAGACGCCCGCGAGAAACGAGGTCTTCTGTTGGAATCTCCCCGCTTCTAACACGGTCTACTAAATCCTGTAAGTGAGCAAGCACTTCGTCTGGCGTAGCCTCGTTCCAAATCATCTTGATTGAGTCTAACTGAACAGTCTTGCCAACCTTAGAAGTGTTCGTAGCCTTAGCAGCCAAGCCCTGCATCTTAATGCGGGAATCAACAGGTCTGCTAGCAATATCGAAAGGAGTCTCGCCTGTCCCCGGTTGCCACACGATACGTCCAGCGTATTTGTTTCTGCGAGGAAGGTAAAATCTGTCCATAATCATCTCTGGCTCAACGACCAAAGCATCGGACTTGACCTCTTCTTGGCATATCTTGGTCAGAATCTTTCCAAGTTCCTCTGCTTCCTCTGCACATTGTTCTATAGACTTATCATCTCCTAACTTAACGAAGATAGAGTCAGTGTGTCCGTAGATAACCTCGTAGCCGAGTTTTTCGCTTTCTTCTTGAATACGAAGCAAAGCAGTGCGACCACCGTAAGTGATTGTCTTAGCGATGTCTAAGTCACCCCAAGCATAGCCCTTGCGACCAAATCCCATCAAACCATAGAAGGTCGCGCGTAGGCGCTTTACGGTCTTCTGGGCATCGTCCCACTTACGGTAGTTATCGGAGCCTTTGCCTTCGGTGTTGGCTGCTTCTTGTCGCAAATCTTTGTAATGGTCTCTTAGGACGTCTAACTCTTTGACACATTTAGGAAGAACACCTTCGGGGCTGCGTCTGAATCGGCAACCATCACCAATGATGTCATCGTCTCTTTCTTCGCCAGCCTTAACCTTCGTTTCCCAACTAGTGTTGTAAGCAACCATCACTGACGGGTATAGCCCAGCGAAGTCAAGGATGCAGACATTCTTGTGAAGTCCGATGGTTCCCATCTCTTCTGGGTCCATGATGATAGCACCCTTAAGTTCCTCGTCAAAAGTTTCTTGCCATCCAGTCTTTTGAATAAAGTCTGCATTACGCATGAAATAAACACGGGCATAACTGGAGCCGCTAAAGGTGGAGTTGTATTGACACTTAGCCAACTCCTGTAGGTTTTGCTGACCTCTAACAAGATTGTATTTCTCGTCAATGTCCACCATCAACTCAACGTCACGATAGTTGTAGTAGAGGTAGTCGTCTAACCACTGGTCATAGTTTGGGTCATGGAATTCTGGTTTGAAAGGAATAAGTTCACCGTTTTCATCTAACACATGCTCACCATTCTCATCTCTCACATACGCCTTACCGACACCAAACAGGTTTTCACCTACTACGCCCAAGCCATTGCCGGGGAGTTTGCTTGAAGTGCTGTCCATGTATACTCGCTCAAACAACTTATCGAGAGAAATCGTGAGTCTGCCGATAAACGGCTGTGCTTTCACTCGGTATTGATGCCCCTTGAATCTAGGAACATTAGCGTGCTGATACTGCCCAAGAGCAGGAGGAGACAGTCTATGCGCTCCTATGCCGTTAGACTCAAGGCGATAGTAAAGAGTCGGCCAATCGTAAAACGCCCCACCCCAAGCAAGCATAACATCGGGGTCAATCTCTTCGACCCACTCAACAAAGTCCAATAGTAGAGCCTTCTCATCATTGAAATAGCGAACAATAACTTGGTTGCCATCAAAGGTGTGCACCTTTGTTTCTTCTCTAAGGTTGAAGTGTTGCACCCATTGGATTCTTTGCTTGCTAAACGAATCGTAAACGCCTATCATGTTGATTTCTTGAAAGTCTCTTGGATTGTTAGGGTGGAGGCAGTGCTTTGGCCCAGCATCTGTTGCTCTAAACTGCAAAGCCTCCAAGTCAATAAACAACTTACGCATTTCGTAAGGCTTGATTTCTTCTACTCGGTCAACTAAGAATCTATCTTCGTAGGGAACATCTGCTTCAAATGTTGGCTTAACTCGGTCTTTGAATCTTCTAAGCATCCAAGATTGGTTCATAATCACTTTCTTGAGTGGTCTACCATCGGAGGTTTGCTTATCGGTATCTTCAATACGGTTGACCATCCACTTCGTAGTTTTGTGCTCCGTGAGTAAGTCGGGGAGGGTTCTGCTCGATGCACCATCTCTTGCAGAAACTAACAGACTATCGTTGCTTACTACATAACAGTATGCCTCGTAGTCTTCGATAACCTTTTGCTTACGAACCCATTGCCCGTCTTCTTCCTCGCGCCAGCGCATGGATAGTAAGTTAGAATCAGACATCTTTCCTCTAAAGTCCAGTTCGTATAGTGTATTGACAATCATTCTTTCACCTCGGCTTTCTTTACTCCGGCAATCTCGTAATAGGTGCATTGTCGTGCCTTACAACAGATTGCTCCTTCTTCTGAAAAGTTAAGGCGATAGCCTTTAGTGTCTTCGCCTTTGGGCTTATCTGCACTACAAGTAGGGCATTTAGCGCTAAACCAAATAACACCCTCGTTGTTGCACTTAAATTGAACATTTTCCAAGCCCGCTCTCCAAGCATTAAACTCGAAGCCAATGGCTTTCATTTGCTTAGCCGTCTTTGCTAGTTTAAGCACCGTAGAGTAAGGAATAATCCCCGTATTGTGGTAGGTCAGCAAATCTTTCAGCGTGTTTAGTCTTTCTTCACTTCGGAACTTAACAAATCCACCCTCTATATCTTGATTGACAAGAGTAAATCTGGAGTCCTGCCCCAGTCCTTTAGAGAGTTCTAGAAACTCATCAAGTCGCATCTTCGGCACTTTCATTCTCATGGAATGATTCCTGTCGGTCTTACCTTATGAAAGGTTCGTTTCACCGTGGACATCCTGCTGATTCTTGGGCCAAAAATACCGATTCATCTGTGAGTTTCTAACCACATCGAAGCCATTCTTTTTCATCCAAAAGGCGAGTTCTCGGGACGACTTAATGCCAACGAAAGACTTACCCTCAACGACACGACCAACTATGTAGTTAAACGCACCCTCTGCGGTAAGACCATCGTCTAAGAAAGGGTGCTCTAGTAGCATGTTCAATACTACTGATGTTTGTGTCGTCTCCATTTACAACCACCATTAGATGATTACTCGTCTTTGGTGTCTTTGGGCTTCTTAACTGCGGCAGAAACAGCGTTGATTCCGCCACCAACTGTCTTTCCTACAGGAGTGACCACAGTATCCACTGCCGAAGCAGCCGTGTTCTTTACCTTAGCAAACAAGTTGCCCTTTGTGCTGACTTCATCTGCTTCGATGTTCTTGAGAGCGTCTGGGATTTCGTCTTTCAGCAGTTCTTTGAGAATAATCCATGCTTGTGCTCGGGTAACTGGAGGATGACCTCCAGCAGACAGAATCTTCGCAACAAAACCAAGCAACGTGTCGTAGCCATTCTTAGCCAAGTGAACTCGGACCTCATTTACCCACGCATCCTCAATGAGAATGGTGTTATCAACCATCTTTCTAACAAATCCAACCTGCTTGCCTTCGTAAGTGTAATACTTCGCCATGGTAAAGTCTACGTTTCAGTCGGTATTTAACAATCACTCAACAGAACCCAAGCGATTCGACTTCACTGTAGTGGTCGAAAAGAACGAGCACAGTGTAGCAGCCTTGATTTCACTGACCACAACCATGTGGCGATGACACTCTATCGCATCTCGCTCTCCGAAGAGGTGAATGAGTAGTTCTGCGTTCTTTGGATACTCTTCTTTGAACTGCTTCCAAGAAGCATATCTTGCAGACCCTTCTCTATATTCAGTGGGAACATCATCGAAGTCCCGTGGATAATATGGGCTAGGGTCGTTGGGAGGTCTAATTCGAGGAAAAGGATTTTCTCCCCACCCGTTAGGGTGATAAGTAAAAAACTGTGCTCTTCTCTTCTTATCGAGACTCACGCCAAATCCTCCTTACCAACGGCGGCCACATCATCGACCACCTTAGCGAAGTTGATAAGGGTCTTTCCTATTCTTCTCGCTTCTTTAGCAGTTAATCGTTGAGATATACGAGTCTTTCCTGCCACCAGACCTATACTAACGGTAGCATACATCGGAATCGGACCTCTGTCTACAACACAGGGTTCACATTCACAGTCGTCGAAATCTATTGCGATAAAGCAATCCGCTTCTTCATCATAGTGAGCAACGGATGCAAAAACTGGGTCGATTATCAAATGCCCTGCTTCGTGCTTCAACACAACTCCCCCAAAGCAACAGGCTTTCCAAACTTGACCACAAGGGGTGAAGGTAAAGAAATCATCAACTCGGGTATTTGTGTTGAGCGCAACTGTATAGTCATCTCCTCGCCTCTTTCTTCAATTGTAAAGAGGTATTCAGTGAGGTCAAGCATTACAGGCATGACAGTGACTTTAACACCGTCTTCTTGGTATTCAAATGTGCTCTCAACCTCAAGATATTCGCCAGAGATAAGAGTCTCTGCGAGGGTTGCGAGTGCATTTAGTTCAGCCTCAATATGGCCTGCCATCGGAGATTGCACAGGTAAAGCCAAGTATGCGGGGTTAATGAGACTTTTCCTTAATAGTTTAGGACAAAATCAACCTGCTTTAGTCCATCTCCGAGGTATTCTTGAACTACTTCATGCACTAACTTAGGGTCTATCCTATCACTATCGTAAAAGCCTATAGCGGGGAAGGCTATACTATATGTATGGTGTAAGTCTAATTCTCTCATCTGTCTTAATCCCCTAATGATTGAGTGTAAGTCAAACTTACGTCGGATATCGCCCCGAGCAATAAGCCAGACAATTACGGCGTTATCTATGCGCTCGGATATGAGTATATCTCCTAATTTCAGTTTTCCATCACTTTCTATGTCCTTGAAATGAGAGTAAGCGAGTGGGTATTGGTAAAGACAAGTCTCGTGAAGCGTTGGGTGTAGTGTGAGAGGCTTCTGCATCGTTCTAGCGTGCATAGGGATAACAATGAGGTCTGCTCCAGTTGTAGCGAGAGAGTGAACTCGGTCAATCTTTACGGACATAAGAGCCCTCCACAACTGCTGCGGCAAATTGTCTCTTCGGGTCGCCATAGACGTTGATGACGTTTCCAAGCGAAGGTGCATACTCATTACAAAACTGGTCTATCTCTTTGACAGACAAGTTAGATACGAATATCTTGAAACGATTAGGTTTTTGGCTAATTGACATAGTTTTGATGCCATAACAGCAAGCAAGGTCGGATAACCACTTACGGTCTTTGCCTTTGATACTGCTAACATCGTAGACTCTCGTTCCCAACATAGGTATTTGACCATAAGTAAGAACCCTCTTATGTAATTCTTTAAGGTATTCTATCGGGTTATCATGAAATTGCTCAAAGAACTCCATGCGGAACGCTAAGAACCCCTCTCTATCAACGTAAGGACACTGTTCGTGATATGCAGAAAGTAAGCAGTGGTCGGCTGCAGCGATGTAGTTAAGGCGTTTGTTGCGCTCAACTCCTAACCTATTGCAGATTTGACCAATTGAGGACGCCTCCCAATACTGCTTAGGAGGCATATCGTAGCCAGCATCACCCTCTTGGTGATGGTCTACGAGGTCTATACCCAGCGAATACAACTCACTTTTTGAGTAGCCAACAGGTCTGCACTCAACCCAAACGTCTGTGGGTATAGGGTGAGGATACGTTGCATCGTAAGCCTCCGAGCGATTGACTCTTATTCCACCTATCTTAGCATACTCCACCGAATAACCGGCGTCAATCAAGATGGTTTCTATTTCTCGCATTTCTGTATCTAATCCGCCTAAAACGAATCTCAACGCCCCACCTCCAAGCACTTATCGCAGCGCTTTTGTGGTCTGTGAGGAGTTGGCCGAGTGTATTCTGTTAAGGGAACGCGTTTACCACAGCCGTTACACCAACGAGTAATGGTTTTCATTCCTCTTCACCTAACAACGAGTCCACATCAATTGTTTCTGGTTGTGAGATATCAACTGAAAGAATTAGTTGAAACCACATCTTTTGATTACCTAACTGCATAGCACCACTATCATCTGAACCGATATGTGGGTGAACATAATGCTCTTTAGGCTTATTAGACATTCTCTTAACGAATGTAACTTTAGTCAAATGCTGACTCAAAGTAGGATGACTCTTAAGTTGCTCAACCATCATCAGCATCTTATCAACTGCGTGAATGTCTTTGATACCTGTTCCGAGTATCATGCCACCACGCTTACCTTCGCCAATCTCACCATCCACTAACGCGAGTAATTCTCCAGTCATGAGTCGTCCTCCTTTAATCCCCAAGTTATACCTTTGGTAACGTCTGTTCTCAAGTAGCCGACTTTAACAAATCGCTTATCTCTCGCCAAAACTTGACTAGCAGCGATAACACTTGGCGTGTATCGATAGCCACTTGCGTGCATTCGTGCTAACACCTCTGATGTAGTGAGGGGTTTTTGTGCTTCTTTCAATATCTTCTCCATCTTCATTCTTAGTCTTTTTTTAGCCATTCTGTTTCACCTCTTTGGAAACAACTAGGGCAAACACCATCAAATGAAGCCATTCCACACTTAGGACAGGGAGTCGCTTGAAGCGACTTCCCGAATATCAATCTCTTTAGCCAACGAAGCAAGATTAACCCTCCAGCACGCTGGGCCAAGGGTATTCTTTCAATTCGTTATCTGCGTCGTAATAGTGTCCTTCGTAAAATGTTCTTCTCTTAATCATGTCTCCAATCGTTGCTGTGCTCCATCTTCTTTTCTGTGATTTAGTGAGGATTCCGGCGGTTGTTAAAGATTCCGCTATTCCAGTCAAGGATTCGCCTTGGTCTTTTAACTGAAAGACCATTCTAACAACCTCGGCCTCTGCGGGATTGAGTCGCAGTATGCCTTTGTCGGCTTCGTTTTCACTTTCGGAATATACAGAATCGTAGCCGTAAGGAGGTTTGCCAACCCAACGGCCATCGTTCTTTACTGCTTGTAGCCCCATACGGGTTCTTTCTTTCGTTACTTCGACCTCCATTTGGTTAAGTGCAGTGAGCATTCTGAAAATGAACATACCCATAGCGGAGGTTGTATCTACATCAATATCCAGAGCAACGAAGTTCTTACCTATGGTGTTAAGGCCAGCCGCCCATGTTTGAGCGTTGGTAGCGCTACGATGAAAGCGGTCTAGTTTGTAAGCGATGACTACATCCCATTCATCTATGCGCTCCATCATAGACTTGAAGCCTTCACGGTCCATGTTCATACCTGTTCCCACATCTGTAAACTCGTCTACTAAAGTCCAGTCTTTCATCTCAACATATTGCTTGCATCGTCTAACCTGCTCGGCTACCGATGTTTCTTTCTGTAAGTCTGTGCTTATTCTGCCATATACTACTGCTCTCATTCTTCTTCACTTCCTGTTTTCGGTTCAAATAGCACTGGTTGATTACAGCATTCGTCAATATATGCCATTGGAGTGTCGGGAAACAGCCAAACTGCTGCTCTTTCAGAACCACACTTTGGGCAATTATATCCGATATCCATAGCCTCCCAGTGTGATATCTGTAATGCTCTTATGTCTTTACTCGGGTTGAATAAGATTCTCCATTCAGTCATTACTCTTCCTCCTGTACTAGCGCAGTGAAGGTGCTAAAATCACTAGTATACGGGTTATGTCGTGGCTCTCCTGCACGGTCTGCAGCCGCACCGCGTCGTTTCGCAGCGATGAGTTTAGCGAAAAATTTGTTTTCATCATGTATATTAGGGCGAGATGACGGTGGCCCGTTTTCGATTTCGTCGATTAATGCGTATATTTTCAGTATCGTTTCGTGCTTCGGTTCGGAGTCCTCTAATCGTGCAATGAGTTCTATTTTCTTTCCAGAGGTGGGCAAGCCCAGATGCTTAAGGGCTTCTTTGATTTCTGCAATAGTCCATTCGTAGTAGTCAATACTCATTACTCCTCCTCCTTTGGAACATTACCCCATGTGGCGGTATAGATTATTCTATTACTCTTAGAATAACCAATAAGCCATCCCCATAGTAATCCTACTATAACGATAGTGAATAGATAGACTTCTATCATTGGGAAGCCTCTTTAATTTTATCCATTAACTCTTCCAATAGAGAAAGCGCGTGGGCATCTCCCCGCTTTATCTCTCTAGCAGTCAGAATTTCTTCTTCTCTATCACCGAGTCCGAGTTTGCGCCAAATATACCAAGCGGAATCAGCATCAGTGTCCACATGGTTGTATTCTATTTCGACACAGTGAAGCAACAGTTTCAGTTGTTCTTTTGTAAATGTCATTGTGAAGCCTCCTTGTAAGCCTCTACGCAGTCTGCACACTTTGGTAAAGACTTAACGAAGGTATTCGTCATACACTTATCGTGCCATGAGCCTTCTCGTTCCTTACCACATAAGTAGCCGTTTCCGTCTATGCTTATGTGCAACACCTTTGGCGTGTATCGCTTCTCACCGTGTCTGAATGCTATTTTCATCAAATCACCTGTCCTTCTTCGGGGTCACAAACCCAGCAAGTATAGAACCAATTTAGTCTCTTACCTGTCAATTGATTGTAAAAGACCTGTAATTCAAAATCGCCGCCTTTGTTGATGCCCTTCGTTCTCTTGGTGCCACAGTCTGGACACGACTTTAGGTAGGTCATTCTTTCACCTCCTCGCAATCACACATGTGTAAATCCTCTTCGCAATCGAAACAAATACCACGCTCCCATGCACATTCATCATCGCAAAAGTCATCAGGGTCGTCACTACGAATACCATGATTAGTGTGGAACACCGTGTGGTCTAACGGCTTGGAGCAATGAGGACAGCAATCAGATGTCACGCCGTCACCTCCTCGCAATCACTACACACAATGTCACCATTGGGTTTCTCTTCCCACATCAACCAGTACCAATTGGTTGTGCCACATTCAACACAGGGGGAGTGGCTCACGCCTTCACCTCTATGATACGCACATAGGTATGCTTTGTTTTCAAGATGCAACTTGATGCTGCTTCTCTCGCTTCTAACGTCGTCGCTTTGATAGCAAAGGGAACCCAGTTGATTCCGTCTGCTGAACCTTCTACTTG
>Ga0160423_10003880_pt1 | contig 12383 bp, 10 predicted proteins | sample CRUFie14St8metaG_FD_108191 | JGI IMG/M metagenome (GOLD analysis project Ga0160423, IMG submission 108191) | Marine microbial communities from the Costa Rica Dome - CRUD Field 142mm St8 metaG | ecosystem: Environmental > Aquatic > Marine > Oceanic > Photic zone | place: Costa Rica: the Eastern... | reverse complement strand
TCGGCCATGAATTCCACTTGCACCTCGAGGTAGGGTTCTCCCTCGTTCAGGAACTGCCGCGTGGACAGGCGCACGCCCGGAGCGGATCCCTGACCATAGGCATCCAGCCATCCACCTGTCAGAAGAATCCCCACAAGCAACAAAACCCGGGCGCATTTCGTCCGTAGAATGAGAGCGGCCATTACATTGTCCATCATCAACATGAAGTACACGCAAGATACATGGTCGTCCAAGGGGTGGAGTGAGCTGTGCATCTGCCTTCTCCTTCTTTCACACCTGACGGCATCCGCCACGCATCTGGTCGGGGGTGAGATGTACTACGACCATCTTGGCGGCGACCAGTACGAGGTCCACCTGATCATCTACCGCGATTGCGGCCCGACCAACACCAATGGCACGGGATTCGACATCTCCGCTGCCATCGGCGTCTACGAAGGGCAGGACCTGTATGCCACAGGCACGATGGACCTCAACTTCAATGCGGTCACCAACATCGACCTGCAAAGCGGCAACCCCTGCGCCGTCCTGCCCCCGGGGGTGTGCATCGAACGCGCCGAATACATCTCTACGCTGACGCTGCCCGCCAGCGACCAGACGTACACCCTCGTCTACCAGCGCTGTTGCCGCAACCCGCAGGTCATCAACCTGCTGGACCCGACCAACGCCGGCTTCACGATGTTCGCCGAAGTACCACCGGTGCTCTCGGACGCTTCGCTGGACACGGAATCCAATTCTTCTCCGCGGTTTGTGGAATTGCCGCAGGCTTATGTCTGTCAGGCCCAACCCTTCGCCCTGGACCACCTGGCCACCGACCCCGACGGGGACAGCCTCCATTTCGCCATCGGTGACGTCTTCATCGGCGGCAGCTTTTTTGCGCCCACGCCCAATCCGCCGACCCCGCCACCATTTGACAACGTGACCTGGCAAACCGGCTATGGCCCGTTCGCGCCCCTGGGCCTCGGAGATCAAGACGCCTTGGACATCGACCCGTCTGCGGGCACCTTGACGGCCAACCCCACCACAGTGGGCAAATACGTAATCGGCATCGTGGTGACGGAATTCCGGCAGGATGACGAGGGGAACTGGGTCCCATTGGGCAAAATTCTCCGCGACTTCACCATTGACGTCGTTCCGTGCGAGGTGCTCCTGCCCGACGTGATGTGGCCTGAGCCCTGTTCGGGTCTCGAGCTGGAATTCGAAGTGGATGCCAACGAAGGGGAGTTTGCCTGGGACTTCGGCACGGATGCACCCGGAGACACGAGCTCCGTTCAGGCGCCGTCGCATGCCTACACCGAGCCGGGGATCTACTCGGTCTCGCTGGTCTATGACCTGGGCGGTTGTGCGGACAGCCTCAGCCAGGACATCGCCGTCTCCCCACCGTATTCCCCCGACTTCGCGTTGGGCGACATCACCTGCACGGCCGACGCGTGGAGCCAACCGCTCACCTTCACGGGTGACGACCCCGAATCCGGAAGCTTGACCTGGCTGGTGGACGGGGAACAGGTGGCCACGGGCACATCTCCTGATGAGGTGGTGATTCCGCCGGGCAACCATGTGGTGTCCACGGTGCTCGTCAATCCATACGGGTGCACGTCAGAGGCAGAACAGGGCACGCCCTATCCGGCGTTGCCGAGCGCCGCGTTCGAGATGTCTGAGCCGCCGTGCAACGGGCTGGAGATCGCGTTCTCCAACCTGAGCACCGGAGCGGACGGATTTGCATGGACTTTCGATGTGAACGCCCCCTGGACGGGGAATGTCGCTGAGAGCACCCAGCAGAACCCCAGCTGGACCTATGACGGATTCGCCACGTACACCGCGCAATTGATTGCCCAGCCAGGCGAAGCCTGCGCCGACACCATTGTCGAAATCGTCGAAGTCCTGCCTCAAGACCCGCTCGTCATGGCCTTTGGCGCCATCGAACCGTTAGCCTGCTCGCTGGAAACCGACGTCGACTTCTTCTTCTACGGAGACTACGCCGATGCCGTGACCTGGGATTTCGGCAGCGCCGGTTCAGCGGAAGGGGACACGGTTCAATTCGACTTTGGCGCGTCCGGGTTGTACCCTGTGACGCTCACCATCGAGAACGACACCTGCGGCACCGAACAGACCGCAGAATTCGAGGTCTATGTGCCTGAGCTCGTGGCGGACATCGAGCTGGTCATCCCCAACGTCTTCACGCCCAACGCCGACGGCCGCAACGACCGGTTCCGCGTGGGCGCCCGCCGTGCGGATGGGGGTGTGGACCTGGCCAATGCATCCTCCTTTGCGCGCTTCCAGTTCAAGGTGTTTGACCGGTGGGGCGTGCTGGTGCACGAATCCGAGGGCGTCGGCGCAGGATGGGACGGGCGAATTGGCGGCGAACTTGCCGCACCGGGAACGTATTACTACATCCTCGAAGCGGACCACAGCTGCCTCGATGAAGACCTGCTCGAAGTGGGGGAGGTGACCCTCATTGTGGACTGACCGCAGGCGCCCTGCGAAAGGCCCGCGTATCCTCGATCCTGCAGGTCACGGACCGAAAGGCATCGTACCACGTCGCCACGCCTTCCGCCTTGGCATCCCGGTGTCGGGCATGTCGCGCCCAGGCATCCACGGCCTCGCGGTCTCGCCAATAGCTGATGAAGATGCCGTCCATCCCGTGGCGGAGGCTTTCGAATCCGAGGTAACCGTCCATCTGTTCCGCCAGGCCCATGACTTCCTCCATCATGGCGGCATACCCCGGCGGGTCCAACGGCCGCTCGGAAATGAACACGCTGGCGTAGTGTCCGGGCTCGAGGGACAGGGCATCGTTGACGACGGACATGCCACGAAGGTCGCACACCCCATCTTTGCGTCATGAACGCCGCATGGGATCGCGCCTTTCCGGATGGCCTGCACGACGGGGCCGGAAGAAGGACCGTTCAGCGCATGCGCCTCGGGCTGACGGCCCTGACCACGCCGCCTTGGGCGCAGGACATCGGCACCCACCCCGATCCAAAAGACGTGCTCAGCCTTCTCGAGGTAGCGGACTGCCCCCTGACCGTGTTGGACCTGCCGCCCGGCATGGCCTCTCCGTTGCCCTCCGGCCACCCTGGCTGGGCCATCGAGCGGCACACCCGGCAATTGCCCCTCGACCCCGACCGGGACCCCGTGGAGGAATGGCCGTCCACCCGTCGCAAGCAACTGCGCCGCGCCGAAAGGGAGGGCATGACTGCCTCGGGGACGGACGATCTCGACCTCATGGTGGCGCTGCACCAGGCGTCCCGGGACCGCAAAGGGCTGAGCAGCGACGGGGACGCCCTCAAGCGGCTCCTCGGTGAACTGCTGTCGGAACCGGACACCCATGCATGGATCGTGCGCGATGAAGCAGGGGCGCCCATTGCCGGCGGCGTGTTCCACGGCGCTGGAGACGCCCGGTGCATCTATGGGTTCGGCGGGCAACGCCGCACCGGAAAGCGGGGCCGGAGCAGCCGGGCGACGGTTCTGCTCATCGGCACGGCCATGCGATACGCAGCCGCCCACGGCGCCAATACCTTTGACTTCGGCGGAAGCCAAGACCAGGGCGTGGACCGGTTCTATGCTGAATTCGGGGCGGAGCGGATCCCCAAGGTCTGCCTGGTCCGCATCCGAGGATGGTGGACACCCATCCTGCGCTGGAGGAGACCGGACCTCTTTCCCCGCTGATCAGGGCCAAACGGCAGCCTTCTTCGATTCGGGCAGGAAGGAGGCGTCCCGCGCCCATTGGTTGATCTGGACGAACTCGGACTCGGAGAAGCCCATGCCATCGCGCAGCAACCGGTACTCGTCGAGGATGTCGATGTTCATGATGCCGGGATCGTCGGTGTTGACGGTGGTCCGGATGCCCGCCTCCATGATGGAGCGGAACGGGTGGGATTCGCGCGTCGGGCACACCCCGCTGAGCCAATTGGACGTCGGGCACAACTCCAGTACCGTGCCCCGCTCCCGAACGAAATCCAGTACATCGCGGTCCTCGAGAATGCGCACGCCGTGGCCAATGCGGTCTGCGTGCAGCAATTCGATGGAGTCTCGGATGTTGCGCGCCGCCTGCGGCCCCTCAGCCTCGCCGGCGTGGATGGTCACGGCAAAGCCCACGGACTTGGCCTTCTCGAACAGCGGAACGAAGGCCGCAGGCCCCACCGCAAGCTCGTTGTCGGCCAGGTCCAGCGCGAGGAAGTCCGCCTTCTTTTCGATCGCAAAGTCCAGCCAGTAGCGGTTTTGCTCCACGGTCTTGATTCGCTGCAACAGGCAAATCAGGCCCACCGCGATGGGGAAATCCCGCTCGGCACGCTCGACCCCCTTCAGGATGGCGGCGTGCATGGCGTCGGGCTTCAGGCCGTCATGCGCATCGCACAGGAAACTCGGCGCATACCGCAACTCGAGGATCCGCACGCCATTGGCCGCCATGTCCTCACAGCACTCATAGGTCATGCGCTCGACCACCTCGGCCGAATCGAGCAGATCCCGGTGCCCGAGGAAAATGTTGAGCAGCGTCGGCAGGTCTCCCACGGGTTCCGTGATCAGGAAGTCACGGCGGAATTCCTCATCGTCCACACGACGTCCCTTGGCCTGCAGCAGCTCCTTGAGCAGCGTATGACGAGCAGTGAGCTCGAGGTGGCAATGCAGTTCCACCTTGGGAAGGGCGCGAAGGGCGTCGTCGATCATGGGCACCGCAAAGGTAGCCTTCGACGGGCCCGTGTTCATTTCCAATCCAAGTCCAACGCGAAGGAGCAGGGGCGATTTCCATCTTACCGGACATGATTGGAATCGGAGCACGCATCGCCCACCCCAAGTACGGAGAGGGCGCGATTTTCGGAGAATCCGGCGCCGCCTGGCGCATCTTCTTCCAGGAACACGGCGAGAAGGAATTGGCAAAGACCTACGAGTCCTATGAGGTCGTGGAGCCCGCTCCCGAGGGCGCCGGCAACGGCATCGAATTGGAGGACGTGATCACCGCCGTCGAGAACGTCTTCGACCAATACCTCGAATCGCCCGACCCCGTCGACCTTGGTGACAAGTGGGAGGGAGGCACGATGGAATTGCGCCCCGGAGACGACGACCTGAAGTCCAAGGAGATCCCCATCGAGACCTTCTTCCACAAGATTGTCATGCTCCGCGACCGGCTCCGCGTGCTTGAGCAGAACATCAACAGCCACAAGGTCCTGACCGACGAAGACAAGGTCAACCTCCAGCAGTACATCACGCGCTGCTACGGATCGCTGACCACGTTCAACGTCCTCTTTGACCGCAAGGAGGACTGGTTCGTCGGGGAGAAGAAGGGCTGATCAGCGGACGACGGTCAGCGTTCCCGAAAACTCTTCGGGGTACTTGCCGTGCGTCCAGCGCACCGTCACGTGCCAGGCGTACTGGCCGTCCCGGACGAAGTGCTCACCGGCACCACTCTGGTCCTGACCGACCCAATGCTCTTGGGGATCGGTGGTGGAGAAGACGACCTCACCCCAGCGGTTGAACACCTGGAAGCGGTAGTCGGTGGCGCCATAGGCCTGACCCAACGGACGGAATCCATCGTTGAGGCCGTCATTGTTGGGGGAAAAGGCGTTGGGAACGAAGAGGCGCAAATCCAGCTCGGTGAAGTGGGCGATGACGTGCACAGCCCCATCGTTGGGCAGCACGACACCAAGCTCCTGGGTCTGCATCCCGACAATGTCCTCGGCACCCACCACTTCCCAGCGGTCGAACTTCCAATCTCCAGCCGGCTTGGCGACGAAGCCTTGCGGCCCATCCACCACGAAGCTGTCCTCCCAGTGGTCGGACACAATGGCCTTGCCCACCACGTCGACCGTACCGGACCCCGCCGGCACCACGTCGACCATCAGGTCCACGTGCTCAACGTACTCGAAGTGCGCGGTCACCGTGCCGCCCGTGTCCACGAGTAGGGTCGCGTCGGCGGTCTCGAGATCGGGAAGGATGGCGTTGTTCGAATGGCTCCAATGCGAGAAGGCCCACCACGTGTCTGCCGTCGCGGCGATATCGTGCTCTCCGTCGAAGAGCTCCTGCTCATCGGGGTAGGGGCCAATGACCAGACCGTTCAACAGGATGTCACCCACCCCGGCGGGCTCTACGTTGAACTCGACCACCTCGGGCGGGACGGGCTCTCCGAAGTGCGCCATGATGGTCGCGTTGCCGGTCAATTGGATCTCGATGATCGGGTTCTGGATGTCGTCGATCACGAGGTCCCCATCCAGCACTTCCCAGTACAGGAATTCCGCGCCTTCGCACTCTTCCTCGCCTTCGAGGGAAATCGGCACATCGGCGAAGTACCACCCGGTGAACGGCACCATAGAGGGGTCAATGTCAAAGGAGTTCAGCTCCACCTCTCCGCACCCGTCGATGAGGACGGTCAGGTCCACGGGCACCACGTCATAGCAGTCCTCCATGCCACTGAGCACGGTCTCGTTGCAGCGCTCGTCAATGAAGTCGTGCACCTCCTGCACAGCCGCTTCCCATTCGGCGAGATCGCCTTCCCAGCGCTCGATCTGGCGGGGCATCTCCGGCTCGATCACCGCAATCATGCTGTCCAGCACCGCGTGCATGTTGTCGCAGGTGAAATGGGTATTGCCCAAGTCGGCCCAGCGGTTGATGTAGGTCGCCCAGAAGTCGTCATTGTCCATCAGGGCGTTGAGCACCGGGATGTGCCCTTGTCCACCGACATCGCCCATATTCTCCGGGTTGCAGGGATCCGCCTCCGAACCGGTATCCGGCAAACCCGTGTAGTTCGCTCCATGCCCAAAGGTGTTGTCCATGTCCCATAGGGCATAGCGCCAGCGACGACCATCTCCATCCGGGTTGCGGCCGCGCCACCAAGCCGTGTTCCAATTGAGCCAGTCTGCACAGACCACGTAGCTGTTGAGGATGAAGTAGTCGATGAGTGACATCTCATTCAGCTCACTAACGGCCTGCTGATAGTTGGCATCGACCGTCATGTCACTTCCGGTAATGAAGTCAACGAGATCATACCAGTCGTCACCATTGCCATACTCTTCCCACGTTCCGCCCCACGTCTTCAGGAAATCGATGTCATACCGGCCCTGGTCATAATACCGGTTGGTGAAGTCGCTGTCGTCGACCTTCTCTCGATACTCATAAACGCCCCAATATTGGCCGTTGATGTAAAGGATGCAGCTTTCGCTTGTTCGCTCGTCGAGGTGCAGGTCCGCCAACGCACTCAAGGTCTGGACGTAAGCGTCGCGCACGTGAGCGCCGCCAGAGTAGGGGTAGTTGTCGTTGGCCGCTGCCTTGAAAATCAGGCGTTGGAACTTGCCGCGGTTGGAGATATGGAACAGCTCTGCGTCCACCACATCGTCGTAACCCATTTGGTCGCGGGTGATGTAGTCGAATCCCTTCTGTGGGTATGCGTTTGAGTCGTTGCCGTGTTCATTGGAGTCGCCTTCAGCTTCTACCCAGAAGGAGCCGTCTTCATGGAAGAACTCGATGTGCATGGGCTCGTCGCCAAACCAGGCGCCGTCCTCGAGGCCTGGACCGCTCACGCTCACCACGCGGATGGTGTGACTGTCAGCCCCAAGAAAGTAAGTGTTCGTCTCGACGAAACTGGGAGCCAAAACACCTGTAGGATCAACCACAACGGCACGCACCACGGTGGTTCCGATTAAGCCAATTGGAGCGACATAAGGCAAGCTCGTGTCGGTTGGTTTGTACCCGTCGAGCGTGTAGTACACCTCCATTCCCGCAGGCCCTGAGATATCCAGGGACAACGCATTGGCATGATAACCGGGCGCCTCGCCCATGATGGGCTTTGGCGCATAGCCGTCATAGAATGAACCGACTGCACCGGCATTGGTCGCATTGGGCGTGGGGTTGGTGCAGACCTTCCAATCTCCGGTCCCGTCCACATCGCGGGCCCAGCTGTGGTCCTCCTGGTTGGTGCTGATGTCCGTACCGTAGGTGTAGCTCTCCACAATGGATCCGGTGGCGTCGGACAGCACAACCGATTCCTCCTTGCACTGGTGGATGCGGAAGTTGGTGTTCAGGAAGCCGCCAGCGTACAGGTTGCCCGCTAGGGCTTCGCTGCTGCACATGATGACGAGGAAGCCGTTGGGCGGCACCACCGTGCCCGCGGGAATTTCGAATTTGGTGGGATCATCCACCCTGTCGGAGAGGTACCACCCGCCCAAATCCACAGGGCCGGCAGTCTCATTGTAGAGCTCCACGAAATCCTCGTTGTTCCCCGCGATGTTGAGCGAGTAGTTCGAACAGGAGAATTCATTGATGACGACCTGCGCACGCAGACCCGTCAAACTGAGGCCCATCAAGGCCCAGAGGAGGAGAAGGTTTCGGTTCAAATCCAAGGCAGTGCAATGTACGGAGAATGAACACCCCGGACCCGATAGGGTTGCGCCGCACCCCGACTTATTTTGCCCCCACCTCTGAGTCATGCACGACCACAACGATGACGATGAATGGGGCCCAGCCGGCTTCCTGAAGTATCTCTTCTTTCCCCTGTGGGCGCTGTGGCTCATCCTCAAAGCAGTCGGCGCCCTCTTGAGTGACTTCGCCCGCCGCCTGATCGACTTCTTCCACACCAGCCAGGACCAATAACTTCAGGCCGAGCCTCACCTTTCAGCCCTTGCACCTCAGATCTTGGGAACGTGAATTCGATGATGACTTTCCTTATCCTGGCCTTAATCCTTCCGATTCTTGTGCTGTACAATCGCAAAAAGCGCAGATAACAATTGAGATAGATGCACAGAAAAAACACTTTTCGTCGTTTGCTCTGCTACCATCCTGTTTGCGGCATGTTCTACCGCGGTTTCTGACCTCACTCTGGAGACATCTTATGGCGCTGAAGATGAAGAGTGGCGAGTTTACAGTTGCGATGTCTGCGATACGCAATTTGAATCATGCAACTGGCGTGATCTCAAACAAGGGAAAACATATCACATCACTGTATTCAGAAGAGACACGGGCCAGCCAACCGCTGAAGTCACAGAGCTCATGACAAATTGTGACGGGGTTCTGCAACCCGCAACCTGCGTTGAAGAGATTATTCGAAAAGCATGGGTGCCCATCTATTCCGGCACAGTAAAAAAGTGAACCAAAGAAAAAGCCACACTTCGGTGTGGCTTTTTTGTTGGGTGTTCTAGCGTCACTAAAACGACCAAGACACCCCCAGTCGGCATTGCCCAAACAGGTGAACACCAGCCAGTGATCTCGCCACGTCCAGCATTTCTTCACTTGGGCTTCCCCTCAGGATTCTTGGACTTGCAACGCAAACCCCACCCGCATCCAGCATCAATGACAACTGGTCGGTGAGGTTTAAATCACCACCGATGCCCAAGTAGACTGACGCTCTGCTACTCCAAGCACCCTCAAAAACGTCTCCAGAATGGCGGCTGGTCAACTCCACGTTGTTCTTGCCTGAATAAAGACCCATTTGAATTCGCAGGTGTTGACCGAAACCATTCAAATGAAAAGGCCTGTGATTCAATACCACGCCAATCCATTGAAAATTACCCGCAGCATCGACAGTGAGCGTCTCACTGACATTCCAACCACGACCTGGGGTCCGGAAACCACCAACAGAGGTTCCCGCCATAACACCGATGTCCGTTCGTGATGTCAGACTTCTGAAATATTGAAACGCGAGCGATTGACTAAAACACCCGACACTCACGGCGAACCGATTCAATTTCGGCTTCAAAGGAGTGGAGGGGTCGGGCTCAGAAAATGCCCACGCAACACCGGCCTTTTCAGGGTCAAAATTGCGGTCATTCAAATTCCAACGCACAGCAGGGAACAAACCCACTGAACCCGCCACGTACCCCACTTCGCTATAGTGCGTCGCCTGACGTTCAATTGGCATGCGCAAATGCGGATGGGACCCGGACAGCATCTTCACCTCATTGGGTGAGACCAAAACTTGAGAAAGCAGGCTTGGCGCTTTTGCTGCCAACATCGAAAGCGATTCCGCACGAAGCTTCTCTTTTACGCTTGGGACACTCTGAGTGAAGCCTGACTCAGAAACAGGAGCCAATGGCTCAGCTTCGAATTGCCGCTCCGCTACAGAGAGAAGCCGCGGAGCCTCTTTTAGAATCGTCGTCTCCAAGCCGCCAGCGTCACGGTCATCAGCCACGCGCACTTCATTGTCGGCAATCGCAGACATGCGTCCTATCTGCTGCTGCGCTTGGTGGTGATCAAGCACGGCCATTACCGCACCTAAGGCCACTACCGCAGCTTGAAACATTCTCATCCCCGTTCAGTTTGTGACAAAAAACAACCACAAGCCATCGGATTTTATTCACAAGGACTCCATTCACCAACAGAAGCATGTTCAATGCAAATGCGCCCCTGACGCGAGCCCCAGAGACAGAGGGTGCCAATGCACAAAACGGAATTGCCCTTCTTCTGAATCTTCAACTTTCTGACCGATATTATATGGATGAACCAGCGATTCATTCTCTATTTCCTCTTCATTGTTGTGTCAATCCTCGTCGGCTACAGCCGATACCGAAAGCGGAAACAAGGAGAATGAACGCAAGAAAACTGTCGCTATGAAATTCACTCTCACCGCCGCATTCATTGCTTTGAGCACGCTGTGCATGGCACAAATTGAGGCGCCATGGAACCCAGACAGCAACGGCGACCAGGTGATCACCACGTCAGACCTGCTGCAGTTACTCAATGTCTTCGGAAACGCCTTTTCAGTCGAAATCAACTGCACGGATTACCAAAGTGAACTTGACTCCTTGTCCAATCTGGTTGACATCCTGAACGGCTACAATCTGCATGGATGCATGGACACCGATGCATGCAACTTCGACCCCTATGCGAATACCGCAGACGACAGCTGCGATTATCTCGACTTGTGTGGAGTCTGCGGAGGAGACGGCTCTTCGTGCAATTCTTGTGATGCAGACGTCTGTCTTTGGATTGAAGACAACAGCATCCTCTACGCCACAGATCTCGACATCGCCGGCTTCCAATTCAACTTAGACTGCGACACCAGCCCGACCGTCTGCTGTAGCCCAGCAGGATGGACCGTTATCGCCGGAACATCCACCATTCTGGGATACAACTTGACACTGAGCACCATCACCGGCTCCGGCATCTTGTTCTCGTACACCGACGGTCCTTGCTATGAATTCGAAGAAATCATTTTATCTGACGCTCAAGGAAACCCAATCGACAGCATCCAGCTGGGCTGGGAGTGACCCATGCCGCCCCCATCTTAATTCACCGAGTAGATCCACATCGGGGGGAGGTTGGCCCAGACCCGGCGGACGAGGTGCAGGTCGAACTGCCGGTAGTACCGCTTCATGATGGGCGGCATGTACGTGAACCAACGGTAGGTGGTGCCTTTGTCCGTGTGGCCCTGGAGTGCGCTCCAGAGGGATTTGCGGATTTCAGGGGGGAGTGTGAAGGGTAGGCCGGAGACGATCAGGTCGACTTTGGGCCAACCGCGTTCGCGGACGAGGTCGTCGAGTTCGTGGGCGCTGGCCTGCACGATTTCGAACCGGTCGCCATACTGTTCTTTCAGCCGCTGGACGTAGCCGGGGTCCAATTCGATGACGAGGACTTTGCAATCCTTGGGCAGGCGGTCGTGGAGTTCGCGGGTGAAGCTGCCCGTGCCCGGGCCGAGTTCCACCACGTGGTTGAGGGCGTCGACGTCGATGCCGCGGAGCATGTTGCGGGCGGCGATGCGGCTGCTTGGCGCCACGCTGGCATTGCGCAGCGGGTGCTTGATGAAGTTGACCAGGAAAGACCAGCGGTCTTGGTGTTGAGCGGCCATCGGGGACAAGCTATGCCGGGAATGGGTCCGGTTCAGTCACAGGTGTTGCCGAAAGCCGACAACAGGATGAGGACATCTCCCACGCCGATGAGGCCGTCGCCGTTGTTGTCCGGGCAATCGGGGTTGGTGCCCGCAAAGACACAGCTGCCATCGTCCCATTGGGCCGTCTGGGTGTAGTTGCTCGCCGAGGCATAGGTGCAACCCGCTTCGGCCAGGCCGTCACAATGGTCCGCGGACGAGTTGGGATCGGCCAGGGGGTCGAAGTTCGAAGCGAACGGGTCGGCGCACCCTTGACAGGCCGTGCATTCCCCGAAGCAGACGAGGCCCATGCTGACGGCGCCGTTGACCGTGGCGGAACGCATCCCGCTCGTGTTGCAGCCCGACGGCACCGTTTCCCAGGCGACACCCAGCGCGCCGGCGGGGGTTCCGAAACGGTAGGCGAGGGCTTGGCCACCCGGCACGCTCACCGTCGTTTCCCGGGCGCCCCACATGGCTTCGGCCATCGCGTACTGCTGTCCATTGACTTCGACCACAGCGTCGAGGGACGGGTCCGGCATCTGCACACGGAAGGTAACCGCATGGTACTCGACGACATCGGGCTCACAGGCCTCACAACTGT
>Ga0160423_10003874_pt1 | contig 12389 bp, 14 predicted proteins | sample CRUFie14St8metaG_FD_108191 | JGI IMG/M metagenome (GOLD analysis project Ga0160423, IMG submission 108191) | Marine microbial communities from the Costa Rica Dome - CRUD Field 142mm St8 metaG | ecosystem: Environmental > Aquatic > Marine > Oceanic > Photic zone | place: Costa Rica: the Eastern... | reverse complement strand
CAATCAATCAAAAAATTATTTTTATCGTGTCTGGATCTATTAATAAAAATATCGAAATTGAAATAGAAAAATTATTTCCCGATGACCATATAGATTTTCTTGAGCAAAATACTAAAGTAGAGCTTTTAGACTTGATAATAGAACAAATTTTGCTTGTTTTACCCAATCACCCTAAACATTCTGATATAATATGTTCTTTTTAATTCATCGGTTATTATGGCAGTTCAAAAAAGTAAAAAGTCACCCTCAAAAAGGAATATGAGAAGGTCTCACGATAGAGTTGAAAACCCTAGCCTTAGCGTTGAGGCGTCCACTGGCGAGACCCATATTCGGCATCACATTTCTCCTAATGGTTACTACAGGGGTAAAAAGATTTTTGATATAAAAGTTAAAAAAGAAAAAAACGAAGCTGAATCTTAACTCATTTTCATGTTCAGAATCTCGGTCGATTGTATGGGAGGGGATAATGGTTTATCAGTTACTCTTCCAGCAGCGCTAAACTTTTTAAAGAAAAATAAAAATGTGTCAGTAATTTTGGTTGGAAATCCAAAGTTATTGAAAAAAGAACTTAAAAAACATTCGTTCGATCCAAATCTTGTGTCTATAGTTGAATCCTCTGAGGTTGTGCTTATGGATGAGCAGCCAGTCCAAGCTCTCAGAAGAAAAAAGAAGTCTTCGATGCGAATTGCAATCAATTTGGTCAAAGATCGACTTGCAGATGGAGTTGTAAGTGCTGGTAATACAGGAGCATTGATGGCAATTAGCAAATTTGTATTAGGTACTTTAAATGGTATTGATAGACCAGCCATTGCATCCTTTCTGCCCAATTCTAAAGGAGCAGCATGTATGCTTGATCTTGGTGCTAATATAGATTCAACTCCTGAAAATTTATATCAATTTGCTATTATGGGTTCATGTTTATATGCTAATCAGTTTTCTAAAGACAAACCCTCTGTTGGTTTATTAAATATTGGAAGTGAAAAAATTAAAGGAAACGAAACACTCAAGTTAGCAGTTGATTATCTCAGCAATTCAAATTTAAATTTTTATGGCAATGTCGAAGGCGATGATATATTTGATGGTAAAACAGATGTTGTTGTTTGTGACGGATTTGCAGGTAATGTATCTCTAAAAACTGCTGAAGGAGTTGCACTAATGATCAAAGACTTTTTAAAAAAAGAATTTAGTTCCTCAATTAGAGGTAAAATTGCATCTATGCTTATTTATCCTGAGCTTATTAAATTTAAAAGAAAAATTGACCCACGCATCTATAATGGCGCAGCGCTGATTGGATTAAATGGTGTTGTGTTTAAAAGTCATGGAAATACCGATATTTTGGGTTTTGAATCTGCTCTTGATAAAGCACACAAAGCCATAAAAAATAAATTAAATGATAAAATTAAAGCTTTAGTTCTAACGGAAGTGACAAATTCTAATGTTCAGTAAAATTATAGGCTCAGGGTCTTTTTTACCGGAAAACAAAATAACAAATCAAGATTTAACTGAATTAGTGGATACTTCTTCAGATTGGATTGAATCTAGATCAGGTATCAAACAAAGATTTTTTGCTGACAAAGATACCACTTCATCTGACTTGGCTTATTTCGCTGCTGTTGAAGCAATTAAAAATGCTAATTTGAATATTACAGATATTGATCTCATTATTGTTGCTACAACAACACCTGATATGATATTTCCAGGCACTGCAACAATTTTACAGAATAAATTATCAAAAAAACTTATTTGTCCTGCATTTGATGTTCAGGCTGCTTGTTCAGGTTTTATTTATGCTTTTACTATTGCGGATAGCATGATTAAAAGCGGATTATCAAAAAAATGTTTACTTGTTGGTGCGGAAACTTATTCTAAAATTTTAGATTGGAAAGATCGCACAACTAGTGTTCTTTTTGGTGATGGAGCTGGTGCATTTATTTTAACTGGATCCCGATCTAGGGGAACTCATCAAACCATAATTAATTCCACGGCTACTTTCAATGATAAATTGAATGTTCCTGGTTGGCTATATAAAGGAAATATTATGGGGGACCCTCATGTGAGAATGGATGGAAAAACAGTTTTTAAATTTGCGGTGGAACATTTTGATTTAATCACAGCAAAGTTGTTAAAAGCAGCAAATTTAACATCTAAAGAAATTGATTGGTTTATTCCACATCAGGCCAACATTAGAATTATGAATTCTGCTCTCAAAAAATTAGATTTACCGAAAGATAAAATGATTGTCACTGTAGATAAACATGCTAATACATCTGCAGCATCAATACCTTTGGCATTTGATAGTGCTATGAAGGAAGGATTATTTAAAACTAATGATAAAATAATAATGGCTGCTGTTGGAGCTGGATTTACATGGGGAGGAGTTTTAACGGAATTATGAATAAATATGCTTTACTATTCCCTGGACAGGGTTCTCAATCATTAGGAATGCTTAATTCAATAAAAGATCTTAAAATCACTAAGGAAATATTTCAGATTACATCTGATAAATTAGGTGTCGATTTAATAGAACTTACTATAAATGGTGATGAAAAATCATTATCTGACACAAAGGTAACTCAGCCACTTATGTTATCAACTAATTATGTCTTTTTAAAAATTTTTCAGGAAAACTTTAACATCGAGCCTACTTTGATAATTGGCCATAGTTTGGGAGAATATTCTGCCTTATTGGCTTCTAATATTTTAAGTTTCGAAGATGCTGTTAATATTGTAATCGAAAGATCTGTTGCAATGAGCGAATCCGTAGACGGTATAAAAACCGGAATTTCTGCCGTTTTGGGACTAGACCTATTTACTGTTGAAAATATTTGCAATGAATGTTCTGATGATAAAATTTTTGTTGATGTTGCAAATATAAATGCAAAAAATCAAATAGTTATCGCTGGTAATTTAGAAAAAGTTGAGGAGGTGTCACAAAAACTCTCACAGTTAAAAGCAAAAATAATACCCTTAAAAATGTCCGTTCCTGCTCACTGTAAGCTTATGAAACCGGCCGCATTAAGATTAGAATCTTTCTTGAATAACTTTGATTTTAATACTTTTGAGACATCAAATGTTTTACACAATGCTAATTGTAAAATTGAAACAGATACAACTCTTATAAAAGATTTGCTGGTTCAACAACTTTATTTACCAGTTAATTGGGTTAAATTAATTGATTTTTCCCAAAATTATGAAATAAATAATTATATTGAAATTGGTCCTGGTAGGGTATTATCAAGTCTGACAAAAAAGCTTATTTCTAAAACTGATAAAATAGCAAATTTCAATTCACTTGATTCTATTGATAATATTAAGAGTATATTAAATGAAAACTAATAATTTAGCTGTTGTTACCGGATCATCAAGAGGTATAGGTCGATCAATTGCAGAAAAACTATTATCTAACAATTATACTGTTATAGTTACATCAACAAATAGTACCAGTATTAAACTTTTTGATGATCTAACAAGCAAATATCAGAATAGATGTTTCCCTTTTGTTCTTGATATATCCAATCTTGAATCGATTGATAATTTTTTTTCTTCAATTAAAGAATTTCTTCCAAAGATAAGTGTTTTAGTTAATAATGCTGGCATTACAAATGATAACTTATTTATAAGAATGTCTGAAGATGAATGGTTCAATGTAATAAACACCAACCTTAACGGTACATTTAGAATAACAAAACCTGTAATTAGGAGTATGTTGAGAAATAGATTCGGAAGGGTAGTTAATATTTCATCAATAATTTCATCAATTGGAAATCCAGGTCAAACTAATTATTCTGCCTCTAAAGCTGCGATTAATGGTTTCACAAGGTCACTGGCAAGTGAAGTAGCTTCTAGAAATATTACTGTAAATTCTGTAGCTCCTGGATTTATTATGTCTGACATGACAGAAAATTTAAATGACGATGTTAAAGAAAAGCTCCTGAAATCTATACCTTTGGGGAGAATGGGAAAAACTTCAGATGTATCCGATTTAGTATCTTTCATAATTTCAGATGCAGCAAATTACATTACAGGTCAAACGATACATGTTAATGGAGGATTGTTTATGTCCTAATAAACATTTGAGAATTTTTTTTTATTATTTGTTAGAATTACGTTTGTAATTTTTTATTAAAATTATTTATAAGGAGCCTTATGGAGTCTGTTGAAAATAGAGTTAAAAAAATAGTTGCTGAACAACTTGGCGTTAATGAATCTGAAATCAAAAATGAATCCACGTTTGTTGATGATTTAGGTGCTGATTCACTAGATACCGTTGAACTCGTGATGGCGCTTGAAGAAGAATTTGAGACCGAGATACCAGACGAAGAGGCTGAAAAAATTGCTTCTGTTCAACAAGCAATCGATTATATTAATTCACATAGTAAAAGTTAAATAATTTTTTTTTGTGGTTAAAAGAAGAGTAGTCGTTACTGGTTTAGGTGCAGTAACCCCCATAGGTAATAATGTACGAGATGTATGGGAATCTATAGAGGGTTCTCAATCTGGCATTACAAGAATTACAAAGTTCGATGCCTCCAACTATGCTTCTCAAATTGCTGGGGAAGTGAAAGATTTTAGCGCTGCGGATCATTTAAACGTAAAAGATGTTCGACGAACAGATACGTTTATTCATTTTGGTCTTGTTGCCGGTATGGAAGCACTAAACGATGCTGGAATTGTTAAGCACCCAAATTATGCCGAAAGAGTAGGCGTCTACATTGGTTCTGGTATTGGTGGTTTACCTCTGATTGAAGCTACTCACACCTTAAATATAACTGTAGGTCCTAAAAAGATAAGCCCTTTTTTTATACCTGGGTCAATCATCAATATGATTGCGGGAAATTTATCTATTGAATATGGTTTTAAAGGTCCTAATTTGGCGATTTCAACTGCATGTACTACTTCTACTCATTGTATTGGTGAATCATTTAGAACCATTCAATATAATGATGCTGATGTAATGGTATGTGGAGGATCTGAATCTACTATTTGTGATCTTGGTGTTGGAGGATTTTCTGCAGCACGAGCTTTAAGTACGAGAAATGATGACCCAAAAAGTGCCAGTAGGCCTTGGGATTCTGGAAGAGATGGTTTTGTTCTTGGAGAAGGTTCAGGTATTCTAGTTTTGGAAGAACTTGAACATGCAAAAAAAAGAAATGCAAGAATTTACTGCGAATTAGTTGGTTATGGTACAAGTTCTGACGCACACCATATAACCGCTCCAAATGAAACCGGTGAAGGTGCAGTTAGATGTATGAAAAATGCATTAAATAATGGGAGTGTTAATATTGATCAAATTGACTATATAAATGCTCATGGGACATCAACACCACTTGGTGATGTTGCGGAAACTAATGCTATTAAAGAAACATTTGGAGCTCATGCAAAAAGACTTTCTGTGAGTTCCACAAAATCCAATATGGGACATTTATTAGGTGCAGCAGGATCAGTTGAAGCGTTAATTTCTATACTTGCAATTAAAAATTCATGCATTCCACCTACAATAAATTTAACTAATCAAGATGAGAAATGTGATCTTGACTACACACCATTGGTACCAAAGTCAAAAAAACTTAGTTACTGTCTTTCAAATTCATTTGGTTTTGGAGGAACGAATGGTTCTCTTGTATTTAAAGAATATCAATAGTTATTAAAAAAACACTAAAACAAACCAATTTTTATTTATTTTGCTTAATTTTTCTTCTAGTTGGTCAAATTAAAGCTAGCGATTTAATTAGAATTGAAATTAAACCAGGATATAGTTCTAATCATGTTTCAGAATTATTATACAAAAAGAAAATAATTAGAAGTAAATTTTTGTTTAATTTTTACTCTAAAGTTACATTTACACAAAAAAATATTAAGGCTGGATTTTATGAATTTATTGTTGGTGAATCATATTACAGCATATTGAAGAAATTAAAGGACGGAAAAACATCTCCAGTGATATTTACAATCATCGAAGGACAAACATTTACAGAGATAAAAAAAAAGATATTAGAATCTACTTTTGTCAAAAATAGTCAATTTGACATTGCCAATACTCCCAAACTATCTAAAGCATTGAATACTGAGAATCATCAAAATTTAGAAGGATTATTTTACCCCGATACTTACTTTTTTGATTATTCTGTTACCGGATTACAAATATTACAATTTGCGCATGAGAAACATAAAGAAGTACTAAATTCTTTATGGAAAAAAAAGACACGAAAAGAAGTTTCGTATAAAAAAAAATATGAGTCGCTAATTTTAGGCTCGATAATTGAAAAAGAAACAATGTTAAATGCTGAAAAAAAAATAGTATCATCAGTATTTCATAATAGATTAAAAATTAGAATGAAACTTCAAGCTGATCCAACAGTTATTTATGGATTGAGAGAAAAATTTACAGGTAACTTAAAAAAAAGACATTTAAAAGAAGATAATGAATATAATACTTACACTAGGTATGGTTTACCACCTACACCAATTTGTAGTGTTAGTGAAAGTTCTCTGGAAGCTGCGATTAATCCATCACAGACAAAATTTTTATACTTTGTTGCAAATAAAAGAGGAGAGCACATTTTTGCTACTACTCTGAAAGAACATAATAATAACGTATTTAAATATCAGAAAAATAAGTGACTAATAAAAATTTTTTTACATTTGAAGGTATTGATGGTTCTGGTAAATCAACTCAGATTAATTTACTAAAAAAATTGTTCACAAAAAAAAATATTAAATTTATGATTACTAGGGAACCTGGGGGTACTAAATTAGCAGAAAAATTGAGAAAGCTCATATTAAATTCATCAGAAAATTTATCATTCCAGTCCGAAGTTTTACTTTTATATGCGGCTAGGATTGAGCATATTGAAAAAAAAATCAAACCCGCGTTAAAAGAAAATTACATTGTAATTTCGGATAGGTATTATGACTCTACCTTGGCTTACCAGGGCTATGGATATGGTTATAACAAAAAATTTATTAATTATATTGATTCACTAATAGATTTAAGACCTAAAAAGACTTTCTGGATTGATACCCCAGTTAAAACTTGTATGGAAAGAATTAGTAAAAGATTGAAAAAAGATAAGTTTGAAATAAAGCAAAATACTTTTTTTGTTAAAGTTAATAATGGTTATAAAAAAATTGCTGAACAAAATCGAAATAGAGTTATCAGAATTGATGGATCAAAACCGGCAAATCTTATGTTTAATTTAATAATTGACGAATTAGGTTATGAAATCTGATCGAATAGTATCAATTTATGAAAAATCAATTGATTTACAATCCATCAGTGAAATTATTAATCAAGAGGGTACTTTTTTAATAAACTCCAAAGACCACTATATGTCATTTTTTCTTGCAAAGTATTTAGCAAAAGTAGTTTTGTGCGATAAAAATTGTTTAAATTTAAGAAAAACCTGTCAATCTTGTCAATCTTTTGATAAAAATCTACACCCTGACTTTTATTATATTGATTTAAAAACTAAAAATGAAGACTCTTTCTATTTTAATGAATACTCAGATGATGATATCTCAATAGTACAAATTAGGAAAACAATTGAAAAAATTCAGTTAACCAAATCTATTTCCAAATATTCAGTAATTTTAATAAATAATTTAGGATATTCATCTATTGAAAATTTGAATTTATTACTTAAAACTTTAGAAGAGCCACCAGAAAATACTATTTTTTATTTGATTTCAAATTATAAAATTGAAAACCTCACAACTATTTCAAGTCGTTGCAAAGTAATTTACTCTGAAAGATATTTTAAAGAGGATAATTTGTTGGAGAACCTCGAATGTATAATTAATGAAAAACTCAATAAATACCAAACAATTAATTATCTCAGCTACGCTAATACAGATAATTATGAACGTTTCAAAAACGCAGATCTTATTAAAATAAAAAATGGTTTTTTTGATCATTTAGAGTTACTAAAAGATAAAAGTTTTTTTTCAAACAACCGGGATCTTTTTTATCTTTTAATTCATTTTTTAAATACAGTTGTTCATGATCTCTTTATGATTTGTAATAATCATAAAGATATATATAATTTTAGTTATTTAAAAACATTGACGGTATGGTCCAAAAATTTAAATATGAGAAATTTAATTGATTTTCAAAATTTATTAGTTGAAATTCAGAAAAATAACCAATATTTACAAACAAATTTACACACTCAACTATATTCAATTCTTACTAGTTTTAGGTATTGCTTTAGTAAAGATGTTAATTCAAAGAGGTTTTATTATGAAATTAGTTGACTCGCATTGTCATTTAAATTTCCCTGATTTAGTTAATAACTTAGATAGTATATTTAATAGAATGATCGAAAATGATGTTGTCTATGCTTTATGTGTTTCAGTTGATTTAGATTCTTTTTTAGATATAAAAAAAATATGTGATAAGTATAAAAATGTAAGCTGTTCTGTTGGAATCCATCCTTCGGATGAATATAAAAATAAGTCAGACGATTTAGTTGAAGATCTTGTTAATTTATCAAGTTATGAAAAAGTTGTTGCTATTGGTGAAACGGGGCTAGATTTCTTTAAGCAAGATATTTCTCATGAGCAATGCGAAAAATTTTCAAAACATATTCAAGCAAGTAATATTGTTGAAAAGCCGTTAATTATTCATACAAGGAGTGCTCCTGATCATACATTAAATTTATTAAAAGAGGGAATGGCTACGAATCATAAAGGGGGAGTAATGCATTGTTTTACAGAAACTTATGATTTTGCAAAAAAAGCACTAGATTTAAATTTTTATATTTCTTTTTCAGGAATAATTACATTTAAAAATGCAAATGATTTACGTGAAACGGTTAAAAAAATACCACTAGACAAAATTTTAATAGAAACAGATTCTCCTTATTTAGCACCAGTCCCTTACAGAGGCAAAACCAACGAACCATCATATGTTTATAACGTTGCACAAATGATATCAGAATTAAAGAACATTTCTATTGAAGAAGTTGCTGAAATTACAAGTAATAATTTTTGTGATTTATTTAGCTTAAACAAATCTATCTTAAAGTAGATTAGTTAATTATAAATTAATCTTTGTCGCATAATATATATTATGTTAACTTAATCATGTATTTATACAACTTAAGTGATACAAGCTTACTGCACAAGCATTAGATACATTTAATGATTCGATACTCTTATTTATTGGAATAGTAACTCTTATTAAATTTTCAATGTTTTTATACTTACTAATTCCATGTGTTTCATTACCAAAAATACACAAATAAGGCCTTTCAGTTATAATTTGACTAAGGTTAATCGAATTTTGATTATTGGAGACAAATAAATATTTATCAAACTCTAAATCATTTAAATCATTAAAATTAGTTAGATTGATAATATTTGCGTTAAAATGTGCTCCCATTGACCCTCTTAAACATTTTGGACTCCATACATCACAACTATCATTAGAAATGACAATATCTTTGAAATTAAATGCAATTGCTGAACGTATAATATTGCCCAAGTTACCAGGGTCTTGTATACCTAATAATACTAGAACCCTTTTCATATTGCTTAAACCGCTTAAATTATTTGATAAATTTGGTTTTTCTGCAATTCCAATATATTTACCATCACTGTGATCAAAAATCTTTTTTAATTTTTTATCAACTCTAAACAACTCAACTTTTGAATTTTTTAATATATTTTCAGATATTTTTTCTCCATAAGCAAATACATCAATACTTTTTGCAATTGAATTTTCAAGGTAAGCATTAATTAATTTTTCCCCTAATAGTATTACTTTATTGTTTTGAATCCTTTCTTTTTTAGACTTTAATAATTTATTTAGAGCTTGAATTTTTTTATTAGATTTTGAAAAAATAGTATTATTTATCATATATTTAAAACTAAATTTCTATATTTTTTTTAATTTGCAAATGCTTTGCATAACTCATTCCAGTTTGTTGTATAGTTTTTACTTTTATTTTCTGATTTCATTTTCCATTCTTTTTTAATTCCTGCAGCAGACGCAATTTGTATTTTATCAGTCCACTTTTTATTGATTTTCTCATATACATCATTTATTTTCGAATTTTTAATATTTTTGGTAATGAAAAAATCATATTGATCGTTCTCATTTTTTTGGGAGAGTCCTGATAACATTATTCCAACTTTATGGTATTTATAACCTGTTCGATAAATTTTGCCTAGTAAAAATAATGCTATTTTATTGATAACAATAATATCATCTGTTGGACTAGTTAAATTCATTTGAATACTTTGTCTGTGTTGCTTCGTATTCATGGAAAATCTATTTGTTTTTATATAAACAGTAATAGTTTGTAGAAGAGAATTCTGCTCTCTTAATTTTTTCCATGCATTCTTAATATAGGTTGATAATGCTTCTTGCAGACTTGACAAACAAGTCATTGATTTCCCAAAAGATTTTGAGCTTATTATTTGTTTTCTTGGTGTGAAATACTCTTCTAATTCTAACGCTGGATATCCATTCAATTCTTCTATAGTTCTTTCCATTACAACACTAAATTGTTCACGCATCCTTTTGAAATTAGATTTTTTTAGATCCATAACGCTATTAACATTCATTTTATGTAGTTTTAGAGAAAGATTTCTTCCTATTCCCCAAACTTCAGATACATCAATATGTTCCATCCAAATATTCTGTAAGTCTTTTGGCATACTATTAAAATCGCAAATGCCGTTGAAGTTTTCATGTTTTTTTGCCATGTGATTTGCTAATTTAGCTAGTGTTTTTGTTGGTCCAATACCTACACACACTGGTAAGCCTAAGCATAGTTTAATAGTTTTTTTTATTTCATTAGCATAGCTAATCATGTCATTTCTTTTTTTAAAACTCGTTAAATTAAGAAAACATTCATCTATGGAGTAGATTTCTTGATTAGGTGAGAATTTAGCTAATAATTTCATTACTCTAGCACTCATATCAGCGTATAAAGTATAGTTTGATGATAAAACTTTAATGTTATGTTTTTTAACTAAATTTTTAAATTTAAAATAAGGTTCTCCCATCTTTATTCCCAAGTCTTTTGCTTCTTGCGATCGAGATATGGCACAACCATCATTGTTACTCAGGACAATAACTGGGTGTTGATTTAATGATGGTTGAAAAATTCTCTCACAACTCACGTAAAAATTATTTACGTCAATTAGAGCAACAATTGAACTATTAGACATAAAAATACTTATGTTTTTCTTATTACGCTAATTACTACACCAAAAATATTTAATTCTTGGCCAATTTTAAGAGTAATGTCCTGATATTTATCATTTGCAGCTATTAATTTAATTGATTTATTTTTTTTGTATAGTCTTTTTACGGTATATTCGCTATCAATTAATGCTATAACAATATCGTTATGCTTTGGTTCTATTGATTTATCAACTATAAGCTTATCGCCTTCAAAAATTCCAGCATCAATCATTGAATCCCCTACAACTTCTAAAAAAAAGGTGGAAATTGGATTTTTAATCAATAATTTATTTAGATCTATAGTTTTTTCAATGTAATCATCTGCTGGACTTGGAAATCCAGCTCTAATGTAAGTAGCAAATTTTGGGATAGCATATGAAGTTGGGTTTTGCTCAGCTGAACCTAATAAATGTAGGTTTTTAAAGTCAACTCTTTTCTCTTTATTATATTTCAAGAGATTTAACACATTATCCTTGTCAATTTCAGGTATTCTCAGCACAATACTCTTTTGACCTGGTATTCCAGACTTATTTTTTCGACCTGCTCCTGGGCGCTCTCCACCTCTTTTATTGTTGGTTGTTATTTTAGACATTTGAAATTGTTACGAAATCACTTTGTTAAATGATAACGTAACAAAATCAAAAAGTCGAGAGAAACTTTGTTAGGCTACTTTTCCACCTAATATTGCCTTAACTTCAAGAAAGTCTTCTAGACCAAATTTGCCCCATTCTCTGCCGTTTCCAGATTGTTTATAACCACCAAATGGTGCATCAATAGAAGATGGAGAGTAATTTATATGAACATTCCCTGAGCGTATTTTAGAAGCTATATCTAAAGCTTTTTCATGATTTTCTGAGGAAATGTATCCAGACAACCCATAAGGAGAATCATTAGCTATATTGATAGCCTCTTCAATTGAGTCATATGGAATGATACATAAAACAGGACCAAAGATTTCTTCTTGAGCAATAGTCATATCGTTTTTAACTTTACCAAAAATGGTAGGTTTTATATAAAAACCTTTGTCAAATGAATCTGGTCTTCCTAAACCACCAATTATAAGTTCAGCGCCTTCGTCTATCCCTTTTTCTATGAGCTCTTGTATTTTATCGAATTGTTTTACATTAGCTACTGGCCCTATAATCGTATTGTTATCGTTTGGTTGACCAACAATAGTTTTTTCGGCTGCAGCCTT
>Ga0160423_10003873_pt1 | contig 12391 bp, 13 predicted proteins | sample CRUFie14St8metaG_FD_108191 | JGI IMG/M metagenome (GOLD analysis project Ga0160423, IMG submission 108191) | Marine microbial communities from the Costa Rica Dome - CRUD Field 142mm St8 metaG | ecosystem: Environmental > Aquatic > Marine > Oceanic > Photic zone | place: Costa Rica: the Eastern... | reverse complement strand
TGGTAATAGTTCAAGCGATGCTGCTGCCTCTTGAACATCAGATAGCATAATTCCTTTTTCAGACATAATTTGTAACCTCATATCCATAAGCTTTTCATAGCTAGGTATATCTCTAGTTGTTTGGCCTAGTTCCTCAATACCAGTATTTATCGCGACTCTTTCCCAAATTTCTGGCGTTAAAGTTCCTTCCATGTCTAGACATACTATTTCCATAATCTATTCATTTTTAATTCCATAGGGAACGTGTCCAGATGTTGTGTTATCTATTGCGCTCATAATATGCTTTTTTTGATCATCGAAGAAAATATCTGCATCAAAAGAGTCAAGAAATTGACTTTTAGACATTCCACCTAAAAATAATGATTCATCAATTCTGACACCCCACTCTCTAAGAGTTTTTATAACTCTTTTATCAGAAGGAGCTGATCTGGCTGTTACAAGTGCAGTCCTGATTGGACACTCATTAATTTCAAAATCATTTTGAATTTTGTTTAATTCTACTAAAAAAGATTTAAAAGGTCCTTCTTTCAAGTTTGTATCAGCGTTAGCTTCATTCTCAATAAATGCTTCAAGTCCCTTTTCTTGATAGATTTTTTCAGAATCATCTGAAAAAATTACTGCATCTCCATCAAAAGCTATTTTTAATAAATCTGACTTTGACTCTTTATGATTTTCAGAAGGTCTTGAAATAATAGTAGCAGCAGCAACATCACTTTCAATAGCAAGCTTCACATCCTCAATACTACTGGATAAAAATAAATGCACTCCAAAATCTTTGACGTATCTGTGAGGACTTTCGCCTCCACAAAATGCTGCTCTCGATATATTTAAATTATGATCTTCAATTGAATTTCTAATTCTTAAACCAGTATCAGATGTATTTCTTGACAAGAGAATAACTTCAACACGATCAGAGTTCTCATAAAGCTCATTTATTTTTAAAATTTTTTTTACCAAGTTGAAGGCTTCTCCTGGTGCAAGAGTGTTATCCTCATTTTCAATTTGATAATCTTGATAGGACTTTAGGCCCTGTTTTTCATAAATTTTATGACTTTCATCAAGATTGAAAAGTGCCCTAGAGGAGATACCAATTATTAATTTAGATTGTTCTTTAGTCATAAATATTGAAAATATATTATATTTCGTATTATACTGTACATATATTCAGTATTTTTATTATTATGAAAAAAATTACATCACAACAACAACGAGTATTAGATTGTATTCAAATTTATCTAAATAAAACAGGTTTTCCGCCAACTAGAGCAGATATTTGTCGAGAATTAGGTTTTAAATCGCCAAACTCTGCAGAAACCCACTTGAGGGCGCTTGAAAAGAAAGGCTTCATCTCAATCGAAAGCGGAAGATCAAGAGGTATTTCTATTATTAATAATGACAATAAGTTTACTCAAGTTGATAACGAATATCCGGTCATTGGTCTTGTTGCAGCTGGATCTCCTACTCTTGCTGAAGAAAATATTGAACAAACAATAAGCTGTCCAAATAAATTCTTTGATTCAGATTTTGATTATTTTTTAAAAGTTAAAGGACTTAGCATGAAAGATGTTGGAATCATGGAAGACGATCTTATTGCTGTGAAGAAGACACATGAAATTAAGAATGGAGATATTGTGATTGCAAGACTAGAAGATGAAGTGACTGTAAAATTTTTTAATAGAAAGTCTCCAAAAATAGTTGAGCTTGAACCTGCAAATGATGATTTTGAAAACATAATTGTAGATTTAGAATACCAAGACTTCCATATTGAGGGCAAAAGCGTAGGACTGCTTAGAAAGAATTAGTGAATAGTATTTTGTTTCTTTGAAAATTGTTCTCTTTGTTTTTCAAAGAATTCATCTAGATCGCTGACATTACCACTTACGCTTTCAATCCCTGCCCTAATCATTTCTTTTGCAACATCCAACTCTTGGCCACTTAAAAAACCTTTAGCTTCTTTTGAAAATTCAATCTTAACAATAGGATTATCTTTATCATCAGACCTTCTTAATACGATTGTCCCATCAGGTAATTGAGCAAGTTCTAAGTAATTTGACATTATTTTCCTTAATTTAAATAGCTTAACATTCATCAAGAACTTTGCGAAGCAAGTCTTTAAATGATTTATATTTATTTAATATTAAATTGAATTTTTTCAAGCTATTTTCTTTATTCGATAAAATTAAATTTACTTCAACTTCTTTAAAGAGTTTACTTTTTGCATCCTTAATAAGATAGAAAAGTCCATCATCTTTAAATTCTTGTTCAATTAAATTTTCTAAGAATTTAAATTGTTTGAGTGAAATCCATTTATGAATACTATTTAGATTACTGATTTCGGTTTCGGATTTGTTAAATGAATCAAATACGTCGTCAGCAAGATATGAAATGGCATTCTCCATCATAGAAACAAATAACAATTGATTTACATAATCTACATTAGATGCATCAAATACAAGATTATTTAAAATATCCTCTGCGATATCTTCATATAAATTTGATAATTCTCTATTTTGCACTAAGACTTTAGATTCTGAACCCACTCTCCATTAGAGTATGTTGCTGTCCATTTTGTTCTTTTACCATCTTTTTCTGATGCTAAGTAATGAACATCATCTGTTCTATTGTATCTGATCACATAGGGATTTCCGTCGGCATCTTTTTCGGGAGCATCCAATAAATACATATGTTTCTCCTTGTTTGGCAAAAATCTACACGCCTCAATAATTTTGTCATGAAGTTTATTAATTTCAGATACCTTAGGAGCTCTTGTTTCCCTGTTTTTTGGGTATTGGCTGGCTGCTAAAAACAAACCTTTCATACTATCTCTCAATAAATAATGGTCCTCACATTTTACACATTTAAGATCAGGCATTTCGATTGGTTCCATCGTTATAGGTTTAGGTTCACCATTTCTTTGTAATGCTCTTGTTGCCCCACAATTATCATTTAAACATCCAAAATATTTACCAAATCTACCAGTTTTTAACTGCATTTCTGAACCACATTTATGGCATTCCAAAGTTGGGCCATCATATCCTTTTATTTTAAATTTACCATCCTCAACTAAATACCCATCACAGTCCGGGTTCTTGCCACAAACATGCAATTTTCTAGATTCATCAATTAGATAATTATCCATTCTGGTATCACATTTTGGGCATCTCTTTCTAATGAGAAGATTTTCTGCTTCTTCGGAATCATCAACACTTACTGCTTCATCTCCTGAAATTAAATTAAGTGTTACCTTACATTTATCACTACCCTCGTTCTGATAACCAGAACAACCCAAGAAAACACCATTAGCAGAATTTCTTATTACCATATTAGGTTTTCCACATGAGCAAACAATATTTGTTTCTGTAGGTATATTTCCTGGCCTCATCCCTGAGTTTAGATCAGAGGCTGAGATTAAATCATTTTGAAAAGACTTATAAAAATTATCTAATACTTCCCTCCAATCTGCATCTCCATTAGCAACCTCATCTAGGCTATTTTCTAGATTTGCAGTAAAGTCATAGTCCATAATGTCATGAAAACTCTCAATAAGTCTTTCAGCCACAATATGTCCAATTTTTTTTACAAAAAATCTTTTGTTTTCGATTTGAACATATCCTCTATCTTGAATAGTTGAAATTATATTTGCATAAGTAGAAGGTCTGCCTATTCCTTTCTTCTCAAGCTCACGAACTAAAGCAGCTTCAGAGTATCTTGCTGGAGGTTTGGTAAATTTTTGTTCTAATTCAATACCATCTGTGGTGATTAGTTGATTTTCATGTAAAGAGGGTAAGATATCTTCATCTTTAGACGAAGTTTTAAGTATTTTTGTAAAGCCATCAAAAACAAGCTCGCGACCTCTTGCAACAAATGTTTTGTCTTCAACATATATTTTTGCAGAAGTAGATAAATATTCTGCATCAGGAAGCTGTGAAGCAATAAATCTTTCCCATATTAATGTATATAGCTTTAATTCTTCCTCAGATAAATTCATTACATCTTTAGGTCCTAGAAATGAATTTGTTGGCCTAATTGCTTCGTGAGCCTCTTGCGCGTTTTCAGTTCCAGAATATATGCGTGGAGAATTAGTAAGATAGTTTTCACCTAAATTTTGACTTACAAATTTTCTCGCTTCATTTATTGATTCTTTACTTAAACTTGGCGCATCTGTTCTCATATATGTAATCAATCCGCCCTCATAAAGTTTTTGTGCAACTCTCATTGTTCTTTTAACATTAAATCCCAACCTTGTACTTGCTGACTGTTGAAGAGTTGATGTTATAAAAGGTGCTTTAGGTTTAATTTTTACCGGCTTTTTTACAATCTCATTTATTACTAAATCTGATGATTCTATTTGTCTTTTTATTTCTTCTACTTCATCTTTAGTTATTAATGGATCTGTTTTTCTAGTCAATAGATTGAATTTAATCTTTTCATTTTTATCTGTTAATCCATAAAGATAAATTTCCCAAAATTCCTCAGGAACAAATTCCTGAATTAATCTTTCTTTCTCATCCAGCAACCTTAAAGCGACCGACTGGACTCTTCCTGCAGAAAGACCTCTTGCAATTTTATTCCATAATAAAGGTGATAATTCAAACCCAATTACTTTATCTAGAAATCTTCTTGCTCTATAAGCTTTAACAAGATTTAAATCAATTTCTTTTGGATCAGAGAAAGAATCTAAAATTGCTTCTTTTGTGATTTGATTAAATCTTACTCTTGAGTAATTATATTTAGTTGGGCCAAGAACCTCTTTTAAATGCCATGCAATTGCTTCACCTTCTCTGTCTAAATCAGTTGCCAAATAAATATTTTCAACATTTTTTGCAGCCTTTTTTAAATCTTTTAAAACTTTCTCTTTTCCTGGAATAATTTGCCAATCAGCATCCCAACCATTATCAGGATCAATACCCATTCTTCTAACTATTCTTTTTCTTTCATTTAAAGTCTTTAATCTTGCTTTTTCCTCAGGACTGATATCTTTGGGAATGGAAGATCTCTTGGAGGCTCCTGCTCCTTTTTTAGGTAAATCTCTAATATGGCCAACACTGGATTGAACAATATATTCCGAGCCAAGATATTTTGATATGGTTTTAGCCTTTGCTGGCGACTCAACTATTACTAAAGATTTCGACATATTAAACTTTTCCTTTTTTTATGAATATCATCAAAATAGTATTTTTGGCAAGTGAATTTTAAAATTTTTTTAATTCATCAAAATTCTTTATGATTTTTTTTAACTCTTCTATGCCTTCTAATTCTCTCCACAAAAAAGAGATTGAAGCACTTGTAAAAATTATCTCTTCAAGGCTGACAGATATCTTTTGTAAGGCCTTTTTAAGATCTTTAAAGTGATCTGAATACTTTAATTTGACAGGAGAATACAAGATTAATTCTGTTTTGTCTCTAATAAAATGCGCTTCTTTTAAATTAGTATGATTCTTAATACTATAACTTACACTAAATTCAGAAGAATTCTTAAATTTATTTTCACCGTATAAATTTGATGAAATTTTACATCCCAACAGCTTTGCATCCATTCTTATTCTAGATATTTTTCTAGATGCTTTTGAAGGAATGGCAATGGAAATAGATCCTATCAAAATCAAAACTGCAATTGTTACTAATAAATACTCCAATGTCAGTCTCTTAAGATGTCATCGATAAGTTTGGGACCCTTGATAATGAATCCAGTATATATCTGAACAAGACTTGCACCTGCTTCAATCTTTTGCAAATAATCATTCTTACTCATAACTCCCCCGACTCCAATCAATGAAATATCTTTATGTTTCCCTTTTATATATGATATTTTTTTAGTTGAACTCTCCATTAAATATTTTCCAGACAAGCCTCCATTGATTGATTTAAATTTTTGGTCCACAAGGTTTGCCTTATTAATTGTTGTATTGGTAGCTACTATGCCTGACAAAAATGATTCTTTGACTATATTAATTATAGAATCAAGAGCATCATTAGATTCATCAGGAGATATTTTTATAAATATAGGAATATTTATTCCAATCTTTTTAGATTTTTCCTCTAGTGCAGATATTAAGGATTTAAAATTTTTTTCATTATGCAAATCTCTCAAGTTTGGTGTGTTAGGTGAGGATATATTGACTGTAATATAGTCAGCATATTTATGCACTTTTTCAAGACAAATTAGGTAATCATCTACTCTTTGATTGCCAGAAGATGATTTATTAGCGCCTATATTTACACCTACAACACCTTTGAATTTTCTTCTTTTTAAATTTTCTACTAAATAGTCGACTCCTTTATTGTTAAAACCTAAACTATTAATAATAGATTCTTCTTTATAGTTTCTAAAAACTCTTGGTTTAGCATTACCACTTTGTGGTAAGGGAGTTATTGTTCCAACCTCAAGAAACCCAAATCCAAGGTCGCCTAAGGCATCAATAAAATCACCATTCTTATCTAAACCAGCTGCAGTTCCAAGCTTATTGCTAAATATCATGCCTGCGAAGTTATAATTTTCATTCTTCGAATTCTTCTTTATAAAGAATTTTAAAAGTTTAGTCTTATGTAGAATTTTTAATGAAATTAATGATGCTGAATGAGCTATCTCAGGTGGTAGTAATTTAAAAATTTTAAGAAAAAAATTCAAATAATTTCTCTAATAATTTGTTTAATATCTTTACTTATTGTTTTATCTCTCAACGCGAGGGCAATGGTAGCATGTACAAAACCTTCCTTACTACCACAATCAAACTTTTCTCCTTGATACATACTTGCATAAACACTTTCATTGCCAAGAAGTAATTTAATAGCATCAGTCAACTGTAGCTCTCCTCTTCTGTCAAAGGTAATGTCAGCTAGGTATTTAAAAATTGAAGCATTAAAAATATATCTTCCACATACAGCAATATCTGATGGCGCTTCATCAGCTGAAGGTTTCTCAACGATATCTTCTACTTTTATTGGTGCTGAATTTATATCTTCTGGCTTGATTACTCCATATTTGTGTATATTACTTTTACTTATTTGATTTACGGCAAGGACAGTAGATTTTTTTTCTTCGTAAATTTCTATTAATTGGCTTAAGCAGGATTTTTTTGAAAAAAATAAGTCATCTGGCAATAAAACAGCAAATGGATCTTCGCCAATGACATCTTTAGCGTGGAGGATTGCATCACCTAATCCATTTTGATTAACTTGATTTATATAATGAAATTTTATACCTGAAAATATGCTAGGATTTACTTTCTCAATCATATCTTTTTTTCCAGTATTTAGAAGTTGAGTTTGAATATCATCATTGTGATCAAAATGCTTTTTAATTGAGTACTTTTCAGAGCTTGTTATAAATACTATTTCATTAATTCCAACATCAATTGCTTCCTCAACTGCATATTGAATTAAAGGTTTATCAATAATTGGAAGCATTTCTTTAGGTGTTGCTTTAGAAGCAGGTAAAAATCTTGTTCCCAGACCTGCAGCTGGTAAGACTGCTTTTTTAATCAACTTAGATACTCCTAAAAAAACTCTTATATATCATAGCAAACATCAATCCTGATAACATTCCACCTAGGTGAGCAAAATTTGCCACAGAACCAAATCCAAATAAATCTAAAATACCAAGAAAGCCTAAAATTAACCAAACAACCATAAATAGATATAATCCAGGCGGAAGACCATATCTGTCATAGTTTGATTCCATCTCCATAATAAGACAATATCCCAACATGCCGTAAATCACTCCAGATAAACCACCAAAAAGACTAGAGCTAGTCCAGGTATACTGTAATAAATTACTAAAAATTCCTGAGAAAATTATTAACAATAAAAATATAAATTTGCCATCGATTCTTTCGATTTTTTCACCAAGTACATATATCCATAAACAATTAAAGGCTAAATGAGCAAATGAAAAGTGAAGAAACATTGGTGTTATCAGTCTCCACCATTCATTTTCTGAAAAAAAAGTCTGCTGGGCAGACATGAATGATATGAACCCTTGATTTGAAATTGAAATCTTTGTAAAAGTTAACGGCTCAATAATTGCTACTACTGATCCAAAGTTAGATAGTATAGATATAGCAATAGCAATTAAAATTAACGGTTGATATAAATTATTTAATATTTTCAAACTAATTCTTAGAGATATTTAAACTCCAGCCTAACTTTTCACGGCAAGCTTCAAAAAAATCGTTATCTTTAGGATGCACTAGCTTTAAGGTTTTTTCAGTTTTTGAAATTGCAATATTTAAACCATAAGGAACATCGATGTCGTCTTGCCCATCAACACAAATTTTTGCATTTTCACTTGGACCATCAAATATTTCCATCTCTACCTTTTCATTTGATGAAATGATAAAAGGTCTTGATGAAATGCTTTGTGGCAGCATTGGAATGATAGTCCAAACATCCAAACTAGGATGAATTATTGGTCCGCCAGCTGAAAGAGAATAAGCAGTTGAGCCAGTTGGTGTGGCTATGATTAATCCATCAGATCTTTGCTCATAAACCACTTTATCATTAACATTTAATCTATATCTCATTAATTGTGCATATGCACCTGAATGAATAACAACTTCATTTAAGCCATACAAATGATTGTTATTAAATTTTGCTGAAACTAAATTTCTCTCTTCAATTTTATAATTTCCATTTAGTATTTCTTGCATTGAGGTATGAAAATTCTCAACTTTCAAATCAGTTAAAAATCCAACATTACCCATATTTACTCCTAAAATTGGTATCTCATATTCTAAATATTGTCTTGCTGAATTTAATAATGTCCCATCGCCACCAAACACAATCATAAGATCTATAGTTTTTGAAAATTCTTTATGAGAAAGATATTCTGCTTGATCATTTTTATAGTTAGAAGAATCATCGATATACAACTGAATATTTTTATCTCCAAAAAAATTAAGCATTGAATCTAATGAATTTTCATCAATACTTTTAGATAAATTTTCTTTTACAAAGATTCCAATTTTATTAAACATATGAGGAATTATACTCCTAAAGAAAAAATAGTATTAATAGATTTTATCTTTTCAAAACTCGAAAAATATTTATATACGAATATAATATTGTCCAAAGTGAAATTTTTTAAAATTAAAGATGAGTAAATTAGATAAATTTAGAGAAGAAACAAAAGATTGGTTAGATAAGAATTGTCCTCCATCTATGAGAAATGGAGCAGATCCAAAGATTCCTGTTGATGAAGTTTGGGGTGGCAGAAAGGCAGAATATAAAAATCCAGAATCGAAAATATGGCTTGATAGAATGGGTCAAAAAGGTTGGACAATGCCTACAGTGCCAAAAGAGTATGGTGGTGGGGGTCTTTCCAAGGAAGAGGTGAAAATTCTTAACGAAGAGATGTTTTTTATAGGTGCTAAACAACCACTTTTAAGTTTTGGCATTTGGATGCTTGCACCTGTTTTGCTTGAATATGGAACTGAGGAACAAAAGAAAGAACATATTCCAAAAATTATCAAGGGTGAAATAAGATGGTGCCAAGGTTACTCTGAACCAGGCTCAGGTTCCGATTTGGCTAGTTTGTCTACAAAAGCAGAAGACATGGGAGAGAATTATTTAGTTAATGGGCAAAAAGTATGGACTTCTTACGCTGATAAAGCAGATTGGATCTTTGCATTGGTAAGAACAGGTGCCAAAGAACCAAAACATGACGGCATTAGTTTTTTACTAATTGATATGGAAACAAAAGGCGTCAGCACTAAACCTATTACTTTAATCTCAGGAAAATCTCCTTTTTGTGAAACTTTTTTTGATAATGTTGAAGTTCCAAAATCTAATTTAATTGGAGAATTAAATGCAGGATGGACAATTGCAAAAAAACTTTTACAACACGAAAGAAAGTTTATTTCTAACTTTGGTCTTGCAGCTGGCATGGGCAGTAAAAGAGATATAGTTTCAATTGCAAAAAAGCATCTTGGTGAAGAAAACGGAAAAATTAAAAATGGATTTTATAGATCAGAAATTTCTTCTCATAAAATAAAAGAGCATGCTTTTGGTCTTACTCTCAAAAGAGCTAATGATGAAGGTGGAAAAGCTAGTGCTACTGCTTCAATGTTCAAACTCTATGGAACTGAACACAATAAAAAAAGACATGAGCTCATGGTAGCAGCATCCGGAATTAATGGAGTAGCCTGGGATGGTGATGAGTTTGATGCAGATGATAAAAACCTAACAAGAGCATGGTTAAGAACTAAAGGTAATTCTATTGAAGGAGGAACTTCAGAAGTTCAATTAAATGTAATCTCTAAGAGAGTTTTAGGTCTTCCCTCTCAATAACTAAAATGAAATTAGTATTGACAGAAGAGGAGCAGTTTTTACAAGATACTGCAAAAAACTTTGCAGTTGAAAGATCTCCAATATCTCATTTTAGGAATCTTAGAGATTCTAAAGATCCTATTTTATGGGATAAAGATATTTGGTCTGAAATGGTAAAGCTTGGATGGCCAGGAATTTTAATTCCCGAAGAGTATGGAGGTTCTAATTTTGGCTTAACTGGAATTGGTGTCATACTCCAAGAATGTGCAAAAACTCTTACCCCCTCTCCACTTTTTGCTACAGGTGTTTTAGGGGCATATGCAATTAGTACTTATGGTAGTGGTGAGCAAAAAAGCAGTATTTTATCAAAAATTATTAATGGTGAAATTACAACCGCTTTAGCAGTAGATGAATCAAGTCATCACAATCCTTCAGAAACAGCTTTAAGTGCAAAAAAAGATGGAAAACAATTTACTATAAACGGAAAAAAAATATTTATCGTTGATGGTGCAAGTGCCGATCTTTTAATAGTCTTAGCTCGCACATCTGGAAAAAAAGGAGATTTAGCTGGATTAACTCTATTTTTAATCGATGCAAACTCAATCGGTCTTGAAAAGTTAAAACTCGATATGGCTGATTCAAGAAATTATGCAAATATTATATTTAATGATGTAAAAATTGATGCGTCTTCTATTCTTGGCGATCTTGAGGCTGGCGGAGTGATAGCAGAGGATATTTTAGATATAGGTAGGATTGCTATGGCATCAGAAATGCTTGGTAATGCTGAATCTGCATTTGAAACTACCTTGGATTATTTGAAACAAAGAAAGCAATTTGGTGTACTTATTGGTTCTTTTCAAGCTCTTCAACACAGGGCTGCAGAAATGTTTTGTGAGTTAGAGCTTACAAAATCATCTGTAATGGCTGCAATGAGAGCAGCAGACGAAAAGTCAAATGAACTACAAAGACTATCAAGCCTTGCCAAAACAATTGCTGGAGAAACTCTTCATCTAGTTTCAAACGAAGCAATTCAAATGCATGGAGGAATTGGTGTTACTGATGAATATGATATTGGATTCTTTCTTAAAAGAGCTAGAGTTGCAGAACAAATTTTTGGAAACAGTAAATATCATACTGAAAGATACGCAAACTTAAGTGGTTTCTAGGATTTAATTTAATAATGCAAATATTAAAGTCCTTTTTCATTGGCTTAACTACATTTTTTTTGATTATTTTTGTTTTGGTGATTGGCTTTGGAACATTAACAATCATAAATATACCAAGAATAATAATTCCTTTAAGGTCTTTCAAAATATTCTTGAGCAAGGTTTCAAATGTAATTGGAGATATAACAGTTTACTGGGTGAAACTTACAATGATTTTGATGCATGGAAATAATATTGAGTTAATTGGAAATGACAAAGAATTTAAGATGGATGAATGGTATATGGCAATGTCAAACCATCAATCATGGGCAGATATATTTGTTTTACTGGTTTCAGCAAACTATAAGATACCCTTATTAAAATTTTTTATGAAAAAAGAATTGTGGTGGATTCCATTTGTATTCTTAGCTAACAAAACATTAAATATGCCCTTTGTTAATAGACATAGTAAAGAAGAAGTTAAAAAAAATCCTAGTCTACGAACCAAAGATTACGAGAATACAATAAAGTCATGTAAACGTTTTTTAAGATCACCTTCAACTATATTTAGTTATGCCGAAGGTACAAGATTTACAAGAGATAAGCACGAAAAACAAAATTCACCATACAAGAACCTGTTAAAGCCAAAAGTTGGTGGCATGGCAACAGCATTGTCAGCTATGCCGAAAGTAAATACTCTTATCGATTATTCTTTAATTTATAAAACTAATAAAAGAAGTGCATGGGATTTTTTAACAGGAGAAATGCGACACGTTAGAGTATGTGTGAAAAAATATGATATTCCTGAAAGCCTAAAAAATAGAAATTATTCTACTGATGAACAATATAGAGAAGATTTTAAAGTTTGGATTGAATCTATTTGGGCAGAAAAAGATGAGCACATTGAAAATCTAAAATTTTAGTTCTGATTCACTTACAACCCATCCGTTTAAATCAACATAGACCCAATCTCCAGACTT
>Ga0160423_10003872_pt1 | contig 12391 bp, 7 predicted proteins | sample CRUFie14St8metaG_FD_108191 | JGI IMG/M metagenome (GOLD analysis project Ga0160423, IMG submission 108191) | Marine microbial communities from the Costa Rica Dome - CRUD Field 142mm St8 metaG | ecosystem: Environmental > Aquatic > Marine > Oceanic > Photic zone | place: Costa Rica: the Eastern... | reverse complement strand
TTGGAATTCCTGGTCGTCCGAGGCGGCCCCAGATGGAAGAATGAGGATGAAGCCACGCCCCAACGAAACCGAGAGTTTTGTGCTGGAGACCTGAGAGAGGAGAAAATTCCGATGACGACTTGTAGATTTCCCGTCTTCTTCCTTGAAACCAGCACATCCTGTGATTGCAGGGAGGATGACGAGGCGGCGAGAACCGAGGAAAAGAACAGTAGAGACGAGCGCAGCAGGCGACCAGCGCAGGCTCAGCGAAGTGAAGGACGTCGACGTCGAGAGGTCGTGAGTTCGAGTCCCGGGAGCGCCACCTGGACATAGACTCCAACGTTTTCGATTGTTTTCATTGGATAGGTTTCTAGTAGAACAGCAACAGCGCGAAGCCAGCATGGGTGGAGGCGGTTCAGACGTTGCCCAGCTTCCGGTGTTCGACCTGGGACCCTTCCTGGAGAAGTGCATCTTGGGCGGCCAGGAGCCCGACGAGGAGATCAAGAAGCAGTGCGAGGGACTTGCCCAGTGCTTGAAGGATACCTCAGCCCTCGTCGTCAAGGACCCGCGCTGCCCGAGCAGCGACAACGCCACCTTTCTGGACATGCTGGAGAGGTATTATGAGCAGCCCAACGAAGTGAAAAGGCCGGACGAGAGGCCCCACTTCCACTACCAGGTCGGGGTGACCCCCGAGGGCGTGGAGGTCCCCCGTTGCTCCATGGACCCGGCGTGCCTGAAAGAGATTGAGAAGCAGCCCGAGGAGCACAGAGCTCACGTTCCCACGGGAGCGGACCCCAAGTGGAGGTTCATGCATCGTGTTGGGCCCAGGCCAGCGGAGACCAAGTTCAAGGAGCTCAACGCGGAGCCCGTGTACCCCGAGAAGTTCCCGGAGTGGGAGGGCAACATGACCATGTGGGGAACCAAGATGCTCAACGCGCTCGAGGTTGTGGCGGAGATGGCCGCCATCGGCTTGGGCCTCGACAGGAAGGCCTTTGTGGACAAGATGAGGAACGGCCCCCACCTTCTCGCGCCGACCGGGTCCGATCTCGCCAAGTACCAGGACGTCGGAACCGTCTTCGCGGGCTACCATTACGACCTCAACTTCTTAACCATCCACGGCAAGTCCAGGTTCCCTGGGCTGTACATCTGGCTCCGGAACGGCAACAAGACCCCGGTGAAGATGCCCGAGGGGTGCCTGCTCCTGCAGGCCGGCAAGCAGCTGGAGTGGCTGACGGGCGGCGCCATCAACGCTGGAATGCACGAGGTTGTCTTCTCCGAGGGAACCAAGGGCGCCGTTGCCAAGGCCAAGGAGGAGGGGAGGTCCATCTGGAGGGTAAGCTCCACGTTGTTTGGGCACATCGCCAGCGACGCGACCTTGGAGCCGCTGGGGCACTTCGCGACCGACGAGGCCATGGCCAAGTACAAGAAGTGCTGCGCGGGAGACCAGGTTCAGGAGGAGCTTGACACCATCAAGCTGAAGCCAAACGGGCTCGCTTAGACCACCGTAGCCCGCCCTTCCTTTTTCCGGTCATCCTCATCCTCATCATCACCATCGTTGTTGTTGTGTAGTATCATTCTAATTTATCTCACAAGCAAGGACTTGCGTCGCAGGTCCGGCCATTCTCCCCTGGTTCCCCATCTCGCCCCTCGAGCCCCCCCCCTGCCCCCCGCGACGATCGCGAGATCAGCCGTCTCTGACGGAGTGCCAGACCGAGAGCATGGAGGGCGCGAGGCGCAAGAGGAATAGGTGGGATGACGCGGGAGGGGACGCCGGCGACCCGAAGCGGGACGAGGAGGGGGCGACCGGGAAGGCTGAGTCCGCGGTGAGCGACGCCACGGGCATGCTTGGAGGTGGTGGCATGCGTGAGGGCTCGCCCTCGCAGCAGCAGCAAAAAAGAAAAAGGAACCGCTGGGACGATCGCGGCCCTGACTCTGACGTCTCGCAGCAGACGGCCCTGAAGCTGAATGAAACGGTCGAGAAGAAGAAGTCGGAGTGGGACAGCGACGACGAGAACGACGGCGAGGTGAGCGTCTTCGACGACGGAGTCGCCGCCCAGGCGACCCCCAGGGGTAACCGATGGGACCAAACACCGGTGGCCGCCACGCCAAAGCAAAGGTCGAGGTGGGATGAGACCCCGCAGGTGGCGAGCGGGAGCTTCCCGTCGGGAGCGGAGACCCCTCTCATGTCGGGTGGCGGGGGGGCGTACTTGGAGACGCCGTTGCACCCCGAATCGGGTTTCGGGGCTATGCCGCAGGGACCTCAGGACCCGTCTAGCCTGTCGCAGGAGAGCCTGAACGCGTTGAGGTGGGAGAAGGACATCGAGGCCAGGAACAAGCCTTGGACGGACGAGGAGATCGACGCCATCATCCCCGACGGGTACAAGATCGTGCCCCCACCAGAGTCCTACGTTCCCATCACGACTCCTTGGAGGAAGCTCACGGCGACGCCAAACCCAGCCCAGGACGGTGAGGGCGACGAGGGGGTCTACCAGATGCCTACCAGCGGCGAGGGGAGCGTTGGTGGCGCGGGGACGGGGCTCACGGTGCCCGCGCACATGAAGGACCTGCCAGAGCTCAAGCCAGAGGACATGCAATTCTTCGGCAGCCTGCTCAGGGAGTGCCCGGAGGGCGAAGAGCTCAGCGCCGAGGAGGCCCGCGACCGGAAGATCGCCAGGCTCCTCCTCAAGGTCAAGAACGGCACCGCGCAGCAGAGGAAGCAGAGTCTAAGGTGGCTCACTGAAAAGGCCAGGGACTTTGGCGCCGGTCCCCTCTTCAACCAGATCCTGCCGCTTCTTATGTCCCCCACGCTGGAGGACCAGGAGCGGCACCTTCTGGTCAAGGTGATCGACAGGATCCTGTACAAGCTCGACGAGCTCGTCAGGCCCTACGTGCACAAGATTCTCGTGGTCATCGAGCCCCTGCTGATCGACGAGGACTATTACGCCCGTGTCGAGGGCAGGGAGATCATCAGCAACCTCTCCAAGGCCGCAGGCCTCGCCACCATGATCGCCGCCATGAGGCCCGACATCGACAACGTGGACGAGTACGTCAGGAACACCACCGCCAGGGCCTTTGCCGTCTGCGCTTCCGCGCTGGGGATCCCAACCCTCGCACCTTTCCTCAAGGCCGTGTGCCAGAGCAAGAAGTCGTGGCAGGCGAGGCACACCGGGATCAAGATCGTGCAGCAGATCTCCATCTTGGTCGGGTGCGCTGTGTTGCCCCATCTCAAGGCCCTGGTCACCATCATCCAGCCTGCGTTGCAGGACGAGAACCAGAAGGTCAGGACCATCTGCGCTCTGGCTATGGCTGCGCTCGCGGAGGCCGCCGCGCCCTACGGGATTGAGTCCTTCGACTCGGTGCTCAAGCCGCTTTGGAAGGGCGTGAGGGCGCACCGCGGCAAGGTCCTGGCGGCTTTCCTCAAGGCCATCGGCTACATCATTCCGCTGATGGACGCCATGTATGCGAACTACTACACGAGGGAGGTGATGGTGATCCTGATCAGGGAGTTTGCAACGCCGGACGAGGAGATGAAGAAGATCGTGCTCAAGGTCGTCAAGCAGTGCGTGTCGACGGAGGGAGTGGAGCCGGAGTACATCAGGCAAGAAATTCTTCCGCCGTTCTTCCAGCACTTTTGGGTTCGAAGGATGGCCCTGGACAGGAGGAACTACAGGCAGCTTGTGGACACCACCGTGGAGCTCTCGCAGAAGGTCGGGTGCGTGGACGTCGTGGAGAAGATCGCGGACGACCTCAAGGACGAGTCGGAGGCTTACCGCAGAATGGTCGCGGAGGCCGTCGGGACGATCATAGAGAACCAGGGGGTGTCCGAGATCGGTGCTGGGCTGGAGGAGCGCCTTGTGGATGGAATCCTCTTCGCTTTCCAGGAGCAGACCGCCGAGGACTCGGACGTGATGCTCAAGGCTGTCGGGACGGTGGTCTCCTCTTTGGGGCAGAGGGCCAAGCCCTACCTGCCGCAGATATGCGGAACGATCAAGTGGCGGCTGAACAACAAGTCGGCGAAGATCAGGCAACAGGCGGCCGACTTGATCTCACAGGTGGCCCCTGTACTGAGGACGTGCGAAGAGGACCAGCTGCTGAGCCACCTGGGCACTGTGCTATACGAGTACCTCGGGGAGGAGTACCCAGAGGTCCTGGGGAGCATTCTGGGCGCCACCAAGGCGGTCGTCAATGTCATCGGCATGGACAGGATGACGCCGCCCATCAAGGACCTCCTGCCGCGCTTGACGCCCATTTTGAGAAATAGGCACGAGAAGGTCCAGGAGAACTCGATCGACTTGGTCGGCCGGATTGCGGACCGGGGGGCAGAGTACGTCCCCGCCAGGGAGTGGATGCGGATCTGCTTTGAGCTACTGGAGATGCTCAAGGCTCACAAGAAGGCGATCAGGAGGGCGACTGTGAACACTTTTGGTTACATCGCCAAGGCCATCGGCCCAAGCGACGTGCTGGCAACCCTTCTGAACAACCTCAAGGTCCAAGACAGGCAGAACAGGGTGTGCACCACCGTGGCCATCGCCATCGTCGCGGAGTCTTGCGCGCCCTTCACTGTGATTCCTGGCATCATGAACGAGTACAAGGTCCCAGACGCGAATGTGCAGAACGGAGTCCTCAAGTCCCTGAGCTTCATGTTCGAGTACATCGGCGAGATGGGCAAGGACTACATCTACTCTGTCGTCCCGCTGCTGGAGGACGCGCTCATGGACCGGGACCATGTCCACAGGCAGACCGCGGCCAGCGCGGTGGGCCACCTTGCGCTTGGCGTCCCCGGCATGGGCTGCGAGGATGCCTTTGTGCACTTGTTGAACTACGTGTGGCCAAACATCTTCGAGACCTCGCCTCACGTTCACAACGCCATGATGGCCGCCGTGGAGGGAATCCGCGTGGCCGTAGGGCCAGGGGTGATCTTGCAGTACTGCCTGCAGGGGCTTTTCCACCCAGCCAGGAAGGTGAGGGAACAGTACTGGCGGGTGTACAACTCGACTTACGTGTCCAGTCAGGACGCCCTCGTGGCGTTTTACCCGCGGAACCTCGGCTTCGTGGACAGGGAGGTCGGGGGTGGGGAGGTGGAGAGGGAGGCCCTCCTGACTTGCCCGGAGCTCGACATGATGATCTAAGAAAATTGTATAAATACAGAAGGGTTTGTCTCTTTAATATATTAGTGTCTCATGAGTCTAAAGATCAGTTGCTGCTCGTGTAGAACTGCTTCAGGGAGGTCCCCCTCTTGTGGTTTGCGGGAACAAAAGTCACGCTAGAGACGTACGAGTTGGTGTACGTGTCGTTGATGTACAGAGAAGAGTTGGAATGAATGTACTGCTTCTGCTGGTAGCTCAGGTGGTCCCTGTGGCCGCCTACGCTACCACTTCCGGCCCTGCCGGCCCCGGACTTGCGGCCCCTCGCCTCGTTCTTGGACTCCCTTGGCTTTGGATGGTCGAAGTGGTAGCTTGAGGGCTCTGCGACGCCCAAGTTGCCCTCCTGATAGCCCCCATTGTTCGCTGTGTTGATCTGCAGTGAACCCACGATCCCCTCGAAGCTCATGTTTGTCATCCTCACCGGCACACGGCCGCCCACGTTATGGTTGTCCAGTCCCGAGTTATCCAGGGACAGGGGGTTGTCGGCGTACTCGGCGGGAACGAAGATTCCCGCGGCCTGCAGCGATCCAATCGTGTACTGGGCCTCGGCCTGGGACCTCTCCTCACTGGACACAGGCTGGCCGTCGAGCATCTGCAAAAGGGGGAACCGCATCACGGTGTAACTTCGGTACACCCCCTTCCTGGCCACTGGGTTGCCGCTAAGGTTGAGCTCCGTGAGTGTGTCCTTCAAGACGGCGAGGTGATCGATGTCAACGATGTCCGAGATCCTGTTGTTGGCAGCATGCAGCACAGCGATGTTGGAGGACACGCACAGGTGCTGGAGAGACCTAAGGCCGTTGTCATCCAGCCGGAGCTCCCTCAGGCCCCTGATGTGCTGCAGGGACGTGGACTCCAGGTATTTGATCCTGTTGCCGTCTAAGATCAGCTCCTGCAGGCTGGGCAGCTTCACAAGCCCGTCGATCTTGGAGACTGTGTTGTCCTGGATGAACAGCGTCTTCAAATTCCTCAATCCCGCGAGCTGTAGGCCCTTGATCGAGGCGATCTGGTTGCCGCCCAGCTGCAGCACCTCGAGATGAGGGAAGCAAACATCGCAGATCTTCTTCTTGCTCGAAGGGCAGTCACAGTCGTTATGCTCACAGAAGATGGCGCAGTCCAGCCTGTTGTTGTTCAGCCTGAGCACCCTGAGGTTTGGCAGGGTCCTCAATCCGTCCACAGTCTGCAGGAGGTTGTTGTCCAGGTTGACCTCGCACAGGTTGGCGAAGGCCCCGCCGCTGAAGGCGTGGCACACGTCGCGGAGCCTCAGGTTGGAAATATCCAAATCCCGCAGGTGGTCGAAGAAGCGGTGTCCGACCTGCTCCTCCAGAGTATCCACGGTCAGCCTGCCCAGATACTTGGACCTCGCGGCGGCCTGCTCGCTGGACTCGACCATCTGGCCGTCCAGGACCTTGAGCTTCTTCAGGTGGTACACCGTGTAACCCCTTGTTGTTGTTGTTTTATAGAAGAGAGAGAGAGAGAGAGAGAGATGTCGTCAGCCTGCCTGCTTCTGATGAAAACAAGTCTGGAGAGAGACAGAGAAAGAGGCTCACCTGTAGTCGTAGTCGTCGCAGAGCGGGTTGCCCAGCAAATCGAGAATGATCAGCTTGCTGAAGCTCTTCAGGAGCTGGACCTCCCGGAGCTCCACGATCCTATTGTTCCCGATGTACAGCTCGAGCAAGTTCTTGAGGCAAGCGATGCCCTGCAGCGAGGTGATCTCGTTATCCTCCAGCGAGAGCTGGGTCAAGGAGCAGGACAGGAAGGTCTGACCAAAGCCACTGATGCAGGAGATCTTGTTCCTGCCCAAGTCTAGCTTCTTCAGGTTCCTGAGCTGGCCCAAGTTCTCCACGGTCTGCACGCGGTTGTCCTCCAGGCATAGCTCCTCAAGGCCGTAGCAATCGTCAAGGCCCTCTATCCTGGTGATCTCGTTATCGCACAGGCTGAGGCGCTTGAGGTTCGACAGCTTCTCTACGTTCTCGATCTTCCTGATCTTCTTGTGGTCCAGCTCCAGCTCCTCAACCTCGGACCAGAAGTCCGTTTCGCCCAAGCCCGAGACCGAGGCCTCCCGGTTCTTTGCCTTGGACTCCCCTCCCGTGTCCGGCCTGAGCCAAACGAGCCTGGCATGGTTGTAGGCGTTCTCCTTGATGAGCTGAAGCGTGAGGGAGCAGCTGGCGGCCAGCGCGAGATTTTGCTTGCCGAAGGATTCGATGGACACGCCATCCAGGTGCTTGAGCGCCTCCAGCCTCTTCAGCACAAGGCTCTGGTAGTGCTTGTTGTCGCAGATTGCATTGTTCCTCAGCGAAAGGTTCTCAAGCTTGGGCACGTACTTTCTCAGCACGTTCACATCCTCGAGCCTGTAGATCAGATTGTTCTCCAGCTTGAGCGTCCGCAGCTCTACCAGCCCATTCACGCCCTCAATCTTCCGGATCTGGTTGTACCCCAAATCCAGGGTCTCCAGAGTGCCTCCGACTTCCTCTAGCCCCTCGATTCTCGTCAGCTGGTTGAAGCTCAAGATCAGCGTCTTGATGCTCGGCAGGTGCTTCAGGTTCTCCAACCTCCTCACCCGGTTGGCGCTCAGATTCAAGTAAGTCAGTGAGGTCAGGTCTCCAACCGGCGCGGCAATCCTCCTCAGGATCTCCACAGTCATGATGTATGCCTTTGGCTGCTCCTCAATCTTGGGCGGCATGTCGAGCACGTCCTGATACTTGTCGCACCTCGAAAAGTCGTCCACGACCTCGCCTTCGAATGAGGACTTCCTCGACTCCCTCTGCTGCTGGTCGTTGTACTTCCTGTCCACAAAGAATTGCAGGGGCCTGGCGATCGACCTGACCTCAGGGGAGCTGACAGCGTTCAAGCAGGACTCAGCCCCTTCGGCCTGGTAGTTATACATGAACGAGGGGTGCGCGAACTTTGACTGGTCGACCTCGAACTCGAACTCAACGACATACTCTGGCAGCACGAGAGTGTTGTCGAAGACGTACCACGATCTCTGCTTTGGGTTGTTCTGCTTGACCTTGAAGAGGGCATCGTAACCAGGCATGGTGTGCCTGTTGATGACCCCGCCGCCCGTCGCCGCTGCCTTCTTCCCAGGGGACAGGGCCTGGGCGGGGAGGGACTTGTCCTTGGTGTACTGGGTGCACTTGCCAAGATACACCCTGGAGATGATCAACTGGCACGTCGGCCGGCCAGAGAGTCCTGAGATCCTGCTGGTCTCCAGCAGCTCCTTGACCTCGTCGTAGCAGGAGACCGAGAGCGAGTTGCTAAGCCTCACGGCCCCGTCCAGCCCCATCGAGGCGTACTCGGCAGATGGCCTGAACCCGTCCTCGATGACGTGTGACATCTCCCCCTCCAAGCCACCAAGGTGCTCTCCGTAAAAGAGGTACTCGATTGACCGCTCGTTCTTGTTTCCAGCGACAGCCTCGCCCCCTGCCGCCGACCCGGTCTCCGCCTTGTTCGAGATCGAATGGACGGTCTCCTCGAACTTGTGCCTCAAGCACCGATTGTGGATGCGTGTTACGCGCACGATGTTGATCCCCCGGATTCCCAGCTCCTTGAAGTCCGAGATGAAGCTCCTGGACTTGACGAGATCCACGCAAGACGCGTACCACAAGTCTGACATCTTCCCGTCCTCGAGCCTGATGTTTCCGCCGGTCTCCAGCTCAATCACCATCCTCCTCACATAAGTGTTGCAGATCCCGTAAGCGACCTCCTTGGCCTGGTCAAAAATGATCTCCGCGGTGGCCACCTGGTGGTATTCCCTGTCCAGGGCCTTCACCAGCGCACTCCGCTTCGACTCAAGCTCCGCGAGCTCCGGGCTCTCGCCATCCCCCGCCCCAGTGCCGTTGCTCCTCAGGGTGTACATTTCCCTCTCCACCAGAGTCAGCGCATAGGAAAGCGCACTGAGGGCCTGGTTGGATGACGAAACGGTCTTCTGCTTTCCCTCGTTGGCGATCCTGACGACGTTCGACGTGTTCCTCCTCAGCGTCTTGATGCGCATGTTGTAGTACATCTTTTTCTTCATGTATGTAGCCTCGGCGAGCTGCTTCGCCTCCTCTGAGATGAAGATGGAGTCCAGGCTGTCGATCTGCTGTAAGATGAACAGGACGTAGGTCTGGTAGTTGCACAGCGAGGTCATGGGGCAGTGGCCCCACAAAGGGTCCGCGAAGAAGAGACACTTGAGCTTGGGAAGCCTGTAGGGAGAAAGGTTTGAGACCTCCTTGAAGGAACCTATCCTGTTGCCCGCGAGATTCAGAGTCTCCAGCTTGGTGAGTCCGGCGAGGGAGTCCCCGATTACTGAGATCACGTTGTTGGCGAGGTTCAGGTTCCTGAGCTCCTTCAGGTGCTCCAAGTTCTCCATCAGGAAGATCCTGTTGTCAGCCAGCGACAGCACCTCCAGCTCGTGCAAGTGAGACAAGTTCTCCACCCTTCGAATCCTGTTGCTGTACATGTAGAGGCGCTTGAGCTTCGTACAGTTCTCCAGAAACTCTATCCGGTCGACGGCGGACTCCACGACCCACAGCTCCTCGAGCTGGGTGCACTCCCGAAGGCCCTCGAGGCTTGTCAGGTTCTGCTGTATGATCTGCAGCTTCTTCAAGCAAGGGAAGAACTGCAGGCTGGAGATCCTGCTGGTGTTGTAGAACATCATGCTGACCATCTCGATCTTTCCAGGATTGTTCACCAGGTCCTCCTCCTGGTCGAAGCCGTTCGCGCTGCATATCGCCGCGAGCGTCTCCTGGTCCCGCTCACTGATGTTTCGCAGCCTTATTTTCACGTCGTTCCTGCGTTGCTGCTCCTCCGGGCTCACTGGCTTTGGCGGCTCGGCCTTGGCCTCCTTGGACCGGGCGCTCCTCGCCCTCGCGGACTTCACGGAGGCCCTGCGCCTGGCGGAAGACACCCTCCGCGTCCCCGTGCTCCCAGAGCTCCTCTCTTCCTCCTCCTGCTCCCCTGAGGGAGCCCGTCCCAACTGCAACGACCGCCTCCTCGCCGAAGCGAGGGTGGCCTTGCTCACTTTTCCTTGGGGTGACGCGAGGACAGACCCGCGCCTCTGATTCTCCACCGGCATAGCGCTAGGTCTCTCTCGGATCCGTGCCCCCACGCCTGCAACCACACCCCCTTGCAAAGGTGGTGGCAAAGGTGCCGCCTTGGCGGGCCGCTCCACTCGCTCGAACCCGCTCTTGGGGGTTCCTCCGCCTCTGCCTCCGGACGGATCAAGTCCCCCGGGCGCGCGCGAGCCCCTTCTCTGTGGCGTGCAGCTCACACCTGTGTTCAGGTTTCTGTCGCTGGGTAGCTCAACCCCCCCCCCCCGGTCCCCCTCTCAACACGCAAAGGTGGGAGAAAACTCCAACGATCATCTATGATTGCTGATTCCAACTCAAAAATGAAATTGATTGATTTTGAATGAATGAATCGGGCAGGACAATTAAAGAATTTTAGACTTTGGAGCTGTGGTTGCGGGAAGAGCGTTCAAGGAGACCGAAGCGAGGAAAACAGAGAACGCCCCCAAAAAATTATAGATGTGTGTGGTGTTGCATTTTTTGTTTTGTTTTGTTTTATGGAACGAGCTCACGGATGGGACTTGATCACGATGCTGCTGCCGAACTTTGCGTCATCTTCATATTCATACTCCCCTCCTCGCCGCAGCAGAGCCGAAGCCTCCTCTGTGGCCTCCGCAGGCCCAACGTTCTCCTTGGCGGCCTCCACGCCCTTGCCCCTCGACGGCTTCTCGAAGAGCGTGAGCTTCAGCCCCCTCCTCTTGCCCGCCGCCTTGGCCTTGCCCTTCCTTTGCACAATCACGGTTCCCTTCCCGGGGGAAACCACTAGGGAGGCCGGCGGCCGCGAGGGCGCCGACCCATCGGCGCCTCGAGGATCAGGTCTTGAGCTCGGGAGCTCAGGACGCCTGGCCGCGATGTTTGGCAGAGACGGGAACTGGAGAAAGTCAGAAAAAAGGAGCGTTTTGGAAAGATAGGTTCTGTAGCCCCCCCTTTTTTTCCTCGCGAGTTTCTTGTGCTGTCCCTCAACATACCTGAGCCTGCTGGAGCTGCTTCTCCGGCTTGGAGAAGAAGGGGATCCTCAGCCTCCCGCCCTCGTTGGCTCGGCTGTTGGTGGAGTCTTGGAAGACGTTGTTCGTGCTGAGCTTCATAACCCTGTGAGGAGACGCGATGGTGCTCTTGACGGTGACGTTGCCGTGCTTGGCCACCGACACGGCATTCTCGTCAACGACGACACCGCCGGAGAAGAGGTTCTTCTCGAGCTGCTCGAAGATGCGGAGAAGGACGGCCTTTGGAAGCGTGCCCCCTTGCTCCTCGATCGCCTTGAGCGTGGAGGCAACCCTGGCCTTCAGGGTGGCAACGAGCCTCTCCCTCGCCTCGGTGGCCTCCTTGACCTCCTCGGTCCTCATCGAGGCCGTCCTCTCGAGCTGCGTTGAGGATAACAATCATAGGTGGGGTTGCAGCGCCGGGAAGTCAGAACCACACTCAACCAGGTTTCTTGGGAAAGAGCTTTTTTTTTTTGCCCCAGTTGGGGAGAGGCAAGACGAGTCCTTCGGCCTCGTCGTCACGCCAATCAATCAATACGAGGGAAAGCGGGCGGTCTCACCTGGGTAATTCTGGCCTCGAGCGCAACTTTGGCCTCCTCCATCGCCACCACGGCCTTGTCCCTCGATTCGAATTCCATCTTCAAGCTCGCAAAGCTTTCCTCGAGGGCAGCTTTCTGCTCGCGTTCCGCACGCCCCACGCGCCTGGACCTCTCCGTCGCAAAGGCCGCGCCGACCGCGAGCCCGACAATTGCTCCCACCGCCATCGCCTCTAGGTGATCACCCTCTAGCCCTCCTTTCACCGTCGCCGTCGCCGTCGCCGTCGCCGCGTGAGCGAGCCTCTGCCAGGTTGTGCCCTCCGCGGTTGCGAAAAGTTTTTTTGAACGGCTCCTTTTCGCGCCGTGCGGTCTCCCGGAAAAGTAACATTTCCGACAAAAAAATTGCTGCGGGGGGACGTGTCCAGCATCGCCTCAGAGGGGTGACGAGGAATCGTACGTCAAGTGAGCGCTAGCGATGATGATGATTGTGGGAGCGGTGTCGAGGGTCCTGGCGCGCGCCCCAGAGGCGAAAGGTGAGCCCCATCTGATCCGTATCCTTATCCATATCCTTATCCATCCACGGCCCTGCGCGGCGGCAGGCCCTGCAGCTGCCTCGCAATCGAGGCGCACTCCCTGCGGAACTGGCTCGGGTGGTGGACCATCAGGTCCTGGAGCTCGCGGACGGACTCCGCCGCCGTGGCGTC
>Ga0160423_10003870_pt1 | contig 12394 bp, 14 predicted proteins | sample CRUFie14St8metaG_FD_108191 | JGI IMG/M metagenome (GOLD analysis project Ga0160423, IMG submission 108191) | Marine microbial communities from the Costa Rica Dome - CRUD Field 142mm St8 metaG | ecosystem: Environmental > Aquatic > Marine > Oceanic > Photic zone | place: Costa Rica: the Eastern... | reverse complement strand
GTGCCTTCAAAGCCGCAGAGATGGCAAACGTGGGATTCTTGTATAACAAACTACAAGCATTCTTGGCCAAGGTAGCACCAGAACCAGCACCTGAAGATGCCAAAGCAGAAGCACCAGCAACTGCTGACAAGAAATAAGGAGAACACAGATGGCAAATTTAATGAACGTCAACAATATGGCGATGGGTCCAGGAGTTGATGCCAACGAAGGATCAGTACCGAGAACCTACTACAAACACGTGGGTGAGTTAGGAGACGCTTCAAAAGCCAAAGTGATTGTAGTCTACAGAGTTGTTCCAGGCGAAGTCAACAACTGTCTAGTGGTAGGCACCAAGTTCTTACCTGATATGTACCACAACGCTCTGATGAGAGCAGTGGAATCAGAAGGCGGACAAGCCGCAGAAGAATTGGGTGAATATCTAGCAAGACAGACATTTCCAGATGGAACAAATATGTTGAGTTTACTGCACAATGATGGTTACATCAAAAAGTTCAAAACCAAAGACATTGTAATGACTTACGGTCCAACTGCTGAAGGTAGAATAACTTTGAACAAGTTAAATGATCTTATAGCAAAAGAAAAAGGTGTCACAGTAAACGAACTAGCAGTCAAAGACACAACACCTGAAGGGCAGAAAGAGGCACCAGCAAAAAAAACATCTAAAAAAACTGATGCCAAAGAAGCCGCCAAAAAATAGCACTTGGGTACAACTTACAAAAGATTTTGTTAAGGAATGGCCGGAAGTATTAGAAGGTTTACACTTTCAAAATATGCCGGTCAAGTACCTCAAGTATGTGAACATCATACTCAAAAACAACGTCACAATACACTACGATATAGCCAAAGAAATACGTACAAAGAAGCAACAGCAGATTGCTAAATTTCTTAAAAAAGTAATAGAAGAAAATTACTTGAAAATCAAAACAGTGGATTTGAAATTTGATGTGCCAGCACTCAAAAAAGATATGGAATCCAGAACAAGCCTGTTAATGGCTAAAACATTTAAAAAATGATAAATTTATCAGCGTTTGATTACGAAAATAAAATTAAAAATCCTTTAAAACTTTTTGAAAAAACTTGGAAAAATAAAAGTTTTATAAATGGACCATCTGTAGAAAACTTTGAAAATGCTTTTGCAGAATACTGTGGAGTTTCAGATTGTGCCGCAGTAAGTAGTTGCACATCAGCACTTCAATTAAGTTTAATAGCACTCAATATTGGTCCTGGAGACGAAGTAATAACAAGTCCATACACTTGGGTCAGCACAGTAGAAGTAATCAAGCAAGTTGGTGCAAAAGTTGTATATGCTGATATAAAAGATGATTTTACTTTAGACCCTATTGAAGTAAAGAAAAAAATCACAAGCAAAACAAAAGCAATTATACTTGTAGACCTTTTTGGCCAAGTGTGTGACATAGACAAATTCATAAATTTAGGACCAATCATTATTGAAGATGCGGCCCAATCCACAGGTGCAATTTACAAAACTAGACGTGTGGGCAGTTTAGCACATCTCACCTGTTTTAGTTTTTATCCTACAAAGAATTTAAGTTGTTGGGGTGATGCTGGCGCAGTCACAGGTTTACCTGAATATGTCAATCAAATTAAAAAACTGAGAAATCACGGACAAACAAGTAGATTCAACATTGACACAGTTGGATGGAATGCACGTATGGATTCAATACACGCAGAAGTATTGACACACAAATTGAAACTTTTAGACAAATGGAACAAAAGAAGAAGAGAGATTGCTCAATTATACACAGCAGAATTAAACAATATTGTGACTACACCAAAAGAAAACAAAAACAGCCTACACGTTTTTCACCAGTATGTTATAACAAGTGTACACAAAGACAAAATACAGCAGGCATTGGCCAGTAAAAAAATACAAAGTAGAACTTATTACCCTACTCCGTTACATCATACTAAAACATACAACGACTCAAATAGATATCCTAATAGTGAATTGGCCAGTCTAAATGGTTTGGCAATTCCTGTGCATCAATACCTTACTGACAAACAAGTAAAACTGATTATAGAAACAATTAAAGGAGTTTTATGATTGCTGTAATTGGCACAGGATATTGGGGAAGTAAAATTGTATCTACTGTCAAAAATATGAAACTACCTGTTGAAACATATGATATCAACGACAACTTAGAAAAAATTAAAAGTAATAATGTTATTATTGCCACTCCTGCAAATACGCACAAAGAAATTACAAAAAAAATGTTACTACAAAAGAAAAATGTTTTGGTTGAAAAACCTGCTTTTATGTCAATGAAAGAATGTAACGAAATAGGAAAAATAATAAAAAGTAAATTTATGAGTGGACACATTCTTTTGTACAGTGAACATTTTCAATACATATTAGAACACTTATCTTTTTTTAATCATTCAATACAACACGTAGAATGTAGAAGACTAAATTGGGGTCGCGTACAAAAAGATATTTCTCCAGTACTACATCTAAGTCCACACGATATTGCTGTGCTAGATATATTGATGCAACAAATACCAATTAGTGTAAACTGTAAACCGTTCTATATTACTGATAGTGTACAACCAGATTATGTCACAGTAGATCTTAATTACAACGATATTGATATTCAAATACAAACAGGTTGGTACTACAATGAAAAAATAAGAAATATAAAAATTTTTACAGACAAAGGAATATTTGATTGGAAAGATGATCAAAATAGTACAAATTTTTTTGCAAATGGAAATGACAAAGATAACGAATCGTTTAGTGAATACCAGTCAAGTTTACAGAATCAAATACAGGCATTTATAGACTATTGTGAAAAAGATATTGAACCAGTTTCTAACTTTGCTCATACAAAAAGAGTTACATACATTGTAGAGTGTATAGAACAAAGTCTTAAAACAAACGAGGAAATAAAATGTTCAAAAAAATATTAGCCGTTGGCGCACACCCAGATGATGTTGAACTAGGCTGTTCTGGAAGTCTTTTACGTTTTATGGAACAAGGTGCTGAAGTAGATATTGTAATTGCTAGAAACGATAATGCTCCAAAACCAAGTGTAAGACGTGACCGACAAACAATGCAGAAAGAATACAAAGCGGCAGAAAATCTTTTTGGAATTAAATTTCAAATGTTAGACAATGCTATCAGCGAAGACGGAAGACCAATACTAGAGCGTGATAGTCACACTGTACAGCAGATGGACGAGTTTGTGCAGAGTAAAAAATACGACCTAGTGATTACACATAGTCCGGGTGATCACCATCAAGATCATCAAAACACATTTCACATTGTAAATTCATCACTACGTAGATTTCAAGGCGAGTTTTGGTTAATGGAGGGCGGACCTTATAGTAATAAAAACCAAATATTTAAACCAAATGTATTTGTAGATATTACAAAATATCTAGATAAAAAAATTGAATTAATTGGTTGTTATTCCAGTTATTTTTCAGATATACTATTACACAACATCAAGGGTCTAGCCGCCTACAGAGGACAAATGTTAAATGTAGAATATGCAGAGGCTTTTGAACAAAAATGGAGAACAATATGAGAATTTTAATTTTAGGTGGCTATGGTTTCATTGGTAGTCATATTTGTAACACTTTGTCACAACAAGGACACCAGATTGGAGTAGTTGACTGCTATCATCAATATTACACCTTTCCTAATTGGGAATACCAACCAGTCTTATCACAAAGAAAAACTATTGCTAATTGCACAAAAGAATACATTGGACAAATTGAAAACTTACAGTTTATGGAACAAACATTTGAAGATTTCAAACCTGACAGAGTTATTCATGTGGCCACATATCCAAATGCTAAAATGGTAAAACGTAATGTGCTAGATGCCACAAACAACATGGTCACTGCCACAGCCTATGTATTAGATCTTTGTGTAAAACACAAGGTAGAAAAAATTTGCTATGCCAGTAGTAGTATGGTGTATGGAGAATTTGACAACAAAATACCAGACGAAAATGTAATACCTAAACCAAATACTTTGTATGGATCATATAAACGCCAGGGTGAAATAATGTGTAAAATTTGGCATCGTGAGAAAGATCTTAACTATGTGATTATGAGACCTAGTGCATTGTACGGAGAAAAAGATACTATTACAAGAGTAATCAGTCAATTGTTAAAAAGTGTTTTGACTACAGGAAAAATGACTGTTCAAGGACCAGAAAACAAACTTGACTTTTCTAATGTTTTAGATGTGGCTCAATATTTTGCATTGGCCACAACCAACGAAGTTGTCAATGAAACATTCAATTGTACTAGAGGTTATGGAAGAAAAATCATAGATGCCGCAGAAATAATAAAACAAAAACTTGGTATAGGCGAAATTGTTACACAACCGCATGATGCATTTTATCCTAATAGAGATACACTCAACAGTGACAAAGCAAAAACAATGTTAAATTTTAATCCACAAATTGATATTGAAGAAGGAATACCTAAGTATATAAATTGGTTTTTAGGACAACCATTTTATTTTCAAAATTTAGATATTAATCCAAAATTTGTTCTGGGTACAAAGATTTAAAACAACCTTTGATCCATTCATAATCATAAGAATACATCAGTTTGCCATAATTGTCTTTGTTTTCTTCGTAATATTTTTTTCCGTCTAAGGCACCTTTTTGTATCCATTCAGCATTTTTGCCCTGTCCCAAAGTACACCATTTTTTTAATCTATATCTTGATTCAACTGTGGGTTTCATTTGTAAAAGTTTTATTACTTCTCTGTAGGCAGATCTATACGCCAGTAATGGTGTTTCGTTACAATTACTAATTGCTGATAACATAGGCACTGATGTGTGTGCTTGACTCATTGTAAAATCTAAATTGGGTTTAGTTGTTTTCAAAACCAAATCTTTGTTATACAAAATTACTCCTCCCCATCCGTATCTACAATCAATAACAGGAATGTAACAATCAAAAATATAATGGCATGGATTTTTCATTCTATCAGGTTGAAAACTAAAATCAAATTCATCAGCAAGTTCGTTTTTTGGAAAAACTGCAAAAAAGTAATCAGTTTCACTCATACTAGCCGCAGTAATGTATGCCAAAGTTTGTCCTTGAACACCTTTGCACCATTTTGCTCTTGGAAATTTTGCCTTTAGTTTTTGATATCTTTGTTCAGCACTTGGTTCGTCATATGAAATAAACACGATATCCATTGGTTTTACATCATATTCTAAATCAAAATTTACGTGTCTACCTATATCATAAAACTGAGATAAGTGTTGTCTATATGGTACAAGCATTATGTCTCTAGTTTTACCCCAAGTATATATTTTTTCATCTTCCCAAAAACTTGGAAAATAATTAGGAATTAGTTTAGAATCTAAATCTTTATTAATCAGCCATTTGTAATAATTGTCAGAGCCATTACGATATGCTTCATAAGGATTTTTTAAATCAAATACAGTTTTAGGAATCCAATTTTGAAACAGATTAGGATGTGCGTGATATTTGATATCTCGATAATCTCTCAAATATTTTAATTTTGATATCTGTTGTTTAAGTGCCCTGGTGGGAATCAAAAACACATTGCCTTCTTTGTTTGTGCCATCCAATGGATGTGTGTTGTACCACACGTGTATTTGATCGCTTTCCAATACATCAGGCACAAAATCTATATCCAAAGTTTTCAAATCCATAAAATTTGCAAACAACCAAAAATACTCTGTGTCTATGTCGTTGATAATAGATTTCAACACAGTAAGATAACTGTCCACAAAAGGCACTTGTCTTGTGTTGGCAAAGGGAGACGGCCAAGTTTTTGTGTTTTTGAATCTCACTTGTACCGCATCAAATTGATTGTTGTTGATGTAAATTTCTCCACCATTGCTGTTTTCCCAAAAACTGGGATACATTTTGGTGTTGTCTACTGTGTGGTTCTCGTCTACTAATTTAATGTGTAGTTTTTTATCCTTATTGAATCTTTTGTGTATTTCGTAAATGTTGCTGTTGGATTTTTCATGTAGATCATCTTGTGAGTGATAATTTATTTCTTGATAATCTCGTAAGCATTCCAGTGTTGGAAGTTGCTGTCTAAATGCTTCTGTGGGAATAAGAAACAAATTTCCTTCTTTGTTACTGCCTGTCTTATACCACGTGTGTATTTGATTGCTTTCTAAAGCATCTGGTACATAATATATGTCTGCTCTACTCATATCAACAAAGTCAGCAAACGCCCAAAAATATTCTGTTTGGATATCGTCTATTACAGTTTTCAGTGTGTCAAGATAACTGTTTTTAAAAGGAACCACTTTTGTGTTCTTCCAAGGTGATGTACTAGACTGATTGCTGAATTTGATCTGTACACTATCAAAACTTTGATCGTTGATAAAAACTATTCCTCCATTGTCTGCTTCCCAAAAACTGCTGAATCTTCTGGTGATTTTTTTATCTGTGTAGTGTATTCTGTACTTGTTGTTTGTGTTTAAAAACGTTTTTTCTTCAATCGCAGTTGAGGGATGATAATTGATATAATCATACTCACGCAAAAAATTCAATTGATCACATTGTTGTTTGAATGCTTTTGTGGGAATAAGGAAAACATTTCCTTCTTTACTGGCCACTTGATCTGTGTCATTGTACCACACGTGAATCTGATTTTTTTCGTGCTGTTCAGGAATAAAATCAAAATCTAAAAAATTTACATTGACAAATTCAGCAAAAAACCAAAAATACTCAGTTTTGATATTGTGTATTTCTTTTTTAAGAATGTGCAAATAACTTTGATCAAATTTTACTTTTTTAGTGTTAGCAAAAGGTGATCTAAAATGCGGTGCGTTATCAAACGTTATCTGGATAATGTCGAAGCCATTCATAATAACTTTCTAAACCTTTTCTTAAATTGTATTGGGGTTGATACTCCAGCAAATCTTTGGCACGGCTTATGTCTAATGTGCCTCTGGATGGATACAATGTGTGGTTACCTATGTCTTCAATTTCTGAACTACTGCCTGTAATATCTATTATTGTTTCTGCCAACTCACGCAAACTGGTTGCGTTTCCTGTGGTAATATTAAAACTGGTATTGGCAACTTCTGATAGTGTTGCTTTGACTATACCGTTGGCGGCATCTTGTCTGTAAGTGAAGTCCACTTTATTTTGTCCGTTATGAAGTGTGATAGTTTCATTGTTCAATGCTTTCTGAAAAAACTTAGAAACGACTCTATCAGGTAAATCACCTGGACCATAAACTCCACTGGGTCTCACAATAGCATAATTTAGATTGTCTCTTTTGGCAAACAGTTTCACTAATCTTTCGCCTGCTAGTTTGGCCTCACCGTATATGTTCATTGGTTTTGTCTTGGCATCTTCACGTGTGCCGTCTTTGAAATCACCATACACCATTGAAGAACTAATGTACACAAACTTGTTCACACCAAATTTGCTAGAGTGCCATAGTAAATTGGTTGTGGTGTTAATAACTTTGGGAATTCCATTTATAGGATCTTGATCAACAATTTTTGCTCTTGGATATGTGGCCAAATGTATCACAGCATCTGGATTATGTGAAAATGCTTTTAGGCAAACCAGTCTATCTAAAACATCACCGTCAATCACAGTTACATTTTTATGGTTCCAGTTTCGCATACGCCAATCCATTAATTGTTTCAGTTTTTGTGCTGTCATCAATCCATAGGTGTCTCGATTATCTACAACAATAACTTTGTAGTCTTGAGAAATCATTTCCACAATTTTTGATCCTATAAATCCTTTTCCGCCTGTGACTAATATTTTTTTCATCCTAGTACCTTTACTCCGTATTTGTTGGTAAATGCTTTACCATCTGCTCTGTCATTTACTATTGGTTGTCCTTTTATGTTCAAACTGGTATTCAAAAGTATAGGGCAACCGGTCTGACGTTTCCATTCTGTTAGCAGTGCGTGGAATCCAGGATTGTCTGTTTTTCGCACTGTTTGAACCCGGCTAGTGTTATCGTGATGTATTATGGCAGGAAAGTCTTTACCAGCAGTACACGCCGCTGTATATTGCATATAAGGGGTGTTTTTGACACCTTTAGGCAGTTCAAAATAGTCGTTTACATCCTCTTCTAATATTGCTGGAGCAAACGGTCTAAACTTCTGTCTTTTCTTGATTGAATTTACCAAATCCTTAATGTCCTGTCCTCTTGGGTCTGCTAGGAGTGATCTATTACCAAGTGCTCTAGGACCAAACTCTGCCCTACCACTGGCCACGCCAACCATCTTGTTTTCTTTCAGTTCTTTGATCAAACTGTCCACAGGATATTCACCATCTATGTTGTGTCCTAAAAATGGATGTTGCCAATCGATAAATTTCTTTTCGTGTGCGGCAATGCAACCCAACGAACTGCCAGCATCTCCAGGATTGGGAATAATCCAAATGTTGTCAAACAATCCCATATTGGCCAACACTCTGTTTGCGGCACAGTTCAAAGCAACTCCACCCGCATACACAAGATTTCTTGATCCATACCGACTGGCTCTACGCCATAAATCTGCAAGACATTCTTCTGTGACTGCTTGTATACTGGCGGCAAGGTCATACACGTGTGCATTTGGCCACCAATCACCTAAACCTTTGTGTAAATTTTGTTTAAGTTTAAACGGAGACTGATGCACAAAGTCATCATAGATATCGTGTTTGTATTTTGGTTCGCCATAAGCGGCCATTCCCATTAGGATGTATTCTTCCTCTGCGGGTTTCAATCCACATCTGTGTGTAAATGCTGAATACAGTATTCCCAAACTGTGAGGGTATTGTATTGTTTCTTGTCTTTCAATCCAAATTTTGTCAGCAGTGGATATACTCACTGTGTCCCATTCGCCTATGGCATCCACTGTGAGGATTGTGGCATCAGTAAACGGTGATGTGAAATAACCTGCGGCCGCGTGTGAGTCGTGGTGTTTCACATACTCATCAATTTTTATGTTGAAATGATCCAAATGCCATTGTGGCAGTTCTGTATAACTCAATGCAGTTGAATATTGTCCTGCGTACAACTGTCTGGTTTTCTTAAGCCAAGGTTTTTCGTAGTACACAACTTTGTCAAACGGTCCATAAGTGTTGGCTTCGTTTACTATGGCCCAATTCAAATAGTGATCGTTTTTGACTTTGGAATAACGTTCTGAGTGTGCGGCCCAGAGTATTTCACCTTTGCCATCTGTGAATTCTACCACTGCCATAGCGGCATCATGATTCATGCAATTTATTCCAAGTATTCTCATAATGTATCGTCGAACGTATTTCTACGTATTGTTTCAATATATTTTTTTAATTCTTTGTCCTTTACATCTAAAGGCACTTCGTTCTTGTAAAAAATCCTGTAACTGTCACTGCCGTATTTTCCTATACCATGCAAGTCACTGGCTTCTTTGTAGTTCCAAGTTAAAAACTGTTCACTCATTTTCCTAAGTCTTTTTGCCCTCACACTCCACATACCCAACGGCTTTAACATATTTTCCTGTGTTTTCAATCGGCCTCGCAGGTACGCTTTTGGATTTGGATATCGTTTAAACAATTTAGGTAACACCTCTTTAACCTGTTTCCTGTAAGTCTGATTTAGGCATATAACACCCACCATATGTTGCCATATTGTTTTGACCTGTTGTTGCACCATTAAATCTTCTCTCATTTCAAACTCCAAATAGTTTTTGTCCATCTATCTTTGACCTGTTGTACTCTGGCCTCCCATTCTTCCAGTGTGATATCGTATTCGTAGTTTATGGTGTCTTCGTTTTCTCGGAATTCCACAGCACCATTGCTCATATGAAATTTCCTTGCCATTTCTGTTTTGGGACTCAGTGTAACTAGTCTATCAATCATATGTTCTCTTTTGAACTTTTTGTATATTTCATTCAATATATGTCTACCGCCACCTTTCATTTTGGCCCATACTGTGTAAGCCACTGCCACGTTGCCAAGTTGTTGTTCTCTGTGAGTGGCTTGTAACCAAGCGTCTTTGCTCATGGCATCCATTTGAGCCACACTGTCTGGTACATCACTACAGAATGCCACACAAATAATGGCCATCAACTGTTTTGATTCGTTGTGTAATCCATAAATTTTTCTGCCGTGATCCAAACGAAACTCAAGACTCAATTCTGGTCGTACAGGATCTTCTGTCACATCTATTTCTTTCAGTTCAACAAGATCGTACTTTGGATCTTTTTCAAACCAATCTTTGAACTTGGATTTGATTTTTTCTAATTGTTCCATTTTACTTGTAGATAAACGGATCTTTTTTCTTTAGTTCTTTTAATCTTTTGCGATAAGCAATTTCTTGCTTGATCTTTGTGATTAAGTTTTTAATCCAACTGATCATTTTTGTCCTCCTATTATGCGTTCAAACTCCGGTAACATTAATTTTACAGCATCTTGGTGTGCTTTGTCAAGTGGATGTGTAGTACCACGTGAGTAATTGTTAAGAATTGTCCATTGATTGAATCCCATCATACGCTCACCAAAACTATACCATTTGGTAAGATCTAATTCGTTGTGCAAATTTTTCATCAACGCATCTTGATCTTTTTTGTGTGTGAATTCATTATAAAACAAATTATTATCAGCCAATGTAAAAAAATATGGTATGTTACGTTTTTCTAAAATATTTTGTAACCATGTAATACTTTTCCAACTGAGATAAGTTTCATGATAATCATTTGCGGCATATTTGTACAGACTGTCAGCAAAAGGCCTCACACCAGCATCTTCAAAATTTTTCTGTCTCTTTTTGTGCAAATTAAGTTGTATTTCATTATCTTTGAGATTTTCTTCTGCTTCTACGTCGCCTGCTTTTGTTTCCCAAGGAGTAATTGATGCCCAACGTTTTTTTTCTAAAATAGGATGAGGTGACATTGCCCAATCGTATCTGGACGTAAACGTCCACATGACCATTACTGCTGTAACATCTTGTGTGGCAATTTGTTCAAATACATTTCTTGCAATGGCACAATTCCCAATTCCACCTTTGGCACAACAAATGTAATTGATGTTAGCACCTAATGTTTGTGACAACAAATACGCCCAAGATTTTTTGCTGGCAACTTTTCCGTTAATGTCATCACTTAATTCATTGCCAAAAGTAAAACTGTCTCCGCCAACTATAACATTATTCATAAATTTTTAAAATATTATTTAAAAGTGGAAAAGTATCTGCAAAATTTTCTTTTCTATACTTGTCTGCTTTTAAAATACGCTCCTTTCTATACATTCTAATTGTATCTGAGTCTCTGTCAGCACTGTTCATATATCTTAATGTACCTTCAAAATCTTTTAAGTTGCTGTACCTTGAATTGACAATATTTTTTATTTGTTTTGGCAACGTTTGAATATTAAACACATCTGGGTCAAAACAAGTGTTTACATAAAAAAATCTTGGTGCAAACTGTCTTACCCATAAAGCCAATTTTGCTAAACTGAAAATGTTAAAAATATTGATTGTACTACAAATTTGAAATTCAATATTATCTGTTTTCTGTGCTTTGAACTGGTTTAAATTATAATTTACTTCCTTCCATTTGGCAGGATGCCTTTGATATTCAAATTGTTCTCCCACATCATCAATGCTAAAAGCAATTTCCACACGTTTAAAGTTTTTCCATAGTTCAAAAATTTCCTTAGGTGGAAGTTGTGTACCGTTTGTGTTATAATGAATATCTATATTTTTAGCAAACCCTTTTTTAACACAATGTTCTAATATTTTAAAATGATTTTTAATCATAAATGGCTCGCCGCCTGTGAATTCAAAAAACTCTGTGTCAGCAAGATACTCTTTTACATCATCAAAAAATTTAGGGTATTGCTTTGGCCATCCACCTTCACGCAAATTTTGAATGGCAGTTGTATTTTTATCATCGTAATCTATTTCTTCTTGTGCCCATTTTGAACTACTCCATGATCCGCATATTCTACATTTTAAATTACAAACATTTCCTAACTTGAAATCAATAAATTTTAATGCAGGCTTTGATTCAGTGGTCCAGTTTTGCAGACTTTTTTTCATTTTGTAAATGCTGTTCATACGTTTTGAAGTTTTTCCAGCATCTTCTTCTGCCCAACAGTTTGAACACCCGTTAGGACGTTCACCATTTTTAAATTTTGTCCTTAGATCTTCCATATATTGGCTATCTTGTATGTCTTTCAAACTGTCTTTGTAAACTTTCACATTGGGCACACTGCCTTTATATAGACAGCAAGGCGATGCTCCTCCGTTTACATCAATTTCTAAATGTGTCCAAGGCAAAGGACAAACATTTGATTTTAAATATTTGTCCACCATTCTAAAATCCTTTTGTCTTTTTGTAATATTTTTGTTATGTCCTGCTTTCTTATTTTGTCAATGTACATTTGACGCAGTTTGCCTTTTTGAGTAGGCGTAAATGTTTCT
>Ga0160423_10003869_pt1 | contig 12397 bp, 8 predicted proteins | sample CRUFie14St8metaG_FD_108191 | JGI IMG/M metagenome (GOLD analysis project Ga0160423, IMG submission 108191) | Marine microbial communities from the Costa Rica Dome - CRUD Field 142mm St8 metaG | ecosystem: Environmental > Aquatic > Marine > Oceanic > Photic zone | place: Costa Rica: the Eastern... | reverse complement strand
GCTAATGAAGTCAATTTTATTTTACATATATAGTGTATATATAGTTTACTTTCAGTTGTTGCCGAACTGTTCTTTAATCCAGTCTAGAGAGCCGCTCGTAAGTGGTTCAAACACATAATCATTGGAGCTAAATATGAGATTCCTGCTTGCACTTAAGTCAGTAGCCGTAGCCACCTTCTTATTGTTTTCTTTTGAGGCAACTGCACAGGACGCATCCTGTGAGTTGACGATTGAGGCTAACGATAGAATGCAGTTCAGTTCCTTGGCGATGGAGGCCCCGGCCTCATGTACGGAAGTCACTGTAACGCTCACTCATACAGGTCAGTTGCCTCGGGAGGGAATGGGTCACAATTGGGTGCTGACTACCTCCGCTGATTTTAACGACGTCGCCAACGAGGGCATGAAGGCAGGTTTGGCGAACAATTACATGCCAGTCGGCGACCCCCGCGTGATCGCGGGAACTGAAATCATTGGTGGCGGCGACACTGCATCGGTAACGTTCTCTACATCTAGCATGACGGCAGGTGGAGAGTACACTTACTTTTGCAGCTTTCCAGGACACTGGGGAATGATGAAGGGCTCCTTCAAGCTAGTTTGACAGAAAAGCACTAGCAAAATGGGGGCTTCAGCCCCCATTTTTTTAGGCCATAGTGCTGGGAGCTCAGTGGCGAGTTATTAACATTCGCTCCTGCGTAGGCAACCTCTTGCCTCTCGTGCAACGCTAAGCAACCTCATCCTCCGAGTCGCCTATATCGAACCGCCTGAGCTTCGTGTAAAGGCTCTGCCGGCTCAGGCCAAGTAATTCCGAAGCAGCAGCCCTGTTATCTTTGGTGAGCTTAAGGGCGGCTTCAACACATAGCGCTTCGATTACGTCGGTGGATTCCCGAACCAGCTGTTTCAGCGGGACGCGGCCAACACGCCCGGTAATCTGCTCAATGGAGCGTGGTAAGTGCACTTCTGTTTCGTGTTGCCGGTCTATGCGCCGACTGATGTCTCGAATAAATGAGATGATCATGGTTTGCCCGTTTATCTGCGTTTCTGCGGCGGACAGTTCTACGTCAAGTAGCGTCCCACTCTCCGTTCGCAGCACTGTGCTGAAAAGCTGGAGAGGACTATCAGTGCCCACATTGTCCAATATGACACTCAGGTCGACGTTGGATCGACCAAGCCACCGGTCGGCTCGCCTGCCCAGCGCTTGATATTCCTCGTTAATGCCGGCCAATTTCAGGTATGCGGTATTGGCTGTGACCACAACGCCATTGTTATCAGTTACGAGAATGCCGTCGGGTGCGTGTTCAAAGGCATCTCTAGGGATTGTTAGCTCTGAGGCGTAATGCTTGATCGGACTAACCCGGAGCAACAATCGAGTTTCATTACTCTGCCGCAGGCATACCATGCAGGCCGTCAACGTGTTTCCGTCCAAGGTATTAAAGTGGCTAGACACAATTCCATTAACGCTGCGCGAGTCTCTTTGCAGTTCAATAATGGTGCGCGACGCGTCATCGCTCAGACCGAAAGGAAATGTGCGTCCTACTATCGAGTCCTCGCCCAACCCAAGGAGTATGCTGGCATTTTTGTTGGATTCAAGCACTCGTCCCGAGAGATCATCTATGACTAGAAAACCGTCAGAGATCATGTCCAGCATTCGCCGGTACCGGGCCTCTAGTCGGCGGTTGCTCCAGTAATCTTGCTCTAGTGTCCGTTGAGCATTGATAAGTTGCTGTCTGACGGACGCATCGCTGCGTAGATCTTTGCACACCACTTTCGTCGCCTTGGTGACTTCGTCTGAACACAGCCAGCAACTGACAGGAATGCACTGGTCTTGCGACTCGGTGTATAGATCCAAGTCAACTTTATGTGTCTCACCGGGTTTTGAGCGCGCGGTTTTCAGCACCGCATCAGCTGTCTCTTTATCCCGTTCAGCGACTAAGTCGCGCCAGTCGTCTGTGGAGAGCTTGTCGGCTTCAAACAGCTGTGAGAGCTCTATGTTCATCTCGGCTCCCGCCACGCCGCCTTGCGCGTCGACTGTTATTTCAATGTCTGCTACTGCAGATAAAACTGAGCTTAGGGTGTTAGGAGAGAAACTTGACACGTTTAGCGCCTCCCGGAGATCGAAGTGTCTCAAATTTTTGACACTATAAACTACGCAGTGCCTTCCCCGCAAATGCGCAACGATCGATAAAATCGGCGACAGCCCCAAACGCCCAACATGCGGTTCTCGCGCCTAAGTGTCTAAATTTCTTGTCTTTCGATTAGGTTAAAAACGTTTGACAGTCAAAAGCTGGACCTCTACTCTGGATTGAATAACGAGAAATGTAGCAGTAGCTATCGTGGGAGGATGGAATGAGCGTTAAGCATCCGGTGTCAGGCCGTTTGCGGCAAACGCTATACACCCCAGCAGAGCGCGCTCGCCGTGACTCGACTGTGTGGACCTTCGTTCAGGGTGTACTAGCGCCTCTGCAGTTCCTCGCTTTTGCCCTCAGTCTCTGCCTTGTGGTGAATTTTCTGGTTAATGGTTCAGGCCTTCTGGCGGCCACACTTTCGGTGATGATAAAGACGGTGATCTTGTACGCCATCATGGTCACCGGGGCGATCTGGGAGAAAGTTGTCTTTGGCCGCTATCTGTTCGCACCGTCATTCTTCTGGGAAGACGTGGTGAGCATGTTGGTGATGGCGCTCCATACCGCGTACGTGGTTATGTGGTTAGCAGGGTGGGGCACGCCGACGGAGCAAATGTGGGTGGCCCTTGCTGCCTACGCCAGCTACGTCGTGAATGCACTGCAGTTCCTGTTGAAGTTTCAAGCAGCCAAGCAAACCTCGACTGCTAATCTCGGCACCACGCCCAGTGTGATGAGTGCGCAGGGAGCCCTCGAATCGTGAGTCAGGTGATAGCGCGAGCCGACGCCGATACGCTGCCCGAGGTCACCACCGAGCGTGGTGAGCGGGCTGTTTTCTGTGGACTGACTTCTATAATTTGGTTGCATCGCCGCATTCAGGACGCGTTCTTCCTCGTCGTAGGGTCCCGCACTTGTGCCCACCTGTTGCAGTCCGCGGCCGGCGTCATGATTTTTGCAGAGCCACGTTTTGCCACTGCGATCCTGGGTGAGCGTGATCTGGCCGGCATGGCGGATTGTCATGAGGAACTCGACCGAGTTGTTTCCGAACTGTTGGCGCGCCGCCCGGATATTCGGCGGCTTTTCCTCGTGGGGTCCTGCCCTTCTGAGGTGATCAAGCTCGACCTTGCCAATGCCGCGGCCCGCCTCCAGGGTGTGCACGACAATCGGCTCCGTATTTCCGCTTTCAGCGGCTCAGGTATCGAGACCACGTTTACACAGGGCGAGGATCAATGTCTTGCGAGCATGGTGCCCGATCTGCCTGCAGCGCCGGAGGGTGCCCAGCGCCTGATGGTGGTTGGCACACTCGCCGATATTGTCGAGGAGCAGCTCCGCCGCCATTTCGCGCAGCTCGGCATCACCGATGTGGATTTCTTCCCAGCGGCTCGGGCCGACGATTTACCGCCGGTGGGCCTTGGCACCCACGTGTTGCTTGCCCAGCCCTATCTCAGCGATACCGTGACGGCGCTCTGTAAACGCGGCGCCAAGTTGGTGTCTGCCCCTTACCCGTTGGGTGTTGAAGGAACGCTCGCTTGGTTCCAGGCTGCCGCTGCGGAATGGGGCCACAGTGCTGACTTTGTGCACGAGGCCTTGGCGATCCCGTTGGCGCGGGCGCAAAAATCACTCGCCAAAGTCCGCGAGTCTCTGCAAGGGCGCACCATTCATTTCCTGCCTGACTCACAGTTGGAGATCCCCCTCGCTCGTTTCCTACGAGATGAGTGCGGTATGTCACTGACGGAGGTGGCCACGCCGTATCTGGACCAGACGCTGATGGCAGCAGAGCTGCAGCGGCTGGGTCCCGATGTGTCACTGGTGGAGGGGTCTGATCTGGATTCGGCGTTGGCGCGCGTCAGAGACCATCGCCCCGATCTGACAGTCTGCGGCATGGGTATCGCGAATCCGTTAGAGGCAGAGGGCCTGCGCACCAAATGGTCGATTGAGCTCATCTTCACGCCGATCCAGGGGTTTGACCAGGTCGCCGATCTCGCCGGTTTGTTTGCCAGGCCGCTCGTGAGAGAGCGCCAACTGGAGGTGGGCTCATGGAGCTGACGCTGTGGACCTATGAAGGACCGCCCCATGTCGGCGCGATTCGTATCGCGGCGTCCATGCGCGACGTGCATCTGGTGCTACACGCACCGCAGGGCGACACCTATGCCGACCTGCTGTTCACAATGATCGAGCGTGAGGGTCGTCGACCGCCCGTGACCTGGACGACTTTCCAGGCCAGGGACCTGGGCAGCTCTACCGCTGAGATGGTGATCGAGACGCTCAAGGGCGCCTGCGATCGCTACCAGCCCCAGGTGCTGTTGGTGGCAGAATCCTGCACGGGAGAGTTGATTCAGGATCAGCCCGGTGCGCTCGCCAAAGGTGCCGGACTTAGCGCACCGATTATTCCTATCGAGATGGCCGCCTATACACGCAAGGAAAACTGGGGCGCGAGCGAGACGTTTTATCAGTTGGTGCGGGGATTACTCGCCGCGAAGGCACCCAAGCCGGGTGAGGAGCGCCCAGCGCGGCCTGTCAATCAGTCCCCCTCGGTGAATTTGATTGGTCCTACCAAGCTGGGCTTCCGCTGTCGTGACGATGTCATCGAAATTCGCCGTCTCCTTGAGAAAATGGGCGTTCGGGTCAACGTGGTCGCGCCTCTCGATGCGACGCCCCACGATCTGTTAAGGATTCCCGAGGCGGATGCCAACGTGAATCTAGCACCCGAGGTGGGCGAGCTGACTTGCGATTGGCTCAAACGCCAATTCAAACAGCCGACGATTTCCACTGTGCCCCTGGGTTGGGGTGCCACCCGCGATTTCATTAGTGAGGTGATCGACACGCTGGGATTGGATATGGATCCCGATGCAGTAGGTGAGAGCCGCCTGCCCTGGTACAGCCGATCGGTGGACTCGACTTATCTGACGGGTAAGCGAGTCTTTATTTTTGCGGACGGGACCCATGCACTGGCAGCCGCGCGCATGGCGCGTGATGAAATGGGTTTTGAGGTTGTGGGTCTGGGCACCTACAGCCGGGAGCGCGCCCGCGATGTGCGTGCATTGGCGACTGAGTATGGGCTCGAAGCGTTGATCACCGACGACTATCTCGCCGTCGAGCGGGCAGTCACGGAACTGCAACCGGAAATGGTGCTGGGCACCCAAATGGAGCGCCACATTGCCAAGCGTCTGGGTATCCCCTGCGCGGTGATATCAACGCCCGCCCATGTTCAGGATTATCCGGCGCGCTACTCGCCGCAAATGGGCTTTGAAGGCAGCAATGTCATTTTCGACACCTGGGTTCACCCGCTGATAATGGGCCTCGAGGAGCACTTGCTCACCATGTTCCGCGACGACTTTGAGTTCAACGACGGCGCGGTACCGTCGCACCTGGGTGGTGAGGGCGGCGGCGGTGCGCAGCAGCCTGACAATGTTACCCCTATTACGCCCTCCGAACCCGGTGCCGTAGCCTGGGCGGTGTCTGCCGAGAAAGAATTGAGAAAGATCCCGTTCTTTGTTCGCGGCAAGGCGCGGCGAAATACCGAGCACTTTGCGCAGGAGCAGGGGCTTTCTGTGATTGATGTCGAGACGCTGTATGAAGCGAAAGCGCACTTCAGTCGCTAAGACCGACCATCCTCTGAGGGTGGTGTTGGTCACCCTCGATAACCACGTCAGCGGGGCGTGGTCACGGGCGGCCGATGCGCTCTCCAAACAGGTGCCCTCACTCTCTGTGTCAGCTCACGCGGCGACTGAGTGGGATCGCGATTCTTCGTCACTGGCTGAGACCCTCTCGGCGATTGCCGAGGGCGATATTGTGATTGTCACCATGCTCTTTCTCGAGGCGCACATTGAAGCGGTGCGGGGCGCACTGGCTGATCGTCGCGACGCCTGCGACGCCATGATCTGCTGCATGTCTGCGCCTGAGATCATGCGGCTGACTCAGATGGGCCGTTTCCGTATGGACAAGGAAGCGACCGGGGCCCTCGCACTCTTGAAGCGATTGCGCGGTGGCGGCGACAAAACCGGCCGCTCAGCCGGTGCCCAGCAAATGACCATGTTGCGGCGCCTGCCGCGTTTACTGCGCTTTATCCCGGGCACAGCGCAAGATGTCCGCGCCTATTTTCTGACTTTGCAGTACTGGTTGGCCGGGTCCGAGACCAATCTGGTCCGGATGATGGCGTTTCTGATCAGCCGCTATGCAAGCGATGCGCATGGCGACACACGGGACGCGCTGTCTTACGAGCCGCCGCTCGAGTACCCCGATATCGGTCTCTACCATCAGCGCCTGCCCGACCGCATCACAGATGATCCGAAAGTGCTGGGCAAGACCGCTAAAAAAGCGGTTAGAGGCACCGTGGGTGTCTTACTGATGCGCTCTTATGCGTTGTCGGGCAACAGCGCCCATTACGATGCGGTTATCGAGTCTCTTGAGGCGCGGGGTCTGCGCGTCATTCCCGCATTTGCATCGGGGCTCGATGCGCGACCTGCGGTGAAAGCCTTTTTTATGGACCGGGGTGAGCCCATTGTTGATGCGGTGGTCTCGCTCACTGGTTTCTCTCTGGTGGGCGGCCCGGCCTACAACGACACCAACGCTGCACAGGAAATGCTCGAAGCCCTCGACGTGCCGTATCTGGCGGTACAGGGTCTCGAATTTCAAAGCCTTGAGGACTGGGAGTCTTCTGCCATGGGCTTGATGCCGGTTGAGGCGACCATGATGGTGGCGATCCCTGAGCTCGATGGCGCCACAGGATCGATGGTGTTCGGTGGTCGCTCCGAGCTGTCAGCCGGCGAAAAGTTTGACATGCAACCGGCGCCAGAGCGGATTGATCGCCTCGCGAACCGGGTTGCGCGGCTTGTTGCACTGCGGCACACGCCCATTGCCGAGCGCAAGGTCGCAATCGTCCTGTTCAACTTTCCGCCCAACAGCGGCGCGGCAGGCACCGCGGCGCACCTCAGCGTATTCGAGTCGTTGTTCAACACCCTCTCGGCGATGCGGGAAGAGGGTTACCACGTCGACCTTCCTAATTCCCACGCCGAACTTCGTGACGCGATCCTGCAGGGCAATGCCAAACAGTTTGGCGCCGAGGCCAATGTGTTCCAGCGCGTGCCTGTTGATGACCATGTGCGTGCGGAACCCTGGCTCGCAGAGATCGAGGCGCAGTGGGGGCCAGCACCCGGAAAGGAGTGGACCGATGGTCAGCATCTTTTTGTGCTGGGCGAATCGTTTGGCAACGTGCTGGTGGGGATTCAGCCCCCCATGGGTTACGAAGGCGACCCCATGCGCATGTTGTTTGAGGGTGGGCTTGCGCCTACCCACGCGTTCTCTCATTTCTATCGCTGGTTGCGCGAGGGTTTTGGTGCCAATGCCGTGCTGCATTTCGGTACCCATGGTTCTCTCGAGTTTATGCCAGGCAAGCAGGTAGGTCTCTCTGGTCAGTGCTGGCCTGATCGACTGATTAGCGACCTTCCCAACGTCTATCTCTACGCGGCCAACAATCCTTCAGAGGGTTTGATCGCAAAACGCCGCGCGGCTTCGACATTGATCAGTTATTTGACCCCGCCGGTCACGCACTCCGACTTGTACCGACATCTGGTTGATTTGCGCGCTGCGATCGATCACTGGCGACAGCGCCCCGCCGACATCGCCCACGACGCCGAGCAGGCGATGATCGACACAGTGTTGGCGCTGGCTGCGAGATGTGAATTGTGTGAGGAGGGCGTCGAGTGGACGCCTGATCAATGGGCAGAGAAAGTGTCCTCGGTGCGTGATCAACTCGATGAGATCGAGCAAGCACTTATTCCCTTTGGACTGCATATTGTAGGCGAGCCGCTCAACGCAGATGATCGTCACGAGATGTTGTTGGCGATGGCCGAATCTGGCGGTGCGTCAGATATTGATGCTGCTTCCTTTACCACCGCGATTGAAGCCGCGGATACCGACTCGCTTGAAGCGGTCCTGAAAAACGCCATGCCCGATGCTGCCGAGGAGGCGCCTGCCGCGTTAACAGAGACGCTGGTTAAGGCCGCTATGACATTGGGTGAGGACCATGAGCTACGCGCGATCCTGCGGGCGCTCGACGGTCGATTTATTCAGCCTGTGAAGGGCGGTGACGTGCTTAGGGCCCCCGAGATTCTGCCAACCGGTCGAAATCTCCATGGTTTTGATCCATTCCGGCTGCCGGCCGGTTTTGCTCACTCCGAGGGTTGCCGACAGGCCGAGCAGTTGCTAACGCGTCATCAAAGCGAGAGCGGCGCCTTGCCTGAATCCGTGGCGCTCGTGCTTTGGGGAACCGATAACCTCAAAACCGAGGGAGTGAGCATCGCGCAAGCGTTGGCGCTATTGGGTGCGGAGCCGCGGCAAGATAGTTATGGGCGTGTGGTCGGTGCACGCCTGCTACCCCTAGAGCAGTTGGGTCGACCCCGTATCGACGTGTTGGTGACCCTATCGGGCATCTTCCGTGATCTGTTGCCTATGCAAACCCAGTTACTTGCCGAGGCCAGCTGGCTGGCCGCCACAGCAGATGAAGACGTTGAGCAAAACTTCGTGCGCAAGCACGTGCTCGCCTATCAGGAAGAGCATGGCTGCGATCTTGAACACGCCGCGCTGCGAGTCTTCAGTAATGCAGAGGGCGCCTATGGCTCTAATGTGAACCTCATGCTCGACAGCGGTCGCTGGGAAGAGGAAGAGGAGTTGGCGGATTGCTATACCCAGCGCAAGGGCTTTGCCTACGACCGGCACGGCAAGGTCTCGCAACAGTCAGATTTGCTGAATCGCGTGCTCGAGGATGTCGACCTCGCTTATCAAAATCTCGATTCAGTTGAGCTTGGCGTGACCACAGTCGACCATTACTTCGGCACCCTGGGTGGGATCAGTCGTGCGGTGCAGCGCGCTCGGGGAGAGCGGGTCCCAGTCTATATCGCGGACCACACTTCGGGCGGCACTGGTCGCGTGCGCACGCTCAACGAGCAGGTGGCGCTCGAGACCCGCACGCGCTTGCTCAATCCCAAGTGGTACGAGTCGATGCTCGATCACGGTTATGAAGGGGTGCGCCAGATCGAAGCACATATCACCAACACCATGGGTTGGTCGGCGACGACCGGTGATGTCGCACCTTGGGTGTACCAACAACTATCCGAGACATTTGTGCTGGATGAGGACATGCGTCGTCGTTTAGCAGAACTTAACCCGGTGTCAGCCGCGAGGCTGGCCAATCGGCTGATAGAAGCACAGGAAAGAGAGTACTGGGGGGCCGATGAAGAGAGCATCGATGCCCTAAAACGGGCAGGAGAAGATCTCGAGGATTTCCTCGAAGGTGTCACAGGGGAGGTGGCAGCATGAATTCACCCAATCAACATATTCCGGTTAATAACATTGATCCGGGCAAGAACGTCGGCGACGGCGAGGGCAGCGTTCAGGTCCATTTGGAAGAAGATCTGATGCAGACCAGTGCTAAAGTGTTTGCTGTCTACGGGAAAGGCGGTATTGGCAAGAGCACCACCTCATCAAATCTTTCGGTGGCCTTTTCCAAGCTCGGCAAGCGCGTCATTCAGATCGGCTGCGATCCCAAGCACGACTCCACCTTTACCTTGACCAAAGCGCTGATGCCCACGGTGATCGATGTGCTCGAGTCGGTTGAGTTTCACGCCGAGGAACTCCGCCCCGAAGATTACGTGCACGAGGGTTATAACGGTGTGATGTGTGTTGAGGCGGGCGGACCGCCAGCCGGCACGGGTTGCGGCGGATATGTAGTGGGTCAGACCGTGAAATTGTTAAAGCAACATCACCTGCTCGATGACTCCGACGTTGTGATCTTCGACGTACTGGGCGATGTGGTGTGCGGCGGATTTGCCTCACCGCTACAACATGCGGAACGCGCTCTGGTCGTCACCGCCAACGATTTTGACTCCATTTTTGCGATGAACCGCATTGCGGCGGCCATTAAGGCCAAGTCAAAGAACTATGCCGTGCGCTTGGGCGGCGTGATCGCCAATCGCAGCGCCGCGACCGATGAGATTGATCGCTTTAATGAAGCAGTCGGCCTTAAGCGGTTGGCCCACTTCCCGGATCTCGATGTCATTCGCCGCAGCCGCTTGAAAAAGTCGACGTTGTTTGAGCTCGACGAAGCGCCGGGTCTGACCGAAGTCTGTGATGAGTATCTGCAGCTTGCTGAGCAACTGTGGGCAGGGACAGATCCGCTGCCCTGCGAACCAATGAAAGATCGTGACCTCTTCGATTTTCTGGGATTTGATTGATGGATTCAGCTAGTTATCAGACACGTCGCGATGAGATCGAAACCTATTTCGATCGCACCGCTGCCGATGCCTGGGCGGCGCTCACGTCAGACGCGCCGGTCAGTCGTATCCGGCGCACTGTGCGCCGCGGTCGTGACGCGATGCGCGAGACGCTGATGAGCTGGTTGCCTGAGGATCTGAGCGGCAGTACTTTGATTGATGCCGGCTGCGGCACCGGCTCACTGGCCATCGAGGCAGCGCAGCGTGGTGCAGAAGTGGTGGCCGTGGATCTGTCGCCCACGCTGGTGAATTTGGCCAGAGAGCGGGCACGTGATCTCAATCAAACGTTGGACGTGACCTTCCTTGTTGGCGACATGCGCGACATGGACTTGGGTTACTTTGATTACGCGGTCGCGATGGACTCACTCATCCACTACGACGTTGCCGATGGCGTGCAAACTCTCGAGGCTATGGCGAATCAAATTCACCGGAAGATGGTTTTCACCTTCGCGCCAAAAACACCGCTGCTGGCGTTAATGCACGCCGCAGGAAAGTTTTTCCCCCGGGCAGATCGGGCGCCGTCCATTGAGCCTGTGTCGCCGGGGCGCCTCTCGCGGCACCTTGAGGAAGCGGGCCTGACTCACGATTGGGTGGCGGGTCGGTCGCACCGCATTGATGTCGGGTTCTATAAATCTCATGCTATGGAGCTGACGCGAGAATGAGTGGGACTGTCAGCAATGCAGGAACTCGCCTCGCGGGCTTCGGGCACCGCTGGCTTCCCTTCGCTGATGCGGCGTCGGCAGACCTCTCACTGGGCCGACTCCTGCGGCTCTCTCTGTTCCAACTCTCAACCGGTATGGCCATTGTTTTGCTCACGGGCACGCTGAATCGCGTCATGGTGGTGGAGTTGGGTCAGCCAGCTTCATGGGTATCTTTAATGCTGGCGATTCCCCTTTTGATGGCGCCGGCCCGCGCCTTAATCGGATACCGGTCTGATCACCACCGCTCCTACTTGGGCTGGCGTCGTATTCCGTATCTGTGGTCGGGCACCATGATGCAGTTTGGTGGCCTCGCGTTTATGCCCTTCGCCTTGATTCTCATGACCGAGCCACACTCCGGTCCAGGGTATTTAGGTCCTGTTGCGGCGCTGGGCGCTTTCTTACTCACCGGGCTCGGCATGCACGTTGCGCAAACCGCCGGGCTGGCGCTCGCCACGGATCTTGCGACGGAAGAGACCCGTCCCCGCGTGGTGGCGCTCCTCTATCTAATGCTGTTGATAGGTATGATTGGCAGCGCGCTGATCTTCGCAGCCCTGTTGAACAACTTCGGATACGTGCGATTGATTCAGGTGATCCAGAGCGCGGCGGTGGTCACGCTACTACTCAATGTCGTCGCGATGTTTAAGCAGGAAGTGCGCAGGCCCGATCTTACTGCTCATGCCTTAGCGCGTCCTACATTCGGCAGCGCCTGGCGCGACTTCATCACCTTGCCTCAGGCACGCCGTCTGCTTTGGGCCCTCGGTCTCGGCACAATGGGTTTCACCATGCAGGATATCCTCCTTGAGCCCTACGGAGCGCAGGTTCTCGGGTTATCTGTCAGTGGAACGACGATGCTGACGGCGATATTTGCCGGTGGCATGGTTCTGGCGCTCCTGATAACTGCCCGAAGTTTGGCGAGGGGAACAGATCCTATCTTGATAGCGTCTATCGGTGTTTTGTTTGGTGTCTCAGCATTCATCTTGGTTTGCTTATCGGCTCTAGTAGATTCGAGCTCACTATTTCAATTAGGGGTTATTTCGATCGGCTTCGGTCATGGGTTATTTGCGGTTGGAATGCTGACAGCAGCGATGATGTTTGGCGGAAAAAAAATGGTAGGTCTCACCTTGGGTGCTTGGGGTGCCGTTCAAGCAACCGCCTCGGGTGTCGCCGTATTTTCTGGAGGAGCCATTCGCGATTTGGTTAGTAGCTGGGGGGAAGTGGGACAGTTAGGTATGGCTATGCGGTCGCCCGCTGCAGGGTATCTATCGGTCTATATTTTTGAAGTAGCACTTTTATTTTTGGCATTAGCTTC
>Ga0160423_10003867_pt1 | contig 12407 bp, 8 predicted proteins | sample CRUFie14St8metaG_FD_108191 | JGI IMG/M metagenome (GOLD analysis project Ga0160423, IMG submission 108191) | Marine microbial communities from the Costa Rica Dome - CRUD Field 142mm St8 metaG | ecosystem: Environmental > Aquatic > Marine > Oceanic > Photic zone | place: Costa Rica: the Eastern... | reverse complement strand
GAGATTCAATTCACCTACTAAATCCCCGTTGATGAAGCATCGAATGAAGCTCCTACTGAATTGTGCGTTTAGGAATACGAGTGGCTGTTCTGATATAGTCAAATCCTGTGGCTTATGCTCTCCTCCTGAATATGACCCAGAGTGATTCGATGTCACCAAGGGTGCGTTGTATGCCGTCTCGATCCTGTATGTTCTTTCATCTGTAGTCACATCGAACACCAGAGGCCCAGCTGAGAAGGGGTTTCCGTAGCTCAGCTTGAATTGACCCGGCTTTTCGAGGACGACACCGCCATAGTCTGGTATGATGCAGGCATCTATCGTGAAAGCACCACGTATAGAATTAAGCGGATTGGATATCTGTTCTTCGTGTCTCCTGCCTATTTTACTCGCATCGCTCTTTGGAGCTTTAGCTGTAGCTGAAAACTCAGGGTGCCTCAAGTCCTTTCCAGATTCCTTGAACTTCCCTGTGGGAACGACCAAACCGTCTGTCAGGCCGTTTAGCCGGACGGCTTTGCCGTGGTATCGAATAATCCCCATGTATCATATCCCCACAAGCTGCTCTACGACTGATAGAGTGAGGTCATAGCTCCAATACCCATCACCTGCATTGTATGATGGGTTCCACGTATTTACCACACAAGGTATGGCTACTCCCTGCTCAAGATATGGGTTGGGCCTGATTATCTGATTGTTCACAGAAACAGTAGGATCGTAGCTCTGAGTATTCTTTTCGGGGGCATAATCCGTTCCGGGCCCAGCTGGAACGATATACTGCCTCAATACTCTCTGTCCTATTGATGAGCTCGCTATTGAGTCGTAAGGTATCCTAACTCCTACGATATACTTCTTCACCGTAGCTGCATCTTCTATGTTCAAGAATCTCGATGCATCAAAGGAAGCTACGCTGCTCGGCAAGTCTAAGACTTCTCCAGTCAATACGTTTGGAGAAATTAGTGCACCTCCAGCAGATGCGTTGGCAAGATTCAGAATCTGTTGAACCTTGTCACCCATAGTCATCTTGGTCGAATCTAACCCCCCTGTAAAATTAGTGACGAGAAATTGCTTGTCCCAGCGACCCTGTGAGCCCTCTACGAGTGCGAATGTGTTGCTCCCGGCATTGACTCCTTTCGTGACGGTGACACTTAGATTGCCGGATTTTCCTTCGGTTTGATTTTTGATCTGTATTCTCTCACCAGTATATGTGGAACTCACATCACCCGTCTGATGATAGTATGAGTTATTCTTCTGTTGGCCAAGACTGGTAGTCACCGAGAAAGCCGTTGAGAACGCAGTAGTAGCTCCATTCACCGTTATATTGGCAGACGACAGAGCTGACGTAATGGTGGATGAAAGCGTCTGTGTGTTAGTGGTGCTGCTGATATTGATGCCTATAATGCTGTCAGCTACACTGGATGTAGTGGTTCCGTTAGCCAGTCTTATGGACGTGGTCTCTCCGAGTCCGGCTGTCTTTTGGCCTATCGACTTGAAGGATATGTCCACACCATCCAAATCGGCCTTTACCGTATTCCATGCACCAGCTGAGGTTGAGTATTGTCCATACCATGTGGAGCTGGGTATCTGGCCCGATGATTGAGACAAGTCAATGGTGAAGGCCGACCCTGCCCCCAGAGCCTCTCCCTCATCATCAGTGAGAATCCCGTTGATACTGATACCGACATCGGTCTGATTGAGGTCAATCGCATATCTCGTAGCCACGAAAGGCAGAGGGAATGACTGAACCCCTCTGGTTATTGCGAATGTTATATTCTCAGCGTCTAACTCGATCACCGAGCTGTCTCTTCGTAGAAGTTGTATCTTAGGCATCACAGAGTCCCCCTACCGAAGCCACTGCCTCTCGAACGGTTCCTGAAGACACGCTGAACCTCTTGGCTTACGGCTCTTGCTACTTCTCGTGCGTTGCCTCCGCCACTGACGCTGATATTTACAGTGATATTCTCTCCACCAGCTCCACCCATTCCTTTCAGAGTCACGGGTATGGTTGATCCGTCTGGCAATGGGACTACAGCTTCTGTTCCGTGCAGAGTAGCCGGATAACCGCTTGCTGGCCCTGAGAATACACCTCCTGAATGAGCAAAGATACCACCAACGAAGTCTCCCACCCCGCCCACAATGCCTCCGATTGCGTCTCCTACGCCCCCGACTACATCTCCTACGAATCCGAATATCTCCTCCAATGGAGGCTTCACTATGTCTATGAAGCCCATGATTACACTCTCTATGCCGTCAAATATAGTGGTGACAACCGTTTTCAAACCCTCAAACGCTACCTCGAAGGGTTTCACAACGGCATCTACTATCTTCATTAGAATGGAGCCTAAGCTCACTATCAAATCTACAAATATGTCCTTTACTTTACCAAGGAAGCCCATGACGATACCGGGAATTGCACTGAAGTTGCCTGTGAATATGGCTGTGATTAGCTCTACTATAGTGGATATAGCAGCAAATGCAAGTCTGAAGGATGCAACAGCAAGTGCAATGGCACCTGCAAGGACATTGACTATTATGCTGATGACGCTTTCAAACACAGCATATACTGGGCCAGCCACAAAACCAATCAAGGTAGCGAATAGAACGAGAATCTCCCCTATCACGAATACCACTGGAGGTAGTATGAGACCTATGATTTCAATCAATTCAGCGAAGAAAACGAGCAGACCGCTGTTGATCAGGAACTCTATGAAGCCATTGAATATGCCACTGATCAAACCGAATATGCTTCCCCAGTTTATACCAAGTGCATCTAAGATTTTGAAGATGTAGCCAAAGGCCATCGTGAAAGCGGTTATTATTCCAGCTATGCCATTGATAATCGCTTGGAACGCTCCTGAACTCTCCATGTATGTGAATAAAGTCACGAGACTGCTCATTATGTCAGCTATGAATCCATAGAATGCAGTTGCGAAGCTGACTACGAACATAATCAAGCCACCGAACAACATGGCTCCAGCTTCAAGCAGAGGCCCGAAATCCAACGATAGTATGACTGCCCCGATCTGCATGAGACTGTCCACCACGCTCATGACCGAATTGTAAATATCGCCTAATCCCTCATAGAATGCAGGGAATGCCTCTGTAGCTCCAGCGAAAGAACCCGTGAATGTTATCAGCACAGCTGTCACGGTGATGAACATACCCACCAAGAATAGCAGGCCCATTGCGATAGCACGGAATGACTTGACCATGAGGTCTAATGGCTTGACGAGTGTCGAAGCAGCCTCCTCAGTCTTCTCCATGGCTTCTGCACTTGGTGCGAGAACTTCTGTCAGAAGCTGGACGTTGGACTTCAGCTCATACATCAGATCGACAATAGGGCCCAAAAGACCCCTCATAACCTGATATTTGACTATTGATTTCTGTGTGGCTTTGCCGTATGCATCTGTCCCAACAGCGAGCAATCTGATGGTCTTTAGAGATTCAGATAACCCCTTGAGAACCATCGTTTTCCCTCATCTCAGCATTGATACGGTCAAAGTAGTCCTCCAGCTCCCCCGCATCGCTGGTAGTCCGTATAACACGGCCACCTTTATTGTTGCCTTTGTTATACTGCCGCTTCATCTCTTTTTGCTTCTTCTCCATCTCAGCTGACTGTTTTTGCTGCACAGCCTGCACGAACATATAATCCAGCATAACACGGTCAAATGGTTGGTCGTCCCAAGAGTGCGGCGGACAATTGAAGTGAGTGCCCAACACGAACCTCATGGTCTGATACGAGAGTATCATCGCCTGTTCTTTGCTGAAAGGATTTACTTCTCCGTCACTGTCTATGTATCGCTTCAGATCGGAGAAGTTTATCCCAAAGGGTTTGCCGAATCCTCCGCCAGACTTGTCATCAAGTCAGTCAGGGTCGGAAGCACCTTAGCGAGCTTACTGCCAACATCTGGCTTCAGATTCAATAGGTCAGTGTATGAGAGCTTAGGCTCGGTCTTTGTAATGCACTCCTTCAAGACGTATTTCCAGTATCCGCCGAAGTCGAGAGATGGAGAAATGTCCTCTCCCTCGAAATTGAACTCAACGAATTTTGTCAGTGCCTCTTGCTGTTGTATCCAAGATAGGGGTTTTACCCAGACCGAAAGGGTTCCCTCGTCAGTCTCGATTTCGTGATGATCGGGTGTATTGCTGATTGTAAAGGGATTACTCACTTATCTCAGCCTCCGACTCGTCTACTGCTGCTTCTTCAGAATCCCCCGAATCCTCCACAGCTACTACTTCTTCCAAACCATCAGGGTTGGCTGCATCCCAAGCCCTGAGTCTGTTGATCAAATCTGATTTGTTGCCATATACTGGCTCGCTCCTCTGAGATAGAAGAGTCCTCAGCTCTACAACGGATTGGTCTTCATATCCGTCAGTATATACGACCTCTTCGACTTCCTCTACTGGTGTAGCTGGTAGAGCTCCACTCACGGATAGTCCGCTAATATCTAAAGAACCCCCATGGGATTCCACTCCTTCTGGAGTTATCGTCCAATCAATTAGATAGGATTTGAACCCATCACTCACTATTCCAGTTATCTTCATTGTCTCATCTCCTTGTTATATCGTTCATAAGCATTGCTTTACATTATGTAGTATGGTGAGTTTTCAGTCACCTTCATGTGTCTGACCACCAGCTCAATCTCTGCGAAGACTGGCCCCTTGTCCGAAGGCACTTGATGATCCGCCTTCATGATGGTGTAGTCTTCGAGTGTAATGGTGGCCGTCTCTCTCGTAGCGTTGCTACCGACTTTGGTCATAGTAATCGTGATGTCGTTGGTATTCCTGTGGTGCCTCCTCGTTCTGAGCTCCTCCCACATTCTGTCATCCTCGACCATAGCCCTCATGGTGAATGTATATTCTCTCTGCCCTTCAGTTATCTCAAGTGGCATCTGTGTGCCACCGTGCTGGACTTGGTCATCGTCTGACGTTGTGCCCTCATATCCTCTGATGAACCAGCGAGCCTCTGTGGAGTTGGCCACCTGCAAGCTGAACTCAGTGCCTCTCAACACTGGTCGTCCGAAAACATTGACGTTCACGTCTTGGAATAGGAATGGCTTCTCACCGTCAATCGCTATGCCGCTGACTTTTCTGTTGGTAGAGGTGTTTGCAGTGTTGTCGAACATCCTGTGAGGGGTGATTGTGTTAGTAGTCTCGGTGTAATGCCGTGATGCCTCGTATGCAACCTCCAGCTTGACCTCGCCCTCTGTATCTGCGGATACCGTGGCTGACGTAGCCTTGCAGCCGCTGTATAGTCTCAAGAGCTGCTTGGAGTCTGCCTCAACGTCCTTCTGCCTGAATGACTGCTCTATCGTGAAGGATGGCAGCACATCATGACCGAAGTATGTGTGCGTGACACCGAATTGTAGCTCTTTGCTGGTAGAGTCGATATGAGCACTACCTCTGTCCGAGCTGCTCCCGTATTGCAGCCTCTCTACACCACAGCTCGTAGCCGTGTGATCGAACATGAATGGCTCTTCGACATAGATGAAGCCTGCATCTCCCCCATTAACCGAGCCGATTCCGATGACTCTTCTCAGCTCATGCTTGTGAATCTGCCTCGATGTGACGGCTTCGTCCTGTCCGGGGATGGTGAACTTGTCTTTGTCTATGATCTGGACATATGTAGACCCAGCTGTGAACTTAGCTGCATTCGTGGCCCCTACATTTATTCTGATATCTCCAGCTGATATATCGCTCTCTACTTGACCCAATAGATAGACTGCCATATTTTGGTCGTTTGCCCTTTCTACAGCTCCTGAATCTATATCTGCACAGGATGACAATGTCGTGCCGGATGCACCACCGTATGAGCCGTATAGAACCGCACCAGCTGCGGATAGGACTTTGAAAATCCCTGCCGTGCCCACGTTTTCAAAGTGAACATCGTAATTGTTGGTGGCGAATACGATAGTGGAGCTTGACCCTGATGCCGTTAAAGCACCCAAAAGGAAATTTCCAGTGAGAGTGTTGCCTGTCAGTGTCGTGCCACTCAATGCAGACATGGAGGTGTCTACCGTTCCAGCCCCATACAGTTGTCCGGCGTAGGTCTTGGTAGCGGAATTGTCCTTCATATTCAATGGAGACGCACCAGTGAGAGTAGCGTTGCCTGCTGCTGAATGTGCAAACTCTCCTTGGCTCCTTGCAGTGTGTCCGCCGAGTGCATACTTGATCCATCTCATAGTGTGGGCGTTGAGCTGTATGTTGCCCCCACTCATCGTCTCTCTCCCGCTTGTTATGACGTTCACGTCCCTTCCGAGGCCAACGATGTGCTGCTTCCTCACATCTATCTGTGGCTCAGGTATGGCAAACTCGTTGAGTAGCCCTATGAATTGGTCTGTCTTGACCTGCTGAGCTGCGTCAGTCATCGTGCTCTCGAATGTAGGTGCCTTGAAGAAGTCAATAATGACGTTGTCCCCGGTCTTGCTCGCTGTGTTGATTGCAGTCAGCATAGCAGGCTGAACGGTTATCCTTGCATTGGTGGTGTCCACACCCGTGATGTAGTATGTCCTCTTCGTAGTAGCGAAGTTGTCTGCACTGTAGTTGTCACCGCCCTCGATCTTCAGAGTGCTGCCTACCAATACGTTGTCTGGAAGTAGAATGTTCCCACCGCTGACCCAGTAGTTGTTGTTCCCAAATGTCAGTGTGCTCTCGTTCCCTGTCGTAGATAGGTGACTCCAATTAGTCTGTCCTGTGTATCCGTTGGCCCTCAGTCCCGTCTCTTTACCGAAGGAGACCTCCGCCAAATCACCCTTGAATAGCGTGTTCGCCATAGTTATCAAGAAGCACACGGAGGACAATTGTCCTTAAGCACTATGTATGATTCACTCTTCTTCAGCGGTCTCAGCACCAATTTCAGCTGCGTCACCCGTTATACCGCCCATATTACGTGCACTAATCTGGGTGTTGATTTCCTGTAAATCCCTCAATAGAACGCTTCTGGCGTTATTTACATCGTTGTAAAACTTCTCGAAAGACCGGAGGAAAATCATTCTGTCAGCTGATCTAATTTCTGATTGTCTGAACAATCCGAGCAGCTCCTCAGCTGTGACTTCTCTGGTTTCTTCGACATTCTCTTCGTCTGGAACGGCCTCTTTCTTCTTCGACATTGGGCCATCCTGCTCATATTTGGTTCATAAAGTTGTCAGTCATGACAGCCTATGGGAACATGATTCCACGGGGATGCGACTCAAACCACTGGGGTTGTGATGGCTGGTGCTTGGCGTATGAATTGGGCGGGGTTTCTCCATATATCTCTTGAAGCGTCTCAGGCCAGTCGAGCAATGCCTGCCTGTAATCTGCGAGCTCTTGTTGCTGATCAGCGGTCAAGCTGTTCCAGAGCATAGGTTTTGATTGATAGTAATCGACATACATCTCTAACATCGAATCTCTTGTCGATCTTACCTTTGCCATGGCTTCCTCCATGCTAACCGTTATTTCTTCGCCGTGTTCGCCTATTACCATCTAATCACCTCATTGCGTCCTCAAAAATGTAGCTGTCATTCTCGCAGGGCCGACTTGTGTGTTTGTGTATCCTGACAATCCAGTCGCCCTCAAGTTGAATGTATCACCTGCTGAGTAAGATAGGCCATCGCCACTTAATGATGAGAATGACTTCGTGAATGCGTTGCCACTGGTGCCACTGGCGTTGTATGTCATTGTCGTGGTGGATGCAGACCTGTTCTTGAATACCGTGATTGTCTGATTAGATGAGTTAGTCTCGCTGCCCTTATTTGCGAATGATAAGTCTATTCTGTGCAACGTGCAATCAAAGGGAATCACTATACCAAAGTCACTTCCACTGGAAGACTTGAGTGTGTTATGAGCTCCATTACCATATGAAGGGAAGAACCCGTTTGCATTACCAGCACCGGGCTCAGAAGTGATGTAGTCGTCTGATTCTTCACCAGTGATTACAAATGCATCGTCTTGAGCTGTTGATAGTAGCCTTATGCTGATCTGTGACTGTCCAGTCTCGGTGGATATGTTTGTCGTTCTCTCTGCATCTATTCTTATTCTAATGTAATCATTAGCGGTATGCTCGTAGATGAATGAAGTGCTAAGACCCGAACCGCCTGAGTTTTCTCTCGTATAGACTTGTGACCTTGATTGGGTCACAGTAGTGGGAGATGTCCAATTCTCATTGTCATCCGTTTGCATGAAGGCGAATATCCTCGTTCTATCAGCACCGCTGTCTCCGCTTGGAGCGTCATCGTTTATGGGTATGGAATATGAAATCTCGTAGTATCCAGCTGCTGCGAGTCGGATCGTTCCATCTCCACCAAGGGCAGTTGATAGAGTGGCATTCCCTGAAGGGTCTAAGACCTCTGTGTCGAATGGTATGGTGGTTTCAGTGGTGGTGACGTTAGTATTGCCAGCGTCCACATACACGACAGGCTTTGACCCTCCAGTGGTGCTTGACCCTCCTCCGCTGCTAATTGTTGCGAAAGTAAGAGCACCGCTTCCATTTGTCTGCAATACTTGGTTAGCACTACCATCATTGAGTGGGAATGTGTATTCATCGTTGAATCTGATCTTCCTATCAGGGCCGATTCTCAATGCTTCTACTGCATTCTCATGTCCTGATGTTTCACCTGTCTTGAACACTATTCCTGAGCCTGAAGAGTTAGTTGCTACTGAGTTAGCAATAATTAGTGTGTTATTATCTACATCGTTATTATGGAATACATCAGATGAATGCCCGATTGATGAGTGTGTTGTGCCACCGTCCAATACAAATTCTATGTATGGTTGGTCTTTTTCGTTTGAGTTATCTGAATCTGCCCTTAGTGATAATACCGCATCTCCCGTTCCTCCATTCACTATCAGTGTGCTACCATCCCAAGTAAGTGTGCTTTCCGCATTTAGCGTATTTGCAGTCCCTGAACCAGTAATTATCCTGTTGTCTGCGTTGTTGTTGATTGTTGTCCCGCTTCCTCCTGTAGTGTCGATGGAGTCTTGAAGGTCATCGAGCGTCATGTATTTCCACAAGCTCGCAGACTCATCCCAAAGCAGAATCTTGTCTGTAGTCGCATCAGTGGACTCTGTCAGCTGAGACAGATTGACTGGATCGTTGAGCTTGAATGTGGTGCCACTAAGGACAAGGCCGTTGCCAGCTGAGTATGTGGTGTTGGTGTCGGTAGATGCGAAGTTTAGCTTACCATTGCTGTCATCATAGGTCACGGATATGTTTGTCTCCGTGTTGCTGCTGACCATGGCACCAACGATATCCTGCACCTGCTCATTGCTGAGCTGCGTGTTGGTGTCTGCTGTCATGTCATCTACTACGAGGTCAATCGTGCCGTCACCGTCTTGGTATGTAGCTGAGATTCGAGTCTCCGTATTGCTACTAAACATGGCTCCTACGATATCTTGAACCTGTTCAGTCGTCAATGTTGCAGTAATGAACCCTGCACCATTTGTCAGCTGGTTGGTGTTTGTTGGGATATCACTGATGTATGCAAGAGTGGAAGCTGTCCCCCAATCCGTATCATCTTGATCTGCTCGGTAGTGATAGATTCTTTTTGTGCTGTTCTTAGCGAATGCCAATAGGTTTGCATCTCCACCTGTATGCCCTGTGAATGTGTCCAATACCAAAGCATCAACATAATCAGAAGCGTTAGTAGTAGAGCCATCTTCCAACCCTGTCTTTGTTGAGAATCTTCCTGATATTTCTCTAATGTCATTTGCTAAGTCATTGGGAGCAAAGTCTCTGTCATCGCCTGTCTTTAGATAAGGAGCGTGTATCGTTCTGAAATCCAAGTCGAATGGGTCTGCATCTGAACCCGGAGATATATCAGAGTAGTTGATGTCTATGCTCGTATTTCCACTGTGGAACTTAATCTCTTCAGCGTTTGATATAGAGACCTCAGTCCCATCGTCATCCTCCAGAACGAATGTCATCTGAGAAGTAATGTAGTTGTAGCTCTCTATCTTCTCCTTGATTGCTTGGGAGGTCATCAGGGAAGTGTCATTGTCGGAGAAAGAGGTGTTGATTGTGCTTACTGTCGCACCACTTCCAACCTGTAGCTGAAGAGTATTTACAACCCCATCATCTGCTGTTAGCGTAAGTAGATTACTTGAGTTAGTGGAGGGGTCATCAGAGTATATTCTGACCTTTCCACTATGTCCGGGTATCAAGTCAATGGTGTTCCATACCGAAGTTCCTGTTTGACCGATTGTGATCGTGCTGCTACTGGCACCGATTATTCTTCTGAGATAGCCATTTGACTCCCTGAAGAGATCAGCATCACCATCAAACACTATACCTGCTGTCGTAGATGTATCACTGCCACCAGCTACTACTGCCGAGTATGTTCCAGTTGGGTCTACTTTTATAGTTCCATCAACCTCTAATTGAGCAGTAGGACTTGTAGTGCCTATTCCGAGTCTGGTGTTAGTTCCGTCAATTGTCAGAACATCGTTGCCAGCAGATGTGAAGGTCATCGAGTTGTCGGCAATCGTTATCTGCTCGTCCGTGGTCTGATTTCTTCTGATAGCGAAGTCACCGTTGTAGGATGAGATTGCATTCTCACCAATGACTAAATCACGGTTGAAGTAGAACCTGCTCATATCTGTGGTGATGTGAGCATAAGTGCCGTTCTGAGGCCCAAGTGCGATGTATCCATTTGCATTCTTTGCTATGAAACTGTTGCCAGTTCCCGGCCCGTCTGCTTCCCAGTAGTCTCCCCCTTCATCCCAAAGGAACGTGGCGTTTGTCTCATCTCCCCTCTCGATCTCGATACCTGCATCGACATCAGCAGGCGTCCCTGTGACGTTCTTGTTCAGGACAACGATGTTGTCTTCGATAGCCAAATTGGTCGTATCGATGGTAGTGGTCGTGCCATTTATCGTCAAGTCACCGCTTACTGTCAGGTTCCCTGTCACCGAAGTCTCTCCGGCTTCTGTGACCTTAAACAGCTCCGTTGCAGACCCTGCCGTAGCATTGCCATGCCTTACTGAGAAGTATCTGCTTGTGTCGTTCCCATCGGTGTCTATGAGAATGTGAGTATTACCCCAGTGACCAAGTTGTAAATCGACATTCGACCCACCGGACAGTTTGAGTTGGGTGTTGGTGTTAGCGAATGACAATGCACCCGTGCTCAAGTCTAATTCGGATACGGGAGTCGTAGTGCCTATTCCGACTTTACCATCACCCTTGACTGTGAGATACGATGTGGATAGAGTCCCTGCCGAACCGGGTCTTAGGTTCACATCGCCGTGTGCGTTAGTCACATCCAGTATGTTTGGCGAGCCTTGGAAATGAAGCCCTACATCGTAGTCAGTGCTACCATCAGAACTTGTCAATTGAATCATGTGGAAGTCCGTGTTTTGGTCTTCGACCAAGAATGTCCCATCAGTCCTTGTGCTTCCTTCAACGTGTAGTTTCTCCGTTGGGTCTGTTGTGCCTATTCCGACATTCTTGGCCAAGTAGGTTCTGTTCCAATAGAATCGTTGATGGGTTGAGTTGTTTCTGATTATCCTTACATCTTGGTCAGTCATTGTTCCGATTGGGACAGGGTTCGGGTCATCGAAGGACTTAGAATACGTCCATCTTAATCCATTCAAGTCAAGGAGAACAGTGTCCTCAGTCACTCCTGTTCCAGCAGGGTCATCTGTTTCCTCCCTCGTTATTTTCAGTGTCCCATTCATTATCTCCAATGCTTGATCGGGGCTTGTAGTGCCTATTCCGACATTACCTCCATCTGCTATCGTCATGAAGGTGTCTCCACCTGTGCCAGTGGTGTGCCTACCGAACTGAATATACGAGTCGGAATTGTTGGAGTTGGTATCCATATTCAGACGAATTTTGTCGTATGAGTTGATGGTTAGACTGTCACTGAAAGTTCCATTCTCGGTAGATGTGATTGAGTGTTGGCTGTTTGTTCCGTAGTTATCTGCATCCCATGTGAAGTATATACCCCCGAAGCGATGTAGTTTGCTTCCTTGTCCATTTGCCACTCTACCTGATACATCTCCACCGAATCTAACCTCATCATCGGTCTGTGTTCCGAATACGATGTCTCCACCCAAGTCTGAGTTCAGTGCAGATACTACTTGTGCGTTAGATAACTGAGTATTCGTGTCCGTAGCTGCAATGGTCACAGTATCGTTAGAAGCATTTGTCGTTATCGTGACGTTCGATCCAGCTGCGAGATTTAGTGTATCAGTTGTTGAATCGGCTGCAACAGTCGTCTGTCCACTTACTGCCACATTGCTAAAGGCATTCTGATTGTTCTCTCCACCTGCACCTGCTGCTACAAAAGTGAAGCCACCACTTGCGTCATCATAACTTAATAGATAGTTATCAACGCCGGAGTTTGGAGTGTTTGTCGTGCTTAATTTCGCTGCTGTGATAGCATCATCAGCAATCCTTGCAGTTGCGAATGTCCCTGATGTAATCTTAGAGGCTG
>Ga0160423_10003865_pt1 | contig 12409 bp, 9 predicted proteins | sample CRUFie14St8metaG_FD_108191 | JGI IMG/M metagenome (GOLD analysis project Ga0160423, IMG submission 108191) | Marine microbial communities from the Costa Rica Dome - CRUD Field 142mm St8 metaG | ecosystem: Environmental > Aquatic > Marine > Oceanic > Photic zone | place: Costa Rica: the Eastern... | reverse complement strand
CACCGAGCCCACCCCCGCCACCACCGAGTCCAAGCCCACCGCCCCCTCTGCCGCCGACCCCAAGCCCACCACCACCGACCCCAAGCCCACCACCGCCGAGCCCAAGCCCGCCACCACCGAGCCCACCGCCGCCGAGCCCAAGCCCGCCACCACCGCCAAGTCCCACTGCACCACCCCCTCCTGCCATACCTTCACAACCAGGGTTGCCTCCTGGTCCAGCGCCACCAACATCCAGTCTTAAAAAACTGACGCCAAGTAATCCAAAGATGAGTTCCTGTTACTTTCCAGGGAATGCATGTGATGCAACCGGGTGCACAAATTGTGCAGGCAATCCTCCAGGTTTCATGACGGACGGCGTGATCGACACGGTTCCGTACAATGGCTACGGTGGCTGGGGTAATTTAATACTTACATTGCCTACCGCGTCTGGCACTTCTCAATGGGCAGGAGCAACCTTTACAGGTGGTCAAGTGGACATGATCTTCTTGTACAACCGTGACGACGCCTATTTTTCGTGGGTAAAGCCTTACGAGGTTTGGCTCGGAACTAGCTTAAACAGGTTTCAACAGTTGTGTGGTTTATCGGACCCCCCCACCACCACGACGAATGCGCTTGGACCGTATGTGACATACTGCCCTCCGACATCATACAACGTTGTGACCATCAAAATTCATCACATCGCAGGCAGGTTTCGTGTTCTGGCATTCACGGAACTCGAAGCCTACCAATATTAGTTACATCCGAACAGTTATAGAATGTACGAGGCTACCATGTAGTACGTCGCCTTTGTATATGTATGTGAGTCTGTATTGAGAGCTACGGCAAAACAATTTGTTTGTGATAATTACATAAATTTTTATTTTAGACGACAGTTCATAACCCTAAACCGTTCACCAAACACTGCGTATAATAGACACATTGACAATGAAGACATGCTTGTTCGTTCCGATTATGGCCGCCACAAATGTGGTATTTGGCGCGCCGATTTGGCTTGACAGCCCTCCTGCTGAAGCGTTTCCTGATGCATCTCCCGATGCATCTCCCGATGCATCTCCCGAAACATTTTTCGACCAATCCATAATTGTACTGAACAACAATTGGGTCCCCGATAGATCCACCAGTTACGACGAGAATAACATTCCAGACATAGAAAATGACGATTTAACAGACCTCGAGACCTATGCGTATAAACGTGGCACCTTACTAGACACACCTCACAGCTACAACCCTACCGATACGCAACTCGGTCTAATCTGCTTCCGAGAGGGCAAAATAGTTCCTTGTCCTTGACGTGTGCGGAAACAACGTAGCGGTTTGCAATCTAGATTTACGCTTACATTGACACATTTTTACAGAAAAGTGTCAACTGCTACCCACGCTGATGCCGCATCACGCCGGAAGATTGAGCAGCGGTGCTGCCTGTTTGCCCACATTTTTAGCGTCCTTGTCATTTTGACGTAAGATCTCCCATTCGCTTCGAGTCGGCTTCAAATTCTCAGCACGTGGTTGGGTGAGCGGTTGAGGCGTTGCCTTGTTGGCAGGCACATTGCGCTTCCGCTGAAGAGACGAAAGTGTCATGCTAAGATAGCTCGCAACTCCGCGCGTAAGCACAGAACACAAGTTCCTTTCAATGAACACCTTCATTGTGGAGTATGCTGACCACGTCATAATGATTGAAATCACGAGCAGCAAAGCGTAAGCGCTTAAAGCTACTCGAGATAGTGTTTTAGCATGCGACGCCTCAGAGAAAGCTCGCTCTACAACATTACGACTATCACTTGCTTGACTGAACATGGGCATCAGGCACAGAATGACTAAAGCATCCACACCGAAGCTTGCGACGACAAAAAATAGATTCCAAAGAATCATTGGTCTGATTCTTCGTTTTTCACTGTCTGTAATGGACTGGATATCCTCGTCACAAGGTGCATTGTTGGATTTTTGTTTGCTGCAAAGGATTCGTCTTCTTTGATCGCAAGTCATCAATTCTAGTGCCATCACAAGTTTGTGTAAATCGCCGCTCTTTGCGTTGCATCGAAGAAAACATATGCGTGTAAGAAACACTAACGTGCCGATTCCCGAATATAGTATAATCTGGGTGGCCGCATCATCCGTATTGCCCATGGAGTATATTGTCTAACATGTAACTACTGTGACTTATCTAGCGAAATATATCAGACGGTTTTTGAAAACAAGCGCTAAATTACGAACCCGCGCCGAAAAGAAAGCCACACACAACCCGTCCGCGAGCACAAAATAGTCAAGAGTTGGTGAAGATGTTGCGAGCATCGCAACGTTTGGTGTTCCGCGACTCTGACGGAACAATGTGGGCCGACGTTGCGTGTGGTGCCATACAGTCTCACGACGTAGATTTTGTGACAAAACGCCCAAGCCCAGACAGGTATCGCAAGCATCAAGAAAACATTCATCACGATGCGAAGCTACCCATCTATCAGCGTCAACAATCGCCTTGGGAACCGATAGATCGGATCGTAGCGGGGCCGTCTGCACCTGCAGCACCACCGACAACCCCACCAGATCTAACACCAACGTTGCAACCGCCAGTGCAGCCCGAACATCCCGACGTCACGACACTCATTGTGGAGATTAGACGTCTTGAAGCACTTATTGAGCAACATGTGCAGTATGCTTCAAAACTAGAACGCATTACAGCAAGTCTAGCTCGCCTGCCAATGGCAAAGCCCTAACGCCTAAGGTTTTGGTAGTGAACTTTAGAACATGAACACACAGACCACCGTAGCAACTCCAGCCCCCACGATTCCTATCCCAAGAAGTTCGTACTTTGTAAGTGCGTATGCATAGGGTTTCAGGACAACTGCGAGTAAGTAGTTTCAGGACAACGCGACACCCGTGATCCCAACGTCAAGCCTGTCGTCTTCCCTCCTTCTTGGAGAGACAAGTCTGGCACATCAGGCTACGGACCATCTGTACTCTTGAGCTTTGAAAACATACTTTAGAGCAAATTTTAACATTCACTGTGAAGTAGATTCAAACATTTTGCGTTTTCAGTTCACCCACCTACACGTTTGTCAACCTTCGACCATTTCATCCTCACCGGCCACAATTTCATCCTTACCGGCCAGCATCGCCTTGATTTCCTTGACACCCTCCTTGAGCATATCGTTGATGAGCCCAGAGGCCTGTTCGTGGGTGAGAACTTTCATGGTATCACCAAAGCTTTCCCCTTCACCCCATTGAAGCTGGCCACGGATACCTTCAAGTTGGGGGTCGTCCTTTTCGAAGGATACAAAGACCTGAACGATGTATGAGTTGCCCACGAAACTAATTTTTGCGTGCATGTTTGCACCAGAGTCCGGTGTGTAGTAACGAGCAGCTTTCTTGGCGAGCTTGATGTTTTCCCAGTTCTTAGCTTTGAAATGGATTCGAAAGTCGGTCATGAGTGCTTTGACCAGTTGCTCGGGCGTCGCCGTCAAAAAGTGGAAGGGCTCATCAGAACCTTCCCACTTGCGCTTCACTTCTTTTTCGAGCATCTTTAATTGCTCGGCCGTCAGACGAGCCACCTTTTTCGCACCGCGTTGAGCAGCATCGCCGGCGCGGTTGGTCAACTTGCTTGCCTTTCCGGCAGCCATGGATCGCAACCGATTGAACTCCTGCTTGTTCAAGCTGAGAAGTGGGTCATTGATGTCCACTAGCTTGTCGACCTCAGCAAAAGACCGGGCTTCAATCATGTCAACCTCGCCGCCGTCAACCTCGTTCACAAACTGCGTTTCGGTCATTACATTGTCGATTGAATCTCGATTGGCCAGGCCGACTTCAAGAACATGCGACAGCCTATTAATTCCGGTTGGACTAGCAGCAGTCATCGGTGCGGTGGCCGTGGCCTTCTTCTCCGCACGAGGACGGAACGACATGTCTTCTTGTCGTCTGTTTACTGTTAAATTACACGGACTTATCGAACGGTGTATTTGATACTTTACTTTACACCTACTAGCTAAATTTCTATGTCAAGTGGTGGCCAGTCTCCGTTCTCTTTGATATAGCTCTCGATACAGCCTCTCTTGAACATCCGTCCACACGGTCCCACACACATCTCGGCAAATTGCAAGACAGATGCCTTGTTCTTTACGACGAGACTTTCAGAGCACAGCGCGCAAGAGAAAAAGGTCTTGTCCATGGTAACTTCATGTGCAACAATCTTCGAGACAATGTTTGAGTTGGTCTTGAAGATGGAAGTTGGTAGACAAATTTGCCTTTCCTTGAACACCACGATGGCAGCCGGCGTTGGTGAGTTTGCAATTTGTTCAGACGCAACCTCTTTTCCCAGAGCCTGTGTTGCCTGCCAATGGTGTCCAAAAAGAAAGCTCGGTGTGTTCGCTTCCGTCCTAAGAATGAAGAAAGCTGCGTTTTCGTCTTTTCTACACGAAGCAGCAGCCTGAAAGCCAGCTATTAACAAAGCCTTGTAAGCTGCGTGTGACGTATCAGGTATTGTGGTTGTCATGTCCATCACAGTGATGCCTCTATCCTTCAGCAAGACGTTCACTTCGTCAAGAAGTTCTTCCGGAGAGAATGGGGGCTTTTCACTTGCATCAACATACCCTATGCCTTTGAGAGCAGCAACTGCGTGGTTGTGGCTTTCAAAGTGTAAAAAGGCCGCTGGGTCTGGGCATTCTACGTCTTCCATAGTGTTCTGGTTTTGAATCTATGACACGGATTTTATGATGCACACACTTAGCGGGTTCGGGTGGGTCATGCCTCCGACCACGGGTCCGGTGACTTTTAACGCTTTCCGTACAGCTTCATCCAGCCTTTGATTCCGCCATACTCGCTGAACAATCCTGCGTGCTTAAACGGATCTTCTACCATTTTTGTACGGTCTATTTGAACCTCTTGTGCAACTGTAAGTTCGGGGGTGACATTTACAAATTCGCCTCCAATCAATTCACGAAGTGCCAAGAGCTCTGGGGGTGTTTTTGGTCTGTCGTTGCTTTCATCGGGAACAAAAAGCAACTCAGAAGCACCTTCGTCGACTAGCATGTTGTCCTTCTCAAAAGCCTCGTCGATTTCGAGTCGCAGCCTTTTTATGTTATCTGGAGTGTCAACTCCTTGTTTGTTGTCTGGTAAACCAGCATCATCGTTTGTATGCGTGTCGTATTTTCTCTTGGTGCATTCACAGTCAGACTGAACCTCTGTTGGTGTCACTTTTTTACAAGTAAAAACATCTCTAATGCTGAAGTCAAGTTCAAACATCAGTGCTCGTTGCTTGTTGATGCAAAATTACAGTCCCTTGGTTGGACATTAGCGAACTGCACGACAAGGCATTCACGGACGCATCGATGCTAGATGCCGTCCGAGCTGCGCGGTCAAACGCCGAAGCGATTTGCGGAGTACCCCTACTACAAAAAACGCGAAAGCGCTCTGCCGTCCGAGCAGCAATCGCTTCTCGCTGAACAAGTTCATCTCGCATTTCCTCTCTCATGATGGACACGGTTGAGTTGTGCAACTCCGTCTCCATTGCGTCGCGCTTCCGTATTGCATTCAAGTCTTTGTATAGTTGATGTACTATGCTCTTCCACTCTTTGATCTTATCGGTGTCTGCACCATTCTCTGATGCGATTACTGTCTTCATGTCACTGTGCATTGACTTGATAGTTTCCAAGCATTCTCTCTGTGCGTCTTCTATGCACGTCATGGTCTTAATCAAGGTAGTTTTTCTCTTGAGACTGCGCTAGCGGCGGGTCATAACACAACAATGTGAGGTACCAATCAAAGGGTGGCATGCTTTCTGGAGAATGGTATCGCTCGACTATACAAAATTCTCTGCCAGTGCCATTGCTCAATAAGAACAAATCAGCAATCGGAGCATTGGTTAATGTTCCATCTCCACCTGACGCACCAACTCTTCCTACTAGACGCGATGCTGACGACGAAGATAGGCTAAAGGCTCTTGTGTCTTCTGGAATTCACCCCGATACCGCGTTTCTCATAGACAGCATTCAACTCAGGAGCGTTGTAAATGACATAAGCAACAAGATTTCTTTTGCCTGTGGGTTTGGAAACTCGGCTAGAAGAACGATACCAGTCTCAGACTCTGTTGTGCGCCCTCCATCTTTCGGGGACTTTTTTGTTGTTGGTGGCACTGCTGCAATGTGGCCGTGGGATACTGCATCAGCAATTGCTCAGCGCATGCTGGAGCTCAGCAACGAAACTGAAACTGCCGGCTTGCGCGTGTTAGACAGCAACGGTCAGAGCCAACTGTACTCGGAATTTGAATCGTTGTTGCCCGACGTGGTTACCAAGCACATGGAGCTACAAGATCCCAGTGGTGAACTTGAAGTTCTTGTACAGGACGTGGAGGAGGGACAGGAGAGGAAAGCGTCCGCAGAATGCGCGTTCAGCTTTCTATCAGCCGTCGCCGGAAGCGGAGGTAATGTGTTGATGTGTGGACTTCTTTCAAAGCCAACGAGAAAGTTTTCTGCAATCTACAGGCCAAAGGAAATGCTCACCGAAGATCCTGATTTGAAATCAGCAAAGATTGTTAGATTGGTGTCCATACTGTCTGCAGTTGGGCTTGTGCATCTTTCCATCGCACCACACTCCATTTCTTCCAATTACTTTGGCGCCTTGTTACTTATGAGCTACTCCACGGACAATTGTGCTATGATGTTGGAGGCAAACACCGTGTGGACTAAGCTCGTCATGACGTGTTGTGTAGTAGCCGACATTCTAAGGGGAGCTCAGGACACATTAAACGAGTACAAGGCTCTCGTGGACGACCTTTTGCGTCTTTACAGTACACGCTACGCAAAAAACGAAGTCACTCTGTACATGGAAAACAAGCTCAAAACAAAGTGGCTAGAAGACCAACGCATACCAGATGCATTGCGCGCTCCTTCAAGTTCTGTGGACGAAATAGACGAAGAGCAGCAAAAAGATGAAGCGTTAGAAAGAAAACGCCTGGTTCAAAGATCGTTGCTTCTTAGATCATTGCGAAAGGCTTTCATGTACCCACAGCAAAGGTGGGAGTATCCTGTCGTGGAGACACCGGAATGGTTTCAAGCAAATGCGCTTCTAATTCCAAAGGGTGTTCATGCAGTTGTGGTTGATCCTCCTGGTCTTCAAAAAGAATTAATGGAAGAGATGGGGGGGGATGACAAGAAGACAAACTTTATCGACGACTTGATAGACAGTGCAATCGTGATGGACACGCCAAATTCACAAATAGACTTCGATCATCTTACGAAAGTGTTTTATTTCATGCTGCTAAACAACGAAGGTACTCTGAAAAACAATGATGCGTTCAGGGAGGTGATGGGAAAAATAGAGCCCAGGTGGGATGAGTTGTACGAACTTATCATCAGATTAGAGGATGTCTTCTTTGATCCTGAGCTTTACGATACCAAAGAAAAGGCGGATGCTGCAGTAGATGCATGGCAGAACAAACTTGATGCAATCAATTACAAGTTGGGTGCGCTAGGTGACAAAACTCAGACGCTTGAGGGTCGACAAGATCTGATTGGTTCTATTAAAAAAGCACGTGACGCTGAAGCCGAGTCGAAGCGACAAAGACTTTTAAAGCTAGAAGAAGAAGCTGCGAATGCAGCGGTGATTGCAGAAAGAGATGCCATAGATTCTGCAATCTACCGACACATGAAGTGGATGTGGAAAGACATTGAAGCCACTATGCAAAACTTTGACAAGGGATACATTTACCTTGATGAATTGAGGATGGCAAGTCAGGAAGGTGGCATTGGAGGGCCGAAGCCAACCAATATAAAATCCAGAATACACCTTCTTGGATACACTAATACAAACCGGATGGCTTTCAAGAAAACTCTTGAAATGCTAAAAAACTGGGAAACGTACGAAAAGAAGAAGGAGGTCGAAGTCATGGTGATGAATCCCGACAAGAAAGAAAATCCTTATCAGAACCCCCAAAACACAATTCAAGTCTCACAGACTGAATGGGTTGAAGAAGACCATGGTCGTCCATACGATGCAATTGAAGAGTGGAGTAAATTGGGGTACAGAGTAAAGGAACTTCCTCTTAAAGGTTTTTCTCCAGAAGAAATGTTTGGAGATTCTGCGTGGCACAACGACGACTTGAAGTGGCTTGTACGATGCGTTCATTGGAGAATCAAAAGACTTGTTGCCAACCAAATGAAGTTGTTCAAGAAAGACAAAAGTGTAGATAACGAAAAGGCCTTCTGGGGGTCCATTCAATCCCCGGGAGTGATCAGAAAGAAATACAAATTGACGATAGAGCCTTCAAAGCTTCCTGGAAACGACAAGTGGACCAACAAGGAGTGGGCGCTTTCTCAGCTAGCTTACAAAGTGCCACGAAAGGATGACTGGATCAACAGGGTAAAGTTGTTCACACAAGACGTGGTATTATTTGGTCAGAGTGGGGTCACTGCAACCCCAAGACGTGGTTGGAATGAAGACGAAAAGGCGACAAGAAGTGGTCTACTTTACGCTATGCTTTTACCCACAGCTTCCGTTACGGAACCGGAGTACGTCGTCTTGGACAATGACCAGAGGCCCATATGGGTTATTCCCAAAGTAGACTTTGAATTGGCACCGAGCCAGCTACACACCGACGTTAACATGGAAGTGCTAAAGGAACACTTCAACACGCTACCATGGACACAGCAGCCCGACCAAGGGTTAGAGGAAAATGGTGAACCTCCACCGGTACCCCCTCCGCTCCCACCTCCACCGGTACCCCCTCCGCTCCCACCTCCTGATGGAGCACCCCCTCCACCACCCCCTCCGCCCCTACCTCCTGGTGGAGCACCCCCTCCACCACCCCCTCCTCCACCTCCACCGGAACCATCGACACCACCATCGACGGCACCACCGCCGCCTCCCGGCGGTAGTTCATCGGAAAGCTTGGAGGACGAACTCAAACGGAAACTGGAGAAAAAGAAAATGGAGAAAGAAGAGGACGGAGGACAAAAGTTGCAAAAAGCCCTGGAAGACGCCGAGGGAAGAAATAATGAGTCGAAGAAGAATGAGTACACGGGACGCCTAGAAGGTCGATCCAAGAAAGGTATTCCACCGATAAAGTCATCTCCTCATCCATGTCTGATTACGGTCATAGACTTTCACCAGAGAAGATCTAGAAAGGTTGCAGCTGCCCAAAAAGAGCGTAGACAAGACGCCTACGAGTCTTACCGACGTCTGCAAGTCAACAAAATTGAATCCAAGATCACACTCCTTCCACTAGCTGGAGGTAGAGAAGACATAGTTCCCGTCGGCGCTGGAAGTGATTCGGCCGGTCTAGCATCAATGACACCTTCTGCAGCTACACCAGTAGACTCAAATTTCTACGACGTCTTCTGTGAAAGAATTCATTCATCGATAATGGAATCACTGGTTGACTCTGCAAGCTTGGGCAACATATCATCCAACCCATCCACATGTCTGGGTGCTATACTAGCCGTCGCTAAGCGTGCGGTTTCCTAAAGTATAAGGTACAAATAAAAGTGTAAAAAGCATGAACCAACCAAGAAAAATTGTCCACATTTCCATAGAGGGAGGTATCGGTGTGGGGAAGTCGACCGTCTTGGATAGACTGAAACAAGCGTTGGCCAAAATTGCTGGTGTGGTGTTTGTTGACGAACCAGTTGACGAGTGGGTAGGACATGGTTTCCTGCAGGCTTCTTACGACGGTTCGTTGAACAAATGTGCATTCCAACATACGGTTTTGATGGCACTCGCTGCAGATCTGGGTTATGCGGTGTTGTCCAAGAATCCTGTTGTAATCATTACCGAAAGGAGCCCAGTATCAAACTACCACGTGTTTGCAAAGCAAAACCTGTCTGGTATCGAGCTCGAAGCATACCATTTTACTTGGCAGCGCTTCATGAAGGTCAGACCTCCACAAATACAGTCACATTATGTGTACTTGGACGCAAGCGTGGATAGCTTGGTGCAAAGGAGAATGATCCGAAACCGACAAGGGGAGAATGAAATTTCCGTCGAGTACATGGAGTCTCTTGAAAGAAGGCACAAGGAATGGCTTGCGGCTGAAAAGAATGCCCATCTTATTCATGCAAACACCACCGGAGATTTGGTTTTTGAACGCGTCTGTAACGTGCTAGCCCACATCATTGAGTCTCAATGCCAAGGAGACGCCTGTATGAACGCCATAGCCGGTGCTCTCAACAAATCAAACCTCGAACAGCAACTGCACTACGCCAACGTAAAGGCAGGTATGATGAACTTCAGCGCGGAGGACAGAGCGGTGTTGAGGGCATTGATGAACCCAGAGTGTGGGATTGGGGCGTCACCCAGAAAGATCATCGACACGCTTGAATGTCGCAAGTTTGGGGGAGGTAAGCTTTGGAATACTTTCAAAAGTAGTGGAGGAGCGGGAGTAACCGAACACCAAACACCACCACTGGAGAGGACCGAAATGCACGCGCTCCGTAGATTGTGGGAGAGTCTGTCAGATCGTCCAGGGACGTAGTCACTCCTTGACGCTTGCCCCGAGTTTCACAAGACACAAGAAAAAACACGCCCACCCCAACCCATACCAAACACCAAGCATCTACTCCTCGCTGATCTTGGACGCCGTCTTGTTGAACTCATCGGCGACCGCCTTTGTGATCTTGTCGAGCTCCGAAATCGCATTCACACCTTGCTGCATCGATGTCATGACCTGCTGAATGCTTGGGACAATCTGAAGGAGAGCAGACGTCGTGTTGACAGCAAGGCGGCGGGTAGTGTTGGCATCCGCATTCTGCTGATCAGCAGTGACGGTAGCGTTGAGGATGTTGACAAGTGCCATGATCAGCTCAAAGCTAGTGGTGTGGAGCGCGTAAGTCGAGCTAATCGGAAACTTCTCGCTGCGGTACTCTGAGAAGCCCTCGCGAAGTGTGTCCAAAAGCTTCTTGATATTCTCTATGCTCGAAAGAGGAACACCACTGCACGCTTCGACAGCTTCGAGCATGGTCTTTGCAAAGGTAGCGACTTGTTCGCGAGCGCCACGCGCACCGCCAGACTGGCGCGACGCCGCCTTGGACTTGCCAGCCGCCGACACGAGCGCAGTGCCGTTGAGCTGCAGCTTGGTCTGCGTGAGCTTGGGCCCGTCGGAAGCTTCCATATCAGAGGTCTTTACGAGGCGCTTCTTCTTGGGCTTTTCGTCCTCGTCGTCGCTGGAAGTAGCCTCATCCTCAGAGTCGTCCGAGTCCTCCTCAGAGTCGTCCTCCTCAGAGTCGTCCTCCTCGGAGTCGTCCTCCTCAGAGTCGCTGAGCTCGCTCTCGGAGCCATCGTCAGAGTCCGAATGGTGCTTCTTCTTCTTCTTCTTCTTGTGCCCGCTGTCACTGTCGGAATCACTCTCGTCATTGGAATCCTCCAGCTTCTTAAGCTTCTTGTTGAACTTCTTGGTCTCGCGCTCCTCGCGCTCGTCCTCCTTGCTGCTGGCCTCGATGGCCTGGCTGATGAACTTGGATTGTCCAGAGCGCTCATAACGCTCGTAGCGCTTCTCCTTCTTGCTCTTATTCTCGACTTGTGCATCTTTCATGTCCACGTCGTCGTCCACGGTGTCGGACTTCTTGTCGGTGGGCTTCTCGGTGGGCTTCTCTGTGGACTTTTCTGCGGCCTTTTCTGCGGCCTTCTCGGTGGGCTTCTCTGCTGGCTTCTCGGCGGGCTTCTCTGTGGACTTCTCTGCGGGCTTCTCGGTGGGCTTCTCTGCTGGCTTCTCGGCGGGCTTCTCTGTGGACTTCTCTGCGGGCTTCTCGGTGGGCTTCTCGGTGGGCTTCTCTGCGGGCTTGTCGGTGGGCTTGTCGGTGGGCTTGCTGGTGGGCTTGCTGGTGGGCGAGTTCGGCTTCAGAGCAATCTTTGGGCCTAAATCGACAATGTACTTTGACGACACTGAAATTGCCGCTGCAATCTTCTGAAGACGATCGATTTGCAGTGTTGGAAATTCGGCCTTGTCGACACTGTCATACCAAGATGTCTCGTGCTGCAGTGCCTCCTCTTTGGAAATGCATGCCATAGGCTTCTCGTGAGCAAGCTTGTGAAGAAGACCTTCCATTGCCAGAGAGCTTGGAACACACAGCGCAACGATGATGCGATTCTTGTTGATGCAATTTGCGATCGTACTGGAAAAGTTACCATCAACACTCTCGACGTCGATCGAGGTGACCTTGAACGTGGTGGTGAATGACGTGACGATGGAAGAGAACCACGGGTGGAAGTTGCACGCGTGTTTGGGGCTAGTGGTAAACACCGAAGCCGTGAATTGCCCAACAATTCCATTATCGAGCTTCACGAATTTGGTCTCTTTCTGCTTGCGGTCGCCTCGGATGGCAAGCACCAACACACCGTCGTTGAGGTCGTCGTCGTCGGGAACAAAGAAGGGCGCAACGGGCTTCTTCTTCTTGGTCACGAGTTGCAAACCTACAGTCCTTGGAGAAAACGT
>Ga0160423_10003864_pt1 | contig 12410 bp, 7 predicted proteins | sample CRUFie14St8metaG_FD_108191 | JGI IMG/M metagenome (GOLD analysis project Ga0160423, IMG submission 108191) | Marine microbial communities from the Costa Rica Dome - CRUD Field 142mm St8 metaG | ecosystem: Environmental > Aquatic > Marine > Oceanic > Photic zone | place: Costa Rica: the Eastern... | reverse complement strand
TTGAGAGGGTCGCCACGATGCCGAAGAAGAGCAAGAAGTCTAAGAGCAAGAGGGTTCCTCTCCGCAGGAAGCACCGTATTATCAAGAAGGTGGCGGAGCATGCGAAAAAGAAGAAGAAAGAGCTCCGCAAGGACAAGCTCGCCGGGAAGGTCCAGCCACGCACCAAGGACCCCGGGATCCCGAATTCCTACCCTTTCAAGGCGGAGCTTATGCGGGAGCTGGAGTTCAACAGGGAGCGGGACCGCCTGAAGAAGGAGAGGAGGAAGGCTGAAAACAAGCTGAGGAGAGAGGAGAACATGCGGCACCTGCAGCAGACCGCCGAGACCCGGTCCCGAGCCTTCGAGGAGGACTCCAGGAGGGCCGAAAGCTCCGGGGGCCTCTCCAACGGGGACGTTGACAACACCAAGGGCTTCTACAAGGCCTTCAACAAGGTGGTGGAGTACGCCGACGTTCTGATCCAGGTGTTGGACGCCAGGGACCCCCTGGGCTGCAGGTGCACGGAGGTGGAGCGACTCTTGGCCACCAAGCACCCGAACAAGAAGCTGGTGCTGCTGCTGAACAAGGCCGACCTCGTGCCGCGCGAGGTTCTGCAGAAGTGGCTCAAGTACCTTCGCTCTGAGCACCCCACGCTGGCCTTCAAGTGCTCCACCCAGAAGCAGGCTAGGAATCTCTCTCAGAAGCAGGCCAACTTCTCCAAGGCCGGCGGGGCAGGGGGACAGGAGAAGTTCAACGTCGGAACCGAGAGCCTTGGGGCCAAGTCCCTGCTCCAGCTCCTGAAGAACTACGCTAGGAACCAGAACATGAAGACGGCGGTCACGGTCGGCGTCATCGGTCTGCCAAACGTAGGAAAGAGTTCCCTCATAAACAGTCTTCTGCGCTCCAAGTCCGTCGCGGTGGGCTCCACGCCTGGAGTCACAACGAACATCCAGGAGGTGAACCTCGACAAGCACGTCAAGCTGCTGGACTGTCCCGGAATCGTGTTCTCGTCCAGACAGGGCGAGGTGAGGAACGCGCTCCTGAACGCAGTGAAGATTGAGAAGCTCGAGGACCCGAGGGAGGCGGTGTACGAGATCGTGGGGAGGGTGCCCAGGAACCAGTTGATGAAGGCCTTGAAGATCCCCACCTTTAACGGGCCCGACCACTTTCTGGAGGTCGTGGCCCAGACCAGGGGCAAGCTTCTGAAGGGCGGAATCAGCGACACAAAGGCGGCCGCGAGGCTCATCCTGCAAGACTGGAACGTCGGGAAGATCCCATTCTTCACGTCCCCGCCCGAGAGGGAGGGCAAGGAGCACGAGGCCGTTCAGGTGGTGAACAGCTGGGGCCAAGAGTTTGACGCCGAGAGCATCTACAAGGATGAGGAGCTTTCTCTCATCGCGCAGCTCGAGTCCATGAAGACAACCACCTCGACGCCCTGGGTGGAGGCCAAGCAGAGCCCCGCTGCCGACGTCCTGCAGAGCGAGGAGGCGATGGTGGAGGAGGACGCCGGAGAAAGCTCTTCGAGTGAAGGGGAGGACATGGACGAGGACCCGAGCGCCCAGGATGGCGCGAGCGGCACGCACAGGCAGAACAAGATTTTGTACTCTCACGAAGGGGCCGTCAACCCAAAGCTGGCGAGGTCTCTCAAGAAGAAGGCAAAGAAGGCCAAGAAGGCCAAGAAGGCCATGATGGAGACGGACGACTACGACTTTGAGGAGGACTGGGGCATGGAGAGCTGAGAAATAAAATATGAAAAACAAAAACAAGAATTCTCTTGTCGCCTTAATTCAAGCCACCCTGGTACCCCTGCTGAGCGGGGTATCCTTGCTGGTAGGCAGGGATCGTCGCGGACTCGGGCCCGGCGCTTGGATGGACCATCTTGGGCCCCCCTCCCATTCCTTGGTTCTCCACGTGGTAGGCCTGTCCACTCTCAGCAGACACGGGCTGGTTTCCACCGAAGTCCTGGTAGTTGTCCGGCGCGGACTCCCACTCCTTGCTGAGCTGGTAACCAAACCAGATTCCAAGCAGCTTTCCCACGATCTTCATGATGACCAGGAACACGAGGAACCCACCGGTGCTCTTGGAGAACTTGCCAGAGTAGATGGACATACGGATGATGTCCACCACCACGGACACTGGTTGCAGGACCAAGTACAAGTTCAGGGGCTCTATCTGGTTGTTCAGCACCGCGATGTATCCCAAAACAGCTATGAACTGCGGAGTCGCAAAGATGGCGTCAGGACGGGACCTCGTTTTTAAAGACCGGAGGGCGGGGCACGGGAATGAATGGGACGACGCCGTGACACTTACCGCGCTCACGTCGGGCTCGAACATGGAGCACATAAGCGAAATGCCCATGTGGAAGAAGATGAACATTTTCAGCTTCCCCAGGGGAGGGTCGTGGAAGAACCCCTGAACCGCAATTTGCGCGACGTCCATCTTTCTCCTTTCTGCCCTTTTACTTCTCTCTCTCTCTCTCTCTTCACCCCCCCGCCGCTAAGCGTGCCACGCGAGAAGCTCTCGACCTTCTCCTTTTCCCAATGGACGCTCGATCCCAAGGACACCCCCACTGTTCCTCTCTCGGACCTCGAAGCGTATTTCCGGACGAAAACGGAAATTCCGCGGAAAACTCGAGATTTTTCCAACGATTTCTCAAGGCGTGATTTTTTCTCTGGGCGTGACAGGGCAAAAGCTGCTGCCAAAAAGTTCAAGAGAGCGAGTACACGACCACCGCGGCGAGGGAGCGGACTCCGAGCGCTTTAGACGGAGGGGACGAAGAGCATGCTGGCCAGAAGCGCACTTTCCATGCTCCGCCAGGCGAGCGCGGGGGCTGCCCTTGAGAACCTCGCGGCGACGCGACTGGGCGCCCTGGGTGCGACGAGGTAAGCAGTGACATATTGCGGAAGAAGGGTATTTGCCTATTCCCCCTTCGTCTTCTCCTGGCACGCAAGCGCGGGCAATTTTCGCTGACCGACGGACTCGCTTTTCTTTCGCAGGAGCATCGGGAGCTGGATTCCGGAGTTCTGGGGCAAGAAGTCCAAGTACACCGAGGGAACCGAGTTCTTGGGCACGCCCGAGAACCACCTTGACGTAAGTGAGCGCTTCCCTCGCCGTTTTCTTTTCCGTACGCCCCCTGCCGACCCGAGCCTCGCCCCGAGCCTCCGACCGCAGGCCTTCCGCTGACTTTGCTCCACCCTCCCTTGCAACGGCAACAGCTCGTGAAGAAGCGCCCGATTTCCCCAGACGTCTTCAAGATTGACGGCGTCGGCATGCACTACAAAATGCCAGTCGCGGCCCTCTCCTCCATCACGAACCGCGTGACCGGGGTCGCCATGACGGGAGGCATGTTCGGTCTCGCCGTTGTTTCCCTGACAGGGGACGCCGTGGGAACCATAGAGGCCGCCAAAGCGGCTGCGCCCCTCCTGGTGGCCCCCGCCAAGGTCGCCGTCACCTTTCCCATAATCTTCCACTACATGGCGGGCGTCAGGCACCTGGTTTGGGACACTTACCACATCGGCAACCAGACCGACAAGAGTCTTCTGGACAAGGACTCCGTCGAGAAGTCCTCCAACGCGCTGTTCGCGGCCGCCATCGTGGCAAGCGGCCTCGTGGCTGCCCTGTGAGGAAGGCTCCGCGCGCTCAAAGGGCTTGGGATAGATAACTCAGTTCGTGTGTATAAATCGATTTTTAAGAACACCGCTCTCGGCTCCTCCCCGCAGTTCTCCCCCCGATCGCTCTCTCTCTCTCTCTCTCTCTCCTGCCCATCATCGGGGTTGGAGGCCCGACAGAGACGGCTCTACTTTGCCTTGGCGTCCTTGGCGGGGCCGCACCACAGCTGCTTCACGCAGGACGTCAGTCCTGGCCCCCGAAGGTTGAGGTGGAGGAGGCCGAGCACGGTCATCGCCGTGACGCCCGCCATGGCTCCCCGGGCAGCGCCCCTCATTCCCGGAGGAATGTAGTCGCTGAAGACCATGTTCATGGTGATGTGGCTGTGGAGAGGCAGCGCAAGCCCGAGCCCCAAATCCACGGGTTTCATGTATGAGCTGTCCTTGGGCAAGAACACCGCGGCGGGGGTCAGGCCCGCGAGGGCGAGGTTCCCCACGTGGTGAACTTTCATCGAACCCGGCGCAGAGTCCGCTGCGAGGGCAGTGCCGGGGGGCGAGAAGAGGAGAAAAGAAGAGGAAGAAGAAGGTGTCCTTTGCGTCAGTCGGGCACGGAAGCAATGAATCGAGTGGGTTGCGCGAGCAAATTCCTCACCCGCTCTCAGTAGCCAGCTCATCGTTCCGCTTGGTGGTGTCTCGTCTGCCCTGTCCCCGCCGCTGTGCGGCCGCTGCTGCCTCTTTTTCTCTCTTTTCTCTCGTGACCTCGTGACGAAGCAGCACTTTCTCGGGCAGAGATTTTTTTTCTTCTGAATTCTTTCGTCGCAGGAGCCTCCCGAAATGCGGGAGCTCTTGTCTCTCGAGGCGGGCGCGGGAAGAGGAGAACTCACCCACACAAGGCAGTAGAGGGGCGGGCGCGAGGGGCGTCGATCGTCGATCTAGAAGGGGGTTGAATGTCGGGACAAGCGGAGGAGGCGGGAGCGGCCCTTCTCGCGGCGCTCACGGGGCTTAGCCCGGCCGCTGCCACGCCGGAGAGGAGCGAACCTCAGAAGGCGTCCGCCGGCCAGTTTAGCTTGGGCGGATCGTCTGCTCTCAAGGCCGCAGCGAGCAAGGGCTTCAAGTTCAAGAAGGAGGAGCCCCAAGCCGCGGCGGCGCAGGAGGAACCGAAGCCCAAGGTGTCGCCGCTTCTCACGCCGACGCAGATCGAGCGGGCAGCCTCTCCGGCGAAGATGACCCACGAGGAGGTGGAGAGGATGATGCAGGTAAAGCTGCAGGTCGTCGGCGCGGGCGGGAAGGCTGACTCGGTCTCCGAGGAAGGCGGCGCCCCGTCGTCAGTGGACAAGAACGCCATCGAGAAGGCCGTGGTCTCCGCCGTGAGGGCGATCATGGAGGACACTATCGTACCCGCCTTTGAGCAGTCGTGCAGAGAGATGTTCAGGCAGATGAACGGCGCCCTCAAGGCCGGCGTGCGGGAGCACCTCGGGGAGACCGAGGGGGTGGCCAAACAGCTCAACGCCAGGCTTGAGGCCCTGGAAGCGGTCGTCAAGGGCATGGACGCCTCTGTGAGGAGTCTGGACGCCTCTGTGAACAAGAGCATAGAGGCCTCCATCAAGGGCCTAGAGGCATCCGCGAAGAGCCTGGACGCTGCCGTGAGGACCCTCTCCTCCAAGCAGTCTTCCGGTGCGGCGGAGAAGAAGCAGAGAAAGCCCAGGGAGGACCCGAAGATCCAGATCAAGGCTGATCTAGACCAGAAGAGGTACGAGGAGGCCTTCAGCAAGGCGCTGATGACCCAGAACGTGGAGGTCGTTCTGTGGCTCTGCCAGCAGATCGGCGAGGACGAGTTCTTCTACAGCGAGCCTTTCCCTCTGAGCCAGAGCGTGCTGCTCGCGCTGCTGCAGCAGCTTGGAAGCGACCTGAACAAGGCTAGAGAGATGAAGCTTTCGTGGATCCAGCGCGTGCTCATCGTTTTGGACATGGAATTCTTTGAGCGAGAGGGTCTGTTGCCCCACCTCCCTCCTGTCCTGAGTGAGGTGCAGAAGAACCTGAACTCCGCTAACTTGAAGCCCAAGGAGAGGCCCCGCTTAGAGGTGGTGAAGGCCGTCCTGAACTCGGTGCAGTTCACGGTCAACGCCAAGCTGGGATCCTAACCCTAATCCCCTGAAATAAAGAAAATTCAGTGAAGTATAAAGCTTTCTCAAACCGTGCTACAAGCGTTTTTTTAGGACCCTTGTTCGGGTTGGGGACGCCTCACTTGCCCATCAGCAGCTTGGAGGCCCAGTTGAAGCCAAGGCGGGCAGTGTACTCGAGGGTGGGCATGCGATAGATGTAGGCGGTCTTCCTCAGGAGGCTGGCAGGTAGCCCCGTCAGGTTCAGGCCACCAATGGGCAGCGCCACCGTGGCCTCACTCTGTCCCAGGGACATCATGTCGCCGAGATGCTGGTACTGGAACGGCAGGAGTGGCTGGTTGTTTATCGTGGACCACACGTTCCATGCCACGTAGTCCGACTGCTGGAAAGCCACTTGCGCAGTGAAGGCGTACTTGCTCTCCTTCTCGCCCGCGAGGACGGCAATGTCCCCGAGCGCGAAGACGTACGAGAAGTCTACCATACGAAGGTTTTCATCCGTAACCACGTTTCCGCTCTCGTTCCTGGTGAAGAACGATGATTCTGGGGACCCTGAGCCCCCCGGTGCCCCGCTCTCCCTCACCCCCTCTGGGATTGGGGAGGGCTTCTGCCCCGCCGTCCACAGCACCTTGTCGACCTCCACGACCTCCTCCCCGCACTCGGCGTTCTCTACGCTGAGGCGGTACCTCCCGCCATCCTCGGCGCCCTTCTCGATCTTCCTCACCTTGGTTCCCAGCCTCACCTCAACCCCGCCCGCAGAGAGGGCGTTCCACGCGTTGCGCCTCTGGTCCTTGGGGTAAGACTCCAGAATGTCCTCGCCCGGGGTGATGACCTGGACCAGCGCCTGGTCGCCGCATCTGTCCGCCAGGCTAGCCGCTAGCTCGACCCCGTTGACCCCGCCGCCCACCACTGCGAGCTTTGGCCGCCTCCCCTCCCCGGCCTCCTGCCGAAGGTACTCCTTCAGGCCGATCGCGTCCTCGAGGTTGCAGAAGGGCATCGCGTTCTCCTCGGCGCCCTCCACGTTGTCGAGTCTCGTCCCAGACCCGAAGGCCACCACGAGGTAGTCGTAGTCGATCTCCGCGCCGCCTTCGAGCCGGACCTTTCCCTCCCCGTCCTCCTCTCCCCTCGGCAAGATCTCCCCCACCTTCCCCTGCTGAAACCTCACCCCGCTCCGAGAGAGCACGTCCACGAACCGCGGGGCCACCTCGTCCAGCTCTAGCTCTTCCGTGAGCAGCTCGTACAGCAGCGCCTTGAACACGAACCTGTCCCTCTGGTCGACCAGCGTGATCTCTGGCTTGGAGTTCCCGGGCCACACCAACGTGGAGAGCCTCAGCGCGGTGTAGAGCCCGCCAAAACCGCCGCCGACCACGCAAACCTTGGGGTTGCGGGAAACTTTCCTTCCCGCGCCGGCCGCGGTGGCAGATGACGTCGAGGGGGCATCTGGAGCGGTCGCCTGGGCCTGGACCCCCTTTAAGTCTCTGGGTCCGGTGACACGGCGTAGTCCGTGGTCGGAACTGCGCGTGGGTCGCCTTCGGAGTCGCCGAACGTCGGATCGCACGAGCGCCGGGCACGCCCTAGCCGCCCCAATGACCCTCTCCGCTGACATGCTGACCGCCTTCAGGACCAAGGCGAGTATCCACGCGAGCGCAAGCAACAACGCTCTCACCGTTTTCATCCACAAACACTGGGCTTGTGGCCCTCCTGTCCCGCACCCCACATCAGCACATGGCCAGCACATGGAATTTTCCTGTTCGATGGGAGACGTTATTTTTCTTGAAAGCGCATCTCGAGCGCATCTCCCAGGGACCAAAAGAGGGATAGCAGAACTGGATGTGTGAGAGTGACGCTTGGCAGCCTTACCGGTAAACCGACGGCCGAGGATGAAGAGCGTCCTGATGAAGGGCTCACGCCTGGGAGGGCACCGCGGAAGGTCGCGGAAGGTTGGATGGTCATCCTCGCGCGCCGGAAGGGGGCTGGAGCGCGGACCTCCCCGGCACGCCAGCGCCGGCCGCCCGCGCCTCCCCGTCGACAGGAGCTGCCACGAGGGGGTCTCGTGCCGGGCCGCGATCGACCGGTCTTCGTCGTCGACCAGCAGTAGAAACGTGCAGGGAAGGCGCGGCGGGGGACTGAGTGATCTGAAAGAGTCGGACGCCGCGCTGCGGGACGACGTGCTGAGGATGAAGGACCTCGTGCTCTGCCTCAAGGGTCGAGACGCGAGGAGCAAGGTCGCGATATTGGGCAAGGACCCCGTCGTGCGGTCCTGCGCCCCGCTTGGGTATGAGGACCATATCGCCGCCCTCTCGCTGGATCGGCAGGTCGTCCTGTACTCGATGCTCGCGGCGCGGCAGGACCACGTCTTGCGCACGGGTTCTGTCGAGGACTCCGACCTGCTTTCTTCGCTGCTCGGCAAGCTCGAGCTCGTGGAGCAGTTCTACGACAGTATCGGCGGCATCGTGGGCTACCAGCTCAAGGTGCTGCAGCTCATCCTGGGAGACGATGAGGCCGGTGACGGGGACTCCGGGGAGGAGGTCCTCTTCCCGCCCGGGCAGGACATTAGCGACGGGGCCGACCCCGCGACGGTGGCGATGGTAGCGGAGGGCTTGAGGGCCATCCCGGACCTCGCAGAGGTGTACCCGGTGGGCGGGGCGGGGGACAGGCTCGGCCTCATCGACGAGGCGACGGGTCAGCCCCTCCCCACCGCCCTCCTCCCCTACTGTGGCAGGTCGCTCCTCGAGAACTTGGTGAGGGACGTTCAGGCGAGGGAGAGCCTGTACTACAGGATCTACGGGGAGAGGCACTGCACCCCGATCGCGATCATGACCTCCGACGCCAAGGGGAACCATGAGCACATCGTGCAGCTTTGCGAGGAGAACGGATGGTTCGGCAGGAGCAAGGACTCGTTCAGGCTGTTTCGGCAGCCCCTTGTCCCCGTGCTGAGCGGCGAGGACGGCAAGTGGCTGGTCACAGGTGTCTTCGAGATTCTGATGAAGCCCAGCGGCCACGGAGCCATCTGGAAGCTCATGTACGACAGGGACGTTCTGCGGTGGTTCGGAGGCAGGGACAGGGGGAGCGCGCTGGTGCGGCAGATCTCCAACCCCATGGCAGCGACGGACACCACCATGATCGCCCTGGCGGGCAAGGGCCACGCCGGCGGGCACGTCTTTGGCTTTGCCAGCTGCGAGAGGAAGGTTGGGGCCTCGGAGGGCTGCAATGTTCTCAAGTCCTACGAGGGCAGTGCGGGTGACAGTCCGCGCGAGGCAGCAATCACCTGTGTGGAGTACACTGAGTTCCAGAGGTATGGACTGCGGGACACGGGCAAGGTGAACTCTGACGGGGAGGAGGTCAGCAGGTACCCTGCAAACACGAACATTTTGTACTTTGACGTGAAGAGGGTGCAGGCAAAGCTGGACGAGGGCGCCAAGCTGGGGCAAAGGGGGACCCCCATCATATTACCTGGGATGATCTTCAACCGCAACAAGACCATCCGGTACACAAACCGGCTGACGGGGGAGCAGGAGGAGGTGAAGGGAGGCAGGCTAGAGTGCTCGATGCAGAACCTCGCAGACGTATTCCGGCACGAGCTGGGTGGGGGCGGGGTGCACGAGCCCACGTGGCTCCCGACCTTCCTCCTGTACAACAAGAGGCCGAAGGTGACGAGCTCGGCCAAGAAGAGGTACGAGCCAAGCTCAGAGAAGGGGAGCATCTCTCAGACGCCGGAGGGATCCTTCTACGACCTGATGAGGAACGCGGGCGAGCTACTGGCCAAGTGTGGAATGGCCGCACCGGCACTCAACACGGTCTCGGAGTACCTCAAGGAAGGCCCAAGCTTCATCTTCCTCTTCCACCCGGCGCTCGGGCCGCTGTGGTCTGTCATTTCCCAGAAAGTGAGGGGCGGGAGCCTTGCGGAAAAGTCCGAGCTGGTGCTGGAGATCGCCGAGGTCTCCATCAGGGGCGTGGATTTGGCGGGCTCCCTCCTCGTAAGGGCGGAGAACGTGCTGGGCGAAGTCACTGGGTCGTCCTCGGGTCCGGAGGGGAACATCCGCTACTCTGACAAGTGCGGCAAGTGCACGCTTCGGGATGTGAGGGTCGAAAACAAAGGCATAGACTTTGCTGAGACGGAAAATATTTATTGGAAACACGAGGTGCGGCGGCTTGAGTCGTGTCAGATTTTGCTGCAGGGGAACTCTGAGTTCGTTGCAGAGGGAGTGACCCTGAGAGGAGATCAGAGCTTTGTCGTCCCCGATGGTCACAGGATGGTCGTCCGAGCTGGAGAGGGCGGGGAGATTGTTCAAGAATGCGAGCCTCTTGAAGTGGGGGGCTGGATTTGGGAGTACGAGCTGTGCAAGGACAAGGGGGTGGTCCTCAAGTAAGTAGGGGTGGCGAAACACCACCCACCAAGCGATAAATAAAGAATTGAAACCCGGACACTTCCCAAAACGGCAGTTGTGCACAGGCATGAAACACTCCTCTCACTTGCTTTGGTCCCGCTGCCAGTCCTGTTCTGCGCTGCTGGGCTCTGACTGTGCGGTCTCCTCGGGCGACGTCAGCTCGTAGACTTTGTCCACGAAGACTTTCATCCCAGGTGGCCCATTCTCGGTCAGGTGCTTCTCGTCCACGTAAAAAGGCTGGCCGTCCACTTCGAAGGTGATGAGCGGTCTGAGGGACCCTTCCGGAGCTCGGACGTCCCCCAGCGCAAACTTCCTGTGCTTCTTCCTCCCCAGGAGAGAGCAGGTCTCAACTTCCACCTCCTCCTTACCCTGAAACGTGGTGAGCCTGCAGATGTAAGGCGAGCTAAACCAGTGGAGCATCGACGTTGTAAAGAGGCTGAAGAACCCCACGGTCATCACGGCACCGATCCTTCCCGAAAACTGTGCGCTGCCCTGCAGGTAAACCATGACGGGAAGTGACGAGGTGGTCGCCACCAGGCTGCTGACGCTCAATATCTTCACGCGCTTGAGCGCTCCTCCGAAGGGCCCCACATAAACGTCGCTCTGCGCCTTCGACGATTCCACGGGCGTCCGGGCCTCGCTCGAGGAGGCGGTGGACAGGGAGTGGGAGGAGAACAGAGGTCCTCCCTCAGATCGACAGGCGTCCCCCAGCCGCTGCCATGGTGCGGCACCCAAAAGCCGAGCCGCAGCTTTCCTCCGAGTGGCCGACGTGACCGAAGCCACCAAAGTGCTCGTCAAGAACGACATGGCCCCCCGCTGCCGCCCCCCGCCAGGCGTCGCGCGATCTCCGAGCCGATTGATCTGATTTTGTGCTGCTTGTACGCTTGCCCATATCTCTCTCTTTGCAGGGGGGTTTCAAAGACAAGATTTACAGAGTTACAGAGTTTACTCGAGGTCCTGCTGGCCGCCCTGGAGGATGGCGCTGACCTGGTGCAGATTCGACTGGGTCTCTCTCACATACGCCGCGTCTTGGGCCCCCAGCTCCCTCCTGCCCAGGAGGGCCAGTTCCGCCTCCGTTCCAAGCAGCCTCTCGTTTGCACCGTCGAGAGTTTTCATGCAAGCTTTCATCTTCTGGGATTTATAGAGCAGCACCCAGAGCGCGTTCGCTGCGCAGGACGCCATCTTTGGGGAGGAGCTGAAGTTGTAGATCTGGTTCAGCAGCACGTGCAGCGCCTCGTTCTTGCTGGACAGGTAGGTCTTCATGTCCTGCGAGAAGGACATATTCCTCAAGAACAGCAGGATCTCCTCCATCGCTTCGTTGTTGGCGTCCAGGTCTCCCGCGCTCAGAACGTACTCCATGAGATCTGAAAAGAGGGGGTGATGCAGCAGGAATGATCTGAATTCCTTAAATGCCGCGAGGTCTGAGAGAAATCTCAACGCGCAGCTGAACTTCACAAGATCTTTCTTCTTGAGGAGCCTCTCCAGGATGGACACCATCCTGCTCACGAAATCAGTCTTCAGTATGGCAGTCCTAGACTCGTGGACTTGCAAGAGAGCCTGCAAGACAAATCCACTGAGCCTCGAGAGTGGGGCGAGGCTCTTCTTGCTCTCCCAGATGCCAACGAGCTGCATGAAGAAACTCGACTGGTGGCCCTTGGTGGGAACCTTCGTTTCTAAGACTTCCAGGCAGGCTGCGCTGGAATTCGCGACAATGTTCACAAGAAGGCCAAGGGCGCTGTTCTGAACTTGGAAGCTTCCTTTTGGGTGGGCGGAGAACTGGGTGCGGATCAACTCCACCACCCCCTCCTGCTGGAGCACGTCACTGCAAACCCTGCTGCGGAAAGAGAAGTGCTTCAGAAGAAGCAGGGCACGCATGAGTTGGCCCTCGCTCTTCGAAACGACTCGTTGATTCCTCTTCTTCTGCAGAGAGGCCGCCAGAATCGCGTTGCTGTGCACTCTGGATTCCATCAGCAAGTCCTGATAGAACTTGTTTCTCACTATGGCCAGCTTCGCACTCTCGCTGCAGGCAAGCAAAGCACGCATAGCAAGGGTGGTAGCATTGGACCGGTCGTTAAGCTGGAGAACACTCTGCCTTCTTGCTGATATGCCGAGCTTCATGTTTTTCCTCATCGCCCGTGATTCTGCGACAAGATGGTGACATAGAACTGCACCGGTGGCCTCACTGCCCTCAAATTGCTTGTCCGCATTGCTCATTGCTACGCTTGCAAGATCATTAACTTGCAAGGTAATTTCGAGAAGCTTGCAGCATTGCACTTTCACCTGCACCGGCAAGATCTGGCTCGTGAATGTGAAACGAATTGAAT
>Ga0160423_10003863_pt1 | contig 12411 bp, 23 predicted proteins | sample CRUFie14St8metaG_FD_108191 | JGI IMG/M metagenome (GOLD analysis project Ga0160423, IMG submission 108191) | Marine microbial communities from the Costa Rica Dome - CRUD Field 142mm St8 metaG | ecosystem: Environmental > Aquatic > Marine > Oceanic > Photic zone | place: Costa Rica: the Eastern... | reverse complement strand
TTTTTTTTCATTTTAATTCATTTTTCCTGTTGCCTTTTCTCTAAAAGTGTCATATAATATATGCATGATTAGAAAAGAGGAGTCAATCATGTTTGTAAAAGAGAACTTCGTTAACGACGGTCCTTACCTTCGGTATCGTACTGAGAACGAGCCTTATGGTAAGATTGTTGGTCGTTGGAAGAATGGTCGTGGTTTCATTACCAAGGCAGTCTTCAAGAACTGGCTGATCAAGCGTTCTGGTTTATCTCCTAAGGTTTATTTTGAAGCCTTCGATAAAGGTCACGCACCTATTGACATTATGCGTCATCTTGATCGTGACTTCTTTGATGCTAAGCGTGAGGCTTGGAACAAGAAGATGTGGGAAAAAGGATTCCAAGACTGGAGGGCTTCCAATGCTTAAATTCATTGTGTCAGTAAAAATGGAAAATGGTGACGTATGGGAAACTGTTCGTCACACTCGTGAAGATCTTTCAGAAGTAATGTCATGCCTTTGGAAAGATGATAAAGTTATCTCATTTTCAGTTACGGAGAAGAAATATGCTTAAGCGTTTGCTTCTTATAGCTTGTGTAGCTTCTTTCATGGGTGGATTTGTCACAGGTAAGTCTGCCTTTGGAGCTAACTTTGATGACGAGATGATGTGCATGGCTGAAAATATGTACTGGGAATCTCGCAACCAATCATTTCGTGGATTGATTGCTGTTGGCAATGTGGTTATGAACAGAGTTGCAGACTCTCGATATCCAGACACAATATGTGAAGTTGTGAAGCAAGGACCAGAGGTCAAATCTTGGAAGTCAGATGAATATTATCCTAAAAGAAACTCTTGCCAGTTTTCTTGGTACTGCGATGGGAAGTCTGACTCAATCCCGCGCCCTGACGCAGCGCTGTTTGAAACTGTGAGGGCAATGGCTGTGAAGGTCGCAGCTGGTTTCTTTGGTGATTTGACTGATGGGGCAACTCATTACCATGCTTACTATGTGCGTCCTGATTGGGCTGTGACAAAGACTCCAACGGTTCGGATTGACGCTCATATATTCTATCGTTGGGAGAAGTAGACCTACCAAGTTTGAAGTTAGCAAGTTCAATTCTTGCTTTCAACAAAGTAATACGATCATCCAGCTCCTCACAAAAATTATCTCTTGGGTGATCGTATTTTTGTCTCAGCCATCCTATCTTCATTTTAAGTTCTAGATCCATAAAATTATTTATATGTTTACTTTCAAAATTGATTGGTGTATAATAAATAGTAATATAGTGAAGAAGCTGACCGAAAGGTAAACTGGACGCGGGGGCAGTACCCGCCGCCTCCACCATAAGCACATTTACTGAATGTTCTTATGATGGGGGCGAAATAGGATCGACAGATATTGTATAGGAATGTGGAGCTATCCCGTGCAAGCTGGGTTAACGCAAGATTGAGTAAACGCAAACGATAACTTTGCACCTGAGATGCGCCTCGCGGCATAATCTCTGGGCCCGCCGGAGCCTCGAAACAGAATCCGGCAACTTAACGGAGATAAGTATGCTAGTATTAGTAACAGTAGTATCAGCTTTGTGGTTTGTTGATAACTCTGAATTCATTAAAACCTCGAATGAACAGATTGCTGATGGTTATGAATGGAACTGGGTGGGTAAAAACCAACCGTCTGGTGCTCCTGCTATCACAATCAAAACAGATACAAATGAGTACATCTTATATAGATTGGAAAAGTGATGAAAAAGTTTATAGCTGCTTGCTTGCTATCATTAAGTATTACAAGTGCCCACGCTGAACCTCAAATATTGCAAAAGCCTGTTCAGTGTGCAACGCCAATTGAAGTAATCAACCAATACGTAGTTCCAAATAATTTGAAAGCAATGTTTATTGCTATAGCAAATGTAAGAACTCAGTATGGTGAAATCATTCCTGCACCAATTGTATTTTTCTACAATCCGAACTCAGGACGATACATGTTGATGGAAGGTACAGCTGAAGAGGCTTGCGTGATTGAACTTGGAGACAGTGTTGACTTCAATGTAGACCATGATGACATTATTTCAAGGTACTTACAGAATTCGATGTAGCGAGTTATAGTAGATGTTAATGACAATATTGTTTTGGTACATAGTGTATATACCACTTGCAATTGTTGGAGCTACATACGGATTACATAGATACTGGGCCCATCGGCAAGGTTCTAGAAATATTTTATTTGAGTGGATATCACTCACATGCAGTTTGTTCTTAGGAGTATACAAACCATTAGGTTGGATAGGTATCCATAGACTTCATCATAAGTATAGTGATTCTGAAAAAGATCCACACTGCCCAAAATATAAAGGATTGAAAGTTTTACTATCTGATTGGTCAGATACTCAAGTGCCTCTGTTTATTGTAAGAGATGTTGTAACTAATCCCAGAATTCGTTTTTTTCAGAAGTATGGAAGATATCTTATCTGGCCAATAATTGTGTGTTGTCCATTGACAATATTATATGGTTACATAGGTATAGGCGTTTTGAATTATTTTGGTCATTCCAAAGATGGTCCTCAGAACAAGTGGTACATAAATATATTTGCACCCTTTGAAGGTAGACATTATGACCATCACTCACATTAATTTAGAATTTGATGATACTAAACTTTTGGAGGAAAGTCAGCAACTTTCATTCAAGAGGGTATCTGTACGTGCATGTGATTATGAAGCAGACTCATCAGGCTTAGTTCATATGAGTACAGGAAGTGTATCAATTCTCGATGAAGAAGTTTCTTACTTTGAAAAGACATTAGATTTAACACATGGATATTGTTATGATGTAGCTCAACAAGTTTGTGATATGTTTGGTATAAAAGAATGGAGAGTTAAAATTCTTCGGTATTCACCTGGTGATAGAATTTTTAGTCACTTAGATAATAAAAAATTAAATCCGTGTGCTATTAATCATTTGTTTGGAGGATCTGCTCCTATTATTTTTAATCAAACGGAAATTGTTGAATATAAGACAGCAATCATTGATATATCTAATGTGTTTCATAAAGTAGTTAACACTAGCGATAAAGTACGATATACACTGAAAATTATTCCTATGGATAAAAGTTATGAAGAACTCAAACAAATTGCCAAATCTATTGGAGTTTCAATGGCCGTGGAGTAAAGACATATATCAAGCGTATAGCGAAATCTATAAAGATATACTACAATCTGGCTATAAACATCCTCACAATATGAATCACATCGATGTTGATATTCATCCTTCACAAATAACCGAAGATGGATATTATCGATATGTTCATGGTAATGAAGAAGAGTTTTGGTTTGTGAAGGAAGGCCTTCCTTATCATAAAACCTCATTTTTGTTAAGTGACACTAGGCCCAAAGTTTCTTATCCATACAGCAACACAGATCTAAAGAAAATAACTTCTGATGCTGCAAAACTTATAAGAGAAGAATGTAAAAAACTATGTATGTTCTATGATATTCGAGATTACAATTTAAGACTTATAACTTTGAAACAAAATGAATATTTGTCATGGCATAAAGATAGTAAAAACACAAAAGCGGCAATAAACTATAATTTTGGAAGCCAGGCAACTGTTGACTTTATTTCAAATTCATATACATATAAAACTGCATTGTTAAATATACAAGAGTATCATGCTGTTGTTAATAACGATGTCCAAGATAGAATTACGTTGAAAATAACTAGTAGAGATGTAGAATATGACGAGCTTTATAAAAGAATCTCCAGTTAACGAATTTGATTTTGATTTGGATATTTCTGGTATGTTATCAGAGTTCAATAAAAGAAAGAGTCAAAGCAAGCGCTTACTCAAAAAAGGTGATGGTAGAGAATTAGCTAATGAAGATGACGCTGACCACAAAGGTTGGATTTTAGATCTATATGACGGATATGTCTATGATGAGTGTTCAAGATTATGTGCTGCATTAGGAATAAATGATTATAAAGTAAGAATAATGTCATACAGTTCTGAAGATTATCTGGACTGGCATGTAGATCCATTCCCAAAGACAACAAGAATTAATATTTTATTAACCGATCCTTTTCCTACTGTATTCGAAGATAAAGAATATCAATACAAAATCGCTGTTGTTGATGCCACTAGAAAAAAACACAAATTTGATAATACTGGAAAGCCTCCTAGAGCTATCGTTAGGATTCAGATAAACGATTTTACATATGACGAATTGTGTGAACACTTGAATGATATCAATATCAAAACATTATACTGATGATGCAAAATATCTTTACAAGATAGCTGAAGATCGAGGGTTCAACAATTACTCTTCTCAAAATCTTCCTAATGATGTTTATTGTGTAGCTGTAGCATATCACAATGCAACTCCTATAGCTGTATCATCAGCATATGAACGAGATATGTTTAACAACATGTGTAGAGTACAAAATAGGTACTATTGTAATTTAACATACAATAACTTGAAGGGCTTTGGTAGAGGTATAAGACCTTTTGCGGTAGCGATGATCGACCGTCAAATTGAGTTTACACAGAAATATGGATTTGATGGATATTTTATTTCAATGGAAAGATCTCGTAAAGCTATGGCTTCTTTAATTGATTCGATAAATATACAATCACAGCATCACTGGCATTTTACAGGTCGCAACTATAGAGTCGCAGCTGGGAACGGTGGTGTGCAGCAAATACTGTGGACAGGGAATCTTCAACTTGACGAAGAAACGTAACATTCTTCTTGGAACAATATCGGTAAGGAACCAAAAGTTTGTTCCTTATCCTGTTGGATGTCTCATATCCCATTGCCAAAAAAATGATACAATAAACAAAAGATTCAACTTTTTGGAACCGTTGTATCATTTTGATCAAGCGAAAACTTATGATTTTACAAATGTTGATATCTTAGGTCTTACAAATTACATATGGAACCAATTGTTCAACGATAAGATATCAAAGATTTTTAAGGAACAAAATCCTTCAGGTCTTGTGATATATGGAGGACCTAATGTTCCTGAAACCATGGACTTCTCTCAAGAATATATGATGGACCGTGAAGAAGTAGTTGATGTAGCTTTTCCAGGGCCATCAGAAAAAACTTTTGAAGATTTTTTATTAAACATAGACAGTAAACAATTACATGAACACGAATTTACAATTGGACTAGGTTGGCACAATTACTCATCTACTAGAAAGGCTTATGCTGTTCCCGATTCGATGCCTACTCCTTACACAGATGGTATCTTTGAAAAAATTATCGAAAAGGAAAATGGCAACTTAGCTGGTGTTGTAGAATCCAATAGAGGATGTCCTTATCAATGTGCATTCTGTGACTGGGGAGCTATGACTAGAGCTAAGGTACAAAAGTTTAATCAACAAGATGTGTTTAAAACAATTGAATATATTGCTGATAAGAAAATGAAATGGATTGTATTAGGAGATGCAAACACAGGAATGTTACCTGAAGACGTAGAACTGGTACAAAAAGTTATTGATGAAAAAAGAAACAAACATCCAAACATGATATTCACATTTGCCGGTTTAGCTAAAAATCCTAAGAAACATGCTTTTGAAGTTGTAAAGTTACTTTCTGCTGATGATACAAATGCAAATAAACTAAACAATGTGTACAAGAGTTTTAGAGTGGGGATACAATCACATCATCCAGATACTTTAGATGCGGTTAGTAGACACAACATTAAACCAGAAGAACTTATAAAAATGGCTGCTTCAACTGGGTCTATACTATCTTCAGAACTCATTACTGGATTACCAGGAGAAAAAGTAGATAACTGGTTTTACACACTAGAAAAAGAGTTTGAGTATAAGATGAGACATTCAAAAATGTATCCTCTCCATACCTTGCACAATACTCAAATTTATAGTAAACAATATATGGAAGAACATGAAATAGAACTGGTTCATCTTCATGTACCAGATGATCTTTATTTGATGACAAAGAAAATGTATGAACCTCATTTTTCGGGCAAACTAGCACTTGAAGATTTGAAAGAAGTAAAAACTAAGTTTATGGGTGATAACTTTGATGAATTTGAATATTCACAAATTCATCTTGTAAGATCATGCAAAAGTTTTTCATTGAAAGATTTGGAAGAAATACACCAGATGGCGTGGTGGCATGATATCATGTATAACACAAGGTTAGCTAGAGAGTGGATGTATACATCAAATATGTCATATCGTGAACAGTATGATAAATACAGAAACAAGATGGAAGAAGGTAAGATGCCATTGTTCAAGAGAGTGTCAGATAATTTATCTTACGTGTTCAATGATTCATTTGGAAAAAGAACTGATAATAGAATGAGAATTTTTACTGATAATATTGCTGCATCTCAGTATCCTCACAATATTAAACCTCATGCTGCTGAAATATATTTGAATCTGGATCAAGCTATAGAAGAATTAAACGAGATATACGATAAAGTAGATTATAGAAACATTAAAGAATATGATGAAAAGAAATGCTCTCATTTATATTCTATGAATGCCATGTTGAGACACCATGTCCATGATAATTAAAAGAAATGCACAACAAAATCAAATTTATGATTACGGTAATTTAGTACAACAAGATCCGGGATCTGATATTGTAAGAATCTGTATAAACCCAGGTGAAACAGATTTAGAAGTGACTCCAGCTATGCCATGGCATCACGATAAAGGATATTCAACAGACGTTCATCATACTATCGGTTTGTTTTGTGTTGAGGCAGATGATAATGCAGGTAGCTTATACATTTGTGATATGCAAAAGGCATATGAAGAAGCGCCACAATCATTGATTAAAGAATGTGAAAATATAACTGCACTTCATTCAGCAAGTAAATATATTGATAATGGATTTGTATATAATTTTAAAAATGAAAAACAAAAGAGATTCGTAAAAAAATATGGCAGATGTGAAAAGCCACTAATATGGCAAAACTGTTTTTACTATAGTGAGGCATATACTGTAATTAATTTAGATCTTGAACGAAGAATACAAGAGCACTGTTACCAAGAAAAATATATCTATAAACACGATTACAGGCCCAATGATTTAATTATTTTCAACAATATTAGATACACTCACAGAAGAGATGCATCTACTGGGGTCAAAACTCTTTTAAGATTTGCTTATGAATAAGTATTGGTTCTGCGATTTCTTTTCTAAACGAACAGTAGAGTTTCATGGTTATACTGTAAAGAAAAGAGTTGAGTTTACAAATTCTAAGTTTGCAAATTATCTAGAAGATTGTTATGCCAAATTAGATCGATCGAAATTCAAAAGTGACATCATTGATTTTACGTATGAGAGGGTAGCAGATAATATTATTGATTATGAAATGCCTTTATTAGATCCAAAGGTGTTTGTAGGTTCAGATAAGAATCAAAATAAAAATATTGAATTCGCACAAGAAAAACACATTCTTCAGATCTATTATGATTTTATTGAACCATGTGACAAAGGATATCCTATTCATTATGACTGTGCGTTAAAGAACTATTTCATCTTTAAAAATAACATTACCTTCATTGATGTAGATTCACTTGCAATGAATGTTGACAGACAAGCACTGGGATTATTTTTTTGTTTACGTATTTGGCAAAGACTTACTAAAAATAATGTAGAGATTAATTATTATGATTTATATGAAAAATTTGGTAAGCCGAAATTTGATGATTTTTATTATGAGCACATTTATACATTTGCAGGGATACGTCATAATGATTTTGTTAAAAAGGGATTAGAAGTAATTAAAAAATGCAGTCAGTGAATATGTTGTGTGTTAGTTTGCCTCGTTCCGCATCTACGTTTACAGTAAGTCTTATAAAACAAAATCATGATTGTTACATTCAACCTGAAGCCTTCAAACCCGTAAGGCCCAAAGAAAATATAGAATATGTAAAACAATACAATGATGATAATGTAATGACATTTACGAAATTTGTTAGCATAGTAAACGTAAGACAAGCTGCTTATTTTTTTAAACCTGTTAATGAAATGCTAAGAGAAAGTCATTCTTTTGCTATAACTCCAAGAGCAGATTATGTTGATCATTATCTAAGTTTATTGATTAATGTCTACTATGATTTGTTTAATCCTTTAACAGATGTAAAAATGTCTTCAGTATATTCAAGCGGAGCAGAAAAAAGAAACAAAGCTCTCAGCGAATTCTTTGACAACAAGTCTATCGATTTAGATATTATAGACTCTTTGATGTATTCGTTATCTCACAATGTAAGTGTAATGACATCCCTTATGAATTCAGTTCAGCTTTTTTCATACAATCAGGTAATAGAACAATCAAGTTGTTTTTTGGAATATGTCAAATGCAATCCTCACAAAGAAGCTCACAAATTCAAGCAAACTTCGTTAGAAGAAAAAAAGAGTTTGTTATCAATCCACGACTATAATGTAATGGTTAACACAATTCAAAAACACGTGCATACGTGGTACAAAGAAGATGGATCCATATATGAACTTTGATAAAACAAAATCATTTTGGATAGGAGACAGTCTTGATTATTATATTATTCCTAAAAATGGATGTTCTTCAGTTAGACATATGATGCTGCAGACAATCAATGATATACCTGACTTGAATGATCACTACGATAGTGGGTATAGTATCATTAACTTCAAGACAAAACTGTTTCGGTACTACAAACCTGTTAGATCAGGAGTCATAAAATTTGCGTTAAAGAGAGACCCAGTTGATAGATTTATATCTGCATATAGTGACATTGTGTTATTTAGAAAAAAGGAAAACCGAACGGTCGAAGAAATATTAGAGGGGAACTATAAAGACAAACATTTTAACACTCAAACATATTTTGCTGGCTCAGCTGACATGTATGACTATGTGTTTGATGTAACTGAAATGAATAAAGTTGCTGAACTTATATCTGATCATACAAATATAAATATTCGAGTACAGCACATTAGAAAAACAAAAAATAAAATTAGATTACAACACTCTCAAGTGAAACTAATTGAAGAATTTTATAAAGAAGATTATGAAAATGGATGGTATTGAATCGTCACATATAACTGATACAGGCATAAAGTTTAATGTTGATAAACTGTTATCATTGTATAAGACAGTTGAAAACACTTCTGATTGTTTTTTAACGCCTATACAATGTAGTGCTGGACATCAAAACTCTCTCAATTTTGGTACTAAAAATTTTGGAAAAGTATCTGATAAGGATTGCACACATCTTCTATCACATTTCACAGGAACATATATTGAAGAAGTTATACACCAAGTTAATACTATATTTTCAGATTTTTTTGCGTGCAGGGCTAGATTCATAACACTTAAATCTGTTGATGATTTGAGTGGACCGTCTGCACGTAGTTTTCATATAGATCAGCAAAAAAACAGATTGTTGATTCCTATAATTGATAACGAATATTCATATTTGATAATGGATAATAAACTAAATAAATTAGAACTTGGAAAGATGTATCTCTTAGACACCTCTGTGTTACACTCGCCTGTTAATCTTCACAAGACTAAAGAAAGAGTTAATCTTGGTATAACATTATGGAGTAGATAATGGCTATAGTGGCACATAAAGACACTTTCAGAAGAGCAACCTCTTTATTCCCTTTTGTAGATTGGGCCAACGCTAAAATTTTAGATTGGGGTGGGAATATTGGTAATTTGTTAAGAGCATCTGAAGGATCAATTAATCCAAGCAACTATACGTGTTTAGATGTAGGACTTGATTCTATTGAAGAGGGTAGAAGAGAGTTTCCTGATGCAACGTGGATTCATTGGAATCGATGGAACACTTGCTATAATCCTGCCGGTGAAAAAAATTTACCATATCCCAGTTTAGAAAAATATGATGTGGTGTTTTCACAATCCGTTTACACACATATGAGCTTTGAAGAATTTGTGGAAGCTCTTAATCAATTCAAATCTTACCTTGTTCCGGGAGGATACAGCTGTCATACATATGTTAGTACAACACGTAGTCAAATCTGGCTTAGAGATATTTTGTATAAGAAAAGAATTGAAAAATATGGAACGTGTTATGAATACTATAATGGATTTGAAGCTATAAAGGATTATTGCTATCTTATCGACAACCACGAACCCACAAACGTCTTTCCCGACCACAAAACTAATCAATGTGTGACATTATATAATGATAATTTTTTGCTAAAACAATTTCCTGGAGCATTATTAACTCATGCAAAAGAACGACACCAATGTGGATTTAGTTTACAACACAAAACTGAAATTTGATAGTCAGAAGTTAATTGACATATGGAAAACACTTGATACGAGTAATGATCAGCTATGCGTGACTTCTAATGATGTTCTTGATGGAATTGGATCCTTACAAAATAGTAACAAAACAATGTACGATTATGACAAGCTGAATCCTCTTTTTCATAATTCATATCTTGAAGAAGTGTTAGATATTGTTAATCGTGAAGTAGGTCAAACATATCGTGTAAGATACATGAATATGCCACCGCAATCTGCATATCGTCTACACAGTGATCAAGGACTAAGATATCACATTCCTTTGATAACTGAAAAAGGTTGTTATTTTATAATCAATGATGTATCATACGAGATGCTGGAACCTGGTTGTTTATATTTCTTTGATGGTAGATACAAACACACTGCAGTGAACGCATCTCGAAATAATACTAAAAGGCTACATTTGTTGTTTTCTCAATGATATCATTTAACGACAATTATAAAAAAATTTTGTTGTGTGTATCAGGTGGAGCTGATAGTGCTTTAGGACTGTATCTAACATGTGAATATATTACATCAAAAAAAATAGATACGGATTTGTATGTGTTTAGTTGAACTGAAGGAAAAAACAACGTTGCCACTTTTCGTGTTGTAGATTATGTAACACAAAAATTTCCTAATGTGATAAGTGAACACATAGTAGAATCAATGAGTGAATCGTTATCTAAGGGATATAAGAAACAAGATGTTTTTGCAAGAGTAGTTCGATCAGACAATTATGATTTACACATTAGATTTCCTACTCTGAATCCTCCACATTTTATTGATAACAGAATAGAAATGAGAAGTCGAGAGTTATATAAAAATTGTAATAGTTCGGGCTGGCCTTATTGGTCCAAGTTTGAGGGTGTCACTTTCTACAGACCTTTTCTCAAAATTGATAAAAAAGCTGTTGTAAATTTATATAAGGATCGAGACATATTTGACGAGTTATTTCCACTTACTTATAGTTGTATTGGAAAAGATATGTATCCAGATGTGTGTGGATCATGTTTCTGGTGTAAGGAAAGAGAATGGGCAACTTCATAAAAATATTAGATATTGATTTTGATATTGATCGACTTCTTCTTGAATACGAATATATTTTACCTAATGAAAAATTCTATGGAGACAATAGAGGATCATCTCTTTACTGGAAGGTCATTAGACACGAAGATATGACATCAAAATATTGTAAAGATTTAGCTGAAAGCATTAAGAACAAATATAATATTGCTGGCCGAGTTGATTCTAGATTTTATAGATTGTTAGCTAATGAACTCTTACCTTTTCACACAGATCGTGGTACACAATGTTCTGTAAACGTAATACTTTCAGATCAACCAGCACCGATATCTTTTCGTATACAAAATAAGATATCTAACTACCATTACAAAGTAGCATTGATCAACACTCAACTCGAACATTCTGTACAAAACGGATCTGAAGATAGAATCCTGTTTAAGATATCAATATTTGATGAAAACTTTGATTCAGTAGCTGCTAAAATTACTTAACCTTGTACCATCCTTGAAGATCTACTTCTTCTTTGTGCATGTATTTACTTATACAGGCCAATACAATTTTACCATCTTTCTCATGTTCTATCACAACCCATTCATTTGAGCCGGAGGGAGATTTCACTATGTCCCCTCTTTTTAAAACTGCATGGCCAACCTTATCGTGATGAATCATGTGCCCTCCTTGGTTGGTAAGATTATTTATCGAAAAAAAAATTTAAAAAAAACGAAATTAGCTGTTTACTTTTAAAACAAAATAAGTGATAATGTATGCATCAAATGAGAGATGAGGAGTAAATAAATGGGAAAAGTTAAGTCGATGCTGATGGATGCACAGGACGAGTTGTTCGCTATCGTTGATGTAGAGAACGTAGTTTGCACTTCTGAGTGCTTCGATGAGTTTGCTGCAACCCTGATGACTGAGGGTGGCCTTGCTTACTACGACTGGTCTTACAAGTTCGGCCTCGATGTCGAGCGCTTTGTAATCACCGACATCTGGAACGAGTTCTGGGGAGCTTACGCATAATGATTATCGTGAAAGTAGCCTTCGCTATCATGGGCATGTTAATGGTAGCATCACTTCCAATCCTTCTTGTGTGGTAATAGGAGAGAAACACATGGCACATATGGTTGAAACAATGGCTTATGC